>Ga0194118_10000249_pt1 | contig 102091 bp, 89 predicted proteins | sample TA2MahsurfametaG_2_FD_148662 | JGI IMG/M metagenome (GOLD analysis project Ga0194118, IMG submission 148662) | Freshwater microbial communities from Lake Tanganyika, Tanzania - TA2015013 Mahale N5 surface | ecosystem: Environmental > Aquatic > Freshwater > Lake | place: Tanzania: Lake... | reverse complement strand
GGCTTCCGATCTCGGCGATCACCGGATCACTCACGGCCGGTAAGTACTACTCGGTCTATCAGAGCGGCCCGTACGACGCGGTCAACAAGACGGTCGGGGGATTCGTGGTCGAGGACCCGATCCCGGCAGCCTTCGATTACTCGCAGGCCTTCGTCCGATTCGTCCACGCGTCGGGGAACACGAACCCGATGACGCTGACGGTGACCAACACCGTCTCGACCGTGGCGTTCACCGTGGGCACGGCGATCGCCTACAAGGGGGCGAGCGGGTTCTCCACCGTGCCGGCGGGGACGTACAACATCGCCGGGGGCTGCGGGGCGACCTGCAATTCGACGGGGGCCGGGAACGCCACGACCGCCGTCACCCGCACAGGGATCACCCTCTCTGCAGGGCGATACTACACGATCGCGCTCCGCGGCAACGTGACACTCAACCCAGCGACCACCACGCTGGCGAACCGCCTCCAGTTCGATTTTTCGACGAATCGCTGAGCGGCAACATGGCTGGCACGGCGACGGGGGGCGGTCCAAATGGACCGCCCCCCGTCTCGCATCAGCTCCTTGGGGGGGGCGTTTCTGTCTCGGGAGCGGAGTGCAACCTCCGCGACAGCGAGGCGTGCAGTGCATCACTCGCTCCGGCGATCAGGGTCGCAGCCTCACGCCGGATCTGCACAAGCCGCGCGCTAGTCGTCGCGCGCACCGTCGCGGTCCGCCGGACCCGCTGGAAGACCGCGACCTCGCCGAACTGCTGGCCCGGACCCAGCGTGGCAACTTGTGTTTCGGTTCCACCCTCCCCCCGCTTGATCACCTCCACCTCACCCTCCTGGATCAGGAAGAGGCTCGTGCCGACATCTCCTTCGCGCACGATGTCCTGCCCGGCATCGAAGAAGACTCGGGTGACGTTCATCGGGGCATCGGCACGCAGATTCAGGAAGTCGCGTCCGACGATCGCGGTCATAAGCCAGGAGTAGAGGACTCTGCACTTCTTCTCCCAGAGCGGGAGGTAAAGGAGCATGAAGGCGCGCCAGACGAGCCAGGCAGCCGTGCCCGTCAACCGGATCGGCACTCCGTTCAGCTTCGCGATCGCACGCCGATGACCGACAGCGCAAGCATCACCCAACCCGGTGAAGCGGTACGGCGCCAGCCTAGCTTGGTCGAGCGTCCGACCGATGTTCCGACCGATGAGCTGGCCCACCGTCATCGCCCAGATGGCCAGTCCCGGTGCGGTCCCACCACCGGCGAGTGGCACCGCGGCGCAGTCACCGCCCGCCCAGACGTTCGTCCGCCCGTCGACGCGAGCGAATTGATCGGTGATAATCCGCTGCTGTGCGTCCCGTGGTACCTCAAGCCCCGCGATCACCGGCACCGCAGACATGCCAGCGCAGGACACAACCGTACGCGTCGGGATGCGCGTCCCGTCCGAAAGAATCGCCTCTTCTGACGACGCGGAGGCGAGCTTGGTATGGAGTCTCACCTCGATCAGGGGATCTCGCGCGAAGGCCGACTCGACATACTGCGAGGTCCAGGGTTCCCGACTGCCAAGTTCTGGGAGTAGCTTAGGCGTCGCCGCTACCAAGACGATCCGGATCTCCCGTATCTCAATATTGGGGAAGTGCGCTCGTGCGACGAGCGGGAGGAACTCGCTCAGCTCCCCTGCCACCTCGCACCCCGCGAAGCTCCCGCCGACCACCACGAAGGTGAGGAGGCGGCGACGCTCGACGGGATCGGGCTCCATGTCCGCGAGCTCGAGCATCTCGACGAATTGGTTCCGCGCCGCAAAGCAAGCGGCATAGGATTTGAGGCGCAGCGCGTGCTCCGCGAGGCCCGGGAAGCGCCCAAGGTGTTCCGTCATACCGAGGGACAAGACGAGGTGATCATATGTCAACTCGAGCGTGCGGCCATCCAGTTGCCGGGCCACCGTGACGCGACGGCCATCGAGATCGATCGATTGCACCTCCGCATTGATGAAGTCTCCGGGGGCGAAGAGCCGGCGTGCCGGACTCAGCATATCGGTCGGCTGCAGGGTGCCCGTAAGCATCTCCGGCACGAGCCCGTGGAAGCACTGAAAGTTCTCATTACTCACTACGGTGAGCCGCACACGGCCAGCACGGAGGCGGGATCGCAGTACGCGCGCGAGGTTGATGGCGACATAGCCACCGCCGAGGCACAAGACATGCGGCACCGTAGGCGACACGGTTCGCATCACCCGGCCGCGTAATGCCACGCCGCCACGTGATTCGCAACGTGCATGCTATGTGCCCGCTCGTAGGCCGCCTTGGAGAGTCGCCCGTAGGCAAAGTGCGGCTGCAATGGCCCAGTCCACCGGTCGAAGGCCTCGATACGATCCCGGATCAAAGCGAGCGCTTCATCCCAGGTGCGGGGGGGCGGCTCGGGGTCGCCGGGAATCTCTTGGCGCAGGTCATGGCGCATCTGTCCCATGGCATCGAAAAGTCCGAAGACGAGCGGCCCGATCGTCATCCGGAAGAGCCGCGGCTTAAGCGCAGGGAAGCCCTGCAGGGAGTGCGCGATGCTCCGCGCGCAATGGTCCAGTGTATGCGGCACATCCCACCCCGGCGTGAGGACCGCGTCGCGCGCGGCATCGAGGCGCTCAAGTTCTCGCCGCACCTCGTCAAATGAATGGAGGCGCAGCGGTCGAGGAGCCAAATGGTGATGATGCAGGTCGCCCATCAGCTCGCTCTCGCTGTGTTCCGCGACATCGCGCCTCGACCCTCTCCGACCTTCCCCCAGGGTGCGAAGGCGTTGGCGACGCCGCGCAACGACGCGCGGAGATCGGGGTAGTGTCGGATGAGGACGTCGGTCATCGTGTTGTTCTGGATCCAGTCGAGCCCGGCCTGCGTGTAGACCTCGCGGGTGAAGTCCCCTGACAGGAAACGGTCAGCGTTGAGCCGGCGCGAGGCCATCAGGACGAAGACTCGGAACGCCGTATCACTGAAGCCGAAGCCCTCAGGCAACAGTTCACAGAGATTACCGACGAGGAGATCGACCTCCTCGACGTCGCGGTAGATCACCGCGAGCTCGGCCGCCAGCGTGGCGTCACCGCCAGTCAGATCGAGGAACGTCGTGACGGGGCGCATGTGAAACGCCCGACGAAAGGCGTTGTAGCGGGGGATTCCGCGCTCCCGGTCCCGCAGGATGTCCACCGTCCCCATATCGAGGTGCTTGCCGTCTGGGAGCACGATATTGCGAAGGAAATCGGGATAGTTGTGGATGGTGATGGCACCCGGGTGCGCGATGCCGAAGGAATAGAAGAGGTCTTGGAACGAGAGCCCATGGGCCATAGGCTGACGCGCCCGCTCGAAGACGATCTCGTCCATCGTGAGCGTGGTGGCAAGTCGTCCGGTGTCCAAGGACCGGAATTCCACCGTGTCAGGGAGCAGCGAGTGCAGGCGATAGACCGCGACGAACTCTTCCGTCAAGGAGTAGGGCGCCCCATGCATCTCCGTCGGCGACCCCGGGATCCCGGCGATCGCCTCATTCTCTGAGATGCGGCCCCAGTAGCGCCGAAGCGTTTCACCGGCGACCCCCCACCAATTCGTCTTCATTCCGAGCTGCACCGCCGGATGCGCCAGGATCCCGGGCGTCCACTCGAGGGTGTGGATCTTCGCGGTGAGCGCACAATTCACGAGACGCGCAGTGTCGAAGAGCTGGTCGCTGGTCCAGTCGGGATAATGCCGTCGGAGGTGATCGCAGATCGCGTTGTGTTCAAGGGCGAAGAGGGTATGCAGCAATTCCAGGCCGGTCCACCAATTATCGCTGAAGCCGGTGATTGGGATGCCACGATGGTCGCGCGGCAGGAAGTGATCGACGTACCCGTCCTCGACAAAGAGCTTGCCGTCACGCGCCTTATTGCGAAGGGCCGCGGTCTCTACCTCAGAGGACCCGTAGATCTGCGATCCATCCCACCATGGGGTGCTTTTGTTCTGATAGGCCGGGTGGGTGCGATCGATCTCCCCGAGGGGGGCGTCGGGCAGGGTCCGGTGGACGTGCATCCGACCGTCCGACCAGCCATCGCCCTCGCGCAGGGGGACCTCGATGTGCCGATCATCGTCATCATAGTGCCCGAACCAGTCGTGCACCATGAACTGGATCCAGGCGGCCGCAAGCAAGTTGAGCGAGGTCGCCGGCTTGAATTCCTGCCGCCGCAGCAGGCGCTCGCTGATCAGGCGCGGGTTCGGCGTGAGCAACGCCTCAGAGCTGGGGGCCTCGGTGAGATGCCGCGGGACATTGCGACCGAAGCGCATGCCGGCACACCCCATGAGCGGCCGCTCGAGATCATTGAACTTGCCGTCGGAGTGCCGCACGGCGAGGTACTTCGAGTGATCCATCGGACACCGGGCGGCGTCCCCGTATGGCTCGAGCGACGGATAGGTGTCGATCAGATTGTACGCCCGCAGCTGATCCCGGAGGGCCACCAGATTGAGGAGGCCCATCCACTTCGGGAGTCGGTGCCAGGGAACGACCCGATTGAGCGCTGAGAACCCACCGATGAGGAGTCACTTGCCGAGTGAGAGCCGATAGGTCATTGGACCCCTGAGTGAGTGGAGAGCCGCTGCGACCACCACGGACCGAGCGTCGCCATGGCATGCTCGAAACCGATCGCTTCGGCCTCTGACAGGCGCGCGAAGTCAAAGAGCCCAATCGCCCCGACGGGCGGTGCGAGTACGACGTCAGCCACGGCGTGCGCTCGCTCCGCCTGCTGTGCCCCGCCAAGCAGGACGGAGCCGAGGATGGTATCGACAAGTGTGGGAAAGTACGGTGCTGCGCGCCCAGGGCGCAAACGATCGCGGAGGACCTGCCATCCCGTCGGCGTCTCGGGATAGCCCGAGGAGCGCATCGCATGGGCAGAGACATCCGCCGCGATAACCACGCCCGAGCGGAGGCCGTCGGCGGGGAGATTGTTGACCACCGCCCCATCGACGTGGAGCGATCCATCAGGATGGGCGAAGGCCGGTTCGATGCCGGGGATCGCCATGCTCGCCATGCACCCGTGGCGCACCAGTCCCTGTCGATGCAGATGCATCCGCGCCGCCGTGAGGTTTGCGCTGCAAGTGAAGGCGTCGATCCAACAGTCCTCGAATTCGAGATCCCCAAAATTAGCGCGGAGCATCTCATCGGCTTCCCTGGCACGCACCAACCCGATGGTCGGGATCGTGTACGCCCGATGCGGGGCGATGCGTTGCCAACCATCCCGGTGGCGCTCTGCCATCTCATCCAAGGTCATCCCGGCGGCCCACTGAGCGGCAATGAGGGAGCCCATGCTGGTGCCCCCGACCTCATCGATCGGGATGCCTAGAGTCTGCATCGCTCGCAACAAACCGAGGTGCGCGAGCCCCCGCGCGCCACCACCGCTGAAGGCCACACCTATGCTGATGCCGAGGAGCTGACGAGCGACTCGCGCCCAATCCGAAGCGCGCCCCCCCCGGATATGGTGGCGTCGGTCGTAGGGTCGTCGCGCCATCCAGCGTGCCGTCCCCCGGACCGGGGACCGCACCTCTTCATGGAGCATGAGGAGCTCCTGACGGCAGCCGCCGAAGGACGTCGTCACGCGATCCGGAATCTCAGCGAGCCGTGCCGAAGGGAGTACTTCCAATATGAGATCGGCTTGCCGGAGGCAGGCGGCGTCCCAGCTCGGATGGATGGAAGACGCGAGGCAGAGCACGACCGTATGTCGCTCTTCGACCTCATGGAGCCATCGGGCGAGGGCGAGCGCCTGGCCGGTGTCCGCTTGACCCTCACCCAACAAATCGCCGAGTGCCGCCACGGCCCGCGCGTGATCGACCACAGCGACATCGCCAGTGGCGCGGAGCGCATTCGTGAGCCCCGTCGCCGCCGGCATCAGGTCGACCCCCGGCACCGCCCCACGGAGCACGACGACCGAAGGCCGACGCATCCCGGTCCGAGGTGGGGGCGGCGAGGCCGAGAGCAGAGTGGCGAGATGTCGGCTAATCCCGATGGCGAGGGCCGGTTGCCCCAGCAGGAGCGCATCAAAGCGCGCGCGCCGGATTCGCCCCAACTCCGAGTCGCGGATCGCGGTCACAGTTGCCGCGCGGCGCTGCCCGGTGAGGAGCGCGAATTCACCAACCAGATCCCCACGGGCGAGTTCGCGCACGAGGACGGGACCGTCCGGACCCTCACGCTCGACGCGGAGTCGACCACTCAAGACGACGAAGCAATCGTCGCCCTCGGTACCCTGTCCAAAGAGCACGTGGCCGCCCTTGAGCAATTCAGGTTCGACGCTCTCCGCCACGCGATCGATTACGTCGGCGGTCAATCCGGCGAAGACACGACTGCGGCTTAGGGCGTCTGCTATGTCGCGCATAATATCTCTTGGAGAGACAGATTCTTACGATGCACCCCTTGAAACAGCAAGGGAGCCCCGCCCCGGGTAAGACCGGCGCGCGATAGAAGGGGCGGGACGATCAGCGTGCCGCGACCCGCAGGGGCAACGCGCGGAGGCGCTGGCCCGTGAGGACAAAGAGCGCATTCGCCACCGCTGGAGCCACCGGAGGCAACGCGGTCTCTCCCATCCCCGTCGGGACCTCGGTGCTGGGCACAATGTGCACGTCAACCACAGGCGCCTCCGTGATCCGCAGCAACGGGTAGGTATCGAAGTCCGAGGTGGTCACGCGCCCGTCGGCGATCCGAATCTCGCCATGGAGCGCGGCGGAGAGCCCATCGAGCACCGCCCCCTCCACCTGCTGCCGGATCCCGCGGGGGTGCACCGCGAGGCCGCAGTCCACCGCACAGGTCACGCGATGCACACGGATCCCCTGCCGCGCGTCGAGGGAGACCTCGGCGACCTGCGCCACGAGGGAGCCGAAGCTCCAGTGCAGCGCAACCCCACGCGCCCGCGGCCGACCGTCAGGGCCTGCCGCTAGTGCGGTGCCCCACCCCGCGCGTTCCGCCGCCAGTGAGAGCACCCGCGCCGCGCGGGGATGTTCGCGCAGATGCGACAAACGGAAGGCCAGGGGATCCTGCTGCGCGGCATGCGCTAACTCATCGATGAACGACTCGAAGAAGAAGGCCTGATGCGAATGCCCCACCGAACGCCATGACCCCACGGGGACGGGGAGCTCGACGTCGGCATGAGCCGAGCGGAGCGCGGGGATCTCGTAGGGCTGATCCCAGATCCCCTCGGCGGTGGTGCGATCCGGGCCGAAGGAGGTGATCCCGATCCCTACACGCTTGCTGAGTGCACGGAAGGCGGACTGGCTGGCCGAATGCGCGGTGAGGGCGACGATACGCCCCTTCGCGTCGAGGCCCCCCTCGAGGCGGGAGGCGGCGGCAGGGCGATACATGTCGAAGCGGAGATCGTCCTCACGCGACCAGATCACCTGTACCGGGGTGCCGGGGAGCGCCTTCGCGACCGCCGCGGCCTGCGCCACATAATCGACCTCGAGACGGCGCCCGAAGCCGCCGCCCAGGAGCGATTGATGCAGCGTCACCTGATGGGGATCGAGATCGAGGACGCGCGCCACGGCGTCGCGGGCAAAGCGGGGGACCTGCGAGCCGCACCAGAGCTCGGCCGAGTCGCCCTCGGTGCGCACGGTGGCGTTCATCGGTTCCATCGTGGCGTGCGCGAGGTAGGGGGCCTCGTAGCGCGCCTCGATCACCTTCGCGGCGGTCTGGAGCACCTCGACCGGGTTCCCGACCTTCCGGAAGGGGAGCCCGTCATTCGTCTCGGCGACTTCACGCAGCGTGCGCTGAATCGCCGCGGAGTCGAGCGCGGCGTGCGGCGAGGGGGACCACTCGATCTTCAGCGCGGCGAGCGCCTGCTTCGCCTGCCACCAGGTCGCCGCGACGACCGCGACCCCTGGGGGATCGCCATGCGTGCTCCCCTCGAGCGGGACGACCGCCTTCACCCCGGGGAGGGCGAGCGCCGCATTCTTCTCGAACTTCACCGGCCGACTCCCGAGCGCCGGCGGCATCGCGACCGCGGCCTGCAGCATCCCCGGCAGGGCGAGATCGATCCCGAAGAGCGGCGCGCCGACCGACTTGGCGCGCGAATCGAGACGGGGCACGTCGCGACCGATGATCGTGAAGCCCGCGGGATCCTTGAGCGCGACCTTGGCCGGCTGCTGCGCCGCCGCCTCCTCGATGATCTCGCCATAGCCGATGCTGCGATCGCCGAAGATCACACGCCCCCGTTCGGCGCGGCACTGATCAGGAGGCACCCCGAAGCGCGCCGCCGCGGCCGCGATGAGCGCCATGCGCGCCGTCGCCCCCGCCTCGCGCGCGATCGCCCAGACATCGCGCACGCTCGAGGAGCCCCCCGTCATCAGGACGCCGATCTCGCGCGCCGTCTTCGCGGTGAACCAGTGCAGCGTGCGACCGAGCGCCGAGGTCGCCTGATCGGGGTGGAGCGGAAGCCCGTCGGCAAGCGCGGCGATGTTCCCGTAGATCGTGTCGATCGGGGCGTGCACCACCTGCACCGACGCGAAGGGGACCTCGAGCTCCTCGGCCACCAACATCGCGAGCGCGGTGTGGATCCCCTGCCCCATCTCCGCCTTGGGGGAGATCACCGTCACCGTGCCATCGGGGGCGATCGCGAGCCACCCGTTCAGCTGGACGGTGCCGTCAGGGAGATCGGCGGCGTGCTTGGCGCGCAGGCGCTGCCGCGGCGGGACGAGGGACCATCCGACGACGAGGGCGCCAGTGGCCCCGAGGCCCAAGAGGAGGAAGGTGCGGCGCCGCATCAGGTAGAAGATGCCACGCCGACGCCGTCAGCGCACGCCCGTCGCGATCCCGTCCTCCAACCGCCGCGTCGTCGCGATCAACCGATCGCTCAGCGTCCGCAGCAACCCGATCGCGAGGCGCGGGTGCTGCGTCAGCAGCTCGAGGAGCACCTCGCCGGGGAGGAGGAGGGTTCGCACCGGGGTGACCGCGACCACATCGGCGGTCGCGGCGGTGGCATTGAGGGTGGAGAGCTCGCCGATCGCAGCGGGGCGCGTGAGGCGCGCGACCACCGCCTGCCCTGCCGCACGATCCTGACGGACCTCGACCTCTCCCTCCATCAGGAAACGGATCCCATCGGCCGGCGCGCCCTGCGCGACGAGCCGCGTCCCGGCCGGAAGGGACTCCTCGCGCACGCGCTCGGCGACATGCACCAGCACGGCGGGATCGACTTCGAGGAAGGCCTGCGTCTCCTTGAGGAAGAGGACGCGATCGATGAGTGAGGTCATGTGCGAGTCGAGAGGGGGAAGATGGCCGGCGTCGGCGCCGAGCTGATGGGCGGTGAGGCGGACCCAGCGATCGTCGTGGCGTGTGAGGCGATCGACGAGGGCGCGACCCGCGCCGACCGTGGCGGGACGCATCGGCCGGTCGTCACCAAGGGCGCGACGCCACGCCTGCACGGTGTGCAGGTCGTGTTCGAGCGCGGCGCGCAGGTGCGCCGCGGCGGGTAGCGAAGCCGATGCGAGCGCGGCGCGGTCCAGTGCCTCACGACGCCGCCAGCGGCGGCGGACGCGTGACACGGGCCACCGGCGATCGAGGGTGAGGGTGGGGCCGCGCCGGTGCACGAGCTGCTCGAGCACCTGCTCGCGGCGTGCATCACGCCCGCGGAGCCATCGCGCGAGCGTGGTCGTTTCGCGGGCCGGTGCCTGCGTGGCCACCTGCGCGGCGAGCGCCGCCGCCTCGGCGATCTGCCTCGCCTCGGTCCAGGCGCGCACCGTCGGTACCAGCGAGGCGCCCCCTTCGGCAAGTTGGCGCATCGCGAGCTCCGCGATCGCGGGATCGCGGGCGGCCATCGCGAGGATGATCTCCGTCGTCGCTCCGTCGATGTTCCCGCCGCGAGTGCGCCACCCCTGCATGGCGTGCCACATGCGCAGCGGGCGCAGACTCAACACCTCGACGAGCCCGGCGATCGAGGTGGCCGTGGCATCGATGAGGCGCTCGACTGCGGCGCGCTCGCGATCGTCCTGCGCATGCAACAGGAGCGCGGTCTGGAACCAGGAGGCCTCGCGCGCGTGGAGGAGGATCCGCTGCCCCATCGCCATCGTGAGACGCCGCGCAAGCTTGTTCCCCAGATAGAAGACGGGGTGGAATGCCGCGAGCACGGTGTCCTGGATGTGCGGGAGACTCTCCCAGGCGATCGCGTTGATGCGCAGGAAGTCGCGATAGCGCACCACGGGCACCCCCGCCTGGCTCCCGCGCAGGACGCTCGTGCGCTCGAGATGCGCAAGGTCGCCGGCGTAGCGAGAGGCGCCCAAGGTGACGAAGGCGAGGTCGTAGTTGATGTGCGCATTCATCCCGAGGAGCATCGCCTCGAGCACCGAGGCGCGCCCCGACTCGCTCGCCGCGAAGGCGTGACGCCAGGCGCCGCACTGCGCGGGATCGCGACGCTCCCACCGTGCCTTCTGCTCGAGATAGACCTCGACGAAGCGACAGCACATGTCGATCGCCCAGGCGGGATCCTCGAAGCGATCGGCGCGCACGCCGGCGAGGACCTCACGCGAGAAGGTGAGGTAGGTGAGCTGGAAGACGGCGCGGCGATCGCCGCTGGCCTGCATCGCGGCCAGGTCGCGCGCCATCGTCACGATGTGGCCTTCGAAGATCCCGATGTCGTAGCCCCCCGCCGGTGGGGCCTGTTGCCCGATGAGCGTCATGCGCGCGGGATCAGGTGGTGAGGGCGCGCGCGGCGTCGGCGATCACCTGTAGCGCGTGCTCGACCCCTTGGACGGTGTGCTCCCCCATGTGACCGACGCGAAGCGTGGTCGGCGCGAGCGGTCCATACCCCGTGCCGAGCGTCACGCCGCGCTCGCGCACCGCGGCCCAGAGTCGCTCGACGCCGATCCCGGTGGGGATGGTGAGCACACTCACGGTGGGGGCGCGGATCCCCTTGGGGGCGAGGATCCCGATGCCGAGTGCGCCGCCCTCGCCTGACTCGACCCAACGCTCGACAGCGTGCTGCATCGCGTGATGGCGAGCCCAGCGGACATCCATCGTCTCGTCGACGATCCGATCGAGGGCGACGTCGAGGGCGTAGAAGAGGGAGACCGCGGGAGTGGCGGGCGTATTGTGCTGCGCCGCGAAGGTGTCGAGCTCGATGAGATCGAGGTAGCGACCGCGCGCGGGTTGTGCGGCGGCCTGCGCGAGGAAGGACTCACTCGCGACGGCGAAGCTCAGCCCTGGGGGGGCGGCGATCGCCTTCTGCGAGCCACTCAGGACATAGTCGAGCGCCCAGGCATCGGTCTCGAGCGCGGCGCCACCCAGTCCGGTGACCGAATCGATGAGTGCGACGGCGCCAAAGCGGTGCGCGAGGGCGGTGATCGCCTGCGGGTCCTGCAGCACACCGGTGGTGGTCTCAGAGTGCGCACCGGTGACGACGGCGAAGCGGCCGGTGCGGAGCGCGTCCTCCACCTGCTCGAGGGGGACGGCCTCACCCCAAGGGACGCTGATCTCCTCGACCTCACGGCCACAACCCCGCGCGATGGCGGAGTAGCGCCCGGAGAAGGCGCCGTTCACGAGCGAGAGGACGCGGCCCGCCGGCGCGGCGCGCATCCCGGCTTCCATCATCCCTGTCGCACTCGCGGTGTGGATGTAGACGGGGCGCGTGGTGCGGAAGACCGTCTGCAGCCGCGCCGCGCACCGCGCATAGAGCGCCTCGAAGGCCGCGCTCCGATGCGGGATCATCGGCTGGGTCATCGCCGCGAGGACCTCGGGGCGGACTTCGGTGGGGCCGGGGACAAGGAACATATCGAAAGCTTAAGGCTGAAGGCTGAAAGCTGAAAGCCAACGGCCCGGTTTCTAGCCTTCAGCTTCTAGCCTCCAGCTTCTAGCCTCCAGCTTCTAGCCTCCAGCTTCCCGAGCGCGCCGCCTGTCACCTGCCCCCTGTCACCTGCCCCCTGTCACCTGCCCCCTGCTACTGTGGTATCGGCTCGAGGAACTCGCCACTGACCCATCCCTCTTGGTCACCCACCGTCACCCGGATCCACCCAAATCGCCGGCTGGTGGATCGCACGATCTGGTTGGGCTTCACCACCAAGAGGCGTTCGGACCGATTGTTCGGACCCGCACGCAACCAGACCCAGTCGACCGCCCGATAGCGCGTGCCAGCCGGCTGCGCCGGAGTCGGCCGTCCCTCGGGCGCCCCCTCGCGCGATTCCGCACCCTTGGGCCGTTGATCTTGCGCTGGTTCCACCGGCGGCGGCGCTCGATCAGGGTCAGAGGTGGGTGCAACCTTCGTCGCCGCCCCAAGGGGAGACTTACCGTCCCCGTCCGGCACCATAGGCGCCGGCACCTCGGGCGCCGGCACCTCGGACATCGGCCGCTCGAACGGTGACCGGAAGACCGCCCACATCGTGATCGCGACGGTCACCAGCAGACCGCCCGCTGCTGGACCGACCCAGCGGCGCGATGTCGTCGAGACGGGGGTCTCCTCTTCCGCAAGGATCATCCCACTCATCGGCCCCTCCGCGGCGAAGGGCGCCAGGCACTTGGGACAGCGCGAGGCGCCGAGCACCGAGGGGGCGCCGCAGGAGGCGCAGTGCACGCGAGGCATCGTAATTTGACGGATGGAGTCTCTCGGGCGTCACAGCGCGGATCCCAAGACGCCCCTACCCTACCTTACCATGTCCCCTGTCTCTCTCTCGGAGCGATGCCGATAACGACCGAGGTCCTCGTGGTCGGTTTGGGCGCGATGGGGAGCTGCACCCTGGCGGCCCTCGCGCGCCGCGGCATCAAGGCCATAGGGATCGACCGCTTCACACCGCCGCACACCGAGGGATCGAGCCATGGGGCGTCGCGGATCATCCGTGAGGCGTATTACGAGGACCCGATCTATGTACCACTGGTGCGCGACGCCTACGCCGAATGGGCGCGACTCGCCGCGGAGAGTGGCCGCACGCTCTTCCACCAGACGGGAGGGCTCTGCTACGGCTCGCCGGAGGGCGCCCTCGTGCACGGGGCCCTCGCGAGCGCCCGCGTTCACGACGTGGCGCATGAGCTCTTGGACGCGCGCGAGATCCAGCGGCGATTCCCAGCGCATCGACTCCCTGATGGGTTCGTCGGGGTGCTCGAGACGCGTGCGGGGTGGCTTGACCCCGAGCAGTGCCTCACGGCGGCATTGGAGGTCGCGACCCGACACGGTGCGACGGTGCGCACTCGCGAGACCATGCTCGCGTGGGAGCCGAACGCCAACGGCGTGCGCGTGACCACCGACGGGGCGACGTACGAGGCGGCGCATGTGATCATCAGCGCCGGGATGTGGATGGGCGATCTGGTACCCTCCCTCGCGGCCCATCTCACGGTGCACCGCAACGTGCTCTACTGGTTGGCAGGAGTCCGGCCCCTGTTCGATGCCGCGCGGTTCCCCGTCTTCTTGGGTGAACTCGCGCCCGATCTGCTCTGGTACGGCTTCCCCGATGTCGGCGCAGGGGTGAAGGTCGCGATGCACCACCATGGGCCCACCTGCACACCGGCGACGGTCGATCGCACCGTGCACGAGGCGGAGCTCGCCGCGATGCGCGCGCGACTCATGCAGTGGCTCCCGACGGCGAATGGCCCGTTGCAGCGCACGGTGGTGTGCACGTACACCAACACGCCGGACGGCCACTTCGTGATCGACACCCACCCGGCGAGCGATCGCTGTTGGATCGTCTCGCCCTGCTCGGGCCATGGCTTCAAGTTCGCGAGTGCGATCGGGGCGCGGATCGCCGCGCGGGTGTCGGGGGACGCCTCGGCGTCGCTGCCCGGTCGCTTTCGCCTGAGCCGGCTAGAGCGTATCTGAGGGGGCCGTGTGCGTCCCCGTGAACTCAGGGGGCGTCGCCTCGCGCACCCGGTTCCGGCCCGCGCGCTTCGCATCGTAGAGCGCGGTATCGGCACGAGCGATGAGTTCGACCAAGGCATCTCCCGGACGTGATTCGGCGACACCGAAACTTGCCGTGCAGGCCCCGATCCCCTCGAAGAGTTGGCGCGCGATACGCCCGCGGAGCGCCTCGGCGAGCTCAAGGGCGCCCGTCGCCGGCGTATCGGGGAGCACCATCGGGAACTCCTCTCCACCCCAACGGCCGACGGTGTCGTTGAGGCGGCTGCGCTGCTGCAGGAGACGCGCTACCCCGCGTAGCACCTCGTCGCCGGCGTTGTGGCCGTGCGTGTCGTTCACGCGCTTGAAGTCGTCGAGATCGAGCAAGATGATCGAGAGGGGCCGATCGGGAGCCGATATCGCGAGCTCCCCTTCCGCGACCTCCTCCACCCGACGACGGCTCGCGACGCCGGTGAGTCCATCGACCAGGGCGAGCGAAGAGAGGCGCTGCTCGACGATGATCGAGCGAATCCGCTGTCGCCGTACGAGATTCCCCGCGAGCACGGAGAGGACGAGGGCCACGGCGACCTCGGTGAAGCGGAGCATCGTGACGGCCGCCACGCCGGTGTCCCCCGCCCGCACCGCGTAGACCGCGATCAGGGCAGCGAGCGAATTGAAGACGACGCGGGTGGGGCGCGGCAGATGATAGAGGAGGTTCCCGATGGTCACCGCGACGGCGAAGCCGAAGGTCGATGCATGCACCCTCAGCGCGAGGGGCGCCATGAGGAGCAGCCCGACCACGAACATGGTCATGTGCCACGTGACCCCGAAGCGCACCTGCGCGGAGGGGTCGTGCCGCCGATGCTCGGCGATCCAGAAGGAGCAGAGGGTTCCCGCCCCGATGCAGAGGTGGCTGATGACGAGCCAGGTATAGAGCCGAGCCTCGGTCCCACTCCCATCCATCACCCCCTAACGCCAACGGAGCCAGTCGAGGGACAAGAGGACGAGGAAGATCGGGAAGGCGACCCAGCGCAGGGTCACGATCCCCGCGATCATCTCATCCCGGAGGCGGCGTTCGACGAGGTTGCGATCGCCAGGTTCGAGTTCGTCCAGCAGCCCACGCTCATCGAATTCCGATGAGACGGCGAGGAAGCGGGACCACAGGCTCTGCTCGTCGTCCATCCGCCGGGTCGGCGTCGGGAAGATGGGAGCTGGCCGATAGACTCGGCTCGCCCGAACCGACTCGGAGTGCCTAGGATCGCTCACGCGGGAAATGTACGGGGCTGGGACACGGGATGAGACGTCTCCGACCCGCCCCACGCAACGTCGGCCGATGGACCGTGGCCTACACGTTGTATCGGAGGATGCACCAGATCGCTCGCATCCCATCGCGCCAGCCGATCTTCTTCCCTTCGGCGTACGTACGCCCGAAATAGGAGATCGAGACCTCATAGATGGGGACGCCCATCTTCGCGACCCGCGCCGTGACCTCGGGCTCGACGCCGAACCGATTCTCGCGGATCTCGAGCCGCTCTACCACGTCCTTTCGGAACGCCTTGAAGCAGGTCTCCATGTCCGTGAGGTTCAGGTCCGTCATCATGTTTGAAAGCAGGGTGAGGAACCGATTCCCCTGCGAGTGCCAGAAGTAGAGGACGCGGTGGGGTCCCGCCCCCGTGAAGCGCGAGCCGAAGACGACGGCGGCATGGCCGTCCAGGATCGGCTGGATCATCTGCGGGTAATCCGAGGGGTCGTACTCGAGATCGGCGTCCTGGACGATCGCGATCGGCGCGGTGATCTGAGCAAAGCCGGTGCGGAGTGCGGCCCCCTTGCCCTGATTCCGTTCGTGTGTGAATGGGCGGATCCGGGAATCCCGAGTGGCCATGGCCTGCACGGCTTCGCCGGTCCCATCGGAGGAGCCGTCGTCGACAACGATGACCTCCAGGACTTCAGGGCGGTCGAGGACGCGTTGGAGGACCCGGCCGACGGTCGCCGCTTCATTGAAGACTGGCATCACGACGGCCAGATAGGGGGTCGGGGGGTTCGCCATCCCGGGAAATATCCGCTAGCTTTCGGGGTTCGCGCGAGTAGCTCAGCTGGATAGAGCGTCGGCCTCCGGAGCCGAAGGTCGTGGGTTCGAATCCCGCCTCGCGCATGTTCCCTCCTCCCCCGGGCCCGCTCCCTCATCGCCCCGCCGTGGACACCGTCGCCCTTCGACGCCTCCCACTCCCCGACCTCGAACACCTCGCCGCCACCCACGGGGTCTTCCTCCCGCCGACCGCCACGCACGCCGAGGTGGTCAGCCGGGTCCAGCGAGCGCTGCTCGCCAAGGGAGAGCCGCTGGTGGCGGAAGGGACCCTCGAGTTGGAGAAGGCCGGCCACGGCTTCCTCCGGAACCGGGCGAGCTCCTACCTCCCCCACCCCGCCGATCTCTATGTCCCGGTGGGGATGATCGCGCGGTTCGGGCTCCGCACCGGGGATGAGATCCATGGCACGGTGCGGCCGCCGCGTGGATGGCAGAAGTTCCTCGCGCTCGCGCAGATCGACGCGGTGAATGGGCTCCCCCCCGAGCAGATGATCGGGCGCGCGAACTTCGACACCCTCCGCCCGAAGTATCCCGATCAGCGGATCCGTCTGGAGTCGACGGCGGGCGGGATGTCGATGCGCCTCGCCGACCTCATCGCGCCGCTCGGGAAGGGGCAGCGCGGGTTGATCGTCGCGCCGCCGCGCGCGGGGAAGACGATGCTCCTCCACCGGATGGCGAATGCCATCGCGGAGAACCACCCCGAGGTGGTGCTCTTCGTGCTCTTGATCGACGAGCGACCCGAGGAGGTCACCGACTTCATCGCGAACTGTCCGACCGCCGAGGTGGTGGCGTCGACCTTCGATGAGAAGCCGACGCGCCATGTGCAGGTGGCGGACATGGTGATCGAGAAGGCGAAGCGGTTGGTGGAGTCGGGGCGGGATGTGGTGATCCTGTTGGATTCGATCACGCGCTTGGCGCGCGCACACAACGCGGTGACGCCGATGTCGGGGAAGATCCTCTCGGGTGGTGTGGATGCGAAGGCGCTCGAGAAGCCGAAGCGCTTCTTCGGCGCGGCACGGCGGATCGACGGCGGGGGGTCGCTGACGATCGTCGCGACGGCGCTCGTCAGCACCGGATCGCGGATGGACGAGGTGATCTTCGAGGAGTTCAAGGGGACGGGGAACATGGAGATCGTCCTCGATCGTGACATCGCGAACCGTCGCGTCTATCCCGCGTTCGAGGTCAACAAGAGCGGGACGCGCAAAGAGGAGCTCTTGCTCACCGACACGGAGCGGAACCGGATCTTCCTCCTCCGGCACTTCGTGGGGAGCATGATGCCTGAGGATGCGACGCAGTTCATCCTCCGGCGGCTCGCACAGACCGATACGAACGAGGAGTTCTTCCAGCGGATGGCGGAGGGTCAGTGAGCGCGGCGGACGCGACGGTCCCGCCGCCGAACGCCGCCTACGACTGGCGACGGCGCTGGCTCGCGATCGATCTCGGCGACAAGCGCATCGGGCTCGCGACGACCGATGCGGCGGGGATGATCGCCTCGCCGGCGGGGTACATCGCGCGGCGGGAGGGGAAGCGGCCGCCGTTGATGGCGATGCTCGCGCGCGCGGAGGAGCTGGGCGCCGAGGGGTTCGTGGTGGGATTGCCACTTGATCAACAGGGGGAGGATCTCCCGCGGGCGGCGGAGGCGCGGCGACTCGCGCATGAGTTAGCGACGCGCACGGGGAAGCCGACCGAGTTGGTGGACGAGCGCTTCACGACGGCGGCGGCGCATCGCGCGATCCAGGCGATGGAGGGGACGACGCGGGGACGCAAAGGGGATGTCGATGCGCTCGCGGCGACGATCCTCCTGCAGCATGCGCTCCGACTCTTCGAGCAGCGGACGACGCACCCGGAGCGCCTCGATGCGTGAGCGTCGGCGCGGGATGCGCCGGTGGCTCGTGCTCAGCGCCCTGCTGATCGGCGCGGCGGGGTGCGCGACGATGGACGACACGACGGTGGAGCTCACCATTCGTCCGGGGTCGCCCTTCCGTGAGATCGCCGACTCGCTGCACGCCCATGGAGTGGTGACCTTCCCGCGGCTCTTCGGCGCGTTCGCTGCGCGGCGTGGCCGGGATCGCAGCACGCGCTACGGGACCTACGTGATCCGCCGCGGCGCGAGCTGGGAAGGGATCCTCCATGCGTTGCAGACGGGCGAAGGGATCATCAATCGCGTGACGATCCCGGAGGGGCTTCCGCTCTGGGAGTCGTTGCCGATCATCAGCGAGAAGCTCGCGATCCCCCTCGACTCGCTCGAGGTCGCGGTGCGGGACCCGGGGCTGCTCACGCGGCTGGGGGTCCCGAAGGGGACGTCGACGGTGGAAGGGTATCTCTTTCCCGCGACCTACGACTTCCCCTCCCAGGTGACGGCGCGCTATGTGGTGGAGCAGATGGTCACGCGCTTCGAGCAGCGGTGGGATCCGGCGTGGGATGCGCGACTCACCGAGGTGAAGATGACGCGGCATCAGGTGGTGACGCTGGCGTCGATCGTGGAGAAGGAGGTGCGCAAGGGCTCCGAGCGCCCGACGGTCGCGGCGGTCTATCTCAATCGACTCAAGGTGCGGATGGCGTTGCAGGCCGATCCGACGGTACAGTATGCGATGAAGGTGCGACCGGGGCGGGTGTTGTATCGGCATCTGACGATCGACTCGCCGTACAACACGTACAAGTATCCGGGGCTCCCGCCGGGCCCGATCGCGGCGCCGGGGAAGGCGAGTCTCGAGGCGACGCTCTTTCCGGCGAAGGTGCCGTATCGGTTCTTCGTCGCGCACCCGGACGGGCATCACGAGTTCCGCACGACCTACGAGGAGCACCTCGAGGCGATCACGTTTGTGCGGGAGGTGGCGCGGCTGGATTCACTGGCGCGGCTCGATTCGATCGCGCGCGCGGACTCGCTCCCTTAGTCGGCGAGGAGATCGGCGCGGAGCAGGACGGAGTCGCGCAGGTACTGATGCTTGATCTCGCCGCGCTGTCGCGCGGTCTCCACATGGAGCATCACCCGCAAGCAGCGCGGGAGGGCCCCCGGCACCGCGAGCTCCTGCGCACAGATCAACGGGATATCGGTCCACCCGAACATCCGCGCGGCGTGCGCGGGGAACTCGCTCGTCAGATCCAGGGTGGAGGTGAAGAGCGCCGAGATGACATCGGCCGGCGCGACGTCGTTCTCATCCATGATCGCCGTGAGGAGCTCGAAGACCGCGGTGCGGATCTGGCCCGGCTCGTCGGCGGGGACGGTGATGGCGCCACGGATGGCGCGGACGGGGCGCGGATGGTTGGGCACTGGGGGAAAGATAGTTGTGAAAGCTGAAGGCTGGAGGCTGAAGGCTGGAGGCTGAAAGCTGAAAGCAACGACTCGTAGTTCTCTTTCAGCTTTTAGCCTCCAGCTTTCAGCCCTCTACATTTCCCCCATGACCCGCACACATGCCGTGATATCCGCCCGCGGTGCCCGCCGCTGGCATCAAGGCCATCCCTGGATCTTCGCCTCCGATCTGATCACGCGCCCCGATGGTGGTGAGGCGCCAGCGGGTGCGGTGGACGTGCGCGATCCACAGGGGCGCGCGCTCGGGACGGCGCTCTGGAGTCCGCAGTCGGAGATCGCGCTGCGCTTCGTGGAGCGCCGCGCAGGCGTGGTGCTCGATACGGCGTGGTGGCGTGCGCGCATCGAGACCGCGGTCGCGCGGCGTGCGGGGATCTTGGGTGCGGAGACCACCGCCTGCCGGCTCGTGCATGGCGAAGGGGACGGGCTACCGTCGCTCGTGGTCGATCGGTTCGATCGCTGGCTCGTGGTGCAGCTCCTCTCGGCTGGCGTCGAAGCGTATCGCGCAGCGGTCGTCGAGGCCCTGCGTGGGATCACGGGCATCGAAGGGATCCTCGCGCGGAACGATGCGAGTGTGCGGGCCCGTGAGGGGCTCGCGCGGGTGGTGGAGCCGCTCTGGGGCACCGTGCCGGAGACGATCGAGGTGCGGGAGCATGGGGTGCGCTACCTCGCGGCACCGCACACGGGGCAGAAGACGGGGGCCTTCCTCGATCAGCGCGAGGCGCGACGGCTCGTGGCCGGCGTGGCGCGTGGGCGGGCGCTCGATCTCTTCAGCTACCACGGGAGCTTCGCGCTCCATCTCGCGGCGCAGGCGACCTCAGTGATCGCTGTGGATAGCTCGGCCCCAGCGCTCGAGCGGGCGGCGGAGAACGCCGCATTGAATGGGCGGACGAACATCCGCCGAGAGGTGGCGGATGTCTTCGACTTCGTGCGCGAGGCGGAGCAGCGCGGGGATCGCTTCGAGACGATCGTCTTGGATCCGCCGGCCTTCGCGAAGAATCGGGCGTCGATCGCGGGGGCGTTGCGTGGCTACAAGGATCTCAACCTGCGGTGCATGCGGTTGCTGGCGCCCGGGGGGCAGCTCTATACGGCGAGCTGCAGCTACCATGTGCGAAAGCCGGAGTTCCTCGGAATGCTCGAGGAGGCGGCGAAGGACGCCGGGCGGCGGATGATCCTCCGGGCGATCACAGGGCAGCCGGGGGATCATCCTGAGGTGCTGACGATCCCTGAGACGGGGTATCTCAAGGGCGCGTTGGTCGAAGCCGGGGATTAGCGCCGCTGGCACCCCGGGCACCAATACGTGGTGCGACCGCCCTGTGTGAGCGCAGCGATGGCGGTGCCGCAGCGGGTGCAGGTCGCCCCGGCGCGGTCGTAGACCTTGAAGGGGGCGGTGCGGGTGCCGGTGCGATAGCGACCCGCCCGGCGCTCGCCGTCGCGGAGGGCGGCGCGGATGCCGCGCAGGAGATGGGTGGCCTGCGGACGCGTGAGATCCTTGGCTGGGGTGCGCGGATCGATCCCGGCGCGCCAGAGCGCCTCGGCGGCGTAGATGTTGCCCAGGCCGGCGAGGCGGCGCTGATCGAGTAGGGCGAGCTTGATCGCAGTGCGGGTGCTGGCGAGACGCGCGAGGAGGGCGTCGGGGGTGAGATTGGCGGCATCGGCTTCAGGGCCGATGTCAGGGATCAGGTCCCAGGTGACAGTGGCGAGGGCGCGAGGATCGGTGAGGATCAACGAATTCGAGCCGCGCGAGGTACGGCCAGCGGCAGCGCGCGGCGCCAGCTCGATCACGAGCCGCGCATGCGTGGGGAGCGGCGCCCCACTCCCCTGCACCACCCAGTCGCCATCCAGCCGGAAATGGGCGACGAGTTGGGTGCCGTCATCCAAGACGAGGAGCTGATATTTGCCGCGCCGAGTGACGTCGGTGATGGTGCGGCCGACGAGGCGGCGGCGCGCAGCGAGCGAGAGCGCACGACGGGTCGCGGCGTGGAGGGGCTCGACGGCGACGATCCGGCGGCCGCGTACGCGGGGGCGGATGCGGCGGACGGCGTCAGCGACCTCGGGGAGCTCAGGCATGAGCTGAAGGCTTAAGGCTGGAAGCTGAAAGCTCAAGCGGCGCACGATCCGCTTTCAGCCTTCAGCCTCCAGCATTCAGCCTCTTCGGAAGGGCTTGTCGCTCTGCTTAAACCCCATAGCTTGGAGGGCAACCATCCTTCCCCCGCCCCGAATGCCTCGCCTTTCACCGCGCTCGCTGCGACAAGAGTATCAGCAGTACGTCGAGCGCGAGGTGGAGGATTACAAGAATTCGGTGTCGACGACCTTCATGTACGGGATCGCCCAGGAGGCGGCGAAGGCGCTCGAAGAGGCCCCCCAGCTCGGCATTCGCGAGGTCATGCTCGCGGATGAGGTCGACCGGATCATCGCGAAGCGGCTACGCCTCCCGCGCTACGAGACGTGGCGGCGGCGGCGCGAGAAGAACGCGAACGAACTCAAGAAGCCAGAGCGGTGGGGACTACGGTCGAACACGCCGCTGCGCGCTGCGATCCCTGTGGGGTCGGCGATGTCGTCGTCGGTGGTGGTCGCAGGCGCGCGGGTCACCGAATCGGCGCTCTACCTCGCGGCCAACGGGTGCGAGGTGACGGCGATCGAGCCCGAGGTGGCGATTGTGAACCAGGTGCTGCGCGCGGCGTCGGAGGCGGGGCTCACCGAGCGCCTGCGCGGTTTCGCGGCGGACCTGATCTCCTACACACCCGACGGCCCACTCGGCGCGGTCATCTGTACGCCGGCGGCGTTCGCGGGCCTCTCGCCGGTGGAGCGGGAGCGGGTCTTCCGACTGCTACAGGAGGCGACGACCGATGGCGGGGTACACCTGATCGAGACGCTCGTTGCGGGGCAAGCCGTCTTGAGTGAGGCGGAGCTTCGATCGCGCTACTCGGGGTGGACCATCACGGTCGTGCCGGAACCAGGGGCGTCGAGCACCTTCATGGCGAAGAAGCTGGTCGCCTGAAGGCGACGGCATAGGTCTCGCCTGACTCCCCGTCTCACTTCGCGACGCCAGTCGCGGTTCTAGGGTGTGTCGCTTTGCGACACACCCTTTTTTCTGGGCCTCAAGATTGGCCATAAACCGCTGTTGCACAATGACTTAAGCAGACCAGGTGACTGGCATGCGCCCTGCGTAGTTCTTTCTATATACATCTGGGGCACGAACGCCCCGCCCAGCCAGTCCCTGAGGAGCCAGCCATGATCCAGACCGCTATCCCCGCCCTCCATGACGAGTCGCTCGACGCGCTCGTGGCGGAATACTTTGACGAGCCGATCGGGATCGTCATCTCGAGCGGATCGCGGACGGAGCCGACACCGCGGGTCGCGGAGTATGTCTGGGGGCCAGTGCCGGATGAGACGAGGGGATAACCAGCGTCATCGATTCGATCCGACGACCGCTTCGCGCCGCACTTCACAGAAAACACAAAGGGATCGGCTTTCGCCGATCCCTTTGTCTATGCAGCAGACCGCTTACTTCTTCTTCGCGGCCTTCTTCTTGGTCGCCTTCTTGGCGGCCTTCTTCTTCTTCGCAGCCATTGCTAGCTCCTTGAAGGAGTGATCATCTCCCGGCCGATTCCCCGGTGAATCGGTGGGTTCCACGAAACGCGAACGTCCCGCGGCACCTCTTGAATACGACATTCTTCGGAATCTGTCAAGAGATTCCGAACAAGTGACGACCGGCCCGTCACGCCGTCACAGGGAACGCGCCCCAAAAATCGGATCACGCGACCTCCCCGATCAGCGCGCGCGAGGCGCACCACATACAGTTGCGCACCCCACGCGCGCACGCGATCATTGCTTCACCCCGGACATGCCACCGCTTCCGCGATGACCCAGCTCACGATCGATGGCCGGTCGTGCACCGCGCCCGACGGCGCGACGATCCTCGACGCCGCACGCACACTCGGCGTCGATATCCCGACCCTCTGCTGGTATCCGAAACTCCCGACCGCCGGCAACTGCCGCATCTGCCTGGTCTCGGTCGAGGGCACGAACAAACTCCTCCCGGCCTGCGCGACGCCGGTCACCGACGGGATGGTCGTCACCACGGAGTCGCAGGCAGCGGTGAAGAACCGCCAGGCGGTCCTGGCGATGCTGCTGGAGCGCTACCCGGTGGAGGAGATCCCGGCGGACCAGGCGCGGAATGAGTTCGAGGCGCTGGTGCACCGCTACGAGGTGCCGCTGACGCGATCCGGGGAGCTCCCGCTCCGCACAGGGGACGAGCGCCCCACAGACCCGATCATCACTCACGACATGTCGACCTGCATCCTCTGCACCCGCTGCGTGCGGGCGTGCGAGGAGATCCAGGTGGTCGGGGTGCTGGAGGTGGCGGCGCGCGGGGAGCATGCGGAGATCATCGTCGGGGCCGATGGGAACCCGGAACACGCGGGGTGCACCTGGTGCGGGGAGTGCGTGCGGGTCTGCCCCACGGGGGCGATCCACGACATCCTCCCGCTCGCGAAGCTCCGCGCGGGGACGCTGGAGGCGCCGGCCACGAAGGTGCGCTCGGTCTGCCCCTACTGCGCGGTGGGATGCCAGCTCGATCTCGAGGTCCGCGACAATCAGGTGACGCGGGTGACCTCGCCGTGGATCGAAGAGGCGACGCCGAACCAGGGCTCCACCTGCGTGAAAGGGCGATTCGGGACGGACTTCGTCCTGCACCGCGATCGGCTGACGCGCCCGCTCATCCGCCGCGGGTGGATGCGCGACGCGAACGGCACCTGGCATTTTGAGGCGGATCCAAATTGGGGACGCCGCGGCGGACCGTGGACTTCGGTAGAAGCTGAGGGGCGCTCCCCAAAGGACCACCGGCCTCGGACGAATCGGACTGACGGCGGCGCCGACGCCGCCCTCGGCGACCCGCGCGACCGGATCGCCACACCCCCCTCCTGGTTCGCCCCCTTCCGCGAAGCCACCTGGGAGGAAGCCCTCGACCTCACCGCGCAACAACTCCTCCGGCTCCGCGACACCCACGGCGGCGGCTCGCTCGCGGTCTTCCAGAGTGCCAAGTGCGCCAACGAGGAGAACTACGTCCTCCAGAAGCTCTTCCGCGCAGGACTCGGCACCAACAACGTCGACCACTGCACCCGGCTCTGCCACGCCTCCTCGGTGAGCGCGATGCAGCGCGCCCTCGCCACCAGCGCGGCCTCGGGGTCGATGCGCGAGGTGGAGGAGGAGTCCGAGGTGATCTTCCTCCTCGGGGCGAACACCACGGAGAGCCACCCGGTCTTCGGGGCGGCGATCAAGCGGGCCCTGAAGCGCGGCGCAAAGCTCATCGTCGCCGACCCGCGGCGGATCGAGCTCGCGGCCCGCGCCGACATCCTCCTGCAGATGGTCCCGGGGACCGATGTCGCCCTCCTCAACGCGATGCTGCACCATGTGCTCGCTGAGGGGCTCGAGAACCGTGAGTTCATCGCGGCGCGGACCCACGACTTCGACGCCGTCCGCGAGGCGGTGCGCCCCTACACCCCGGAGCTCGCGGCGCAGATCACGGGGATCCCGGCCGACCTGATCCGCCGCGCCGCCGTCTGCTATGCGCGCGGGCCGCGCTCGGCGACGCTCTGGGCGATGGGGCTCACGCAGCACCATACGGGGACGGACATCGTCACCTCTCTCCTCAACCTGATGCTCGCCTGCGGGATGATCGGGCGGTGGGGAGCGCCGATGATCCCGATCCGCGGGCAGAACAATGTGCAGGGGTCGAGCGACATGGGGGCGATCCCCTTCGCCTTCACCGATTACCGGCGGGTGGACGATCCGGCGGTGCGCGCGGAGATGGCGGCGGCGTGGGGGGTGCCGGTGGAGCGGCTCGACCCCAAGGTCGGGCGGAAGGTGACGGAGATCGTGGGGCAGGACTCCCCCGTGCGCGGGCTCTACATCATGGGGGAGAACCCGATCATCTCCGATCCCGATGTCGCGCATGCGGAGGCATGGTTCTTGGGGCTCGAGTTCATGGCGGTGCAGGATCTCTTCCTCACCGAGTCCGCGCGGTCAGCCGACGTGGTGCTTCCGGGGTCGAGCTTCGCCGAGAAGGATGGGACCTTCGTGAACACCGAGCGCCGGATCCAGCTCTCACGGAAGGCGGTGGAGCCGCCGGGGGAGGCGCGGGCCGATCTGGAGATCGTGCTCGATCTCTCGCGGCAGATCGGGGTGCCGACGCCCTATGCGACGGCGGCGGAGGTGTTCGAGGAGATCGCGCGGGTGACGCCGAGTTGGCGTGGGGTGAGCCATGCGCGGTTAGCCGAGCGGGTGGGAGGGCTGCAGTACCCGGTGCCCGACGCGGCGCATGAGGGGACGGCGTTCCTCTTTGATGACCATTTCCCGACGGCGGATGGGCGGGCGCGGTTCCATCCAGTGACGTATCTCCCGCCGGCGGAGCTCCCGGACGCCGCGTATCCATTCTTCCTGAACACCGGCCGGCAGATGTATCACTGGCATACTGGGACCATGACGCGGCGGAGCACGGCGTTGGATGCGCGGGAGAGCACGCCGACATTAGAGCTCAACCCCGCCGATGCGGCGGCGTTGGGCGTGGCGGATGGGGATGAGGTGGAGGTGACCTCGCGCCGCAACAGTGTGCGGGTGCATGTGCGCTGCTCGGGGCGCGTGGCGCGCGGGCAGGTGTTCCTGCCGATGCACTACCGGGAGGCGGCGGCGAACCTGCTCACGAATCCGGCGTTGGACGGGCCGTCGGGGATCCCAGAGTTCAAGGTGTGTGCGGTGCGGATCACGTCACTCGCTCCGACCAAGTGACGCGCTAGCGAATCACCCCGGTCTTCACCCCGATACGCCTAATCGCCTCCACCGCGAACGCGAGATCCTCGCGGGTGTGTGCCGCGGAGATCTGACAGCGGAGCCGCGCGGTGCCCTGCGGGACCACCGGGAAGCCGAATCCGGTGACGAAGATCCCCTCGGCCAGGAGCAACTCGCTCATCCGGATCGCATCGGCGGTCTCGCCGATGATGATCGGGACGATCGGGGTCTCGCCGGGGAGCGGATTGAACCCCGCCTCCGTGATCGCCTGCCGGAACCACTGGGCGTTCTCTCGGAGGGTGCGGACCCGCTCGGGGTGCTGCTCGATGTACTCGATGCTGGCGAGCGCGCTCGCCGCGACGGTGGGCGGGAGGGCGTTGGAGAAAAGCTGCGGGCGGGAGCGCTGCGTGAGCGTGTCGCAGAGCGCCGCGGGGCCGGCGACGAAGCCACCGGCGGCGCCGCCGAGTGCCTTGCCGAGGGTGGAGGTGATGATGTCGACCTCACCCAAGACGCCGAAGTGTTCGGCGGTGCCGCGACCGGTCTCGCCGAGGACGCCGGTGGCGTGCGAGTCATCCATCACGAGGATGGCGTCGTGGTCCTTGGCGATCTGCAGGAGCTGCGGGAGCTTGGCGACGCTCCCTTCCATGGAGAAGACGCCATCGGTCCAGATGATGCGGCGGCGCGCGCTGGCGTTGGCCTTGAGCTTGGCGACGAGGTCATCGAGATCGCTGTGCGCGTAGACGGCGGTGGTGCATTTGGTGATCGCCTTCGCCAAGCGGATCGAGTCGATGATCGAGGCGTGGTTGAGCGCATCGGAGATGACGAAGTCGCCGGCCTCGACGATGGAGGCGGTGAGCCCTTCGTTGGCGTTCCAGGCGGAGACGAAGCTCATCGACGCTGCCGTGCCGACGAAGCGGGCGATGGCGGTCTCGAGTTCGCGGTGCACGGTGAAGGTGCCGCAGATGAAGCGGACGCTCCCGGTGCCGGCGCCGAACTTCTTGAGGCCATCGATCCCCGCCTGCACGACGGCGGGTTCATCGCAGAGGCCGAGGTAGTTGTTGGAGGAGAGGATGAGGACCTCGCCCCGTCCTTCCATCTGGACGCGCGCCGCCTGGGGCGAGTCGAGATGATTGAGCTTCTTGTAGGTGCCGGCGGCCTTGAGGGCGTCGATGCCGGTCTGGAGGTCGTGCACGAAGGTGGTGTTCATGAGATCGTCGTGTTTCGTAATTCCTGTGCCGTGCTACCTCTCACCTGACACCTCAAAGACGACCTTTCCGGCCTCGCCCGACTGAATGGCCGCGATCGCCTCCGCGTGCGCTTCCAAAGGGAATCGATGCGTGATCACCGGGCGCGGATCGAACTGCCCCGCGCGCAGGAACTGCTGCATCGCGATCCAGGTGTTGTACATGCGGCGACCGACTACCCCGTACACCGTGATCCCCTTGAAGATCACCTCGGTGGCGAAGTCGACTTCCATGGGCTTGGCGGGGATCCCGAGCATCTGCACGCGGCCGCCGACGCGGACCAAGGCGAAGGCCTGATGGATTGCGGCGGGGACGCCGCTCATCTCGAGGACGACATCGACGCCGAGTCCGTTGGTGGCGGCGCGGACCGCCTCGGCGGCTTGGTCGGGGGTGACGGCGCTGTGCGCCCCCAACTGCTTGGCCAGCGCGAGGCGCTTCGGGTTCACATCGCTCGCGACGATATGCGAGGCGCCGGCCGCCTTGGCGATCCCGACGGCGAAGATGCCGATGGGGCCGCAGCCGGTGACGAGGACGGTGGCTCCGGGGAGTTCGGTGCCGTGGAGTGCGGTGTGGAAAGCGTTCCCCATCGGGTCGTGGATCCCGCCGACATCGAAGCCGATGTCATCATCCAGATGCCAGACGTTGCTGGCGGGCATCGCGATGTAGTCGGCGAAGCAACCGTCGCGGTCGACGCCGATGATCTTGGTGTTGGGGCAGACGTGGGCGTTGCCGGTGCGGCAGAGGTGGCAGGTGCCGCAGACGATGTGGCCTTCGGCGGTGACGCGGTCGCCGACCTTCACGTTGGTGACGAGGGAGCCGACTTTCTCGACGACGCCGGCGAATTCGTGGCCGACGGTGAACGGGGGCTTGCAGCGCCCTTGGGCCCAGGCGTCCCAGGTGTGGATATGGACGTCGGTGCCGCAGACGCCGGCGGCGCGGACGCGGATCAGGACCTCGTCCTCTCTATAGGAAGGGACGGGGACGTCTTGGAGAACGAAACCGGGGGCGGCAGAGGCTTTGACGAGAGCGCGCACGCGGGTGGGGGCGAGGGGTACGCCCGAAAGATAAACGGGGCGCCGCGGAGTGATCCGCGGCGCCCCGTTTTCCCTCGAACTGGTCTGACTTACGGCTTCTTGGCCGCCTTCTTGGCCGGCGCCTTCTTGGCGGCGGCCTTCTTCGCGGGGGGCTTCTTGGCCGCGGACTTCTTGGCGGCGGCCTTGGCAGGCACCTTCTCGGTTGCGGCCCTCGGGGCCTCGATCACCGGCTCCTCGACGAGACCGACAAGGAGGTTGGCCGGCATCGCGGGCTTGGCGCCGGGACGACCACCGCGGCCCGGGGCGGAACGGACCCCCATCCCACGCGGCACCGGCGCAGAGGCGACGGGCTTCGGTGTCGCGGCGGCCTCGGCCACGGCGAGCTGATCGGCGATGCTCGGCGCGCCACTGCCGATCATGACCTCGAAGGAATCGCCGCGCTTACGGAGATCGACGATGCCGGCGTCGTGCGCGTCCTTAAGAATGCGCTCGAAGAAGCGCGGGGCGAGGGACTCGGAGTCGCGGCCCAGGAGCTCACGCGCCTTGGCGCGGACGCGCTCGGCGCCGACGGGTGAATCCTCGGAGCCCACGGCGTTGATCGCCTGGCGAACGATATCGAAGGCCTCGTCACGCGTGAGACGGATCCCTTCCGAGCCGATAGAGGCATCGACCTTGGGGGCGCCGCCACGCGGGGGACGCGACGAGCCGCGCGCGGCGGGCTCGGCCATCGTCGCGACGCTTGTGGCGGTCGACGACTCGGCGCCTTCCCCACCCGTACGCTCCTCACGATCGCCACCACGGCCGCGACCACCACGGCCACGACGACCACGACGACCACGCCCGTCACGCTCACCCTCGGCGCGCGGCGGACGCTCGCCGGTGGAGTTGGTCGCGGCAGGCGCCGGTGCCCCGCCCTGCACCGGCCCGACCTCGAGCTGGCCGTTCTCGAGCTTGGTGACCTGGAGACGCCCCTTGCTCGCAGCCTCGAGACAGAAGCGCGAGAACTTGGACATGCCAAGATCCTTCTCGTCGAACGAGGGATCGATCTCGACCATGACCTGCTTGAGGCGATCGGAGCGCATCACATCGCCATTGCGCTGCATGCGGCCGATGGCCTCGGTCACGAGCTCCCATGGATCCCACTTCTTGGCCGGCTGCTCGTCGCCCGCCTTCATGAGGCCGGCGAGGGCGTTGTACGAGTAGTACTCGTCACAGTTCTGGACGAGGAGATCGCTCGAGCTCTCGCGGATCCCCACGCCGATCACGTACTTGCCGTACTCTTTGAGCTTAAGGACGAGCGAGGAGAAGTCGGAGTCGCCGGAGAGGAGGATAAAGGTCCCGATCTCGGGGCGGGTGAAGACGAGCTCGATCGCATCGACGGCGAGTCGGATATCCGTCGCATTCTTTTTGGCTGACCCGTAGGCGGGGGCGAAGATGAGATCGATCGACGACTCGCTGAGGGGGACGATGTACTGCGGATAGCGGCGCCAATCGGCGTAGGCGCGCTGGACGGCGACCTTCCCGGAGATGATGGCGCTACTGAGGAGATTCCGGAGCTCCGTCTGCAGATCGGAGCGGATCCCCATCGTGACGTTGTCGAAGTCGATGAGGAGGGCGGCGTTGGGCGCGTGGGGGTGACCCGCGGTCTCGGCCTGGGGGCCCCGATGGATAGGGGCGACCGCCGGGCGCGTGGCACGCGCCGGCGAGTGGGACGAACGTGGTGACATGCTCTTCCTGGCGCGGTGCGCCGATGAAGTCGCACCCCACGCCGCACCCATCTGGGCGCTGCACGCATGGGGGCTCTCGCAGGGCGACACCGTGATCTCGTCAGCGACTCGTCCGGACCCGTGGGTACCGGAAGACGCCGCTGGCCTAGACCCACCGCGCGTCCTGCGCCCGGAAAGATAACCTGCTAGAGGGCGCAAATGGCAGTGGGAGAGGGACTTCCGTAGACTTGGAGGGGTGAGACACCCCCCCTTTCGCACCCGCCTCTTCGTCCTCCTCGCGCTCTTGGCCCTGGTACCGTCGATCGTGCTGACGGCGGCCTGGAGCGGGATGGCGGCGCGCTTGCTCCCGCTCGTCGGGGGCGTGGGGGCGTGGGAGCAGGTGGTGGTGAGCGGGGATTCGGCGATCACGCTCGCGCGCGCACAGCCGGGCTCAGCGGCGGCGGACTCGGCGCTCGCGGCGCATGCAGAGTTACTCGCGGAGTCACGGGTGCAGGCGCGCCGTGTGGGGTTCCTGGCGCAGCGATCGGTGCAGGCGGTGGTGATCGTCGGGCTCGTGTTGCTCCTGATGCTGACGGGGATCGCGTCACGGATCGCAGGCCATCTGAGTCGCCAGCTCTCGCGCCCGGTGGATGAGTTGGTGCGCTGGACGACGCGGATCGCGCAGGGGGAGCCGCTGCCTGCCCCTGGTGAGGAAGAGGGGCGTGGCGCACCGGAGTTCGGGGTGCTGCGCGACGAGATGCGGCGGATGGCACAGGAGATCGAGGCGGGGCGTCACGCGGCGATCGAGGCGGAGCGCCTCGCGGCGTTCCGCGAGTCGGCGCGGCAGGTGGCGCATGAGATCAAGAACCCGCTCACGCCGATCCGCTTCGCGATCGCGAGTCTCCGGCAGTCGACGACGCTGACGGCGAAGGAGCGCGACGCGCTCGAGGTGCTCGATGTGGAGTCGGCGCGACTCGATGCGATGGCGAAGAGCTTCGCGCAGTTCGGGCGGCTTCCCGAGGGACCGATCGCCCCGGTGGATCTCACGGCCTTGGTGCGGACGACGGCGCCGATGACGGTCCCGAGTGAGATCACGCTCGAGCTCGAGACCGATGCGGAGCTCGTGGTGCATGGGCGGCACGATGCGCTGCACCGAGCGCTCACCAACCTGCTGCTCAATGCGATCGATGCGGTGCGGGCGCGTGAGGGGGCGGGGGAACGGCGGATCACGGTGCGCGCGGCGCGCGCGGATGGGATGCCACTCCTCGCGGTGCGCGACACCGGGTGCGGGGTGAGTCCGGAGGCGTTGCCGAGGATCTTCGAGCCCTATGTGACGGCCAAGACCGGGGGCACCGGATTGGGCTTGGCGATCGTGAAACAGACGATGCTCGCGCACGGGGGACGGGTGGAGGCGAGCAGTGTGCTGGGTACTGGCACCGAGATCCGGCTCTGGTTCCCGAGTGCTGCCCGTGAGATCGAGTCCCCTGCCCCGCGAGCGAGTTAAACGATGCCGTCGATCCTGATCGTCGATGACGAGCCGAACCTCCGCCGGATGGTGGGGGCGCTCCTCGATGCGGAGTCGTTCGAGGTGCATGAGGCGAAGGATGTGGCGAGCGGGCTGAAGCTCGCGCTCGAAGTGGAGCCCGACCTCGCGCTCCTCGACCTCATGATGCCCGGCGCGACCGATGGGCTCGAGCTCCTGGAACGGTTGCGCTCGTACTTCCCCGATCTCCCGGTGATCATGATGTCGGGGCGTGCCGGGCTCACCGATGCGGTGCAGGCGGCGAAGCTCGGCGCGGTGAACTTCCTCGAGAAGCCGCTCAGCCCCGAGGGGCTCCTCCTCGCGCTCACGAACGCCCTCGAACTGCGCCAGGCGCGTCGTGAGCGGTCGGCGCTGCGCTTGGAAGCGGGGCTGGGGGGTGATCTCGTCGGCGAGAGCTCGGCGATGCAGCGCGTACGCGAACAGATCGCGCGGGTGGCGCCGACCGATGCGCGGGTACTGGTCACCGGGGAATCGGGTACAGGGAAGGAGCTCGTCGCGGCGGCGATCCATGCCCAGAGCTCGCGACGCGACAAGCCGTTCGTGCGGGTGAACTGCGCGGCGATACCGCGCGATCTCGTCGAAAGCGAGATGTTCGGGCATGAGCGCGGGGCCTTCACTGGCGCGACGGAGCGCCGGATCGGCCGGTTCGAGCTCGCGCACACTGGGACGTTGCTGCTCGACGAAGTCGGCGAGCTCTCCCTCGAGGCGCAGGCCAAGCTCCTCCGCGCGATCGAGGCGCGGGAGATCGAGCGCGTGGGCGGGGGACGCACGATTCGCGTGGATGTGCGGGTGATCGCGGCGACGAATCGCGACCTCGTGCGCGAGGTGCGCGAGGGACGGTTCCGCGAGGATCTCTACTTCCGGCTGAATGTCATCCCGATCCATGTGCCGCCGCTCCGCGAGCATCCGGGGGACATCCCCGCCCTCGCGGCGCACTTCGCGACGCAGCTCCGGCGGCGCTCGGGGCAACCGGCGCCGCAGTGGCAGGCCGATGGGATCGCGGCGCTCGCACGCCATGGATGGCCGGGCAACGTGCGCGAGCTCGTGAACATCATCGAGCGATTGAACATCCTGCACGCGGGGCAGCCGGTGGGGGAGGCCGAGGTGCGCGGGGTGCTCCCGAACACGGCCGGGGCGACGCGGGGGGAGGGGCTGGTGCTCCCGCCGGAGCTCCCCGACCGCGAGGGGCTCGATGTGAAACTCAGCGAGGCACTCGACGCGTATGAGCGGGTACTGATCGTACGGGCCCTCTCCGCCGCCAATGGGGTGGTGGCGGAGGCGGCGCGCCGATTGCAGACCGATCGTCCGAACCTCTACCGCCGCATGAAGCGGCTGGGCATCGCGGAGCCGTAATGCACGTGGGTCGTTTGCTGCTCTCCCTTCTCCTCTGTGTGGCGCCCCTCGCGGCGCAGGACCGGCCCGCCAGCACGATCTGGACCGCGGTCAACCTCTACAACGCCAGCTCGACCACGCGCGCGACGGGGGCGTACCGCCTCGAGTCGGGCGCGCGCGTAAGCGGTGACGTGGCGGTGTTGATCGGCCCGGTGGAGATCGCCGGCGAGATCGCCGGCACCCTCGTCGCGATAAACGCGAATGTGCAGCTCGCCCCCACGGCTGTGATCCGCGGGGACCTCCTGATCCTCGGCGGGACGCTGACGCGCGCCGAGGGCGCTGCGGTGGGCGGGGAGATCCGCGCGCAGTCGGAGGTGGTGCGCTATGAGATCGACGATGGCCGACTCGTCCCTGATGAGGGGCGCTGGAGCGATTGGGGCCCGAAGCGTATGCGGGAGCGGAGCGAGCGGCTCTCGCGCGCGACGACCTCGTACACCGATCTCGTCCACTTCTCGGCTGGGAGCTATAACCGCGTGGAGGGGCTCCCCATCACGGTGGGGCCGCGCCTGCGACGTACGACGAACTGGGGGCGCGTCGACCTCGACGCCTTCGGCGTGGTGCGTACCGCGGGGCCGGTGGAGTGGGATCGCGGGACGCTCGGGCATGATGCGCACCTCGCGGTGCGACTCGGCCGCGAGGCGGGCCTCACCCTCGGCCTCCGCGCCTTCGATCTGATCGCGCCGGTGGAAGTGTGGCAGGTGAGCGATCAGGAGAATGGGCTCGGGACGTTCGTGGCGCACCGCGACCTGCGCGACTACTACGGGCGGCACGGCATGGCGGGGTCGATCGGGGGACGGATCGGCGAAGAGGTCTCGCTCGACCTGCTCGTGGGGAGCGAGCGGTGGGGACGCGTCGAGGCGCGTGACCCGATCACGCTCAATCGGGCGCGCGAGCCGTGGCGGCCGAACCCGTTCATGCATACGGGGATCGTGGACCTCACGACGCTCCGGCTTCGGATCGACACGCGTGAGCGCATGAAGGCGCCCTGGCTCGGTGGGTGGTATGTGCAGGGGGAGATCGAGTCGGGACGTGGGGATCTGATCGGGCCGCCCCCGCCCTGGCCGACGATCGCGGAGCAGGATGGCGCGAGACTTTCACCGTTGATCGCCCCACAACCGATCCCGACGCGCTATCAACGCGCCTTCATCGATGCGCGGCGTCGCACGCGACTCTCGCCAGAGACGGAGCTCTCGGTGCGACTCGTCGCGGGGGGATGGATCGGCGGCGACCCCCTGCCGATGCAGCGGCGCCTCTCGATCGGTGGGCCGGGGGCGGTCGAGGGATATGACTTCCGTCGCGTGCCGACGGGGGAAGCCGATGTCTTCACCTGCGGTGGCGTGACCGATGAGTGGTTCGGCGGGCCCGCGATGTGCGAGCGGATGGCGTTGGCGCAGGTGGAGCTGCGACAGCCGATCGGGTTCGATTGGAAGTTCGCGGGGGACGATTGGCGGATCGGGGTGAATGACCGCCCGAGCTGGGTGCTCTTCGCCGACGCGGGGCGCGGGTGGAACCGCTCGGTGGAGGTCCCTTTTCTCTCGCCCGCCACGAACGCCGCCACCTACGCGGGATCGTGGCTCCCACCGATCTCCTCGTTCCGCACCACGCTCGGGGCGGGGATCGACTTCGGGTCGTTCGGGCTCTACGCCGCGAAGGCGGTCTCGTCGGGTGACGAGCCGATGAACCTCCTGCTCCGCGCGGGACGTCGCTTCTGAGCGTGCGCCGGGTCGGCTGGGTATCGCGCGTCGCTTTGGTCGCGCTCCTCCTCGTAGGGGGCGCTCGCGCGGGGCGTGCGCAGTCGATCGAGATCCAGCTCCCAGCGGCCGCGCGGCTAAGCGAGGAGGGGCCGCTCGTCTCCGCGCGTGGGATCCTCGGCGATCGGTACCTGAGCGAGCTCGTGCGGAGTGGCTTCCCTGCCCGCCTCCGCTTCCGTGTGGAGCTCTGGGCGGAAGGACGGATCGTCGATGCGTTGCAGCGCGCGGTGGAGTGGGAGGTGTTGGTGCGGCCGCGCGGGTCGGACGATCGCTACGAGGTGCTGCAGATCGTGGGCGGGCGTCCCCTCTCGCTGGGCGCCTTCGCGCGGCTCGAGGAGGCCGATGCGACGGTGGCGCGTCCGGTGCGCGCACCGATCCCGCCGGGGCTCGACGGTCGTCGGCTCTACTACCTCGCGCGCGTCGACGTCGCCGCGCTCTCGGTGACCGACCTCGATGAGGTGAACCGGTGGCTCCGCGGCGAACTCCAACCCGCGGTGCGTGGCGAACGGAATCCGGGGACCGCGCTCACGCGCGGGATCCGCACGGTGGCGACGCGCCTCCTCGGCGGCGAGCGCCGGAGCTACGAAGCACGCAGCGCGGGGTTCCGCGCCAACTCGCGCACGACCCCTTCGCCGTAGAAGAGCTTGATGTAGCGGGCCTGTGTCGGCGTGAGGCGCCGCACCGCCCAGGCGAGATGCACGAAGTGCGGCTCGGTCGGCTCCTGCAAGAGATGCATCCCACACTCCGCGAGGAGGTGGTTCGACTTGCGCGTGTTGCAGGGGGAGCAGGCGGTGACGACGTTGGTCCAGACGTTGAGGCCGCCGCGCGAGATGGGGATCACATGGTCGCGCGTCAGGGCCTCGCGCGGGCGCAGCTCATACTGCGTGCGGCCGCAGTACATGCACTTGTAGCCGTCGCGCGCGAAGAGGAAGGTGTTGGTCACCTGCCGACGGAAGCGGCGCGGCACATGGATGAACTTGCGGAGCCGGATGACGAGGGGACGCGGGACGGCGAGGCGTTCGGCGCGGACCGCGCGGTCGGCATCGGCCTCGACGATCTCGGCTTTGCCGTCGATGACGAGGCGGAGGGCCCGCTTGAGCGGGACCATCGTGAGGGGTTCGTACGACGCATTCAGGGCGAGACACCCTACCGTCACTCGAGCCTCCGGGGTTCCCGGAAGTCTAGTGGTCGGGTGTGGGGAGACGCTAGCACCCGTTCGCGGGTCAGGTGGGTGGGACCGAGTCGGCGAGCGCGCGTGGGCCGGGCCAATCGCGGGGGGCGGGCTTCCGCGCGTAGACCTCGCGCATAAAGGCGGTCCAGGCGGGCGCGGCGAGGGTCCCGCCCTGCGCGTTGTCCTTGATCCGCTTCGGTTGATCGAACCCCATCCAGACGCCGGCGACGAGATCGGTGGTGAAGCCGATGAACCAGACGTCGGAGTACTCGTTGGTGGTCCCCGTCTTCCCCGCCGTGGGCGAGGTGAAGCCCCCGCGGCGCACCGCGGTGCCGGAGCCGTAGTTCACGACCCCCTTGAGGAGATCGACCATCACCCCCGCCTCCTCACGCGAGAGGACCTGCACCCGCGCGGGGTCGCCCTCATAGAGGCGGCGGCCATCGAGGGTCTCGACGCGGAGGATCGGCGTCGGGGGGACGCGCCACCCGAGGTTCGCGAAGACGCTGTACGACGCGATCATCTCGAGGGGGTAAACGTCGGCGGAGCCGAGGGCGATGGAGGGATAGGGGGGGACCGGGGTGGTGATCCCGAACCGCTTCGCCATCTCGACGACCGATCCTTCGCCGAGCTCCATCGCGAGCCGGACGGCGGGGACGTTACGCGAGACGGCGAGGGCCTGCCGCATCGACATCGGCCCTTCGTAGGTGTTGTCGAAGTTCTTGGGCGACCACATCGAGCCATCGAGCTGTGGGACCTCGATGGGGGCATCGTCGAGCATGTAATCCGCCCCGCGACCGGCCTGCACCGCGGTGGCGTAGACGATCGGCTTGAAGGTCGAGCCGGGCTGGCGGAGCGCGCTCGTGGCGCGATCGAACTTGGAGTCGTCGAAGTCGCGGCCCCCGACGAGGGCGCGCACACCCCCCGTGCGGGGATCGAGGGCGACGAAGGCCCCTTGGAGATAGGGCGAATCGGCGCGATCGGTCTCCGCCTCGCCGATGGCGGCGCGCGCGAGGTACTGCTCGTAGGTCGGGTGTGGGAAGGTGCCGAAGGTCCCGGCCTCGATCGCGCGGAGCTGCTTCTCGAGGGCGCGTTCGGCGGCGCCCTGCAGATCGAGATCGAGCGTCGTGATCACCCGCAGCCCCTGCTCATAGGTGCGACGCCCGAAGCGCTGCGTCAGCTCACGACGCACCCACTCGACGAAGTAGGGGGCCACATCGCCTGAGGTACGTGAGGCGCGGGCGAGCCGGAGGGGGAAGGCCTTGGCGACGGAGGCATCGGCGTCGGAGAGGAGGTCCTGCCGGCGCATCAGCTCGAGCACCGCGTTGCGGCGCTGGATGGCCCGATCGGGGAAGCGACGTGGGTTGTAGCGCGAGGGGGCCTTCGGCAGCGCGGCCAGCATCGCCGCCTCGGCCACATTGAGCTCCTTCACCGAGCGTCCGAAGTAGCGCTGCGCCGCCGCCTCGACGCCGTAGGCACCGGAGCCGAAGGCGATCTGATTGAGATAGAGCTCGAGGATGCGCTTCTTGGGGAAGCGCTGCTCGATCTCGCGTGCGACCTTCGCCTCGCGGAGCTTGCGGAGGACGGTCTTCTCTCGGGAGAGCCGCTCGGGGAAGATGTTCCGCGCGAGCTGCATGGTGATGGTCGAGAACCCTTCGGCGAAGCCGCGCGCCTTGACGTTGGCCCAGACGGCGCCGACGATGCGGGGGTAGTCGATCCCCCTATGGCGGTAGAAACGCTTATCCTCGGTGGCAATGAAGGCTTGCACCACATGCGCCGGGATGGCCGTGAGGGGGACGACGGAGCGGCGCTCGAGCCCGACCTCGGTCAGGAAGCGACCATCGGCGGTGTAGAGACGCGCGGGCTGGGCGGGGCGGAACTCGTCGAACTGTGCGACAGAGGGACAGGCATCGTCCGCGCAGAGGAACCAGGTCCAGTAGACCCCACCGACGATCACGCCGAGGAGGCCGAGCCCGGCGGACCCCAGGGCGAGGATGAGGAGAAAGCGGCGCATCGCGATGGAGGGAAGGTAGGGCGCTCCCGAGAGGGGGGCAACGCACGTAGCTTCCCCGCATGGCCGTGACCCCGATGCCCGGATCGCTGGCGCTGCTCGAGGAGCTCGAGTGGCGCGGATTGCTCTTCCAACAGACGGAGGGATGCGCGGCGGCGCTCGCCAAGGAGCGGGTGCATGGCTACTGCGGGTTCGATCCGACCGCCGACTCACTCCATGTGGGGAACCTCGTCTCGATCCTCGGGCTCGTGCGGCTGGTGCGCGCGGGGCATGAGGGGGTGGCGCTGATAGGCGGAGGGACGGCGATGATCGGCGACCCGAGCGGGAAGAGCGAGGAGCGCCCGCTCCGCGACGCAGAGGAGATCGCCGCGAACGCGCGGGCGATCGAGGGGCAGATCCGCCGCGTGGTGACGCAGGCGCTGGGGGAGAGTGCGGGGGCGCGGATCCACTTCCGCGACAACGCGAGTTGGTTGGGCTCGCAGGGGTTGATCCCCTTCCTGCGCGACACGGGGAAGCACTTCACCGTGAACCTGATGCTGCAGAAGGACTCGGTGCAGTCGCGGATGGCGACGGGGATCTCCTTCACCGAGTTCACCTACATGCTCCTGCAGGCGCACGACTTCCTGCATCTCTACCAGCACGATGGGGTGACGCTGCAGGTGGGCGGGAGCGATCAGTGGGGGAACATCACCGCCGGCACGGAGCTGATCCGCAAGGCGGCGCGGGGCGAGGCGCATGGGCTGACCTTCCCGCTGCTGACCGATGCCGCGGGGAAGAAGTTCGGGAAGACGGAAGCGGGCGCGGTCTGGCTCGATGCCGCGCGCACGAGCCAGTACCAGTTCTACCAGTTCTGGATCAACACCGAAGATGCTGATGTCGGGCGGCTCCTACGGACCTTCACGCTCTTGGACCGTGCGACGATCGAGGGGATCGAGGCGGAGCATGCCGCGGCGCCGCATCTGCGTATGGCCCAGCGTCGGCTCGCCGCCGAGGTGACGACGTTGATTCATGGGGCCGCGGCCACAGCGACAGCGGCGCAGGTCTCGCAGACGGTGTTCGACAAGAAGGCCGACGCACACGCGCTGTCCGATGACGTCTTCGCAATGCTCGCGGCGGAGATGCCCTCGGTACAGGTGTCGGCCCTTGATGGGACGATCGACCTCGTGGCGCTCCTCGAGCAGGGATTCGGGTTGAGCAAGACCGCGGCGCGGAAGCTGATCCAGCAGGGCGCGGTGTCGGTGAATGGCGCGAAGGTCGGCGCCGAGGCGCAGGAGGTGCCGGCGAGCGAGGCGGTGCGTGGACGGTGGGTGTTGGTGCGGAAGGGGGCGCGGGAGATCGCGATCGCGGAGCTCGTCGCGGGGTGATGCCGGGGCGGCCTCAGGGCCGTGCGTACGTCAGCCGTGTCCGCAGTTGTCGCACCCCGGTCCACCGGCGCGCTTGGTGCGCGCGGCCCGCATCTGCGTCATCAGCCGACGGATCACCGCGGCCAAGGCGACGGCGACGATCGCCAGCGTGATCACCGTATCGAGGCGCATCAGCTGAACCCCAGCGCGCGGCCGATCACCAACACCAGCCACGCCGCAGCATACGCCAGCGCAAGCATGTAGACGAACTGGATCGTCGCCCAGCGCCACCCGATGCGCCCGCCCCCCGCCTCGCGCACGGTGACGGCGATCGTGCTCATGCACATCAGGGCGTATACGTAGAAGACCATCAGCCCCACCGCGATGAGCGGGGTGTAGACCGGAGCACCAGAGCTATCCGTCTCGGTGCGCAGACGATCAGCGAGCGCGGCGTCATCCTCCCCGCCCACCCCGTAGATGGTCCCCATCGTGGAGACGAAGACCTCGCGCGCGGCGAAGCTCGCGACGATCGAGACGCCGATCTTCCAGTCGTAGCCGAGTGGCGCGACGGCCGGTTCGATCGCCTTACCGAAGCGCCCGAGGGCGGAGTGCACGAGCTGCGCCTCCTGCTGTTGCTCCGCGGTGCGCGTGGCGTCTGCTGGGGCGCGCGGATAGGTGGCGAGGGCCCAGAGGACGATGCTGAGCGAGAGGATCACCGTGCCGGCACGGCGGAGGAAGACCTGACAGCGCTGCCAGACGGAGACCAGGAGCGACTGGGGCGCAGGCCAGCGATAGGGCGGGAGCTCCAAGATCATCGGGCGCACCGGGCCGCGCAGCAGCGTCTTGCGGAAGAGCGCGGCGATCGCGAGCGCGGTGACGGTCCCCAAGAGATACATCAGGAGCATCGTCGCGCCTTGGAGATCGAGCCCGGGGATGAGCGGGAGCGCGGGAATGAAGGTCCCGATGAGGAGCGTATAGACCGGGAGTCGCGCCGAACAGCTCATGAGGGGGACGACCAGGATCGTCGCGAGGCGATCCTTGGGATCCTCGATGGTACGCGTCGCCATGATCCCCGGCACGGCGCAGGCGTAGCCCGAGAGCATCGGGATGAAACTCTTGCCGTGCAGCCCGACGCGGCGCATGAGGCCGTCCATCAGGAAGGCGGCGCGCGCCATATAGCCCGATTGCTCTAATAGCCCGATGAAGCCGAAGAGGATGGCGATCTGCGGGAGGAAGACGAGTACCGAGCCGACGCCGGCGAAGACGCCGTCGACGACGAGGGAGCGAAGGTCCCCTTCGGGGAGGACCTCACCCACACGATGTCCGATGGCGAGCACCAGTGATTCGATCGCATCCTGCAGCGGGGCCGCCCAGCTGAATACCGCCTGGAAGACGAGCGCCATGATCACCAAGAAGAGGAGCGGCCCCCCGACGCGATGCAACGCGATGGCATCGACCCGATCGCTCGGCGTGTCGAGGGAGCGGGCGCGCCGCGTGACGGTGCGCTCGACGACCTCACCGATCCACTTATGCCGTGCGAGTGAGGTCTCCGCACTCGCGTCGATCGCGAAGCGCGACGTGGGGGCCGGCAGCGCTGCCGCGGTGAAGAGGGCATTGCGGAGGGGGGCGAGTCCCTCGCCGCGCGAGGCGACGGTGGGGATCACCGGGACGCCGAGCTCGTGGATCAGCTCGGGGATGTCGATGGTGATCCCCTGCGACTTGGCGACGTCGATCTGATTGAGCGCGATGACGACGGGGAGGCCGAGCTCACAGACCTGACTCGCGAAGAAGAGGTTGCGATCGAGGTGGACCGCATCGACGACGACGAGGACGACGTCGGGATCCCAGTGGGAGGCGTCGCGCTTGAGCAGGACTTCGAGGGCGATCTGTTCGTCGGGGGAGCCGACGGTGAGGGAATACGAGCCGGGGAGATCGAGGATCGTGACACGGCGGCCGTCGCCGAGGGTGAAAGCGCCCTCGACACGCTCGACGGTGACGCCGGCGAAGTTCCCGACGCGCTGCCGAAGTCCGGTGAGCGCGTTGAAGAGGGTGGTCTTGCCGGTGTTCGGATTGCCGATGATGGCGACGCGCAGGGGCCGATCGTGGCCGAGGCGCGCCGGCGCTGCCGGTGCGTTCACGTCAGGGGGCGGTGGCGGCCCGCGGCTGGACGGTGATGCCGGTGGCGAGATCGCTGCCCAAGGCGAGGCGGGTACCGCTCACGTCGACCAAAAGACAATGGCGCTTGCCGATGACGGAGATGGTGGCGCCCTCGTAGAGGCCGAGCGCGCGGAGGCGGCACGCCTCAGAATCGCCGCAGGCGATCGCGACGACGGTCGACTCGCTGCCCTGCTTGGTGTCGAGCAGGGGGCAGTGGCAGCTGGGGTCGTTCGAGGCGACGGGGAGGGTCATCCGGGTGGGCGAAACGGCGAGTTGAGAATGATTCTCAGGGGATACCTACGGATGGTACGGTGGCGCTTCAGGGGATGCAAGGGATTGGGACAGATTTGGTCGGAAAAGGGAGAAGGGACCAGATATCAGGTGTCAGAAGCGGGGCGGCCGGCAACGCCGGCGCCCCGCTCTGGTCCCTGAAACCTGACCCCTGCCTTACTTCAGACTGACCCTCTCCAAGAAGGTCTTCCCCGCCGTATCGCGCACGGCCAGGTAGAGCGTCCCGCCCGGCCCGAAGCCCGAGAGGATCCGCCCCGGGGGGAGCTGGACGCGGTCGATGATCTGGTCCTTGGCGTCGATCACGTAATAGATGGGGCCGAGGTCACCGGCGACGGCGGTCGTGCGGACCCAGAGGTTGCCATCGAGGTCACCGATCGCGGCGCTCGGGGTGAACGGGGGGCGATAGTCGGGGATGTCGGCGGGATCGACGAGCTGGACGGCGGGGAGCTGGAAGCCACCGGCACCGCCGGGCCCTCCACCCTGACCACCACCCTGACCACCACGGCCTCGCTCACCCCCGCCCTGCCCACCTCCACCGCCCTGGCCGCCGCGCTGCGGCGGACCGCCGCCGCCACCGTCGGGGCCTCCGCCCATCACGATCCTCACACCGCCGCCCATCCCACCCCCCATACCGCCCCCCATCCCGCCACCCATGATCATCTCAGCGCCACCGCTGGAGAAGAAGGCGCCAGCGCCGTTGGTAGCGATGAGTCGCTGGGCCTCCTCGCGCTGCTTCTCGAGTGCGGTGCGCGCACTATCGAGGATGAAGGCCTTGGTGTCCTCATCGAGCCGCTGCCACTCGAAGGGGAGCTTGCCCGACGAGGTCACGCGGCCATCGGGGTGGATGCGCTCGATATGGAAGTCGTACCCACGGATGACGGCGATGGTCCCATCGCTGAGCAGCGCCCACTCATCGATCATCGGGAAGGGATTCGTGCGCGTCTGGACGCTGATGCGCCCATCGTTGCCCTGGGAGACCTTCACATCGGGGCGATTGAATTTGACGGCCGAGGCGGTGTCGATAGTGCGCGCGCTCATGTTGAGTCGGACGATTGGCGCCGAATCGGGGATCTCGGGCATGACGAAATTGCCGACGGCGGGGCGCGCATTGGCACCGCCGAAGCGCGGACGCGGGACGCCGCGATAGACGAGTCGACCCTTGTCGTCGAAGCCCGGGCGCCCCTGGGCGCCGGTGAAGGCATTGACCTCCTGCGCGCGCGGCACCGCGCGGACGGTGGTGAGCTCGCCCTTGCCGTTGACCGTCATCATCGAGAGGGAGACGGGATCGATGAAGAGGGCGGAGTCGCCGCGGAAGCCGATGAGGCCACCGCCGCGTGCGCCATACGCATTCCCCGTCGCCATGGTGGTGTCGGCGACGACGGTGACCTGCGTGAGCGAGGAGTCGAACATCACGACGCGCCGCTGCAGGATGTCGTTCACGAGGACGCGGCCGCCAGGAAGCGGGACCGCGGCGGCGATGGAGCCGAGGTCCTCCGTCGAGCGAGAGAGGACCTTGGTGAGGGGACGGAGCTCGGGGAGCTTGGCACTTTGCGCTCCCACGGCGAAGGAGCTGGCCGAGAGGGCAAGGGCGATCAACAGAGTCGGGCGGATCATAAGGATGGCTGAAGAATGATTATCGGCGAATCTCGATCCCGCGCATCCCCCCCCCGCCCATCGCCCCGACATCGAAGCCACCCGGGAGACCGAACCCGGTCCCCGCGGTCCCGTTGCGGATTGAGTTCAGGTAGCGCTTATCGAGGTATACCGCGATGAACGGCGGAAGTTTCCGCTTCTGTTCCTTGGTGAGGAGGGCGTTCATCCGCGGCTCAAGTCGGAGGAGGAGATCGACCGAGCCCTGCCGCGCCTTGGTGTACTGCTCGAAGGCGGTCTGGCGGTCATAGGTCTCTGGGAGCGCGGCGAAGCGCTTGATCACCGGCGACCAGATGGAATCCAACCGGATGAGATACCAACGGTTCATCGACGCGAGACTGTCGGCCTGCGGCCCGGTGAGCTTGAGCGTATCGGCCTGTCGGATGATGGTCGCCATCGGATTCGGCAACCCAGCATTCGCGTACTGCGCGCGGAGCGAGGCCTCGGTGGCCTTGTTCCCATCGAGCGAGCGGCCGCGATCCAAGGTCTGCGTGAGGACCTGCTTCTCACGCGTCGGCCCCAAGTCGAAGCGGAGCTGCACGGTGAGGGCGACCGGCGCACGGATGGCGGAGAGCTGCGGGCTCACGTTCCCGAAGCGCTGGTTCACATCGTACTTGAAGCGCTGATTGACCGGATCGAAGCCGCGCACATAGAGCAGCGTGGGATCGGGGATCCGCGCCTGGCCCCACCCCTTGATCCCATCCTCACCGTGGAGCAGGAGATCAGCGGCGCCGAGTGGGTTGCTCACGTTGAACGAGAGCGTGGCACGCTGCGAGAGCCCGATCTTGAGCGGATTGATCGAGAGGCTCAGGTTGGCGGTCTGGATCCAGGGGCCGCGACAGCTATTGCGCCCCGCGATCCGGCCGGCCTGCGCCTCGAGACAGCGGCGTGCCTCGGGGCTCGTGCTCGCCAACAGCGCCTGCATCGCGCTCCCGACCGCGGGGTCATAGGCCGTGGCCTCATCGAAGATGAAGGCGCGATCGTTGGAGTAGCCGTCGCCGTTCACGTCACCCGAGACGAGCGGGGTGAAGGGATTCCCCGCACGGAAGCTCCCGAACCAGTTGACGCGTACGGCATCAAAGAAGTTGTAGCCGAGGTTATAGCTGAACTGATGCGGCGTGTTGAACTGCGCCTGGGCCCACTCGACGATGCGCGGGTCGCCGGCGGTGTTCTGGAAGCCGCGCACCTGGTCTCGCACATCCGAGAAGACATAGGCGACGCTCCAGGTGAGCCCGGTGCTGAAGCGCGTTGGCTGGAGGCGGAGCGTGAACTGCTTGCTCTCCCCCTCGAGGTCCGAGAGCTGCTGCGAGACGCGATTGAACTGCGAGGAGATGCGGTTCGCCCCCGGGGCGATCGCGCCGTTGAGCGGGACGATGCTCGTGGGCTCGACGAAGACGGGACGGCTCCCTTCGGCGCCGTTGGCGAAGCGCTCGGTCGCGTTGAAGTTGAGGTCGACGAAGCTCTGCTGGAAGCGATTCCGCGAGTAGGTGACCTCGGCGGTCGCCGTGAAGCGGTTGTCGAGGACGGGACCGTTCCACTGGATGTTGCCGCGGATGGACTGCTGCGGGCGGAAGTCGTCGGCGAAGAGGGTGACGTTGGGGCGCGCGTTGGAGAAGACGCTCCCGAGCGAGCCATCGGCGCAGGTGGTGGGGATGTTCGCGGGATCGAGCCCGAAGGTGGCCCAATCGGGGATCGGGGCGGCACCGCCGGCGCACGAGAGATTCTGGATCCCGGTGGCGAGCCCGGTGTTGTTGAGCGCGCCCTGCGTGAGGCGCACCTGCGGGGTGTTCTGGAAGACGCCGACGCCACCGCGGACCACCGCGCGCGGGCCGCGGAACGCCCCCTCGAAGCCCGGGATCTGAGGGGCCTGGCCGTAGCTCCAAGAGAAGCCGATGCGTGGGGAGACGCCGACGAAGCTCGGGGCGCGATCGTTGCGCACACCGAAGGTCTCTTCGACGACAACGTTGCGGTTCGGGAGATCGCTGAAGCGGTTGGCGTCGACGCGCACGCCGTACTGGAGCTGGACGTCGCGATTGATGCGGAAGGCATCGCCGAGGGAGGCACCAGCGACCCACTGCCCCGTGCTCAGGGTCTGCGGCTCGAGGAGGCGCGTGAATGACGCGGGCCGCCCCGTCTCGAACTCCGTGAGGGAGTTGTAGCGGAAGGTGCCGAACATGTTCTGCGTCTGTTCAGCCGTGTAGTCGTCGCGCCGCAGCTCGGTGGTCATCTTGAGCCGGTGCTTGTTGTCGAGACTGAACCAGGAGAGCTGGTTGTTGAAGGCGAAGCCCGTCGACGACTGCGTGTTGTTGAGCGAGGGACTGCCACCGAAATTGATGACGTTTACCCCGTTCGTACCGTCGGCGAAGGTGGAGTTGATGAGGACCGAGCCGTTGGGGAGGACGAGATAGGGCTCGGCCACGTTGCGCGACCCATTGAGTCCGAGGTTCGTCTCGGAGAGGAAGATCCCGTAGAAGTTCGTGTGGCGGAGCTGGACGCCCCCACTGGCGTTGGTGCGATCGCCGGAGTTCGCCGGTGTGGCGGTGGTGAGCCCGCTCGCCGGTGACTGCTGGGAGACGCTGCCATTGAAGGAGATGTTCAGCGCCTGCCCGGTGAGAGAGCCCGGTGGGGCCCAGTCGAGCGCGCCGAAGACGGAGAGCTGATCGTTGGCGCGCTGATTGGGGATCCCGGCGACGGTGGCGGGGATGCCGTTCGTGGAGAGGATCGAGAGGAGACGCGCGACCGAGTCCGGCGCGACGCCGGCGGCCTGCAATCCGACGGGGCTCGTGTTGAGCAGCGTCTGCAGATCGTTGGCGCGACGCCCGACCTGGTAGGCGAGGTTGTAGAAGGCCTTGTCGAAGGTGATCGGGCCGCTGACCGCGCCGCCGAAGGAGGCGTTGGAGAATTCCTGATTCAGCGCACGACCGGCGGGGTCGGTCCACTGGAGGGCGGGCGCATCGAGGTTGAGGCTCGTGGAGCGCACCTTGAAGTTGGAGCCGGGGCGGCTCCGCACGTTGAACTGTCCCCCCGAGAAGCCGCCGCGCGAGACATCGTAGGGCGAGGTGACGAGGGAGCTCGAGATCCCGGCATCGCGGGGGAGATTCGAAGCCCCGGTGTTGAGCCCGTTCAGCGTGGTCGAATTCTGATCGGAGGTAAGGCCGAGGACGGAGAAACCGGAGGGATCGCCATCAGCGCCGGGGAGGAACTGCACGCCGGGGATTGAGGCGGCCATCGCGGCGAGGTCGCCCTGCTGATCGGCCGAGAGATTGGAGGCGGAGACGCCCCGCTCGGTACCGGAGAGATCCTCGGTGCCGGAGTTGCGGTTCACGCGATTGCGCTCGCCCGCGATCTGCACGGTGTCGAGGTTCTGCGCGGCGTAGGAGAGTTTGGCATCGGCGATGAGGATCTCCTCATCGGCCACGCGCTTCACCTGGAAGCGGCGCGGGGTGTAGCCGATCGACTGGACGAGAACGAAGTAGTCACCATCCCCTCCCTGGAAGATCACGGTGTAGGAGCCGTTGCGCGCGGTGCGCGCCTGCCGGCTGACGTTGCCGCTCACCGAGGTGACCGTGATGATGGCACCGGAGATGGCCTCGCCCCCCTGGTTGGTGACGCGCCCACGGATAACATCGGCGCCCCCCTGGGCGCGGAGGTCACCGGCGGCGACGAGGATCAGGGCGAGGGACCAGCGAAGCAACGATCGGAACAAACGCACAAGCGAGCTCGGATGTCGGAAAGTGAAAGAAGCGAGGTCCTGCACCCATACCTACGCAGGACGTCGCTCCTTCGTTAACTACGGAATCGCGAGGGGGATTGTTCCCTTGCACCCACCCGTCTGGGTGGGGTCGAATCCGAGCCCTTACTGCCTCAGGGCGCCGCCTCGTGGAAGGTCAGCCCGGTCGTCTCCGTACGCTCCAGCGCCCAGCGGAGCCGCCACTCATCGCGGAAGAGGATCACGGGATGCTGCTTGGCATCATACAGCAGCTGGAGATCCTGTGCCTCGGCGAGCCGCTCGATCGCGGCGTTGGGACCGGTCACCCACCGCGGATACCGGAAGGGGAGCTTCTCCAGCGTGCAGGGGGCGCCGTATTCGTGCTCCAAGCGATGCACCATCACGTCGAACTGGAGCAAGCCGACCGCACCGACGATCGGGATGGGACCCATCATCGACTCGGCGAAGAAGACCTGCGCCGCGCCCTCCTCGGTGAGCTCGCGCAGCCCCTGATCGAGCGCTTTGCGACGTAGCGGATCCTTGGAGATGATGCGCGCGAAGTGTTCTGGCGCAAAGCGCGGGATCCCCACGTACTCGGGGAGCTTGCCCTCGGGGGTCCGTGGGGCCTCCTCTGCCGCGAGGGTGTCCCCGATACGAAGTGACCCACGATCATGCACGCCGACCACATCGCCGGGGAGCGCCTCCTCGGCGAAGGCCCGCTCGCGACCGAGGAACTGTTGCGGCGGGGCCAGTTTGAAGCGCTTCCCCGTGCGGACATGGGTGACCTCGAGTCCGGCGACGTAGCGCCCCGAGCAGACGCGCACGAAGGCGATGCGATCGCGATGTCGCGGGTCCATGTTCGCCTGCACCTTGAAGACGAAGCCGGTGAAGGCGGGGTGGTCGGGGGCGACGGGGCCCGCCGAGCTCTCGCGCGCGACGGGGGCGGGCGCGAGCGGGAGGAAGTCCTGCAGGAACGGCTCGACGCCGAAGTTGGTGATCGCGGAGGCGAAGTAGACGGGGGTCTGCTCGCCGGCGAGGATCGCGTCGGCGTCGAACTCGTGGCCAGCGAGTTCCAAGAGCTCGATCGCCTGCGCGAGGTTGTGCGCGGCGCGCTCGGCGTATTCATCGCCGCCCAGCGCGGAGATGAGTGCGGGATCGTCGGGGCCAGCGAGCTCGACGACATCGGTCTCAACGCGCTGCGCACCGTGGTGCGTACCGCGCTCGAAGAGATGCGCGCGGCGATGACGGCGATCGTAGACCCCGACGAAGATCGTCCCTTGGTCGTCGGTATTCATATGGATGGGCCAGTGCGCGGCGACGGCGGTGATCCCGAGCTCCGCCTCGAGGTCGCTCACGAGCTTCAACGGATCCTCGCCGACGCGATCGCACTTGTTGACGACGGTGAGGATCGGCATGCGACGTCGGCGGCAGACGTCGAAGAGCTGGCGCGTGCGTTCCTCCACGCCCTTGCGATTGTCGAGGAGCATCACCGCGCTGTCGGCGGCGACGAGGGTGCGATAGGTGTCCTCACCGAAGTCTTGGTGACCCGGGGTGTCGAGGAGGTTCACCTGATAGCCCAGGTACTCGAACTGCAGTACGGACGAGGTGACGGAGATCCCACGCTCCTGTTCGAGGGCCATCCAGTCGGAGGTGGCGTGGCGCTGCGACTTGCGTGCCTTCACCGCGCCGGCCTGATGGATGGCGCCCCCGTAAAGGAGGAGCTTCTCGGTGAGGGTGGTCTTGCCGGCGTCGGGGTGCGAGATGATCGCGAAGGTGCGACGGCGCGCGATGAGCGCGTCGAGGGAAGCGGTCATACGAGGAGTGCGAGGGCGCGGTCGATGTCATCCGCGGTGTTGTGGAAGTGCGGAGCGAGGCGAATGGCGCCCTCGCGCACGGCGTGTACGATGTTCGCTGCACGAAGGCGCTGCGAGTCGGCGGCCACGTCCGACGTACGCACGGCGACGATCCCGGCACGACGCGCGGGATCACGGGGGGTGTAGAGGTCGAGGTCGGGACGCGCGCTGAGCCCGCTGATGAGCCGCTCGACGAGCGCGGCGACGTGGCGCTCGATGTTCGAGGGCCCGAGCTCGAGGAAGAGCTCGAGGGTGGCGTTCATCCCGACGAAGTCCTGGATGGGAAGCGAGCCGACCTCGAAGCGCTGCGCATCCGCGCGCCAGGTGGGGTCGTAGTCGAGCAGATGCCCGAAGTCCGCCGTGCTCGGCTGCGCGAGCCACCCAGCCGCAGGAGGCTCGAGCTGCGTGATCAAGCCACGACGTACGTAGGCGAAGGCCGCACCCCAAGGGGAGCAGAGCCACTTCTGGGCTCCGAACGACACGATGTCGGCCGGGATGCGCGCGCAATCGAGGGTGAGGGGGCCGAGCCCCTGGATGGCATCGACGGCGAACCAGATCCCTCGCGCGCGGCAGGCCGTGCCGATGGCGTCGATATCGATCCGCTCCCCAGACCAGAAGGCCACCCAGCTCAACGCGACCCCCTTGACGCGGGGATCGGTGGCGATGCGGTGGAGGATCGTGGCCTGATCCACCGTGCGGCCGATCAGCGGGACGCGCTCATAGGTGAAGCCGCGTGCCTTGGCGGCCGCCATCCAGGGAAAGACGTTCCCCGGGAACTCCCCGTCGCTCCCCAAGACGACGTCACCTGGACCGACGGGCAGCGCGTAGGCGGCGAGGTTGATCCCCCAGCTCGTGCTGGTGGTGAGGGCGATCTCCTCGGCGGAGGCACCGATCAGCTGCGCGATAAGCGCCCGCGCATGATCGAGTCGCGCGAAGAAGTCCTCGGCACGCATCGCGTGCATCTCGGCGCGCTTGTCGTTGTACGCGGCGAGGGCGTCGCGGGAACGCTGCGGGATCACCCCGATGCTCGCGTGATCGAGATGGATGGCATCGCCCCGCGCCTCCCAGGGATATTCGCGCGCACGAAGCGCCTGCACGTCGTAGCCCGTGGTCATCTCAGGGCTCCCGGAGATGGGCCGGGGTATCGGCCGGTTGTCCCTTCCATCGACGATGCTGCCAGAAGTACTGCTCGGGGTGCGCACGGACGAGGCGCTCCAAGACCTGCGTATAGGCGACCACGGTGGCCTCCACATCGGCATCGCGATCGCCGGTGCGTACCACCGGGACCGACTCGAAGTGCGCCAGGTAGCGCCCGTCGGGCTGGCGGAGCGCGGCGACGAAGATCATCGGAAGATCATCTCGGAGCGCGAAGACGGCGGCGCCACGCGGCGTACGCGCGGGGCGACCGAAGAAGGGGATGATCGTGCTCGCGAGCCCCTTCGCGCTCTGATCGGAGAGGAAACCGACGCCGCGACCGGCCCGCAGGGCGCGCGGCACGGCGCGCACCGCCTGATCGTCGAAGATCACCCCAACACCCAACCGTTCGCGCGTGCGCTGAAAGAAGCGGTCGGAGAGAGGGTTCGCCATATGCATCGCGATCCCATCGACCGGGTGCCCGCGCGCGGCGATGTAGGCCGCACTCAGCTCCCAGTTCCCGAGATGCCCACCGACGAGGATCACCCCGCGCCCCTGCGCATAGGCGGCGGCGAGCGCGTCGTCCCCGTGCACCCCAGCGAAGGCGGTGAGGACCTCCTCACGTCCGGCGCGGGAGAGGTAGATCGACTCGAATGAGGTGCGCCCCAACCCACGATAGCTCGCGCGCGCGGTGGCGCGGACCTGCGCTTCACTCATCTGGGGAAAGCAGGCGTGCAGGGTGCGCATCACGCGCGCGGCGCGCATCCGCAGCGGCCACCAGGCGAGTCCACCGACCGCGGCACCGACGCGCGAGGCCATCCGCCACCCGAAGGGTCGGAGGAGCGCCGCCACACCGCGCAGCGCGCCGAACTCGATCCGTTGCGCGAAGGTGGGCGGCGCGCGACGGGCCGCCGGCTCAGCCGACGACATCGTCCGCTGCGTCGAGGCGCCCCGTGGGGCGCTGCTGCATCGCGTGGAGCCGCGCATAGGCGCCGCCGCGCGCCAAGAGCTCCGCGTGCGTCCCGCGCTCGACGATCCGTCCCTGCTCCATCACGAGGATCTGCGCCGCATGCACCACGGTGGAGAGGCGATGCGCGATCACGAAGACGGTGCGTCCCGCTAGGAGTCGATCGATCGCCTCCTGTACAAGCCGCTCGCTCTCGGTATCGAGCGCCGAGGTAGCCTCGTCGAGGATGAGGATCGGGGGATCGGTGAGCAACGCGCGCGCGATCGCGAGACGCTGGCGCTGGCCACCGGAGAGGCGCGTGCCCCGCTCGCCCAAGACCGTGTCGTACCCCTGCGGGAGGGCGACGATGAAGTCATGCGCATTCGCCGCGCGCGCCGCCGCCTCGACCTGCGCCTGCGTGTACCGCGACTCGGCGCCATACGCGATGTTCGCGCGCACCGTGTCGTGAAAGAGCACCATGTCCTGACTCACGATCCCAGTGAGGGCACGGAGCGATTCCAACCGGAGCTCGCGCGTGTCGACGCCATCGATGGTGATCCGCCCCGCGGTGGGCTCGATGAAACGGGGGATGAGATCGACGAGGGTGCTCTTCCCCGCCCCGCTCGCGCCCACCAGCGCGACGACCGAGCCACGCGGCGCGGTGAAGGAGATGTCGTGCAACACCGGCTCGGCGCCATAGGAAAAATCGACCGACTCGAACGCGACGCCGTCGCGCACGCCGTCGAGCGCGCGAGTCCCACGATCGGTGGCGGTCTCCGTGCGTTGATCGAGCACCTCGAACAACCGCTCCGCCGCGGCGAGTGACTGCTGTGCGGTGGTCGGTGCCTGCGAGAGCTGTTTGATCGGCTGCAGGAGGCGCATCACCAGCACCATGAAGGTGATGAGGATCCCGCCATCCATGGTCTGCGTCTGCAAGACCTCGCGCGCACCGATCCAGAGGACGCCGAGCGCGATGATCGTCCCGAGCACCTCGGTGAGCGGACCCGCCAGCAGGGCCAGGCGCTGCATGCGGGTCATCCCGCGCGAGTAGTGCGCGGAGGCGCCGAGGAAGCGCGCATCCTCGTAGGGCTCGCCGCGGAACGACTTCACGAGACGGATGCCGCTCACGACCTCTTGGAGCACGCTCGTCATCTCGCCGTACTCCTGGCGGAGGCGACGATGCCCCTTCCGCAGCTTCCGCAGCACCGGCTGGAGCACCGCCATCACCGCCGGGGCGATGACGAGTGCGACGAGGGTGAGGCGCGGCGACATCCGGAAGAGGATCACGACGGTGACGAGGATCGTCGCGAGGTTCTGGATCGACCGGGTGGCGACCTCGGCGAGGACCGCCTTCGTCTGCTCGGTGTCGGTGAGGACGCGCGCGATCACCTGCCCCGTGCGGGTGCGGCTGAACCAGGTGAGGGGGAGGCGCTGCAGATGGGAGAAGACCGCGTGCCGTAGGTCGCGGGTGATGTATTCCTGCAGGGAGGCGCCGAACTGGCCCCCACCCCAGAGGGCGAGGTTCTTGAGGGCCACCATCCCGAGGATCACGAGGATCACGGCCCGGAGCGATCCCATGGGATCGGCCGGGTCGAGGAAGGGGCCGATGAGGGCCTGTTGGAGTGCGGTGAGCCACCCCATCCCCGAGGCGATCCGTGCCTCGAGCCCGAAGAGGGTGTTGAGGAAGGGGATCAGCAAGGTGAAGGCGACGCCGTCGAGGGCGGCCGCCAGGACGTTGAGGACGACGTTGCCGCCGAGCCGCCACGCATGCGGTCGCAGGAACCGCAGGAGCCGCCGGTACACGCGCATCCGCCAAAGATACGCGCCCCTTCCGCCGTGCCCCACTCCTGCAGCACTTTGGCGAGGTGGTGCCCGCCCTTCCCTCCTTCTCCCCGGTGCGATCCGGGTTCGCCTGTCCGGCGCTGCTGCTTGCGGCGGCGCGCGCCCCAATCGGGGGAGAGCGCGAGACCCTGCTCGGGGTGTTGATGGCCGCACGGCTCGCGTCGGGGCTCTCGCCGGACCAGCCCCTTCCCTCGGTCGCCCGGGTGGTCCGAGCGGAGGCGGCGCGGAGTTGGCTCGCCTCGGTGACCTTGGCGGCGAAGACGCGCACGGCGGTGCTTCGGTGTATCGCGAGCTCCGAGGCACCAAGCCCGCAGGGAGCCGCCGAGTCACTGCTGGCGCTCCTGGAGCTGGTACCGACCCCACTCGACCGGGGGGCGCGCCGCGAGGTGAGCCGATTGATCGAGGCACTCCAATCAGCCCCGAGCGCCTTGCTGGCGCCCCCGCGCGACCGGTAAGATTGGGCAGCCGTCCCTCCCCTTTATAGTTGGTCGGTGCCGAGACTCTGTGCGCCCCATCGACATCTCCCCGATATCGCAGGTCATGCGGCGTATCGATCTCGCCGCGGAGGGAACGGCGCCTCAGCCAACGCCTCGCGATGCATTCGTGACCGGATTCCCCAGCTTGGATCGCTGGCTCGGGGGCGGGGTGCGCGCCGGGGATCTGGTGGTGCTCGCCGGTGCGATCGGGAGTGGGAAGTCGGCACTGACGCTAGCGATGGCGCTTCGGATGGCCGACGCGGGGACCACGGTCGCGGTGGTGAGCGGGGAGATGACGGTGGAGCGCCAGATGGAGCGGGCGCTCGCGATCGAGGTGCGGGAGATCCTTCTGCAACCCACCGCGGAGCTCCGTCTCTGGCAGGTGGATGGGATCAAGGCGGGGAATCTGGTGAACCTCGGGGTGCGGGCCCGGCTCGGACTCGGGGCCTTCTCGGTGTATCCTTCGGTCGGGCTCAGCACCGGTTCCCTCTTCTCCACCACCGATGGCACCGAGCTGAGCCTCTCCGGATTCCGCGGCAGCCTGACCGTTCGGTTGCGCTGACGACCGGACGACCCACCTCCTCTCCTCGGGCGTTCGATGGCCGGTCATAGCAAATGGAAGCAGATCAAGCACTACAAGGCGGCGGCTGACGCCAAGCGTGGGGCGATCTTCACGAAACTGCTGCGCGAGATCACCGTCGCCGCCAAGGCGGGGGGCGGCGATCCTGATGGCAATCCGCGCCTCCGCACCGCGATCGAGAACGCCAAGGCGCAGTCATGCCCCAAGGAGAACATCGAGCGCGCCATCAAGAAGGGGACGGGCGAGCTCGAGGGCGTCGACTACGTCGAGGTGCTGTACGAGGCGTACGGTCCAGGGGGCGTCGCGCTGATGATCCAGGCGCTCACCGACAACCCGACGCGCACGGTGGCGGAGATCCGCGCCAAGCTCTCGCGCGGCGGGGGGAACCTCGGGACGAGCAACTCGGTTGCGTTCATGTTCGATCGCAAGGGACTCATCATGATCGCCGCGAACGGGCGTGACGAGGACGCGATCATGGAGCCGGTGCTCGAGGCGGGGGCCGAGGATCTCACGCGCGAGGATGACCACTTCGTGGTGACGACGGCCCCCGCCGACCTGCATGCGGTGAAGCAGGGACTCGAGGCCTTGGGACTGATCGCGACCGACGCGACGCTCTCGTGGATCCCGAGGAACACGGTGCGCGTGGAAGGGGCGACAGCGGAGCAGCTGATCAAGCTTCTCGAGGCGATCGAGGATCTGGACGACGTGCAGAAGGTCGATGCGAACTTCGACATGGACGTGTCGGAGCTATCGGCGGGGTGAGCCCTCTCCTACGGCGGCGCCCGTGCTGATCCTCGGCATCGATCCGGGCACCGCCGTCACCGGGTATGGTGTGGTGCGCGCCGATCCGCGTCCGACCCTCGTGGAGTGCGGGGTGATCCGCACGAAGGCGGAGACGCCGCTCCCCGAGCGGTTGCGTGAGATCAGCGAGGGGGTGCGCGAGTTGCTCACGCGGCACCGTCCTGATGTGATGGCGGTGGAGGCGGTGTTCTATGCGCGGAACGTGCGGACCACGATCGTGCTCGGCCATACGCGCGGCGTGATCCTCTTGGCGGGCGCAGAGGCGGGCATCCCGATTCACGAGTATCCTCCAGCGGATATCAAGAAGGCGGTGGCCGGCACCGGCGCCGCGACCAAGACCCAGGTCCAGTTCATGCTCACCAAGTTGCTCCGTCTCACCCGCGCACCCGAACCAAACGACGCCGCTGACGGCGTGGCGGCGGCGCTCACCTGCGCGCTCCGTGCGCCGTTGGCGCGTGCGTTGGCCGCGCGTCCCGTGGCGAGTGGGATCGGCGCGAGGAAGGGGCGATGATCTCGCGCCTCCAGGGGACGTTGGTCGCGCAGGGACTCGACCGGATCGAGGTGATGACCTCAGGCGGTGTGGGCTACGAGGTGCTGGTGCCGCTCTCCGTGGTGGAGACGCTCCCGCGTGCCGGTGGCGAGGTGGCGCTGCATATCGCGCAGGTGATCCGCGAGGATGCCTGGTCGCTCTACGGCTTCGCGACGGCGGAGGAGCGTCGGCTCTTCCAGCGGTTGATGGGGACGACCGGCGTGGGGCCGGCGCTCGCGATGAATCTCCTCTCGACGTTGACCGGGGCGCGGCTGATCCGCGCGGTGCGCGAGGGGGATCTTGCGACGCTCACACAGGTCCCACGCGTGGGGAAGAAGCTCGCCGAGCGATTGGTGCTCGAGCTGCGGGACAAGCTCGAGGGGGGCGAGGTCGCCGGTGGGGGCAGCGCGGAGCGCGGTGGGCCGGTGGGGGGCCCGGGCTCCGATGCGGTGCGTGCGCTCCTCGCGCTCGGGTACCAGCAGGGGGATGCGGAGCGCGCGGTGCGCCGGGTGCTGGAGGAGGGGCCGAAGGACGAGTCGATGGCGGAGCTGATCCGGCGGTCGCTGGCGGCCCTCGGGCGGTAACCCCCCGCTCCCTCGTAGATTCCTCGCATGTCCCGCCCCGAGATCACCACCCCGGAATCGCTCGCCGACGAGTCGGTCGTCGAGCTCTCACTCCGTCCGCAGCGGCTGGCGGAGTTCATCGGGCAGGCGAAGGTGAAGGACGCGCTGCGTATCTATCTCGATGCGGCGCTCGCGCGGCGTGAACCGCTCGATCACACCCTGCTCTTCGGCCCGCCAGGGCTCGGGAAGACGACGCTCGCCGAATTGATCGCGCGTGAGCTCGGGGTGAACCTGCACACCACCTCCGGGCCCGCGCTCGAGAAGCCGGGTGATCTGGTCGGCACACTCACGAATCTCCGCACCGGCGACATCCTCTTCATCGATGAGATCCATCGGCTCCGGCCGGTGATCGACGAGTTCCTCTACCCCGCGATGGAGGATGCAAAGATCGATATCCGCCTCTCCGAGGGGCCGAAGGCGCAGACGATCACGATGCCGATCGAGCGCTTCACGCTCATCGGGGCGACGACGCGACTCGGGATGCTCACCGCGCCGCTGCGCGCGCGCTTCGGGATCGAGCTGCGCCTCAACTACTACGAGGCCGCCGAGGTGGAGGAGATCATCCATCGCACCTCTACGGTGCTGGGATCGTCGATCGACGCCGAGGGGGCGCAGGAGTTAGCGCGACGGGCACGCGGGACCCCGCGCGTGGCGAACCGGTTGCTCCGGCGCGTGCGCGACTTCGCCGAGGTGAAGGCGGGGGGACATATCACCAAGGCGGTGGCGCGCGAGGCGCTCGCGATGCTCGACGTGGACGAGTTCGGGCTCGACGAGATGGATACGCGGTTGCTGCGCGCGATCATCGAGAAGTTCGAGGGGGGCCCCGTCGGCGTGGGGACGATCGCCGCCGCGGTGGGCGAGGAGGCCGACACGCTCGAGGAGGTGTACGAGCCCTTCCTCGTACAGCATGGCTTCCTGCAGCGGACGCCGCGCGGGCGGATGGCGACGGCGCAGGCGTATCGGCATCTGGGGTATCCCCCGCCGAGCGCTGCGAGCGGGGCGCAGCCCGAGCTCTTCTGAGTTCGCGACGCGTGTTCGTTCGCGCGGCACACTCGATGATCCGATGATGGCCCGCCGCCAAGACGGGACCCGCACCTCCGACTACGACTTCCCCCTCCCGACTGAGCTGATCGCGCAGACGCCGGAGGCGCAGCGCGATGCGAGTCGGTTGATGGTGGTGGATCGCGCGACGGGGACGATCACCCATCGGATCTTCCGTGATCTGCCCGAGTATCTACGCGCGGGCGATGCGTTGGTGCTCAACACCACGCGCGTCTTCCGTGCGCGGCTGCTCGGGACGCGCGTCTCGGGGGCGCCGGCGGAGGTGTTGTTGCTGCGCCCCGTGGAGGGGGCCTCGCTCGATGCCACGCGCTGGGAGGCGATGGTGCAACCCGGCGCCAAGCTGAAGCCCGGGCGGATCGTCACGATCGCTCCCGACTTCACCGTCGAGATCGGGGAGGCGACCGAGCGCGGGACGCGGATCGTGCGGCTCCTGGTCGAGGATCCCGCGGCGGCGATCGCCGTGCACGGACATGTCCCACTCCCCCCGTACATCGAGCGCGCCGACTCGGCGAGCGATGTGGAACGCTATCAGACCGTCTTCGCCAAGCAGGAAGGATCGGTGGCGGCGCCGACGGCGGGGCTCCACTTCACCCCGCAGCTCTTGGCCACGCTCGAGTCGCAGGGGGTGCGTCGCGCCGAGGTGTTGTTGCATGTGGGGGCAGGGACCTTCAAGCCGGTCGAGGTCGACGACCCCGCGCAGCACGAGATGCACAGCGAGTGGTACGAGTTCCCCGAGCGGACGGCGGCGGTGCTGAACGCGACGCGCGAGGCAGAAGGAAAGGTCTGCGCGGTGGGGACGACGGCGCTCCGCACCCTGGAGACGGTGGTCGGCGCTGACGGGCGCTACGGGACGGCGACGGGAGAGACGGCGATCTTCATCCGCCCCCCGCATCAGGTGCGTGGGGCCGACCATCTGGTCACCAACTTCCATCTCCCCTGCTCCACCCTGCTCATGCTCGTCGCCGCGATAGCGGGGTATGACCTGATGCGTCACGCGTACGAGGTGGCGGTCCAGGAGCGGTATCGGTTCTACTCGTACGGGGATGCGATGTTGATCCGGTAAGGGGTGTGGGGAGGGGCGTTTCGGGGCCCGTCCAGAGGGGGTCGGACGTTAGATTTGATATTTCAGTCCCCCTCACCACACCCGACCGATGTCCCTCCCCACGCTCTTCCTGCAGGCGACCGCCCCGGCCACCGGTGGCGGCGCCGCGCTCGCGCCCTTCCTGTTCCAGATCGGCGCGATCTTCGCGATCTTCTACTTCCTCATGATTCGCCCGCAGCAGAAGCAGCGGAAGGCGCATGAGGCGGCGATCCTCGCCATCAAGAAGGGGGATCAGATCCTCACCGCCGGCGGGATCGTCGGCGAGGTGGTGCACATCAAGGAGCTCGGCGAGAAGGCCGGCCTCGGTGACCACCTCACGATCAAGAGCGGGGAGTCGAAGCTCGTCGTGACACGCGGCCGCATCGCGTCGGTCGGTGGGAGCCCGGAGGCGCAGCCCTGATGGCTGTCCTTCCGCTCACCGTCCTCGGTCATCCCATCCTCCGCCAGGTGACGACTCCCGTGGCGGCGGTGACAGATGAACTGCGGTGGTTGGCGGACGATATGATCGACACCATGCGCGCCGCCGACGGCGTGGGGCTCGCGGCGCCGCAGGTGGGGCGCACCGAGCGCCTCTGCGTGGTGGAGGTCGGCGAGACACTGCTCACGCTCTTCAATCCCGAGATCATCGCCCGCGAGGGGAAGGTCAAGTGGGAGGAAGGGTGCCTCTCGATCCCCGATGTCTTCGGGTGGGTGGAGCGGAGCGCGCAGGTCACGGTGCGCGCGCTCGATCGCGAGGGGAAGCCGTTCGAGATCACGGGCACCGAACTCCTTGGCGTCTGTCTGCAGCATGAGATCGACCATCTCGATGGGAAGCTCTTCATCGATCACCTGAGCTTCCTCAAGCGGCGCAGCGCGATGAACGAGTGGGACGAGCAGAAGGGGAAGTATCCGAATCAGATCCGCGTGCTCCCCGCGGCGCCTGCCACCACGGTGGCCGACGGCGCCCACGACCACGACCAGCGGCTCTAGATGCGCATCCTCTTCTGGGGCACTCCGGAGTTCGCGACCCCAGCCCTTCGTGCGCTCATCGAGGAGGGACATGATGTCGTCGCGGTGGTGACGCAGCCCGACCGTCCGCAGGGCCGCTCGCGCTCAACCCTCGTCCCCTCCCCCGTGAAGGTGGTGGCGCTCGAGGAAGAGATCCCGGTGCTTCAGCCAGAGCGACCGCGCGGCGAGGAGTTCCTCGCGACACTGCGAGGCTTCGAGCCCGAGCTGAACGTCGTCGTCGCATACGGGCATCTCCTCAAGCAAGAGGTGATCGACCTCCCGACGCGCGGAACGCTCAACATCCACGCCTCGCTCCTCCCGCGGTGGCGCGGCGCCGCGCCGATCCAGGCCGCGATCCTCGCCGGCGACGAGATGACCGGGGTGAGCATCATGCGGATGGTGCTCGCACTCGATGCGGGACCAGTACTCCATGTGGAGCGCGTGCCGATCGAGCCGCTCACCACCGGGGGTGAGCTCACCGAGCGCTTAGCCGAGGTGGGCGCGGAGGGGATCGTCGAGGCGTTGGCGCTGATGGAGCTTGGCGAGGCGACGGAGACGCCGCAGGACGAGTCGCGCGTGACCTATGCCGCGAAGATCGATCGCGCGGCAGCCCGACTCGACTTCCGTGCGCCTGCGGTGGAGGTGGCGCGCGCGATTCGTGCGTATGATCCCAAGCCGGGTGCGTGGGGGGTGCTCCGTGGCGCCGAGGTCCGCTGCTTCGGCGCGCGACCGATCACCGATCGGCGCGGCGATGCAGGCGAGGTGCTCGAGGTCGGGGAGATGGGGATGAACATCGCCTGCGGGAGTGGCGCGGTGGCGATCGAGACGGTGCACCCCGCTGGGAAGCGTCGCCTCGCGGCGCTCGACTGGCATCAGGGACGCGGGGTGCAGGTCGGTGATCGCTGGGACCTCCCCGCGTAAGCGCCGATGCCTGCCGCCCTCGCAACCATCACCCCGAGCCGGATCGCCGCCGCCGAGACATTGGCCGATGTGCGTGGCGGTGCGCTCCTCGATCATGCATTCGACAAGCGCGCGACTCAGCTCGATTCGCGTGACCGCCGCTGGGCGCAGGAGCTGCTCTGGGGGATGCTGCGGAAGCGCGGGTGGATCGATGCGATCCTCACCTCGCGCGCGACCGGCGGACTCACCAAGCTCGATGCGGAGATCGTCGATCTCCTCCGGCTCGGCGTCTATCAGCTCCTCGAGATGGGGAGCGTCCCCCCCTATGCGGCGATCGGTCAGACGGTGGAGTTGGCGAAGCGTCGCCATGGCCTCGGGGCGAGCAAGCTCGTGAACGCGGTGCTGCGACGCGTGGATCGTGAGCGGGACGCGTTGCTCACGGAGACCCCGACCGATCCGATTGATGCGCTCGCCCTCGAGGCCTCGCACCCGCGCTGGCTCGTGGCGCGGTGGGTCGCGCGGTGGGGCGCCGATGAGACGCGCGCGCTGCTTGCGGCGAACAACACCGAGGCGCCGATAATCGTGCGCCCCTGGGGTGTGGTGCGGGAGCAGCTCGAGGCGATGCTCGAGGCCGATGGGGTCAGCGTCGGTGATGCCCCGCTCCTCGCCGATTCGATCCAACTCGGCGCGGGGACGGCCTTGCGTGGCCTCGCAGCGTTCCGTGAAGGGCGCTGCTTCGTGCAGGATCCCGCCGCGACGCTCGTGGTGCGCTATGCGGCGATCCCGGCCGGCGCACGGGTCGCTGATCTCTGTGCGGCACCGGGTGGCAAGGCGGTGGAGTTCGCACGGACCGCTGGCGAGGTGATCGCCGCCGATAGCTCCGAGGCGCGGCTCACCCGCGTGGAGGAGACGGTCGAGCGCCTGGGGCTCGAGACGGTGACACCGATCGTGCTCGACGCGCGCGAGGCGGCCTCGCTCGCCCCCTGTGATGTGGTGCTCATCGATGCCCCCTGCACCGGGACGGGGACCTTCCGTCGCCACCCCGATGCGCGGTGGCGGCTCAAGCCCTCTGATCTCGCGGTGATGGCCGCGACGCAGCGCGCGATCCTTCGCGCCGCCGCTGAGGCCGTCGCCCCCGGTGGGTTGCTGATCTATTCCACCTGTTCGCTCGAATCGGAGGAGAACGACGCGCAGGTGGAGTCGTTCCTCGCCGATCACCCCGACTGGACCCTCGAACCCCCACCCGCCGGCGCGGTGCCGGCGTCGGTGCTCGACGCGGGACGCCTCCGCGTCCTCCCGCAGCGCCACGGGACCGATGGATCGTTCGCCGCTCGCCTCCGCCGAGGACTCGCCTGATATGACCGCTCGTACCGTGCGCATCGCCCCTTCACTCCTCTCCGCCGACTTCGGGAAGCTCGCCGAGCAGCTCGCGATGCTCGAGGCCGCGGGGGCCGACTGGCTCCACGTGGATGTGATGGATGGGCAGTTCGTCCCGAACCTCACCTTCGGCGCGAAGGTGATCGAGACCTGCAAGCGTCTGACCAAGCTTCCGCTCGATGTGCACCTGATGGTCGAGCAACCGGAGCAATACTTCGACTCATTCGTGCAGGCGGGGGCGGCGACGCTCACGATCCATGTGGAGACGGCGCCGCATCTCCATCGGCAGGTGATGCGGATCAAGGAGCTCGGCGTGATGGCGGGGGTGACGATGAACCCCTCGACCCCACTCGAGACGGTACGCGAGGTCGCGGCGGAGATCGATCTGCTGCTGATCATGAGTGTGAACCCGGGCTTCGGGGGGCAGCGCTTCATCCCGAGTTCGGTGGCGAAGATCCAGCGCGCGCGGCAGCTCCTCGATGGCGTGGGGAGCAGGGCGGTACTCGAGGTGGATGGCGGGATCGCGCGCGATACGATCACGGCCTGCTGGCAGGCGAGGGCCGATACCTTCGTCGCCGGCAACGCGATCTTCTCGGCGGCGGATCCGGCCGCTGAGGTTCGTGCGTTGCGTGGCCTCTGCCAGGCGCACGCATGACTTCAGGCATGTCGGAGCGGAAGCAGTGGCTCGTGATCATCGGCACCTCAGTGGGGCTGGGTGTCGCCCTCTGGGTGGCGATGCTGCGGTTGGCACCGGAGCTCTTCCCGCTTAGGATCGGCGGAGCGGCACCGGACTTCGCCGCGATCCCGGTGGCGGCGAGCGGGGCGACGGGCGCGGAGGCGCCGAAGGCGAGTGCGCCCGAGACCAAGGGGATCGATGATTATCGTGGCGAGGTCGTGCTCCTCAACATCTGGGCGACCTGGTGTGGCCCCTGCCGCGTGGAGATGCCCTCCATGCAGCGGTTGCAGGAGCGGCTCGGGCCCAAGGGGCTGAAGATCGTCGCGGTGAGCGTCGATGATCCCGGCAGTGCGCGACGGATCCGCGAGTTCGCTGACGAGTTCGGGCTCTCGTTCGAGCTGCTCCATGATGCGAGCAAGGCGATCGAAGGGATCTATCAGACCACCGGTGTGCCGGAGACCTTCATCATCGGCCGTGACGGGACGATCCGCCGGCGGAGCATCGGCGCCGAGGCGTGGGATAGCGAGACGAACGTCGCGCAGCTCGAACGGTTGCTCGCCGAACCGCGGCCCTGAGCGCTCACGCGATGCGGGTCCTCGCCCTCGAGAGCTCGTGTGACGAGACCTCCGCCGCGGTGGTGAGCGGGACGGCGGCCGCGCCGCGGCTCGAGTCGCTGGTGATCCTCTCGCAGGATGTGCATCGGATCTTTGGTGGGGTGGTGCCGGAGATCGCGTCGCGGGAGCATCTGACGGCAATGGTGCCGGTGGTGCGACAGGCCTTGAGCGAGGCGGGGGTAGAGCTGAAGGCTGGAGGCTCAAGGCTAGAAGCTGAAAGCGAACAGGGTGGAATAGATGCGATCGCGGTGACGCATGCGCCGGGGTTGGTCGGGGCGCTGCTCGTCGGGGTGAGCTATGCCAAGGCGCTCGCGACGGCGATCGGGGTCCCCGTGATCGGGGTGCACCACATGGAGGGGCATCTCTTCGCGACGGCGCTCGAGCATCCCGAGGCGGTGCCGCCCTTCACCGCGCTCCTGGTCTCCGGTGGGCACACCCTGCTGATCGACGTCGAAGCGTGGGGGAGCTATCGGCTCCTCGGTGCCACGCGTGACGATGCCGCTGGTGAGGCGTTCGATAAGGTCGCGAAGCTCTTGGGGCTTCCCTACCCCGGCGGCCGCCATGTGGAGGCGCTCGCGCGCGAAGGGGATCCCACACGCTTCCGCTTCTCGCGGCCGATGCTGAACGGCGGGCAACGACTCGGCGACGCCGACTACTACGATGTCTCCTTCAGCGGACTCAAGACCGCGGTGCTCCTCGCCGTGCGCGGAAGCGACGATCTCAATCGCGATCGGCCGCAAATCGCGCGCGGCTTCCACGACACGATGGTCGAGACCTTGGTGGCAAAGACGCTGCGGGCCGTGCGCGCGCATGGCCGTACCCGGATCGTCCTGGGTGGCGGGGTGGCGTGCAACCGGACCCTCGTGACCGCGATGCGGGAGGGGGCCGCGGCGTTCGGTGGGGAGGTCTTCGCTCCCACCCCGCGGCTCGCCACCGACAACGCCGCGATGATCGGGGCGGCAGCGCTCTTCCATCTCGAGCGGGGGGTGCGGCACGACGCCTCGCTCAACGCCCACGCCACTCACCCGATTCCCGGCCTCGTCGACGCCACGGTCTCGCGCCGCTAGGATTCCCTCATCATGACACCGATCACGCACCACCCCTTCGCCTACGACCTCGGTCCGCTGCAGATCACCGGGTTCGGGCTCGGCATGCTCCTCGCCTTCGTCATCGGCCAGATGGTCGCGACGGAGGAGCTCGACCGTCGCGGGCAGGAGAGCGGGATCATGGCCGATGTCACCGTCGGCGCGGTGATCGGCGGACTCTTAGGGGGGAAGCTCTACTACGCGATCCTCACCGGGGACCCGGGTGCGATCCTGAGCCGCGCGGGGTTCGTCTTCTGGGGCGGGTTGATCGGCGGGATCATCGCGAGCGTGATCGTCATCAAGTCGAAGAAGCGGTCGTTCGCTGAGATCTCCGATGCCTGTGCGCCGGCGCTCGCCGCGGCCTATGCGGTGGGGCGCACGGGGTGCTGGGCCGTGGGTGATGACTACGGCCGGCCCTGGAACGGCGCGCTCGCGGTGGCCTTCCCCGAAGGCGCGCCGCCCAGCACCGTGGCGAACCTCGTGCAGCAGTTCGGCTTGCAGGGGTATGCCGACATGCCGCCCTCGCAGGTGCTCGCGGTGCATCCGACGCAGCTCTACGAGACGGCGATGGGGCTCGTGATGTTCGCGATCCTCTGGCGGCTTCGCGATCACAAGCATGCCGCCGGCTGGCTCTTCGGCGCCTACTGCGTGCTGCAGGGGATCGAGCGCTTCCTGGTGGAGTTCCTGCGCGCCAAGGACGATCGGTTCGTGGGACCACTCACGGTGGCACAGGTGATCGCGTTGGGCTTTATGGTCTGCGGTGCGATCTGGATGGGGCTTAGGGCTAAAAGCTCAAGACTGAAAGCTTAAAGAAAAAACGAGCGCCTCTTTTCTTTCAGCCTTTAGCCTTCAGCCTTCAGCTTCTAACACCACCATCGCGCCCGCCGTCTCATCGGTGTGCGTCAGCGACAGATGAATCCGCCGCACCCCGAGCACCCGCGCCCTGGCCTCGGCGCGACCATATAATACGAGTGCCGGGGCCCCATCGGTGCGGACCACCTCGATCTCCTGCCACCCGATCGCGCGGGCCTCCTCGCTCCCGGCGAGCGCCTTGTAGGCCGCCTCCTTGGCGGCGAAACGCGCGGCGAGATGCATCCCCGGCCGACCGCGCGCTGCAGCATAGGCGCGCTCCTTCTCGGTGAAGAGCCGATCCTGCGCACGATCACCATGGCGCGCGACCAAAGCCTCGATGCGCGCGATGGCGACGAGATCGAAGCCGATCCCGACGATCATCGGCACACCCGCACGCGATACTCAGGCATCGGAGGCCGAATAGCGGTAGTCACCAGCGAGCTCACGATCGCAGAGCGCCGCGCGCTGGCCGTTACGCGCCTCGAACGCACGCACGAAGTCAGGGAGTCGCCCGGTGGTGAAGGCCGCGCGCGGGACGCCGAGCAGACGAATTGCCGCCTCGATCGCGGCGGGCTCCCCCTCCACCTCGGCGAGCACATCGAGGCGCGGGTAGCGCTCGATGCGCACGACAGCGCCGGCCACCCGGTACTGTGCGATCTCGCGGTCGATCTCACGGGTGACCACAAACCCGAGCTGCTCGAGCATGATGGCGAGCGCTGCCGGATCGCCGAGGGTCGTGGTCTCCTCGTCGCGCACCTTGTACCCGTCCACGTACTGGGTGGGACCCTTCCAATCGAGATGCGCCTCGACGCGATCCGCCGTGCGATAGGTGCGAAGCCGCAGCACCAGGTCGCGGAGCGCGAGCGAGCGCTCTGGCGTGTCGAAGCGACGATCCTCGAGTCGCCCACGGTAGAGCAACGTCGCCCCCGCCTGCTCGAGCGCCGCGACGGTGGCCTCGGGATCGGGGAGGATCCCCTTGAGCTCGACTTCACGCACCGCGGATCACCTCGAGCACGCGCGCGGTATCGGTGAGATCGTCGAAGGTCGCGACGGCGTCGTGGGCGCGCAGATCGTCGTGGCCGTACGAGCCGGTGGTCACCCCGATCGCGCGCGCGCCGACCCCACGTCCGCAGGTCATGTCAGCGGGGGTGTCGCCGATGATCACCAATCGATCGCCTGGCACCAGATAGCCGAGGTGCTCGCTCGCTCGCGCCTGGGCGATCGGCGCGAGCGCGGGGCGCTCCTCATGATCGGAGCCGAAGGCCCCGACGACGAAACGCTCGAAGGCGAGACCGATCGCACCGAGCTTGAGCTGCGCGCCGCGGACGACATTCCCGGTGAGCAGGCCGAGCACCAGATCATCGGCGGCCTCGACGGCATCGACGACCGCGTGGATGCCCGGGAGGGCGCGCGTCTCTCCGAGGTGATGCTCGAGCTGTTCGAGATAGTGCGCGATCACCGTCGGCATCCGCGCCTCGATCACCGCATCATCGAAGCCGGCATGCCGCATCGACTCGCGCACGATCCAGGGATCGGTCTTCCCGTCGTAGCGCATCGTGGGGGAGCCACTGTGCCCGAAGTGGGTGCTGAGCGCGCGCTCCATCGCGCGGCGTCCCGCCCCACCACTCAGGAGCAGCGTGCCATCGATGTCGAAGAGGACGACGGTCTTCACGTGCGGGCCAGATACAACCCGCCGATCACCGAGGCGGCGCCGATCCCCTGCGTCAGCGTGGGGACCTCGCCGAGCACCGCCCACGCGAAGAGGACGGCGACGATCGGCTGGAGGTTGGAGTACATCGAGGTGCGCGTCGGCCCGAGGTGATGGACGCCGCGATACCAGAAGAGGTAGGCGATCACCATCGCGAGCACGCCCGCATAGAGGGCCGCGCCCCAGGTCAGGAGTGTCACCTCGGACCAGGTGGTCCGTAGGAGCCCTGGGGTGGCGAAGCCCAAGAGCGGGATCACCCCACCCAACAGGGTCCAGGCGGCGACCTGCACCGCCTCGTTCCGCTTGGCGAGCGGGAGGAGCCCGCTCGTGTAGAAGGCCCAGGCGATCACCGCGCAGAGGACGAGCAGATCGCCGATCAGATGCCCGGTGCCGTCGGTGGTGAGACTCCCGCCGACGACGAGCATCACACCCGTGATGGAGGCGACGATCCCCCAGACGGCACGCGGGGCGAGCCGTTCATGACCGAAGGCGCGCGCGACGATCGCGACCGCCGCCGGGCTCGCCGCGACCACGAGCGCGGCGGTGCCCGCGCGGGTGCGTGCGAGTCCCGAGATGAAGAAGAGTTGATAGATGCAGTGTCCGAGCACTCCCAGCGACATGAGGCGCCACCGATCGGACCAACTCGGCAGCACCCCGCTCCCACCGAGGGCCATCGCCATGAGCACCACGCACCCAACCGACATCCGCAACGCATTGAAGGCGAGGGGATCCATCTGTTGGGTGCCGTACTTCACGACCGAGAAGTTCACCCCCCAGATCACCGCCATGGCGACGAGGCCGATCTCCGTGGTGTGGAGACCCAACCAGCTACGGGATGTGGTGGGGGCGGGTGTCTGCGGCATCCTGGGAAGTCTAACGGGGGTCCGGGTCCCACCCCTATCTTTCCCCGATGCACGTCTCCTTCGCACTCTTCGCCGACGCCGCCAACATCTCCCAGGAAGGGAAGTTGAACATCCTCGGGGTGTTCGATGCCCTCCAGGTCGCCGCCCTCCCCGCCGTCCACCCTCGGGCCACCATGGTGGTTCGCCTGAAGGCGCACGCCGAGGACGCCGGACGGCACACGCTGGGGTTCAGCTGGGTGGGACCGGGGGAGCAGGAGCTCTGGTCGTCGTCAGGGGAGCTCGAAGTGGGCCCTCCGCCGGCGGGCGCCGTCGAACTCGACGTCCCGGTGATCGCGGCGATCGACCTGCCGGTGCAGGTCGCCGGGACACACGCGATGCGGGTGATCCTCGATGGCGAGCTCTGCGCCGAACTCCCGTTGCATGTGCGTGGGGGATCGACGACCCTCCCACCGATGGGCGCGCTGGTCTCGTAACTAGTCGGCGAGCCCGGGGACACCATCGCGTCCTCGGGCCAATCGCACCGCCCGCTCGATCGCGGCTTCGAGGGCGGCGACGGCGAGCATCTCCCCCTGCGCCACCGACGCGCGGGGCCCCTCCATCGGCGCGAGGGCGAAGATGATGTCCCCGTCCACCCGCGTCCCCGCGGGGGTGATGCGGCGGTGATAGGCCGCGGTCGCGGCCTGGGCGATCCCCTGCAGCTCGAGGCGCGTGAAGGCAGCATCGAGCGCGACGACCGCCAAGGTGGTGTTCGGCGCGAGCCCAACACCACGCGAGATGCCCGGTGCCGCGAGCTCCCCCGCGGCGATCACCCGCGCGGTATCGATGAATCCGCCATCGCTCCCGAGTGCCCCCGCGATGATCGCCCCTGCCGCATCGCGCACATCGCCGTAGGCATTCACCGCGACCATCGCCGCCGCCGCACATCCATCGCCCTCGCGCACCGCGAGCGCGAACCCGCCGCGCATCGCCTGCGCCGGCCCGAACGCCTTCCCGACGGTGAGCCCGGTGCCCACCCCGACCGACCCCTCCGCGATCCCATCGCTCGTCGCCGACGCGCATGCCGCCTCCGCCATCTCGACGGTCGGGCGCGCATCGAAACGACCGATCGGCTCAAGGTCGAAACAGACCGCCGCCGGGACGATCGGCACCACCCCGCCCCCCACTGGGAAGCCGCGCCCCGCGCGCTCCATCCACCGCATCACACCGCCGGTGGCATCGAGCCCATAGGCCGAACCGCCACTCAGGAGGATCGCATCGACCCGCTCGACGAGATGCCCGGGCTCAAGGAGCGCCAGCTCACGCGACCCCGTCGCGCGCCCGATCACCGCGCAGGCGGCGCGATGCGGCGCATCGATCCCACGGATCACCGTGCACCCCGTGCCACCGGCCGCATCGGTGGCATGTCCGACCGCGAGGCCGAAGCGGCGCAGCGAGTCACTCATGGCGTCCCCGACGCACTCGGGGCACGCGGCACCCCACCCATCGGCCCTGCCCCGGACTCCGCCACGCAGCGCGCACACCCGTTCACCCCCGCGAGGTTGCAGAGCTGACCGATGAAGGTCCCGCACCGCTCGCAGGGGAATCCCTCCGAGGCGCGCTCCGTCCGCCCACAGGCCCGACATACCATCTGGTCACCGTCCATGTGTCCCCCTCGATAAGACCCGACGTCGAACGATACCCGGGTCAGAAGCGCCACGCCCAGAAGAGATCGACACCCCACTGCTGCGGGGTCGGGACGAACCCGCGGGCGCTCACGTTCTGTGCGCAGAGGACCGCGCTCGTCGGAGGTTCGACACCGGCCGAGAGGGTCAGCTGCGGGCGGATGATGTAGTCGAGCTTCACGCCGATGGAGTTGGCGAGCGAGGCCGCCGTCCCCATCCCGCCCCCGGAGACGAACTGCCCGACCTGGCAGAGGCCGGCGTCGAGACGGACGAAGGTGTTGTCGTTGATCGCCTTCGCGCAGTTGAAGCGCATCCCCTCGAGCACACTCGACCCGACGTTCGCGAGCCCCTTCTGCTTCTGGTCCGCCGACGAGGTGGAGAGCACCGCATCGTCGCAGAGCCCCCCCGCCGCCTTGCCGCTCAAAAAGCCACCGAGCGACCCGATGAGCACACGGGCCGCGGTCGACGTGTAATCCGTTGGTTCGGCGCCGATCTCGAAGCTCGGACCACCGGTGACGAGATAGCTGATGAGATCGGCATTCTTGACGCGCGCCGAGTCCGGCGTGGTGAGCGCGAGGGTGGGCTCCAGGAGCGTACCGCCGATCTGGACCCGGATACGTACGTCGGGCTGCGACCCCTGCTTGCTGTACTGCCGGATGGTGTGGATCGCGGAGATGTCGAGCGTGGGATTGAGCTCGGGTTCGCCGAAGAACTCCACCTCTCCGCGCTCGAGCTCGAACTTCCGGCTCACGGGACCGAGGTTGAGGGTGTAGGTGCCGCGCACCGTCTGTAGGGCGCCGGTCAGTGCGAGTTGCGTCTCCGCACTCGCCCGACCACGCTCGGCGCGACTCCGCGTGATGTTGACGGCACCCCCGAGGAAGATGTTGGCCTCGTCCTTGGAGAAGAGACGGACGTCGCGGCCCATGCGGACCGGGACGTTCCGGATCTGCAGGTTGTCGATGAAGGAGGAGGATCGCGCGGGGAGGAGGCGCTGCGCGGCGACACTCGAGTCGGCGGCACCGAAGCGGTCGAAGGCCTCGAGCGAGACCACGTTCTTGGTGGCGACCTCGGGGATCGTCACGAGCGCGCGCTCGACGGTGACGCCCCCCGTGAGGGTCCCTGCCGCAAGCGAGCCGGCGAGCCGGAGGCTGTCCGAGACATCCACATCCGCGACGCCGCGGACGTTGTAGACATGGAAGTTGCTGGCGCGGACCGAGATATCGAAGCGTGGGTTCTCACGATCGCCGAAGGTGAGCCAGCCGGCGATGCTGCCCCGGCCGTTGCGCCCATCGGAGCGCGAGTTGGCGCTCACGCGGCGGATCGCGATGCTGTCGCCGACGAGGGCGATGTCCGCCGTCACGTCGCGCCAGGTCACATCACCGAGGGGGGTGAGGAGGAGATTGCCGTTCCGCACCACGAGTCCCCCATTCACCTGAGGCTTGGCCCAGGTCCCACCGACATCGAGGTTGAGGGCGAAGGTCCCGGGGTCGGTCGCTCGGGGCGCGGTATAGAGGTCGAAGAGTCCCAAGCTCACCGAGTCACTGCGCACCCTGACCATGAGCGGCGCCGCCTCCGCGATCCCAGCCTCTCCGCCATCGAACCGCAATCGGATCGGGAGATCGGCTTCGGCGCGCAGATCGGCGACCGGCCGGCGTCCGAGCCGGGCCGTGAGCCGCATACCGTCGGCGCCGCCCTGCGCGGTGGCGGCGAGCGAATCGATCCGCACGCCCCTGATCAGGGCCTCCCGCACGGAGGCGCGGGCCGTGAGCCGCGGGGTGGCCCGCGACCCGCGCAGCTCAGCGTCGAGGTCGACGAGTCCCTCCTGCGTCCCCGTGACCTGGAGGAGTTCGGCGAGGTCCGCCACCGGTACCTGACGCGCGACGGCGCGCAGGTCGATCGGCCCGACGAGGGGGAACGCTCCCTCCACGCGGAGCTCCGCACCGCTCCCGCCGCGCACGACGATCGGGTCCAGGGTGAGCCCCTCCGCACGCTGGGTGATCTGTGCACTGGAGGTGAGCGTCCATCGCTGCAGTCCCGTGGCGATCACGAGGGAGTCAAGCCCGAAGTGGGTGGCTCCCTCCTGTGGGGTGATGCGGCCCCGGGCGCGGGCGAGTGTCCCACTCGTGCCCGTCATCTGCAGGTCCAGCTGCGTGACCGCACTGCTGTCGAGCGCAGCGCGGGCGAAGGTGCGAGAGAATCCGAGCCCGGCCGCTTCGACCGTATCGGCGCCGAAGGAGAGGGTGCCGGTCGGACGACGAGGTAAGCCGAGGACGGTGAGGCGGCCATCGATGCGCCGCGCGGTGCTTCCGGCGAGAAGGAGCCCCTCGCCATCGAGGGCGGTGCGCACCGTGAAGTCGCCGATCCATCCCTCGGCGACGCCATCAAGGCGGAGGCGGCCGGCGATCGAATCGCTGGCCTCGTTGGTCACCCATCGGCGAAGCCCGCCGAGGGAGTCGATGCGTGCCCGTACGAGGACCGAGTCACGGACCGGGGCGTGGAGACCGAGCGCGCCGGAGGCACTGAGGTCGAGCGCGGTGCTTTCCAGAGCGACCGTGTCGATCATCATCGCCCCGTCGCCGAAGCGGAGGCGCGCGCGTCCGCCGAAGATCCGGACCCCCTCGATCTGCGACCGGGTGAGGTCAAGGGCCGCCTCGCCCATGAGGTCGGGAAGCGAATCGCCCCCGAGATCGGTGGTCAGGCGAAACGAGACGACGCCGGCGGGAAGGGTCGTGTCGGCGAAGGCGAGCCGCGGTCGGAAGTCGGTGACCGTGCTCTGGGCGGTGACACGATAGAGCGGTGCCTGGACATCGAGGATCAGCGCCGCATCGAGCCGTCCCGAGGCCCCGTCGAGCTGCGTGGTGATGGCGAGACTGTCGGCGCGACCCACGAGTCGGATCGGGCCCGAGTAGTCATCCCGTAGCGTGACCTCGGGGAAGGAGCGCGCGAGGGTCCCGAGGGCGATCGGTGTCACCAGGAGGCTCGCATCGATGCTCGGCACGGTGCCGAGGGAGAGACGCCCAGCCCCGACCACCTGCGACGGCGTAGCCTCGCCATCGCGATGGACGAGATCGAGGTCGCGGAACTGGAGCGTGGGCCACGCGGCGGAGAGTCGGACGGACGCCACCACCTGCCCCGCGAGACGCGGGAGCGTGGCATCGATGGCCTGCACGGTGCGGAGATCGAGCGAATCGACTCGGACGGTCACGCCTCGGAAGACCGGCGTCTCGGGGCGCGTGAGATCGAACTCGCCACGGAACTGCGCACTACTCACCGCCCCGTCCACGCGACGATCCCGGAAGGTGAAGGCAGCGCGGTCGACGACGAAGCGATCGAGGGCCCCCCCCGCCGCACGCACGCGGCCGGTGATGGTCCCGTCGATCGGGAGTACGGTCTTGGTGATGGCGCTGACGAGTGCGAGGTCGATCGGAGCGGCCTCGAGCGTAAGATCGCGCACCACCGGATCCCCCGCCCCCACGACGATGGTGAGACCGCCCTGGACGCGCGACCCGCGCGCGCGCGCCTCGAGCGCCGAAAGGGCGACCTCGATCCCGCCTGCGGCGTCGGCGGCCTCGCGGAGCTCCACCACACCGCGGGCACTCCCCTCCACAGGCACGAACGCGGAGAAGGAGCGCAGATCTCCGAAGCCGATCGAATCGCCATCGATGCGAATCCGCATCCTCGGGGTCGAGTCGCCCCACGCCACGAACCCCTGCACCCGTGCCCGCGAGTGCGCGAGTCGGAGACGCGGGAAGTCCAGCCAGAGCGAGTCGGCCCCGACGCGCACCGATCCCCCAAGCTCTCGCACTGTGAGCGGGAGGGCGCGCTCCTCGAGGGAGGCCTGGGCGAGGGTGAGGGCGAGACCCAGTGAGTCGGGATGGGCGAGGCGGATGCGCGGGATGTCAGCATCGATCGCCGCCAACTCGAAGGGCGCGGTGGCGGCGTCCGCCATCGCGAGGCGGACGGCACCGTCGCGCACGGTGACCTGCTCCAAGACGATCAGGTTCGCGAACTCCCCGCGGCCCCGATGCTTGGCCGGCTGCTCGGAGGGCGGGAAAGTCCGAGCGATGTTCCAGACGCCGGTGGGGCCCTCACGCAGGTCGAGTCGCGGGCGCGCGAGGGTCATGGAGCGCACGAGGATCTGACCGTCGAGGAGATCACGGGGATCGAAGGTGACGCGGATGGGACCGGTGGTGACCAGGGGACCATCGTCGACATCGCGGATCTCGAGCGAGTCCACGGTCAGGTCGGTGATGAAGGTCCCGTCGAGGGTCCCGATATGGACGCGCCCTCGCACGGCGAACCCGATGCCGAGCTCCACGCCCTGCCGGATCAGCTCACGCCCCCGTGCCCCCTGCGTCAACGCCACGAACCCGCCCACGACCCCTGCGCAGAGGCAGAACATCAGCAGAGCGCTGATCACGAGGACGAGGCGGCGGCGGAGATCCATGCTAGAACGCCTGCCCGATCGCGAAGGCGAAGGTGAGGCGGCTCAGGAAGTTCTCGGCGCGCGACGGCTGGTACGTGCCCGGGCATGCGCCGGCCGCCTGTACGACGCGCGCGATCCCGTCTTCGAGCACCTTGGTCACGGCGAGGGTGTTGCCAGGGCTCACGCAGTAGAGGGCGCCCCCGTCGGTGAGGGGGGCATCGAAGTATGCCGCGCCGGCGGTGGGCCGATACTGGTTGTAGCCGACGTCGGCACGAACCTGACCCACCGGCGTGCGCACGCGCACCCCGAAGCCGGGGGTGACCGCCAACGTGGTGAAGCGCAGACGTTCCACGCCGACCCCACGGTTCCAGACGCGCCCCGCATCGGCGAACGCGACGAGACTGAGCAACTCCGGAAAGACGGGGCTGGCGAAGCGGAGTTCGATGTTCCCGACGACCATGGCATTGCCGCCCGTGGGGACCGCGCGCCGTCCCCCGGAGTCACTCGCCTGGAAATACACCGTGTCCCCGACATCGAAGCCACTGACCCTGGTGCCGGCCACACTCACCGTGTCATAGACCTCGGGGATGTAGACGGCGGGGCCGAGTTCGTTCTGCCGGAAGCCACGCACGGTGGTCGGTCCGCCCGCGAAGAGGCGCTCCTGCGCCGGCACGAACCGCTCCTTAGCATCGATCGCGAAGGTGGGCCCCACGACGCCGCCGACGCGCAGGCGCATCGCGAGGACGATGTCGTCCGAGATGCGGCGGTAGACCGAGCCATCGAGGGAGAAGCGCGCGAACTCGAGTGCGGCATCGGAGCCGACGAACTTGGAAGCGTAGCGGATGTCGCCCCGCGCGACGATCCCACGCGAGGGATCGATCGCATCGTCGGTCTGCGCATAGCTCGTCGCGGCGCTCACCACGGCGAGGCGCTGGAAGCGCTGGAGCGCCTCACGGTCGGCGGCGATGCAGGCGTTGAAGACCGCGCAGAAGAGCGCGGGCTGCGCCTCGGTGCGTCCGAGTTCGATGCTGTAGCCGAGATTGAGGGACCGCGCCGCGGCCGCGCGCGAGAACGAGGCGCTGACCCCGATCGGGGCCTCGCGCAGGAAGGCGCGATACTCGCCACGACGCTCCTGATAGAGCGTGTAGGTCGGGACGAAGCGGGAGCGGAAGATGAACGGCTGGGTGACCGTGGTGCTGATGTAGTAGTTGAGCGTCTCGCTATACGGGTCGCGACTGGTGAGCCCTGGGCAGAGTTGGTCGGCGCCGATCTTGGAGACGCGGGCGCGGAGCTCGAGCCGCGAGGCGGTCTGGAAGATGTTGTGGCGTGTGAGCTCCGCCGTGGTGCGCACGCAGTCGAGGTTCGCCATCCCGGCGCCGAAGCGCGCATTCCCCAGCGCGGCCTCCGTGACCTCGATCTCGACGGCGAGCACGGAATCGGCGTTCGCGAGGAGGGGACGCACCTCGACGCTCGCGAACGCCTCGCTCTGGTAGAGGAGTCGCTTGGCACGCTCCAGCTGCCGCTCCCGATAGAGTTCGCCGCTGCTGAGTCCCGCGAGGTTGCGCACCGCCCCGGTCGAGATCTCTGGCGGTGTGCCATCCGGGCCGCTGCGGAGGATGCGGATCTCCCCGAGACGCCGCCGCGGGCCCGGCGCCACATCGAACCGCACCGTCGCCCGCCGCTCGAGGAAGCGGATGTCGTACCCGAGGAAGGCCTCCGCCTCCGGATAGCCGGTGTTCCGCAGACGCCGCGTGATCGTGTCGAGCGTCGCACGATTCGCATAGCGATCGAATGGCTCCCCGATGGCGGCGGGGAGCCCCCGCTGGATGGTGAGCGCCTCCGGGACCTCGTCGAGCCCATCGACTAGGACGCGGTCGACGAGGATCGGCTCCCCCTCGGTGATATCGAACCGGATCGTGACCGCCTCGTCGCGGACCCGCATGACGACGGTGTCGACCTCCACCTCGACGAAGCCGTGGTTCCGGTAGAAGACCCGCAGGCGCTCCACGTCGCGCGGGAACTCGCGCGGGGCGAGGCAGTGCCGCACGCCGAAGTAGCGTGTGGTACGCCGCAACCACGACGACGGGGTGGTCACGATCCCGACGAGCAACTCATCGTCGGTGAAGGCGACGTTCCCGCTGAAGCGGACCTCCCGCACCTCCGTGTCCCCGCGCTCGCACCGGGTCTCCTGCGCGCCGGCGACCTGCGCGGCGAGCATCAGCCCCATCACCGTCGCGAGTCCCGGTGCCAGACGCATCGACTAGTCGTCCTTCTGCCCGAAGACCGCGAGGTTCGAGGAGTGCCCCGGATTCACCTTCTTCTCAGGATAGATCCAGTGCACCGCCTGATTCACCGCCATGCTCGCCTCGGCGAATCCCGTCGCGATGAGCTTGAGCTTGCCAGGGTAGGTGGTGATGTCGCCGGCGGCCCAGAGGCCCGGGCGCCCCGTCGCCATCGTCTGGTCGACGACGATCTCGTCCTTCTCGAGGGTGAGCCCCCAGTCGCCGAGCGGCCCGAGGTCGCTCACGAAGCCGAGCATCGGGAGGACCACATCACAGGGGACGCGCCGCGTGGTCTTCGCCTTGGTGTCCTTGAGCTCGAGCGCCACGATCCGTTCGCCCTCGGGGTGCACCTCGGCGTGCACCTCGGCGAGTTCGTGGAAGGTATGCACCGCCACACGACCCTCGGCCGCCGCGGTCATGACCTGATCGACCGTGGCCTGGTGCGCGCGAAAGCGGTCGGTGCGATGCACCAGGGCGATCGAGGCCGCGATCCCCTGCAGCTGATGCGCCCAGTCGAAGGCGGAGTCGCCCCCGCCGATGATCACGACATGCTTACCGGCGTAGGCCTGCGGCTCGAGGACCACGGGATCGATCCCGCGCCCATACCAGGGCTCCGCGCAGGGCTGCGGGAGCTTGCGCGGGGAGAACGCACCGATCCCGGCGGCGATGATCACCGCGCGCGAGGGGAAGCGATCGGTCTCGGTGACGAGGGTGAGGAGCCCATCGGCCTCCTCGAGTGCGACGACGCGCTGCCCACAGTGGATCGGCTGACCGAACTGCCCCGCCTGCGCGGTGAGGGCGGCGACGAGATCCTTCGCCAGGACCTTGGGGAATCCAGCCACATCGAAGATGAACTTCTCCGGGTAGAGCGCCGCGAGCTGGCCCCCCGGCTGGGGGAGGGCGTCGAGAATTTGCGCGGAGGCGCCTCGCATGCCAGCGTAGAAGAGCGCGAAGAGTCCGGCCGGACCTGCGCCGATGATGGAGAGGTCCCGGGTTGCATGTAATGCCATAAGAGGGAAATGTCGCCCCCGATGGGTCGAGGGAGCAACACTCGTCGCCCTCCGTCCTGCCTCCCCACCGCATGGTCCGGTAGGCCCGGGTTAGATTGGGGGATGACGCTCAAGATCTACACCAAGACCGGTGACGACGGGGACACCGGACTCTTCGGCGGCGGCCGCGTCGCCAAGGACCATCCGCGGGTCTCCGCCTACGGCGAGGTCGACGAACTTAATGCGGTGATCGGGCTCGCGCGCTCGATCGAGATGATGCCGCGGATCGACGAGGTGCTCGCCCCGGTGCAGCGCGACCTCTTCGCGCTCGGGGCGCTCCTTGCGACCCCCGATCACGAGAAGATGAAGGAGCAGCTCGCGAAGGCGCGCATTTCCGACGCGCGCATCGCGCAGCTCGAACAGGCGATCGACGACGGCGAGGGGGAGCTCGAGCCCCTCACCGCCTTCATCCTGCCCGGCGGGACGCCCAAGGCGGCGGCGCTGCACGTGGCGCGCACGGTCTGTCGCCGCGCCGAGCGGGCGGTGATCCACCTGCAGCGCGACACCGAACTCCCGCAGATCGTGGTGGTCTATCTCAACCGCCTCTCGGACCTCCTCTTCGTGCTGGCGCGTGTCGCCAATCGCCGGGCGGGCGCCGGTGAGGTGACCTGGTAGGGTGAGCGTGGCGCGCACGTTGCACGGCGCGCGGATCGTCATCGCGCAGGATCCGCCCGAGGCGCTCGGGCGTGCGATTGCGGCGCAGTGGCCGGCGCATCGCGTGGTGATCCTCGCGGACGCCACCGTCGCTGCGCTCCACGGCCAGCGCATGCGCTCGGCGCTTGCCGCCGACGCCCTCCTGACCTTCCCGGCAGGGGAGGCCTCCAAGACCCGTGAGATGTGGGCCGCGCTCACCGATGCGCTCCTTGCGCGCGGGTGCGGTCGCGACACGGTGCTCGTCGCCCTCGGTGGCGGCGTGACCGGCGACCTCGCCGGCTTCATCGCCGCGACCTATCTCCGCGGCGTCCCCTTCGTGCAGTGCCCCACCTCGCTCCTCGCGATGATCGATGCCGCGATCGGCGGCAAGTCCGGTGTCGACACCCCAACCGGGAAGAATCTCGTCGGCGCGATCCATCACCCGGGGATCGTCTGGATCGATCCGACCTTCCTCGCGACGCTCCCGCTCGCGGCGCGGCGCGAAGGACTTGCCGAGGCGATCAAGCATGGGGTGATCGCCGATGCCAGCTATCTCGAGTGGCTCCACGCGCAGATGCCGGCGCTCGTGGATGCGGCGCCCCTCCCGCGCGAGACCGCCAACGAACTCGTGGAGCGCTCGGTCGCGATCAAGGGCGCGGTCGTCGCGGCGGACGAGCGGGAAGCGAACCGGCGACAGGTGCTCAACTTCGGTCATACGATCGGGCATGCGATCGAGCAGGTCTCGGGCTATGCCGTCACACACGGCGAGGCGGTGGCGATCGGGATGGTGGCCGAAGCGCGGCTTGCCGTGCGGCTCGGCCTCGCGGCGGCCAGCGTGCCAGAGCGGATCATCGAGGTCGTGCGCGCCGCAGGGTTACCGATCGCGTTGCCGACGTCATTGGATCGTGACGCGATCCTCGCCGCGACGCGTCAGGACAAGAAGGCGCGCGCTGGCACGGTGCGATACGCCCTGCCCGCGGCCATCGGCCAGATGGCGGGCGCCGCGCAGGGATACGGGATCCCGGTGGAGGAGCCCGCGGTCCGCCAAACCATCGCAGAAATGTGAGATGGCTTAAGGCGTTATCTGACAACGTCTTACAGGATACAGGCAGCCAGGCGTCATCTCTGGCACGCTTTTTGGCTGTTGACCGTCATTCCCTCTCATCTGTACCCTGACGGTCCCGGTGGCTCGATGCGCCGGTCCGACGTCCCAGTAGCGGTTCGAGTAGGCGACTCCCGGCGCCGGTTCCTCCAACACGCGGTCGATGGGGTGGGTATGCACGCAAGTGAGACGAGAGCGAAGGGGTATTTCCGTTCGGCCCCCTCCTCGGCCTTCGATCAGTATCTCCTCGACATCCAGAAACTCCCGTTGATCAGCGATGCCGCCGAGGAAAAGCGCCTCGCTCGGCTCGCGCAAAAGGGGGATGAGGCCGCCGCCGAGCGGCTCGTGACCGCGAATCTCCGATTCGTCATCAGCTATGTGAAGAAGTATCAGGGCCATGGCCTCGACCTCTCCGAGCTCGTGGCGATCGGGAACGAGGGGCTGCTCAAGGCGGTTCGGAAGTTCGACCCTGACCAGGGTGTGAAGTTCATCTCATACGCCGTATGGTGGGTGCGTCAGGCCGTCCTGAAGGCCCTCGCGGAACAGACGCGCTCGGTGCGCATCCCGCTCAACCAGAACTCGCAGCTGATCAAGCTCTCACGTGCGGAGATGGTGTTGGCGCAGGTGCTGCGCCGCGACCCGACGGATGCTGAGCTGGGGCGCATGCTCGATGAATCGCCCGAGACGATCCGCTCCTCCAAGTCGATGTCGGGGACCGAGGTCTCACTCGATGCCCCCGTCGATCGCTCCGACCGCGACGCGAGCACGCTCGGTGACCGCTTCACCGGCGCCGATGGTGTGGAGATCGAGGAACGGACCGACACCAAGATGATGCGCGAGTGCATCGATCGCGTCTTCCGGCAGTATCTGACGCCGCGCGAGCGGAAGATCCTCAACCTCTATTACGGGCTCGACAGCGGCGCCGAGGCGATGACGCTGGAGCGGATCGGGGCATTGATGGGGGTGACGCGGGAGCGGATCCGTCAGATCCGCGAGCGCGCCTTCGACAAACTCCGTACCTGTCCCGAAGGCCGGAATCTCGCGGGGTTCTGGGCCGTCACCTGACGGACGCCTGACCGGGTGGCGACGCTCGCCACCGCCTTGGAGCAGATCGTGGGGGCCGCGCACCTGCTTACGCGGCCCCCTTCGCTCCTGGTCTACCGATCCGACGGACTCCCGGGGCACCGGGCGATCCCGAGTCTCGCCGTCTTCCCGGGGACGCGAGGCGAGGTGGTGCGCGTGGTCCGCGTGCTGGCTGAGGCGGGAGCGCCCTTCGTGGCACGTGGCGCCGGCACAGGGCTCTCGGGTGGCGCGCTCGCCGATGGGATCGTGTTGCTCGGGCTGCATCGCCTGAAGGGGATCCTCGCGATCGACCCAGACGCACGCACCGCGACGGTCGAGCCCGGCGTGGTGAATGCGACGCTCTCCAAGTCGGTCGCGCCGCTCGGCCTGCACTACGCCCCTGACCCCTCCTCGCAGAGTGCCTGCACGATCGGCGGGAACATCGCGGAGAACGCGGGGGGCCCGCACTGCCTCAAGTACGGGGTGACGCTCGATCATGTGGTGCGCGCGACGGTGGTCCTCCCTGATGGCGAGGTGATGGCGCTCGATCGTGGCGAAGGGACGGGGTACGACCTGCTCGGCGCCTTCGTCGGGAGTGAGGGGTGCTTCGGCGTGGTCCTCGACGTCACGGTGCGCCTCGCCCCGATCCCCGAGGGGGTGATCACTCTGCTCGCGGACTTCACGAGCGTACGCGCCGCCGCCGATGCGACCTCACGGATCATCGCCGCGGGGATCCTCCCCGGGGCGCTCGAGCTGATGGATCACGCGACGATCGAGGCGGTGGAGTCGAGCGTCTACGCGGCGGGGTATCCGCGCGATGCGGCGGCGGTGCTGCTCGCGGAGGTCGATGGGGCCGTGGCCGGCCTCGATGCCGATGCCGAAGCGATCGAACGGCTCTGCTGCGAGGCGGGGGCACGCGAGGTGCGCGTGGCGCGTGACGCGGTGGAGCGCGCACGCCTCTGGCAGGGGCGCAAGAAGGCGTTCGGCGCGATGGGGCGCGTCGCCCCGCATCTCGTGGTGCAGGATGCCGTGGTCCCGCGCACGAAGCTCGCCGACCTCCTCGAGGAGATCCATGCGATCGGCATGCGTCACGACGTGCGCGTCTGCAATGTCTTCCACGCCGGCGATGGGAACCTGCATCCCAATATCCCATACGACGCCGATGATCCCGCGGAGTCGGCGCGGGTGGCGGAGGCGATGTCGGAGATCATGCATCGGTGCATCGCGGTGGGGGGGACGATCACCGGGGAGCATGGCGTGGGGCTCGATAAGCTCGACTACATGCCCGCGCTCTTCGGTGCGGATACCCTCGATGCGATGTGCACGCTCCGCGATGTGTTCGATCCAGACCGGCGGGCGAATCCTGGGAAGGTGGTCCCGGTGCGGAGCTGTCGTGAATGGTTGGCGGCGCCGAGTGCACGCACCCACTGATGCCGCGGCGCTCGCCGCCCTGATACGGGAGGCCGCACGCGAAGGGCGGGGTCTGCGCATCGTGGGTGCCGGGCGCTGGCTCGACGTGGGTTCACCCGTCGACGCGTCCGATGGGATCACGACGACGGTGTTGAGAGGGATCACCGCCTACAATCCGGCCGATCTCACCCTGAGTTGTGGCGCGGGGACGACGCTCGCCGAGCTCGAGATGGCGACGCGCGCGCACGATCAATGGTGTCCCCTGCTGCCCTGGGGCGATGACCTCGGGACGGTGGGGGCGACCGCCGCGACGGCGACCGCCGGCCCCTTCGCCGAGCGCTTGGGGCAACCGAGCACGCTGGTGCTCGGGCTCGAGTGCGTGGATGGGACGGGGCGCGTGATCGAGGCGGGTGGACGCGTGGTGAAGAACGTCGCCGGGTTCGATCTCACGCGGCTGATGATCGGCGCCTGGGGGACGCTGGGCGTGATCACACAGCTTCATCTGCGACTGCGTGCACGACCGGCAGTGGATCGCACGATGGTGCTCGAGGCGCCGATCTCGGCTGAGGACGCGGTGACGGCGTTCGCGCGGGGGCCGTACGCGCCGTTGGCGCTGCTTCGTATGGACGGCGGGGCTGTGTGGGCCAAGATGGCCGGTGTGGTCCCCGCGACGACGGAACCTGGCGCGCGACGCTGGCTCGTGCGGATCGGTGGCAACGCCCAGTTCGTCGCGGCGGCGCAGGACGCGCTGGCGCGCCTCGGTCGGCTCACGACGGTCGATGGCGACGCGATCTGGCCGCTGGTGCGGCAGCACGCCGCTCCGCGCGCTGGTCCCGGCCACTGGCGCTGGGACGCCCTCTCGCGCCGGCTCCGTGAGCGATTCGATCCGCAGCGCGTGCTGAACCCCGGCCTCTTGGGAGCGCGCTGATGACACAGCGCTCACTCACCCCGCCCACCGCACCCTGCGCCCTCCCCGGCTCTCCGCTCGAGGCGGCGCGCGCGGGATTGGACAGCTGCGTCCACTGCGGCTTCTGCCTCCCCGCCTGCCCGACCTATCTTGCCCTCGAGGACGAGAACGATTCCCCCCGCGGGCGCCTGCTGCTGATGGGGGCACTCCTCGATGGGACGGTCGCGCCAGACGATCCGACGGTGGGGCAACATCTCGACCGCTGTCTCGGATGTCGCGGCTGTGAGACCGCCTGCCCGAGCGGTGTACCGTACGGGCAGCTCCTCGAGGCGACACGCGCGACGGTGGCGGCGTATCGGCCACTCCCGATCATCGGGCGGCTCCTGCTCTGGGGGTTCTCGCGGGAGTGGGTGCTGCGGCCGGCACTCGTGGCGGCACGTCTGGTGCGCGACCTCGGCGTGGCGCGTGTGCTGGCGAGAGTGCTCCCGGCACGATTCGCGATGCCCTTCGCGATGCTCGCCTCGACGGCGCGTCCGACGCGCGCGCGTGCCGGTACGCCGGGAACGCGTGCGGCCTCAGCTCAGACTGGTACAACGAACATGGGCGACCGCGGCACCGCCTCACTCCTCACCGGCTGTGTGATGGAGGGGATCTTCACCGAGGTGAATCGGGCCACGGAGCGGACACTCGCTCGGAATGGGTGGACGATGTGCGAGACGCAGGGGCAGCGCTGCTGTGGCGCGCTCCATGCGCACGCCGGAGATCTCGACGGGGCACGCGCCCTCGCGCGCGCGAACATCGCCGCCTTCGAGACGAGCGGCGCCGAGACCATCGTGCTCAACTCGGCCGGCTGCGGGGCGATGTGCAAGGAGTACGGACATCTCCTCGCTGACGATCTGGCGTGGGCGGACCGTGCCGCGCGATTCGCCGCGCGGGTACGCGATGTGAGCGAGCTGCTCGCGGCGGTTGGGCCTGCGGCGGCTGGGGGATCGGCGACCGCGACCTCGCACGAGGCGTTGACGCCGGTGGCCTACGACGCCCCCTGCCACCTGCAACACGCGCAGCGCATCGTCGATCCCCCGCTCGCCGTCCTCCGCGCCGCCTCGCAGATCCGGCTCGTGCCGCTCGCCGATAGCGACCAGTGCTGCGGGAGCGCAGGGATCTTCAACCTGATCCAACCCGACGTGGCGACCCGCGTCCTCTCGCCGAAGCTGGCACGGATCGCGGAGTCAGGAGCCCAGGTGATCGCGACCGGGAACCCGGGGTGCCTCATGCAGATCGGCGGCGGGTTGGTGCTCGCCGGGAGCGAGGTCGCCGCACGCCATCCGGTGGAGCTGCTCGACGAGGGCTACGAGCGCGAGGGGATCCGCCGTTAGGATTCGCGGTATGGATGTGCCGGTCCTCTGCTTCGAAATCGAAGGGATCCTCGTGGAGACCGCGCCCGCACGCCGCGCGGCGCTGACCACTGCGCTCGCCGCTGATGGGCTCACGCTCGATGACGCCACCTGGGAACAGCTTCGATCACTCCCCGTCGAATCGGCGGCTGCCTATGCACGGCGATTGCTCGGTGTCCCGGAGGATCCCACCGCCGTCACGCTCGCCACGCTGCGGGCGGAGCAGGCCTTCGCCGACCGAATCGCACGTGGGATCACCATCGCCCCTGCCCTGCTCTCCACGCTCGAGCGCCTCTCGGCGATCGCGCGGCTCGCGATCGTGAGTCGCGCCGCGCGCCGTGAGATCGATGCCCTCATCGAGCGCGCGGGATGCACAGGGCTCTTTCGTCCGATCCTCGGCGCCGATGACCTCAGGTCGGGGCTCCCCGCTGCGTGGATACGCGTCGTCGCCCAGACCCAGACGCTCTTTCCCGGTCAGCGCCTGCAGCCATATATCGTGACCGATGCCCTCGAGAAGATTCGCGAGGGGCGACGCGCCGGCCTCGGAACGATCCTCGTCGGCGCCGCGCCGGCGCACGAGGCGATCGAAGCCGATGCCTGGATCGAATCCCTCGCCGACCTCACCCCCGATCGCGTGCGCGCCCTCCGTGCCTCGCCCTCCGGAGATCCCCTGTGAATACCCATTTCCTCATGGAGCGGAGCGATCGGCTCCGCATGACCTTCGACGGCGCGCAGGCCAAGGCCGCGCTCAATGGTCTCCTCACCAACGAGGTGACCGCCCTCGTCGAGGGAAGTGGTCAGTATGCCACCGCGCTCACGGCCAAGGGGCGCGTCCTCGCCCTTTGTCGCGTGATGGATCGTGGGAGCGATTGCCTCGTCGACACCGAGGCGTCAGCCACCGAGGGGTTCGTCGCGATGATCAAGAAGTATGTGAACCCGCGGCTGGCGCGTTACGCGGTGATCACCGACTCCACGGGGTGCCTCGGGGTGCGCGGCGATGGCGCCGCGGCGGCGATCGCCGTGTGGGGTGGCGTCGCGATCGATGTGCTCGATGGGCTCGCGCCCCTCGGTGGATGCTGGATCACATCCGGTGAGCTGCGCATCTGGGTCGTCCGTGCACGGGACACCGCGACCCGGGGGTTCGATTGCATCGGCGACCGCGCGACGATCGACGCGCTGCGCGAGACGCTTCTCGGTGCCGGCTGGCCGATGGCGACGGCAGCGCAGCTGCTCGCGGAGCGAATCGAGGCGGGGGTCCCCGCCTTTGGTGTCGAGATGACCGATGAGACGATCGCACAAGAGGCGTGTCTCGATACGCTCGGCGCGATCAGTTTTGCGAAAGGGTGCTACACCGGGCAGGAGGTGGTGGCACGCATCCACTTCCGCGGGCATGTGAATCGCCTCTTGCGCTGGGTCGACTGTGCGACGGCGCTCCCGGTGGGCGCGGTGCTCCTGAACGCAGAGGGAGCCGAGGTCGGTGAGGTGCGCTCGAGCGTCGTGCGCGCAAACGGCGAGGCGATCGGGATCGCGATGGTGCGTCGCGAGGTCACACCGGGGACGACGCTCTCAGTGCGCCCTGATGCGTCGGCGAGCGTGACGGTTCGGGAGATCGTCCCAGCCTGACCACTGAGACCTGATCACCTGAACTCTCGAGGTTAGGGTGAAACGACGAAGGCGCGACCCGCAATGCGGGTCGCGCCCTCGTCACTGCGTCGCGAAACGACTTACTTCGCGGGCGCGGCAGCCGGCGCGGCCGCAGCGGCCGAGTCGGTGGTGGCCGGAGCGGCCGAGTCGGTCACGGCCGGAGCCGGGGCGACGGTGGTCGAATCAGCGGCCGGAGCGGCCTCCTCAGTCTTGGCGCCACCGCAGGCGGCGAGAGCGAAGATCGAGGCAACGAGAACGATGCGCTTCATGGGGCTGGTCTCTCTTGGATGGGGGTTATGCACGGTCCCGCGAAACGTTCGCGGTCGGGCGCATGGGCGATAATCATATTATCACCCACAGGGTCCGTCAACAGCCTGAAGTCGTCAACCTGTTAAAAGACAACGAGTTGAAGCCCTTCGTCTGGTTGGACGACCACGGGGCCGACTCGGTCACAATAGCTCATTGCGGATGAATTGTTGCATAACCCGTTGTCATTTAATAACTTAACTCGCAATGACACTCCCACAGGTCCTACGTGGCGCCTGCCCGCACGACTGTCCCGACGCCTGCGCCACCCTGGTGACGGTCGAGGCCGGCCGTGCCACCCGGATCCAGGGCGACCCCTCCCACCCGGTCACCCAAGGGTTCCTCTGCACCAAGGTGAACCGGTATCTGGAGCGCACCTATCACGCCGATCGGGTGCTCACGCCCCTGCGTCGCGTCGGGCCGAAAGGACCCGGTGCACGCTTCGAACCCACTGGCTGGGATGAGGCGCTCGAAGCGATCGCGGCACGACTGAACGCGATCATCGCATCACCAGATGGGCCGCAGTCAATCCTCCCGTACTCCTACGCAGGGACGATGGGATTGCTGCAAGGCGAATCGATGGATCGGCGGTTCTTCCATCGCATCGGCGCCTCGCTGCTCGATCGCACCATCTGCGCGACCGCCGGGATGATGGGGATGCGCATGACCCTCGGTGCGAGCATCGGGACCGATATCGAGACGGTGCCCGAGAGCGATCTCGTCATCCTCTGGGGGACGAACACCCTCACCTCGAATCCGCATCTCTGGCCCTTCGTGCTGCAGGCGCGTGAGCGCGGCGCGCCGGTGATCTGCATCGACCCGATCAAGACGCGCACCGCCGAACAGTGCGACGAGTGGATCGGGATCCGCCCCGGCACCGATGCCGCGCTCGCGCTCGGGCTGATGCATGTGCTCTTCAACGAGGGGCTGCAGGACGACGACTATCTCGCGCAGCACACCCTCGGCGCCGATGCGCTCCGCGAGCGCGTGCGGGAGTACCCGCCGGCGCGTGTCGCCGAGATCACCGGGATCCCCGCCGAGCGGATCGCGACGTTGGCACGGCAGTATGGGAAGGCGCGGGCCGCCTTCATCCGCATCAACTACGGCCTGCAGCGGCACGCCGGTGGCGCGATGGCGGTGCGCACGATCAGCTGCCTCCCGGCGGTCACGGGGCATTGGCGGCGCGCAGGGGGTGGGGTGCAGCTCTCCTCGAGTGCCAACTTCGCCTTCAACAAGGCGGCGCTGCAGCGTCCCGATCTGATCCCGGCCGGGACGCGCACGATCAACATGTCGCTCTTGGGGCAGGCGCTCACCACCGCTGATGCTGGGATCGGTGGCCCGCCGGTGCGTGCCCTCGTGATCTACAACTCGAACCCCGCGGCGATCGCCCCCGATCATCTCACCGTGACGCGCGGGATGGCGCGCGAGGATCTCTTCACCGTCGTCCTCGAGCACTTCCGTACCGATACCTGCGACTACGCCGAATGGATCCTCCCGGCGACGACGCAGCTCGAGCACGACGATCTGCATTGGTCGTACGGGCATCTCTATGCGACGCTCAACACGCCGGCGATCGCGCCCCTGGGCGAGGCGCTCCCGAACACCGAGATCTTCCGCCGGCTCGCCGCGCTGATGGGGCTCACCGATCCCTGCCTGCGGGACGATGATGCGCGCTTGATCACGCAGGCGCTCGAGACGAACGACCCGCGGATGCGCTCCATCACCTTGGATGCGCTCCGCGAACAGGGGTGGGTGCGCCTCGAGCTCCCGACGCCCTATCTCCCCTTCGCACAGGGCGGGTTCCACACCCCGAGCGGGAAGTGTGAGTTCTTCTCGGAGCGGATGGCCGCGATGGGGCTCGATCCCCTCCCGACCTACACCCCGCCCTACGAGTCCCCCGAGCGGGATCCCGCGCTCGCGGCGCGCTTCCCGATCGCGCTGATCTCGTCGCCGGCGCATCAGTTCATGAACTCGACCTTCGTGAACGTGGGGTCGCTCCAGCGGGCGGCGCGCGAGCCCGAGGTCTCGCTCCATCCTCGCGATGCCGAACGTCGCGGGATCACCGATGGTATGCGGGTGATCGTCGAGAACGATCGCGGGCACTTCAAAGCCACCGCGCGACTGCGTGAGGGGATCCGAGAGGGGGTGGCGTGGGCGCCGGGGATCTGGTGGGCCAAGAGCTCCCCCGATGGCCGGAACGTGAACGCGACGACGAGCCAGCGCCTCACCGATATGGGGGCGGGGCCCGTCTTCTATGACAATCTCGTGGAGATCCGGGTCGCAGGGTGAACCCCCACAGGGGCTCGCGCGTTGAGCAGAGGTTCCCTCACCCGAGCTCTCCTGTGACCCAGTCTCTGCCGACCACCCTCGGCGCCCTCAAGTCCTCTCCCTTCGGCGCCCCCGCCCTGCGCGGTCGCTCGGTGAAGGAGGAGATCCGCACCAACCTCCTCGCCAAGCTCGCGACCCGCGCCCCGCTCTTCCCCGGCGTGCTCGGCTACGAGGACTCGGTGATGCCGCAGATCGTGAACGCGCTCCTCTCGCGGCACCACTTCATCCTGCTCGGGCTCCGCGGGCAGGCGAAGTCGCGCCTCCTGCGCGCGATGACGACGTTGCTCGATCCCGCGCTCCCGGTGATCGCGGGGAGCGAGACGAACGACGATCCCTTCGCCCCGATCTCCAAGTTCGGGCGTGACCTGATCCGTACCGCGGGAGACGATACCCCGATCGACTGGCTCTCCCCCGATCAACGCTACGTCGAGAAGCTCGCGACCCCCGATGTGACCGTTGCCGATCTCATCGGTGACCTCGATCCGATCAGGGCGGCGCGTGGCGGACACCTCTTCTCTGACGAGCTCTCGATCCACTACGGGATGCTCCCGCGCGCGCATCGCGGGCTCTTCGCGCTGAACGAGCTCCCCGACCTCGCGGGCAAGGTGCAGGTGGGCCTCTTCAACGTGATGCAGGAAGGGGATGTGCAGATCAAGGGCTATCCCGTGCGGCTCGCCCTCGACGTGGTCCTCGCCTTCACCGCGAACCCCGAGGATTACACCGCGCGCGGGAAGATCATCACCCCGCTCAAGGATCGGATCGGGAGCGAGATCATCACGCACTATCCGACGTCGGTCGAACTCGCGCAGCGGATCACCGCGCAGGAGGCGTGGACCGATCGTGGTGGCCTCCAGATCCGGCTCTCGCCGATCGTCGCCGAGGTGGCGGAGCGCGTGGCCTTCGAGGCACGCGCGGAGAAGCGGATCGACCAGCGCTCCGGCGTCTCGCAGCGCCTCTCGATCACCCTGCTGGAGAACGTGATCTCGAACGCCGAGCGTCGCGCGATGCAGTTGGGGGAGACCGAGATCGTCCCGCGTCTCGCCGATGTCTATGCCGCGCTGCCCGCAATCACCGGGAAGATCGAACTCGAGTATGAGGGGGAGCTGATCGGTGGGGCGACGATCGCCCGTGAGCTGATCCGTCGGGCCGCCGATGCGACGCTCAAGGAGCGCGAGGTCTCGATCGACTTCGATGCGATCATCCTCTGGTTCGAGCAGGGGCAGGCGCTGCAGGTGAGCGACGATGCCGGCACCGCCTCGGCGCAGATCGGCTTCTCGGTGGTGCCGGGGTTGGTGGAGCAGCTCACCCAAGCGGGGCTCGCGACCGAGGACCCCGCGGATCTGCTGGTGGCCTGCGAGCTCGTGCTCGAGGCGTTGGTGGCGCGGCGGAAGCTCTCGCGCTCCGAGGGGGGACGCTACGGACGCGCGGCGCGGCGATCGCAGCGGCCGGTGGAGACGGACGAGGACGAGAACTAGGCCGCGAGGCGGGGCTGTCGGCGGAAGGCCCAGATGGCGAACAGGAACATCAGCACCGCGCCCCCGCCGATCGCCCACTCCACCCCCGCGGCACGCGCCACCCAGCCGCTCGTCGCGCTCCCGATCGGGGAGCCCCCGACGTAGACCATCACATAGATGGAGAGCACGCGCCCTCGGAGCGTATCGGGGACGAGCTCTTGGAGCCGCGCATTCACGAGGGCGTTGTTGAGGATCATCGCGAGGCCCACGCCAAAGAGGAGAAGTGCGGCGAGGATGACCTGATGCGAGAGCGCGAAGGCGAGGAGGAGGATCGGGAGCGCGAAGGAGGCCCGACGGAAGAGTCGCCCCTTCTTGGCCCCACCCCCCGTCGCAGCGATCACCAGCGCCCCCATCACCGCCCCGAGTCCGAAGGTCGCCATCAGCGAGCCGTAGCCATCGGCGCCGAGCCCGAGTTGGTCGCGCGCGACCACGGGAAGGAGCGAGAGCACGGGGACACCGAGGATGGAGAACCCCATCGCGATCGCGAGGAGCATCCCGAGCGGCGGGGTCGTGCGGATATGCGCGTACGCCTCGTGTAGCCCGTGCCAGACATTGCGTGAGGGGCGGGTCTCGCGATCGCGCGGGATCGGCGTCATCAGCGAGAGCGCGATCAACACGGCGAGATAGCTCAGCGCGTTCAACCCGAAGGTCCACGACACCCCGAGCGTGGCGACGACGAGTGCCGCGATGCTCGGGCCCGCGACGCGCGCGAGGTTGAATCCGGTGGAGTTGAGCCCGATCGCCTGCGGGAGATCCTCCTTCCCCACCAGCTCGACGATCAACGATTGGCGCGCGGGAATCTCGAACGCCGCCATCACCCCGCCAAAGAGGGAGAGGGCGAGGAGCCACCCGATGGTCAGATGCCCCGTGACGGAGAAGAGCCAGAGGAGCGCCGCCTCGGCGAGCAAGAGGGCCTGCGCGATCCGCACCACGCGGAGCCGCTCATGTCGATCAGCGACATGACCGCCGGGGATCGAGAGGAGGAGGATCGGGAAGGTGCCGGCCGCCGCGACGAGCCCCACCAGGAAGGGGTCGTTCGAGAGATCGAGCGCGGTCCAGCCGACCGCGATCTGCTGCATCCATGACCCGACGAGCGAGACCGTCTGGCCCACCCAGAAGAGCCGGAAGTCCCGGTACTGGACTAGGAGCCGGAAGGGGTTCTGCGCGGTACGGAAGAGGGAACGCGACATGCGACTCCCCGAAAGGTCGCCACGCGGCCCCCTCGGACGGAACCTCGCGGCCTCGCCCGGTGTTCGGCGGATAGCCCCCCATGCGCTTCCATACCTACTCCAAGTTCCGTCCCGAATCGGGCGATGCCGTCGATCTCCAGGCGCTCCTCGATAAACTGGCGGACTTCCTCCTCCAGTCGGGGTTCGCGGGCGGGGGGAACCCCGACCCGTGGGGGCTCTCCGACGCCGACCACTCCGGGGACCGCTCCCTCGATGCGCTGCGGCAGGCGATCCTCGAGGCGCTGATCTCGAGTGGGCAGTTCACCCCCGAGATGCTCGAGGCGCTCCGCGGCGATGGTGACGAGATCTCCGAGGCGAAGCTCTCCACCCTGTTGGATGAGATCGTCCAGCGATTGATCGCCGAGGGGTTCCTCACCGCCAAGCCGACCGGCGAGGGGAAGGCCGATCCGCGCTCGGTGCTTGGGCCCGGCGGACTCGCGCAGGCCGCCGCGCAGCAGGTGCAGTTCGATCTCACCGGCAAGGGGATCGACTTCCTAGGCTACAAGGCGTTGCGTGGGATCCTCGGCGGGATGGGGCGCAGTAGCGTCGGCTCGCACGAGACCCCACATCTCGCGACCGGGGTGGAGTCCGATGCCGGGAGCCGGCCCTATGAGTTCGGCGATGTGCTCAACCTCGACGTCAACGAGACCCTCAAGAACGCGATGCTGCGCACTGGGTCACTCGAGGTCCCGATGGATCTCGACTACCGCGACCTCATGGTCCGGCAGACCGACTTCCGCTCGAGCTGCGCGACGGTGCTCATGCTCGACTGTTCGCACTCGATGATCCTCTACGGGGAGGATCGCTTCACGCCAGCGAAGAAGGTCGCGCTCGCCCTCACGCATCTCATCCGCACGCAGTTCCCCGGCGACACGATCTCCGTGGTGCTCTTCCACGACTCCGCCGAGGAGATCCCGCTCGGCGCGCTCGCCTCGGCGCAGGTGGGGCCGTATCACACGAATACGGCCGAGGGGCTCAAGCTGGCGCGGCGGATCCTCAACGCTCAGCGGAAGGAGATGCGGCAGATCATCATGATCACCGACGGGAAGCCATCGGCGCTTACCCTCCCTGACGGGCAGATCTACAAGAACCCGATGGGATTCGATCCGTTCGTGTTGCAGGAGACCCTGACCGAGGTCGCGGCCTGCCGCAAGGCGGGGATCCCGGTGCACACCTTCATGCTCGCGCGGGACCGCGCGCTGGTGGAGTTCGTGAAGATGGTCTGCGGGATCACGAAGGGGCGAGCCTACTTCACCAACACGATGACGTTGGGGCAGTTCATCCTGATGGATTTCCTCAAGCGGAAGACGACGACGGTCAGTTGAGGCGCGCGCTCACCGAGTGCCCGCGAGCACACGGGACTCAGAATGGTGCTTTGAAGACGCTGGCGGCCGGCGTACCGAAGGTCAGCGTCGTGAGGGTGAGTACGACATCACCCTGGCCATTGCGCTGGATGACGGTCGTAGGGACCTGCTTGCCATCGAACGCTTTGTAGTCCTTGTAGATGGCGACCTGATCGCCACCGGGCGCCTTCGTGACCCGACCGCGACGCAGTCCGCTGGCCACTTCGAAGTACTCGACGGCCTGACCGCCCGACTTGGACGTGGTCTCCATCTTGTAGACCTCGACTCCCTCGAAGGTCTCCTTCGCCGTGATGGTAGCTGAGGCATGCTGGGTCGGGCTCAGAAAGTACGCGCCGTCGGGGATCACCTCAGCCATGCTCTTCGTCATCTCGGCGGGCATGGGCTGAGGGCCCTGCCCCTGATCCACCCATCCCTTCTCCCCGTCGAATCCCTGGTCGATCCGGGCCACCCCGAGATCGATGATGAGGCGGTTCTTGTTGGGAAGCGCCATGAAGCGCTCGTAGCTCCCGCTGATCCCGACGAAGGTGATGTTGGCGGTGCCGGTCTCGGTGCGCCCAGTGACCGGCTTCCACGCCGCCACGCCACCTACGGCGGCGGCGTACCGGTCGTAGACCTGCTGCACGGTGGGGAGCTGTGCCTCGGCGCGAACAGCGGTCCCGAGGATGAGGGCGGCGGTCGCCGCGCGAAGCATGAAGCGCATGGTGAGTCGGCGTTGAAGTGAACGTGCGTGGGTGAGGTCGATGATGAAAAATGGCGAGGGGGATCCGTCAGCCTTCACCGCTCGATTCCGTGCGGACCGGATCGGCCAGTGCCAGGAAGAAGGTGACGACCGGACCGCCGATCAGGGATCCGACGAACCACCAGAGCCCGCTGCGCCCCTTGAGCTGGGCAAGGTTCGCATTGATGAGGGCGAGCGTCCCCCAGCCCACGGCGTATTGGTCGAGATTGGAATCCATAGGTCGTCCTGTTGAGGGTGCATGGAATACTACGCCTGCGTGTACCTGCATCACGATGTCTGGAGTCGCCCACACGCCATCGCCCGCTCCATCACGGGATCCCGCCCTACCCGGATATCCTCGCGCGTCGGCACCACCGTGATGTGTGGTAGCACGCCACGACGATCCCCGGCTGGATCCTCATCCAGCATGAAGTAGGCACTCGAGACCTGACCGGTGAGACCGCTCCGCCGGAGATGGAAGGACATCACCTCGCCACCGGAGTTCGGTGGTTCACCAGTCGGTTCGCCGATGAGTGTGGCCACACCACTGCGTCGCGCGGTATTGGCCAGCATCATCGCGCTCGAGAAGGTCCCCGGGCCGATGAGCAGACAGAGCGGACGTTCGAGGCGCCGAGGATTGGCGGCGGGGAGATCCCGCGTGAACGGTATGACGGCCATCGTGCCATCGGGACCGCTGAAGAGCCCCCCGATCGGGGCATCGAACCAGGAGAAGGGGATCGTGTATCGGAGGACGGGCGAGACGCGCGACTTGAAGAACATCCGGTAGCGTCGGCTCCCCTTCCACTCCTTCCGAACGCCTTGCGACAGCGAATCCCCGGTCACATACGAGAGGAGCTGTGTGCCCCACCGGCTGTCACCCCCACCATTGCGACGGAGATCGACGACGACCGCACGCACTCCGCTGCGTGCGGCTGCCTCGAAGGCCGAGTCGAGACGCGCCGTGAAGGCGGCGCGTTCCGGCGCGCCCCACATGCGCCGAAGGTCCAGTAGGAGCACCGAATCGCGCACGCCGAGCACGGTGAGCGGTTCAGGTTGCCCCTGTGCACCCGAGGCGGCTTGGAGCTCCTGCCGGGTGGCACCGAGCACACGGACCGACCGGGAAGTCCCATCGACGGCGGTGATGCGGAGATCGGCCGGCGGACGGATCCCCTCCAGCCAGAGGCTCGATCCGAGGAACCGCAGCACGCGTGCATCACGGTACGCGGGGAGTTCGGCGGGCACCGCGCGTCCGATCTCCTCCACGAGCGAATCGATCGGCATCCCGTTGATCGCCTCGAGGCGATCCCCGGATCGGAGGACGGTCGTATCGCTCCCGACCACCCTCCCGATGATGATGCCATCCACCGTGCGGCGCACCGCGAACGGCCAGCTGCGGCCACCATTCGCGAGGGCGGCCTCCTCCTCTAGCCCATCCAGCGAGAGACCCGTGTGCCCATCGCCGAGTACGGCGAGTAGTCGGTTCAGGTCCCGCGCGAGCCGTGCACGCGAGATGGTGTCCGGCCACGCGCGCGCCAGCGAGTCGCGGAGGGGCTGGAATCGCGGACTCGGATTGGGGTGCGCCTCCGAGACGATCGTCACCAGGGAGTCGAGATCCTCGACGGCGGCGCTCCGCGGCAGGGTGCTCGCGGCGATGACCGGGGGCGGCGTGACGGGGTCGCGGTAGAGGTAACAGCCGCTGAGGGCGACGGAGCAGACGACCACGGTCCAATGGAGACGAGAGCGCAGATCAGCTCGGGACTGCATGGTCATTCGCATCCGTACGTTCGATGCCGGCATCTCGGTTTCACCGCCCCTTGAACCAATCGAGTACCTCCCCCCAGAGCGGCTCCGCCCGACGCAGGAAATACCCCGTGTGCCCGATCGGCCCGACCCCCGCCGTACGCGGGTCGATGTCGAGGCAGCGGACCTCCGCATTCCGGTAGCCCGCCATGAAGGCATCCCGCGATCGCCGGCGGCTGTTCGAGCGGCCCGGCACGTCCCCTCTCTGTGCTGCTGACGCACGGGAGCGAAAACCCCGCGATGCCCTACCCCGGCGGATGCGTTGCCAACCTCAGTCGGGCATACAACCGCGGACGGGTGATCCGTGCGGAGGCCACGCGCGACATCTTCCTCACGTTACAGTCTCTCCTCGACGCCATCGAGCACAAAGCCGATTGACCTCGATCCGACCGATGCGGGGCCAAGCCACGAACTAATGGTTCGCCCCCTCATCCTCCATCTCGGCGACGATGACCAGCTCGACGGCCACTAGCGCGGCGTAGTTGGGGCCTTCGCGCTCTTCCTGCTCTCCCTCAGCGGGACGCTGGGCTGGGGGCTCATGAAGGTGACGCGAGTAATTGTGAATTTGCAAAGTTTGGAACAGTCAGTCTCTAATCCTTCGCGAATCGTTCTGGCCCGTTGGGTCAGTCGGAGCAACCCATGCCAAGCGAGAGACAAAGGGCGCCCTCCACGATGACGATGATCCTTCACCAAACCGACCGATTACCTGAACGGACATACGAGGCATTCTAATGCTGCTGCACCGCGCCCGAAGGCGCCTCGCCATCACGCTCCTGACGCTCTGCATTCCTGCGTGACGGACAGCGCTCTTTGCCTGGTGAGTATCACGCGGAAGCGCTGAGGTTGCTACAGCCGTGGCGCGTCGGCATGCGGCACTGTCGCAAACGGCGCCCGAAGTTCTGCCACGAAGTGTCGCCAGCCGCGGCGGATGATGAGCCGTGACAGCGCGATGCCAAGCAGCGCGACCGCGACCAGTTGCCACACCGATGCACTCTCGACCACAGCACTGCTGGCGAGGGGCGCTTCGACGTCAAGCCGACGTGCCGCGCTGTCAGCCGCCCATGCGACACCGACCACGGTCAACAGCACCGACGCCGTGAACAGACGTGCGGCCGGTCGGCCATAGCAGCGCGCGACCAGCGCGAACGTCGTGAGGTTCGTCGCCGGCCCGGCGATCAAGAATGCAATACCCGCGCCCGGCGACACGCCGCTGGCGAGAAGCGTCGCGACCAGTGGCGTCGCCGCGCTGGCGCAGACGTACGTCGGCATCCCGAGGGCAGCGAGAGCAAGGATTTGCAGCGGCGTCGGCCACGAGGCGACAGTGGCCGCCGCTGGCGTCGGGGCCACGAGTGCCGCTACTAGCAATCCAGCCAAGATCCACAGCAAGGTGTGCCCGAGCGACTCTTCGAATCCGAAGTGGAACGCGCGCCGCATGCGCTCCCGCACTGGTGGAGCGATTGGCGTCGTGACGGGCATCGCCCGCCGACCTGTCGGCACGGGTGCCGCGTCACCCACGGCGCGCCCAAGGATCAGTGCGACGACCACCGCGACCAGCACCGCGGCGGCGGTGCGGAGCGCAGTCATGGGTGCGCCGAGGAGCGGAATCGAGATCAACACCGAGTCCAAGCCGAGCTCAGGCCCGGCAAGCAGGAACGCGAACGCGGCGACGCCGCCGCCCGGCACAGCACTGAGCCGCTGAAAGAGCGGCACGGCGGAGCAGGAGCACAGCGGCATCGGCGCAGCGATTGCCATACCCTTCAATGCACGAACGAAGGATGACCCTTTCCCCAGCCACGCGAGCGACGCAGCTGGGACAAACTCGCTAGCCAGTCCCGTGATGGCGTAGGCGAGCACGAGCGATGGCGCGACCTCGAGTAGATTTGCGATAAGCCGCAATCCGAATTCGCTCACAATCGCGCCGATGGTCACCGCTCGAGTCCCGGCTTTATTTTGCCGTCGGTGACGCCTCCGACCTGCATCAAGCCACCCTCTTCTGCAGGCCGGAAACTCACCAGCGGCGCAACCGGGCGGTTGGCCACCAAGTGCTCGGTGACGATCTGCGCGGCCGAGTCTGGCGTCACGGTGCGGTACCACACATTGTCGGGCTGCACGACCACCGTGCAGCCATCATCGCAGCGTCCCAGGCAGCGTGTCCGTGCCGTGTGCACCTGCGGATCCAGCCCCTCCGCCTGCAGCGCGCGCCGCAGCGCGACGGTCACGGCGTCACCGCCGCGGCTCATGCAGGTGTCGCCGTTGCAGAGCAACACGAGGCGCTCCGTTCCGCTGAGATTCCACGTCGTCATCGCTTACCCCTGCCTCCGTACGATGAATCCATCGATGTTCCCGTCCTCGCTGGCCACAACCAGCATCTCGCCGTCGGGGGACCACACCAGCGCGGCAACGCCGCCGCCACACTCCAAGCGCGCCCGGCGATCGGCGGCCTTGCCATTGATGCGCCACAGCTGTGTTCGGCCATCGGCATCGCCAACGGCAATCGCGGTTCCTGTCGGCCGCCATGCAAGCGCCGTGACCAGGTTCTCATGACCATGCAACGAGAGCGGGCGACTGCCCTCTGGCCCGGCGCCTGCAAAGTCCCAAACGGTTGCGCCGGGGCCGCCGGCGGTCGCGAGGTAGCGCCCGTCCCGGTCCCAGGCCACACACGAGAGCTTGGTCATGTATCCTGACATGTAGAGGTGCTTAGCGGCGCGAAGATTCCAGAGCTGCACCGCTTGGTCTTGGCATCCGGCGGCGAGCCACCGGCCCTTCGGATGCCACGCGACGTCGAGGATCGACCCCTTCCGCTCAAGCATGCGTCGCGGCGCCTCCAATTCCGGCTCCCAGAGCGTGACACCGCCATAGTGCGCGACCGCAAGCTGCGCCCCGTCGGCACGCCACGCGAGGCTCGCAATCGTCGACAGATGCCCGTCGAGGACGCGCTCGATCTCGCCGGTCGCCGAACAGAGCCAGACGCAGCGCCCCGCCGAGCAGGCCACCCTCCGACTGTCGGGTGTCCACGCAATTCGCTCGACCCACCCGCGGGCGCGAACCTCGGCGATGGCCGTGCCATCCTCGGCATTCCAGAGGCGCAGCATGCCATCCTCGCCGCCCGTCGCGACGATGCGGCCGTCCGGAGACACCGCGAGTGCAGACGCGCCCTGATGCGCCGCCGTGCGCCAGAGGCCATCGCCAGCCACGGTATCGATGGCCGCCAGCGTGCCTTCACTGCTCAGCACCGCCACCCGCCGCCCCTGCGGCGCAAGCCACGCCAAGGCGCGAGGAAACTCAGGAATCGCCAAGCCCCACACGCGCTCGGCGGCGGCGTCAGCTAGGCGAGACACGCTTGGAACCCCGTCTCCAGTTCAGCGCGATCGAGGTTGCGCCCAATGAACACCAACTGGCTGTGCCGCGGCTCATCCGTTTGCCACCGCCCTCCCGGTCGGCCGTCGAACAGCATGTGCACCCCTTGGAACACGAAGCGCTCCGGCTCCTGGTCAATGGCGACGATGCCCTTCATCCGGAAGATGTCGACACCCTTCTCCATCAGGATCTTTGAGAACCATGCGTTGAGCTTCTTCCCGTCGAGTGGGCGCTTCGATTCGAGACCCACGGATGTCACCTCGTCATCGTGCTCGTGTTCAGGGTTGAACACATGTTCGCGCAGCGATGCGACTGCGCCGCTCGGTGCCTCAAACGTCGCAGCGAATTCCTCCGGTCGGTGCTCGGTAAACAGCACATACCGCCCGTCGCTCGGTATGTCGAGGTAGACGGTCGTCGCACCCTTCTGCGCCAAGTGCAGCCTCACCGGCGTGTCGCTCGGCGCGAGACTGCCGCCGCTCCCGACAGGGACGGTCTCGTACGAGAAGCGCCGAGCCGCGTGTTCCGTCGTCGCGGCAATGCCGTCGCCGTCCCCAGCGTAGCGGAGGAACAGCAGTTCCATCGCGGGGTCAGGGCCCACTTGCAGCGTCAGCACATGGCGCCCGGCCATGAGCGCGTACTCGCCCGCCCATTCGAACGGATATTCCGGCTCGAGAAAGGCCGGATTTACCTTCAATGCCCGCTCGAGGTCGAAGCCGCCGATGTCGAGCAGGGCCGGGATGTCCACGACCGCGTCCTTGGCGCGGACGACGCGCGCCATGGCGTTCATCGCCTGCACGCGCTGCTCCAGCACCTCGACCTGGTCAGCCGGCACCAGGTCGATCTTGTTCAGAATGATCATATCGGCAAAGGCTATCTGCTCCTGGCACTCGCTGGACGATTCAAGGTGCATCCACACGTGCTTCGCGTCGACCACAGTGACGACACCATCGAGCCGAAGCTTGCTCTGGATCTCATCATCGACGAAGAACGTCTGCGCCACCGGCGCTGGGTCAGCCAGCCCCGTCGTCTCGATGAGGATGTAGTCAAACTTCTCGCGGCGGCGCATCAAGCTGCCAAGGATGCGAATGAGATCGCCGCGCACGGTACAGCAAATGCACCCGTTGTTCATCTCGAAGACTTCTTCCTCAGCGTTAATGACCAGGTTGTTGTCGATGCCGATCTCGCCGAACTCATTCTCGATTACGGCGATACGCTTACCGTGCTGTTCAGTGAGAATGCGGTTGAGCAACGTGGTCTTGCCGGCGCCGAGGAAGCCGGTGAGGACGGTAACTGGGACTTGGGTGTCGGGCATGGAGACTCCGGCGGATACAGTTAGGGGATGACGGCCGTGACAGTCGCATCAGCTGCGGCCGTCGCGGCGGTGGCGGGCATTGCAAAGCGTTCGAAGCGGAGCGGAGCGAGCAGCGGTGGAAGCGGCAGCAGTGTGCCAGCGGTCCACGAGTCGCTGGCCCATTCGACGAGGGCCTCGAAGTGGCGCTGCGTCTCGAGGCGGCCGAGGTAGAAGGTGCCCGCGTCGCTGGCGATCGCGACGACGTTCGGCACGTCGCAGGGGCCAAGGCAGCCGCTGATCGTGAGGTGCACGTGGTGCAGCAGTTTTCGGCGCTTGAACTCTGCCTTGAGCCAATCCACCGGCACGGCTGGGCGTCCACGATCGACGCGACCGCAACAGCAGCCCACACACACGACGACAGATGCCAAGGCGCGACGCTTCGTCGTTAGCGAGAATGACGTCTCGTTGGCGATCGCGGCGGACAGGGGACGTTCCCACGCCTGCAGTGCATCGCGGACGGCCACGGCGGTCGGTGGGCGCAAGCCCAGAGTGGCGCAGCGCCCGCTGTCAGCGAGAAGTGTGCGCACGGCACCAGCGGCGGCGACGGCACCATGTTGCAGGACGACCGCGTCGTCACCGATGCGCCAGGCACACTCGATGTCGTGTGTGCTTAACACAATGCAGCGCCCGGCGTTGCGCATCTCGAGTAGCACATGCTCGAGTTGTGTAGTCGCTGCCGTGTCGAGGCCACTGGTGGGTTCATCCAGTAACAGGACTGGCGGGTCCATCGCGATGACCCCTGCGATCGCCGCGCGCAGCTTCTGTCCGTGGCTCAGCGACGCGGGCGAGGCATCGTGCAGTTCCTCAAGGTCAAGTGCGGCGAGCACACGATCAACGCGCGCCGCAATCTCTCGCGGTGGTAGGCCAAGGTTTGTCGGCCCGAATGCCACATCTTCGCAGAGGGTTGTGCCCAGAAGTTGGTCATCGGGATTGTGCATCACGAGACCGACAAGTCGTCGCCAGTCCGCGAGCCCACGACGCGTGTATGCCAGCGTCGTGTCGCCCGCGCGCACGGTGCCACTCGCAAGCCGATGCAGCCCAGCCGCAGCCGCGAGTACGCTCGACTTGCCCGATCCGTTCTCACCGAGCAACACGGTGATGCGACCGCCCGTCGCGCGCAGCGACACGTCACGACATCCCACGGTGTCGCCGTAGCGCAGCGTGACGCCGTCGAAGACAAGGTCCGCAGCGGTCATGACCAGCGCCACCACATCAACAGCGGAATCGTCGCGACCGCCGCGGACCATGCAACGTCGGACGCACGCAACGCGTCGTGCCCGGGCTGGGTGGCAAGCAGGCCTTCCGGACTCCGCAACTGCAGCGCGAGTCCGAGGCGGTCCGCCCGCCGGATGCCGCGTTCGAATAGCGTGCTCGCCATGGCGGTCGCACTCCGGCGCTGCGCCGCCGTGCTCACGGTGCCCCCACGCAGTGTCGTGACCTGCTGCAACCGCTGCCGCTCCTCGCCAAGGATATCGAGCAAGCGGAGCATGCCCAGCCCGACCTCCGCGACTGCTACAGGGACGCCAAGGCGCTGCAGCAGGCGCAGCAGGTCCGCCGGCGGTGTCGACAGCGTCAGCAGGAGCATAGCCGCGAGCGCGCCAAGGCTGCGGGTGAGGAGGGGCCAGGCGGCGTCGAGACTAAACCCATCGAATGTCAGTCCGCTGGCTGTGACCTGCATACTCGGTGCGACGGTTAGCGCCGCGAGTAGCACGAATGCCAGCGGTGCTCGTGCGGCGCGCCAGAACTGCCGGACTCTCACGCCGGCACGGCCAACGGCCAGTGCCGGAGCGACGAGGGCGACCAGCAGGCCACCAGGGTGTGGCAAGGCCAATGCCGCCGCCAGCAAGCCGCCGCTGAGCAGCGCTTTGGGCAGCGGATGCCGCTGTCGCCAGCCTCTCCGCACCGGCCCGCTACGATGCATCGAACCGCCCGCGTCGCAGCACCGCGACGCTCACGCTGAGCAGCGCGCCGCCGAGCATGCCCTGTACCACAAACAGCGGAAGCTGCGCGCCGTCACTGATCTCGATCAGCGGTTGCGCCCACGGCTCAAATTGCGGTGCCAGCTGCGTCGCCGTCTCGCGCGCGGCATCGTCCGTGCCGCGACGATCACCCGCCAGTACGTGCGCGCTCAGGGTCAGCAGCGCGCCGGCAACCGCGCCAGCCGACGCAGCCCGCACATGGAGCCGCCACGACCGCGTGCTCACGCGAGGGCCGGACGGCGGCCTGACAGCGGTGCGATGGACTTCCACACCGCGGCGCTAAACACACCCTCCAGGGCCGCCAACGGCAGTTGGGTCACGCCAAACACCAGGGCAAACCGCACGAAGGCGTCCGTTACCCCTGTGGCGCCTGGGAATGCCCACGCGAGTTGCATCGCCGTGCACGCATAGGTCGCAAGGTCCGCACAAGCGGCGGCGACGCCGACGGCGAGCGGCGGGCTGGCCCCGACGCGCTCGGCCAACCGGAACGTGCCGATGGCCACCCACGGGCCCACGACACCCAACGAGAACACGTTAGCTCCCCATGTGGTCAGGCCGCCGTGTGCCAGCACCACTGCTTGGAACAGCAACACCAAGCCTGCCATGACCGGCATGCACGCCTGCCCCACGAGTACGCTGCCGAGCCCCGTGCCTGTGGGATGCGCCGAGCTTCCGGCGAGCGAGGGCAGCTTGAGCGAACTGAGGAGCAGCACGAAAGCTCCGCTCGCGGCCAGCCGCATACGCTGCGCAGGCTCCGCGTTCACGCGCCGGCTTACCGCGCGCGCCGAAACGGCGACGAACGGCAGCGCAGCGACGGTCCAGCCAATCGCGTGTCGGACTGGGAGAAAGCCTTCGACGATATGCATGAGAGATCCTCGTGCGCGACAAGCGTACTACGAACCAGACTCTGAATCCTCGAGCATTCGCTCCGGGATGGCGTCAGTCGGCGGTTGACCGGACGTCTTGGGCCGGTGAACGGTCGAATCCCATCGGTCGGGCTACGCGCGCGGCTTCACCACGCGAATCCGACCGTCGAGCACTCGGAATCGACCACTCGACAGCTTTGCGACGCGATGACGGCTCACTTGGGTGCGACTCTACGCCAACGACCGCACTCGCACGCGAACTCCGGCGCGCGAGACGTCACCAGTCCCTCGAGAAGCCAATGTCCCTTTTCCAGCCGCGCGCTCGCCCCGATGCCGCGCAGCTCACGCTCGTGAAAGGATGGTTGCGTAGGCGCCTCTCCTTGCCTGACGATGCCGTGGTGCTCGTCACAGAGCTCCGGTGCAGTGAGCCGGGGTGCCCACCGATCGAGACGGTACTGGCAACCCTAGACGCCACTGGCTACAAGTGGGTGGCGAAGGTGCCGCGGCCCATCGGGGAGGTGACGGAGGCCGATGTGGCGGATGCGCAGCCTGAAGCCGAGCCGCCACGCGGCACGTCGATTCGGCATGCATGAGGGTCCCGCAGCTCAAGCGCTGGGTGATTCTTCTGCCTGACGCCGCCTTGCCCCGCATCCCGCGCGGACGGTTGGCATACCAGCCGTAGTACCGAGTCGTGACCTGCCCCTTGTCCGGGATGTGCACGAGCACCCGGGCCAGGAACGCGAGCGGGTCGGCGGTCTCG
>Ga0194118_10000243_pt1 | contig 103430 bp, 116 predicted proteins | sample TA2MahsurfametaG_2_FD_148662 | JGI IMG/M metagenome (GOLD analysis project Ga0194118, IMG submission 148662) | Freshwater microbial communities from Lake Tanganyika, Tanzania - TA2015013 Mahale N5 surface | ecosystem: Environmental > Aquatic > Freshwater > Lake | place: Tanzania: Lake... | reverse complement strand
GTTTAAATAATTGTACACCCATACCTACACATTATATCAGGCTTTTTAGGATCAAGAAGTATAGTTTTTGTAAATCTTGTGGTTGAATACTAAAAACATAATCTTTATCTGCGGCTTTAATGGTTACGCAATGAACATTCAGCAGGTCACCATTTGAAGTTATCGATGGAGTGGGCCTTGAAATACTAATATCAGTTATGGCTGGCATAAAGCCATCAAATACACCGTCTTCTGACATAGCTATATTATATCACTTCTTTTTTTGTTTTTTAAACGTACTCACATTTCTTGGAGCCTGACCCTTAACTCCTTTTTGCGGAGTGCCAGAAGCTCTTTTCCTTTTTACTGCGCTTCTTTTTTGCGCAGCCGTCATTCTTGCCGCTTTGGCCGCAGGCACGCACTTGGCGTATCCAGAACCACCTTTGCCAGAAGTTCCACAGGGCTGATACTTGCCCTTCTTTTTGGGCGCACCAATGTTAACCCACTTCTGATCAAACCACTTAGTGAGGCCAACGCCTTTAGGGCCTGGCATTATCTACTTCTTTTTTCTTTTTGAAGACTTACCAGATGATTTATTGGGCACGCAGTTGGGAACCATTCTGCCACCCTTAAGCTTCATGCCTTTTGCACTGTATCCTTTCCAGCAAGCCATTACTTTTTCTTTCTCTTGGCCTTTTTGGTGGACACAGTTTTCCATCCGCCACCCATGGACTTATATTTTTTTGCCGCCCATGCATTTGCGTACGCACTTGGGTATACGTCAAACTTAGCTCTAGCCTGCGATTTGGCGCTTGACCACAGAGCTGGTTTAGTTGGTTTATTCATTTTAGCCATTGTTATTTCTTCTTTCTTTTCTTTCCTATTTTTTTGAGAGTCTTAGCCAAGTTGGCTTGACGAACTGTGGTTGAGCTGTATCTGTCGGGATTCTTTGTAACAGCTGCGGCCATTCCCGAAACTGATTTGCCAGCCGCCTTTGCTTTCTTGGTAAAAGCGCCTGGTCTTTTGATTGCTTTTTGAATCCATTTCTTATCTTTTTTTGCCATTCTTCTTCTTCTTGTTCTTAGGTGTATCTTTTTTATCGTCTAAATCAAATCCACCAAAACCAGCTTTTACATGATCGTCTAAATGATTATCAATCTTAGCTTCAATGTGTGCTACATCTTCATCTATATTTTCAAGAACATATGTTATTGTCTCTAGTTTATTGGCAACAACGGCGTGATCCCTGGTGTTTTCTTTCCTGCCCTTTTCAACAAGAACAACTATAATAGAACCCACTACTCCAATTAGGGCGACGATTGCTGCTTCCATGGCTAGAGACCAATACCAAGGTCGTCAAGAACTCGCTTGCCTGCCTTAGGACCTTCGCCGTACCCCTTGGACTTCTTGAAGGCAATGACAGCCTCTTCCGTCTTCGGGCCGAACTGTCCGTCCGGCGTGGCCTTGTAGAAGCCGCGCTCGGCAAGTTCCTCTTGCAGCTTCGTTACTCTTGGGCCGCTGTCGCCTGGATCCAGGTCACCTCCATCGTCCTTACCAGCAGCGGGGGCTCCAGCTGCTACGGTGGATGCAGCTGGAGCCGCCGCACCTACAGGCTTTTGAATGTTGCTCTTAGCCATGTATTCTACTACAGCTGCAGGAGGATTGTCTCCCTCAGTGTAGCGGAGGTGCCAGGGTTCTTCTGGAACAACTTCCCATGAAAAACCAAACTTGCGGACATTAGCGATTAGCCACTTCAGACGCTTTGGTTCTCCAGCCGTATGAACATCAACAGCCAATCCGAGTATTATGCTGTGATGTACCAGGAGCCGCCAAAGAAGCTAGCTTAGGATCTTTCTTGTACCACTTCTTGCCTTCAAAAGTTCTAGTAGAATTGCCATTTGGTGTTGTCGTATAGCGCTGCTTAAAGGCCGTAAGCTGTGATTCATAAGTGCGATATGTATCACCAGCCGAAACTGGCTTTAGCTCAATACCATCTGCTTTTGCCGCTTCAACCATTGCGCCCCACGCAGCTGCGGTAAGCCAATGAAGTTTACCGCCGCCAGCTGCTGGACGCAAAAGAGATTCTGGAAGCTTACCCGGAGCAATACCTTTAAGATCTGCTGGTTGCTTAACCGGAACTACGATGTCCCATTCTACTTTTGGCATATTGCGACTTCCTATCTACTAGAATTATAAGTTACTTTTTCTTTTTCTTTTTAGCTATCGCTGCCTGAATAAAAGGAGGAAGTTTCTTTTGACCAGCCGTTAAACCAGCTGCGCCTTTCTTTGTTTCCTTTTTAGCTGCGCCTTTTTTTGGTGGCATTTTCTTTTTTGCGGCCATGATTAGTATCCCATCTTTTTCTTGGATGATTTCTTTGTCATTTTCTTACCTGTCTTTTTCACAGCTGCTTTGGCTTTCTTTTTGCCAGGCATTGTGTATGCAGACATTTTGTCTCCTGCTTTATACATTTTTTCTCCTTGTTTTTATTTGTAAATAATATTCATTATAGAATAACTAATATAGTATTAACAATTCCATTTTCTCAAAGCCAAAGCTTTGCGTGTGGGTCTACCCTTTTTGTCTTTCATCGGGCCTTTCACGCCACTCATTCTAGCACAAAAGGACTTGCGGCGCTTAGCCGCCTTCGATCCCGGTTTTAGCTTGCTTGGCTTTGTTGTAACGGCCATTTTAAGTTTTGATCCTGGGTTTTGCTTACGATAGGAGGCAACTCCCTTACGATTTAGTCCACCTTTGGGATCCTTACCGTTCTTTGCGTTGCCACGCAGCTGTCTTAGCCATTAATATTTCCTCGCTTTTTTAGCCTTGAGTCTTTACTTTTTGCCATTTTTTTTCTTTCTTTTTATTTTCTTTTTATTAAGTGGCAATTCAATTCCCTTAACGAGATTATTGGTTCCCATTCTAGGACCAGATATATATATCTTACCCTTAAATGCCATTACTTAGTCTTTTTTACTGCTGGCTTCTTTGCTGCTGGCTTCTTTTTTGCTGGTGTTTTCTTTACAGCTTCGGTGACATTATCAATTTCTTTCTTAACTTCCTTGGCAACATTGACCACCGCCTGGTCAGCAACCTCGGCCAACACCTCGGCCTGATCAACCAATTTGTCAACCACTGCGTTAGGAATCATGGAAAGAGGAGAATTCTTTTTATTCTTCTCTCCATTTAAAACGGTTTCTAATTTTTTCAATAAATTTTTGAATATACTCATTTTTTTACCTCGTATTTTCATTTTGCTGTTTTAATAGTAATAACATATTATACATTATATACCCTAAACAATCAGGCTTTTGCCTGTTGAGAATCTTTAATGAGAGAATATCTATCGCCGGTTTCCTTTGAAACTACGGCAAAACCATAAGCTGCTGCTTCCTCTATGGCCTTTGATAAAGCTTCTTTGTCCTCTAGTGATACGTTATTTAGCGGCAAACTTATACCGGCATAAACATCTACGTTTTCAAAATTCCCTATATTTATTTTTCTATTTACCCCACATATTAAAACGGGAGCACTAGACAAGGCTACGGAAGGAGAGTTTGAAACCGCTTCGGCGACCGAGGGAACACTAGATTGTTCAAAGGCATTTTGTGATATTTTAGGCATTTGTAAACTCCTTAATTTTTAGTTGCTTTAATGTTTCTTCAGTCTGATCTTCCAAGGACATTCCATCAGTATTAATTATTAATGTAGCCATATTTTTAATTTCTTCTATTCCATTTTCTGTAGCGTGCAAAGCATGCTCTGGGTTCATTAACTTTCCATCTCTTTTAAAGAGACGTTCATTTAGTGTTTCTGTCGAAGCTTCAAAGCATATGACAACTCCGTTCGGTTGTTTAAGTATGTGTTCAGCTTCATTCAAACATCTTACATCAGAAATTAAAACCGACATTGGATATGGATCTTCGTCTTCTGGAATCTGATTTACATAAGATCTGTATATTCTAGAGGATTTCATTATCGCCCATCGAGCAAAGCAATCTGGGGAAACTGATCTACAAATATCGCCAGCTTTTTGCAGGAAATCTCTTGGCTTAATTCCTTCTGCCTCTATGGGCATGGAATATATTTTTTCAACCATGCTTGTTAGATCTTCGTACTCTGGAATATCGCCCAAAGATGTTCCGCCATAAAGGTCGTATAAAACTTGATGAATAGCATACATTCTTCTTCTTTTTTGATTTAAGCCTTGAATGTTCTTTTTTATTGAAGCCATTTCATAAAGAGGTAAAGCGTAAAAGATATGATCCCATTTTATTCCATACTTAATTGATTCGATAGAGCCCTTGGGGACTATATTTTCTGCAACTGAGGTCTTGCCACTGCCGGCTTTGCCGGCTAGTCCAATTATTATTGGTTGATTTTTACTAAGATCTATCATGGCCATAAGTATATCATATAGTTCTTTTCTTATCTTCTAATTGATTCAAAAATTCGTTGGCTAATCCATCAGGCTCCCAAACAAATGTTCTAGGAACTTGCATGACCCTAAATTTGTATTCACTTTTTATTTCTTGGATAGTCATTAGTAGAGGAATTAATGATAAATTTTTACATTTCCATTTTTCGTTGATTTGATTTGCCACCACAGCTGAATCGGTATACAGTATCGGATCAACAAAGTCGGACATTGAACAGATTAAAAGACCAGCAATAACTGCTTCATATTCGGCTTCGTTATTGGTTCTTCTGCCCAAACCTCTGGCAAATTGGACAACTCTTTTTTTGTTCTTATAAACAACTACGGCGCAAGACGCTTCGCCAAATTTTTTTTGGCCTTGACCCCTTGATGCTCCGTCGCAAAAAACTTCTATATTCATTTAACTCAACTTAACGTCGTACTTTATATTATTTTTTTGAGCTGTTGCCTTTAGGCCGTTGTATTGTTTTGAATTTGAGATTTGTATTGATGCCCCAAACAAATATCTTTCGCCCTCAAGTTCTACTTGCATTGGGAAATCCAAAGAATTTCTTTTTTCTGAATAGAATTCTTTAGGACTATTTACGGATTTATAATGACCTATAAACATGGTTCTCCTTTAATAGGTTTGAAAATCGCTCTCAGCGTAATACCCTTTAGTCTCTCTGGCTGAAGCTATCTGCATTGATTGGACTTTATCCATCAGCTTTCGAGATGATTCAGATGCTATTCGAGCAGAATTTTCAAGGGATTCTGCAAGATTAACTATTGCCTCGCAAGTGACCAGGGCGGAGTATTCTGTTTCTGCTGCCTCCATTGCGGCGGCTTCTCTTTCGGCCTCATTCTTTCCAACTCTAGAAGATTTGTATACTTTTTTGTATTTACCCTCTATGATTTTATAGTTTGCTCTTGCCATTCCTGCAAATCTTGCAGCTCTGCCGTATACGTTTGAGGTTCTTGCAACGAGAGAAGCCAATTTATCTAAGCCTAAATCCACAACATCCTCTTCTGGTATTTCTACAAAGTATTGATTTTTAGATTCTTTGTTTACATAAGAATCAATAACTTCTTGAATTTGTGGATTCAAAAACTCTGATAATAGTTCTTGTAGTTTTTCTATTCCTTGAAAGTTCATCTTATTCCTTTGATAGTTTTAGGTCCCTGATTAAGTCTTCTAAGTTATCGCCTAAAATAATGTTCTCTATTTTATCTCTTATCTTTGATAAATGTTCTCTAACTGTATTGGGATGTTCATTTATTTTTTTGGATATTTCACTAGACTTTTTACCATCTACGTATTTCCATTTTATAAGCTGCCTTTCCTGTACGGAAAGCTTATCAAAAGGAGCCATTACTTTTTCTCCCAAAACCCACATCTCATCAATGAAATCTGTATTCATAACTTGCTCAAAAGTATACTCTATCGGATCGGCCTTAAACCCGACTTTGCTATCAGGTTCGTCTTTATCAAAAGATTCATCCGATAGAAGCGGAAAAGTTTTTCTTCCCAATTGATCTATTAAGAAGGTGTCTACATTTTTTTTCAAAAGATAAAAGAAATAACTGTAAAGGAATCCGACTAAATGGAATTGGGCCTTTGGCTGAATCTTTTCTCTCATATCTTTTAATGCATTGAAAAAATGTCATGTTTACGGTTTGTCTTATATCTTCTTCATTTCCGTATCTTTTGGCCATGTATTGTATTCCGCCGCATGACTTCATTGATTTCTTTAAAAGCTTTTTTATTTATCTTATTTTTCATCAACGCAAATCTGACGTATGGATCTTTAACAAATAGACTTATAAATCTCCTGACGTCATAATCTGCTATGTTGTATCTACTGTAATACAGTAATGCAACATATTTACTCAAAAAATTATGAAAGACTTTTAATAGCTCTTCTTGGGCTTTTGAATTGCCATCTTTTGCCTTAGCTATTAAACTTTGCATTTCCGATTCTTCGAGGGAATAATACTGCTCTTTATACGCGGCCATTATTTTCCCTCCCAATTAATAACAAGAGAATTGTATTCTGATCTTATGTCTTCGTAGTAAACTACTTTTGGAACTTGCAGTTCGTCCATAAAATTACAAGCTTCTTTAGAATACTTGCTTATTATGCAAACAAGTTTTTCAAATTCCTGAGGATAATACCTTTTAAATCTTCTAAGTTTTATCTTACTCTTATCGTCTAGGTATCCTTTTATTTCTATCCATTCATCTGATTTAGTTAAATAAAAATCTGGAGTATATCCTTTCGTTCCCCTTTTTATAGGAAAAGCAAAAACGGTTGGCTCAAACTCAAACTTTATCTTATAGGCATTTAGTATCCTGACAAAATTGGCTTCCCAATTTGATCTTACGTTTAAGTCAATGTCTTCTCGATATCCTGTTTTTGTATGCTTGTAAGCGTTTCCTCTGGATGAGTTTGATTTATGCTCATCTGGTGATATGCTATTCCTTATGGTTTTTGTTGTTAGAAAGTTTGGAGACTTTAACAAAGATCTTTCTGAAAAAAAATCGCTGGAGTGGACAGACTCTATTGTCATGGTGTAACCTCTATTTTGTTGATATAACACTATAAGTATTATAGTTCATAATTAAGCAAGACACAAGCAAAGGAAAAAAAATGATCACATTAAATCAGATAGTTGACACATTCAAGAAGACTGTCAACCAGAACGTCATTGAGAGCCTGCAAGAGGCTGGATATGACAACGAGACGGCAACCAAGCTGGTCACCCAGTTTGAGGGTCTCATCTCTGATGAACTGACGTTTGAGTCAGACTCAGAGTTCTAATCCTTAATTTACTTTACCGCCTCCTCGTCAGCGCAAGTTGACGAGGAGGCATTTTTATGCTCCTGCTTTCTTTTTTAATCTAAATACTCCGGGTTGGGCAAGCCCCTGTTTTGGCGTGATCACAATAACTACAGGATCTTGAGTTATCTGTTGGCCTGAAAGATGTATCGTCTATAATTTGCTTAATAGAATCAACAAGATTTATTTTTACATTTTCAATATCTTCCGGTGAAAAGGTATGCCTTTTCCTTCTTCCGGACCTTAAGTAATATAGTTCCGCGGTTATTTTTTTGTTGGGAAAAGCTAGTGAAACTGCTAGTGCATATATGCCTAGCTGTAGATTAGTCGAAACATCTTTTTGGGCGACTTCCCACTTACCGGTTTTATAGTCTATAATTAAAACTTCATCATCATATAAATCTATTCGATCTATGTAACCTATAATATTATAGTTCCCTATAATGAAATTAAATTCATATTCTTTATCAAAAACTTCAAAAGTTGATCCTTCATTTTGATCATAAAACTCATTCAATATAGTTTCGCCGGCTGATATTAAATCAGCTGATATTTTTTTATTGGGATCAAATTTAGATTTTTGAGTTTCGTACTCTGACTTTAGTTCATCGTATACTATTGGCTTGGTATCACTAACCAAGTTTTCTAAAACAGAGTGAACTATATTGCCGCAACACCGCGGCTTCTCCAAAAAGCCTTGGCTCTTTCTTTATATATGTATAAAAATATTTTGAAGGACACTGTTTATAGGTGTCTATCCTTGAGTATGAAAAGTCCGTCAAAGACAACCTTTGAATTGGATCTATATCATGTATATTTTTTATCTCTATGGGCATTAATGATTTTTAATTACCTTCTATTACATTTCCCTCGGAATCATACTCTATTCCATTTTCGTCAATAATATGACCATTGTGGATATTTTTGTATTTGCCTTCTCCAATCGGAATCCAACCCGTATTTCCTATTTCCATATGATCTTCTTCAATATATGGCCACTTCATGATACCTACTTTACTGAGATAACAATTTCGTTAGCTGTATCCATATTGTAATAGTAACTGAGAAGACAGTATAGATCATATAATTCATCCTCCGTAGCATAAAAGCCAACTACACCAGATTGAACAAAGAAACTACTACTTTCGTTGGGCTCTTCGTATTCGACAAGAGTTAAGTTATTATAAACTAATCTTCCTACTTCTTTTTCTTTCATATTACTCCTCATCTATAATTGTTATCGGATTAAAGTTTGGATCATTAAGTTTTTCTCTCATATCTCTAACGTATGAATCCCAATCTCTTTCATCTTGGGTTTTCTTTTCATAACTAACTTTACCCTTGAAGGGATTTGATTTGAATCTAGTTATAATCACTTTGCCTTGTTGGGTACGCCATCTAAGAACGCCGTTTCTGCAGTCGCAAAAATCATCTGGATGTGGGTCAATCTTTCCGAGTGGATCGTATCTACCGCTACAGTTAGCGCATTTACTATACTTGCCCTTGTTGTCGCACCTATTGCATGATCTACAAAAACTCCAACATGGTTTTTCGGCGGGATTTTGATAAGTTCCGGGTAATGTCATATGGATGGTTCCAATTCTATGATTTGCTCTATCAATGGCACTATTTTGGTTGAGGACAGAAGATCAAACTTGTAAGTATATTTACGTCTATCATCTTGAACCTCAAGAAAGACTGGCCTATTTCCTTTATTCAAAGATATTATATCATAGATTTTATCTAAAGTCACCTGAGATATAAGGCTATTTAATTTAAATATTATTGGTTTTCCACCATGAAATATATTAGCGTTTATTTTTTCTGAAGAATTATAAAATATTTTTACTACTGCATTTTCTTCGTCGCTCTCTTTATTTAGGGTTCCATTAATTAAAAATATATCTCCAGTAGAAAAATAATTTTCTAATATACCTTTAGACGCTCTGGGAAAAACCAAGACCTCTACACTAGAACTTATGTCCTCTAGCTGAAGCTTGTACATTTTTTCGCCTTTTTTGGTTGTCATTTTTTTAACGGAATCTATTATTCCACCTATCTTTACTTGTGTGCCAGACTCTAGCTCGCTAAGATCTATTATTTCATTTGAAATTTGATTACTCATAATTTCCCATATTCCCATAACCGGATGATTAGAAACATATATGCCTAACTCTTGTTTCTCTTTTTCCAGTATTTGCAGTTCTATTCTTCTTGTTATTTCGAGTGGAACGTCTTCTTCAATAAGTTCGTCGAGTGCACCAGCCGAAGACAGATGTTCTAGTGTAGACTTTTTCAATATAGATGGATCGCATCTTCTAAAAAAATCGTACATATTTACATATGGTTTTTTATTATTCCTACTTTTTACTATTGTTTCAGCAATTGTATTTCCTATTCCGTCTATAGCTGATAGGCCGAAAATGATTTTATTTTCTTCTATAACATCAAAATCTACACCAGACATATTGATAGATGGTGGCATGACTTCCAAGTCCAATCTTCTACAATCCGTTAAGTAAAAAGATTGCTTGTCTTTATTGCCAACGACTGAAGACATCAAGGCGGCCATATATTCAGTTGTATAGTTTGTTTTTAAGTAAGCTGTTGTATAAGATATCATGGCATAGCTTGCTGCGTGAGCCCTATTGAATCCATATCCACCGAAATACTCTATGTCAGAATATATTTTATTTGCTTTTTCAGGAAGCATCCCAGAATTTTTTACGCAACCTTCAACAAACTTAGCCCTAAATAATGCAATCTTGTCCATGAGCTTTTTGCCTATGACCTTACGTAAATCATCTGCTTCTGCTGAACTAAATCCAGCTAGCTCTCTAGCTACTGCAAGAACATCTTCCTGATACAACATGATTCCCAAAGACTGACCTAAAACTTTCTCTAATTTTGGGTGATCGTAAAACACCTTAGATTTCCCATGCTTTCGATCTATGTATAGTTTGTCCATTCCAGATCCCATTGGACCAGGGCGATACAATGATATAAGGGCCATGATGTCTTCAATGTTTTGGGGCTGCAGCTGCAACATTAACTGTCTCATTCCCGAGGACTCTAGTTGAAAAACTCCGGCACAATTGCCCTTGCAAAGTTCATTAAATGTTGCTTTATTATCTAATGGAATTTTGTCTATATCTATTTCTATAGCTCTATGTTTTTTAATCAAGTTTATACAAGAATCAATTACGCCAAGATTTCTAAGGCCAAGGAAATCAATTTTAAGCAGACCACACTGTTCAACTCTTCCCATATCCCATTGAGTAACAATTGGATTATCTACGCCCTTTTGCATTATCGGCAAGTAGTCAATCAGTGGCCCTTTTGATATTACGATTCCGGCGGCGTGAATTCCAGTTTGTCTCACCAAGCCCTCAAGGGTGAAAGCTGTGTCTATAATATTTTTAGAATCTTTATCTGAGTTATATTCTTTTTTAAATTCTTCTGTGCTCATACAGTCTGATAGCGATTTTGATACTCCAAGAACTGGAGGTGGGACTAGTTTAGATACCTTGTCGCCAAAAGAAAAATCATAACCTAAGGCTCTCGCAGCGTCTCTAACGGATTGTTTTGCACCAGTTCTATTGAAGGTGCATATATGGGCTACCCTATCATTGCCATATTTATTTCTGGCATAGTCTATTACCCTATCCCTATGCCTATCGTCAAAGTCCAAGTCAATATCTGGCATTGACTTTCTTCCCTCAACAAGGAATCTCTCAAATAAGAGTCCAAATTTAACGGGATCCAAATTAGTAATGTCAAATGCATATGATAAAACGCTACCCGCAGCAGATCCTCTACCCCACCCTACCCTAATCCCATTAGCTTTTGCCCATCTAACTAGATCTGATACGACCAAGAAATATTCCGGAAAACCCATTTCTTTTACAACTTTTATTTCATGATTGGCTCTATTTATAATATGTTCTGGAAGCTGCTGCCCGTATTTTACCTTAAGCCCATCCCAAGCTAATCTTTCAAAGTATTCATCTGAAGATTCTTTAGTTGGAATTGGAAATTTTGGAAAATGTATATCTCCAAATTTTAGATTTATATCAACCATATCACAAACTGACATAGTATTTTTTAGCCAATCACTACTAAACAATAATTCCATTTCCTCATAAGACTTCAGATAAAAATTGTCGCCGGAAAAACAAAACCTATCTGGAGTATGGATTGTTGAGTTGGTTGCTACACAGAGCATGACATCGTGAGCCCTAGCGTCGTGTTGATGCACGTAGTGGCAGTCGTTGGTTGGAATCACTTTAGCCCCAATTGTTTTCGCTATCTCTATAAGCTTGTTGGAAATTTTTCTTTGTTCTGTTATTCCATGATTTTGTATTTCTATAAAATAGTTTTCTTTGCCAACTATGCTTTGCATTTTGTATGCGGCGTTTAACGCAAAATCATAATCATTTCTTAGCAGCGCTTGACAAACTTCGCTGTTTAGGCAGCCGGATAGAACAATTATCCCCTCAGAATATTCTGAAATTAAATCGTGATCTAATCTAGGCTTTACGTAGTACCCCTGCAAGAAAGCCTTAGAGGACATTTTGATGATGTTGTGGTAGCCAATATTATTCTTTGCCAGTATAGTTATATGGTAGGGGCCTCTTTGTTCCCACTCGTTTTTAGATGGTCCAGATCTTTCTTCTTCATCTCTATCAAATCTTGTTTTTCTAGCCTGGTAAAACTCGCTTCCGAAGAATTGGCTTTACTCCAACAGCATTTGCTACGTCATAAAAATCCAACCACGAATGTATGTTGCCATGATCAGTTGTTGCTAGACCAGACATTCCAAGCGATTTTGCTCTATTTAAATACTCTTCCACATCTCCATGTCCGTCTAACATCGAGAAAACTGTGTGGTTATGAAGGTTTGTCCAGTTTTTCAACTGATACCCCTATCCTTGTCTGAATTGTTCAAGGAACCATCTCTTGTCTCCCTATATGTAATAATGACTATTCCCCCACAGTATTTGCACGGTACAGCTAGTCCCTGTTGGGCAAATGGATTTCTGTACATGTACCCCATCGGCTGATCTGATTTACACTCAGAGCATACCCCTATCACATCATCTGGATTTTTTATATTATCAGCCATTTTGTTGTTCTTTCACATTTTTATATGCAAATCTTACTGGAGAAGGCATTGATTCTTCGCTGCCCTCCACGTACCTATCTCCTATTGTAATCCATTTTTTCTTTTTTTCTAAATTGCAATCTCCGCATCCGACTCCAGCTGAGTTTGCTCTCTCGCAAGTGTAGGGTCTGCCTCCAATTCCCAACTGTCTTCTTTTAATCCAATCATTTATATGGCTAGAAGATTTTTCGTAATTGAAGTCATCGCATAGGCTTAATATTTCATATAAAAACTGTATAGATTCTTCACTGTATGTGAGTATTGAACATAGGAATAACCTAGTTTCATGGCTTAGCGTTTTGGTTCTCTTGGCTTCCTCAACGTGTCTTTTTACTGCGGGACAGTTTCTTAATAATTCTTTTTTGGTAAATCTTTTTTCAAACTCCGATAACTCTTTAAAAGACTTGGATCCAAACTTATTAAAATAATCAAGGAAGTCTTTAGATCTTTCTTTATCTATTTCCATATTATACGTAAAATTTAAATACCATTTTGCGGCTTTTGCGCTAAACAATTGTTCAGGAATCGTATTGTCTCTGATCTTTTCACAGTATTTCTTAATGCTAGACATGTCCGAAAACAGTATATCTTTGTCTAAAAGATTCTTATATAAACCGGTATCTTGATGAATGGTTCCCGGATATCTCCACATTCTTCTCATGTCATAAACACTGAAATCTAAATTGTTCAATTTTAAATCGTCTTTTATTTTATTTGCTATGTATCTATATAGATTTGGAAGAACATTTGACGGACTTATGCCCAGGCATATAGCCTCGCACTCAATATGGAAACCCTTTTTGCCAGTAAAATATACAATAAGAGCCTCGGCGGGTATGAATTCTTCCAAGTATGAATATAATTTTCTAGCTTCTACAAGAGATGTTTCTCCATCTTCAGAATCTATATCAAAATAAAGTGAGCCCAACCTAATTGATTTGTCTATATCAACTGTGTCGTAATGCCATACTGAAGTATATATTCCGAATGTTTTGGTGCTGTTCTGCGTAGTTATTTACCTCTTTTATGTCGAGAAAGACAGGAAGATTATCCTTTTTTTCTCTAATAACTTTATTCAAAGACTTTACATATTTTGCTACTTCAACGAATTTCCATCTATTGGTATATTTTGTTTCATCTGAATTTAGTTTCATAGTATTTTTGATTTGTTGTTCTCTTGCTTTACGTTACACACTATTATTTTTTTGTCGTCTTCAAAAAAACAATTATTATTTCTATAGTACACAGATTCTTTTATGTAGAATTCTATATTAGAAATTATCTTATGTCTTCTTTTCAATCTCTGCTCTAGGTCCATTTACTCTCCATTGTGGATTTATTAGATCACTGTCTTGTATAATTAAATGCATTTTAGATGCAACGTTGTCGGCTAGGTGTACTATGAAATCAAGATAGGTTATTGGATATGTTTCTGGAACCGGAGACCAAGGACCAAGATGGCATCTAATTAGTCTCAATATTGATTGTATTACCTCTTCTGAAAGATATAGTGTTGATGAGTCTATTTCTGAAGACATCTTTTTATCTTTAATTCTACATTTCTCAACAAAACCGCCGACGGCATAGGGATGCATCGGATCATATCTTACGCTTCCATTTTCTGAATCTTTTACTCCCTTGCATACGTCATGCAGGAGAGATGCCGCTAATACAACATCCTTTTCTTCTACACTCAAGGTGTAAGAATCAGAAAAAACTGCGGCTATTCTCACGACTCTTTTGGTGTGAAGGACGTTGCCACCAACGCCGTGCTCATCCTTGGGATGATATCTTCCGCTAAAACTAGAAGGTATATCCCAAAAGTTTTCTGCTTTTAAAAGAACTGATCTTACAAAAGATTTAATAGAATCATCTGATATAAAATTTATTTCCTCTAGGAGAGGAGCTAGCTTCTCGTCTTCTGCTTTCAGCAAAGCATTTGATCTTTTGTCGACGAGAATATCATCTAGTATTGATTTAGTCATCTCTATTCTTTCTTCCATTTTGAACATGGATCATCAAAGGGGCACTTTTTACAGTATGATATTAAGCCTCTTTTATTCATAAAAATTTCTGTTGCATCTATTTTATCACACCAATTATCGAAAACCATTATATCATCTTGGCTCAACAAATATTCTTGAAAGCCTATATTTTGACTCATCATATCTATGAATCCATATTTTGTTATATGAGACTTGTCCGGATGTCTTGATTCAAATCCCTTTTTCAAGCATGCAAAATCAGTTTTATAAATATCTTTTTTGCTATTTTTGTAATTAAAGAGTATTTTTATAACATAGAATGTCTTATCAAAATATACTATAACATCAAATGAATCTTTTATGCTAATTCCTTTTCTGGTAGAAATGTAGTACTCTTCTGATATTGATATGGGAATAAAATCTATCTTAGAATAATGACTATAGAACAACAAGAGTGAGTTCGCGGCTTTTGTAGTTAAGCTAGACATGTTTCCGTAGACTGTTTCATGCTGCTCGGTAATAATGTCATAAGAATTCGTGTCTTTTGGAAACCACATCTTTTCCCACCTATTTAATATTGCTGCGTAGGAAGGCAAAGATCCAGATTGTTTTTTAAACATAAAAAAACATATAATATTTTTTATTGTTTTTTCAAATTTGTCTGAATTAATTTCGCGGGAATACATCTTTTCAGACATTTTTTGTATGTGCCTATAGTCAAAAAGTCTCTCGCATATTTGAAAATCTTTTATTGCCTCGACTGTTATGGTACTCATTAGTGAAAATCCTTATCATTTAACAGGTCATCTAATAGGGAGGATCCAGAGTAAGAATCACTAGTAACCGGCTCGTATTCTTCGTATACCTTTTTACTATCAACGTATCTTACTAGCGGAGGATCATATAAAAATGCAGACCCCGTTATTCTATTTTTGGGAATTTGAAGCTGCATTATATTTTCGTCTTCTGTTTCATCGTCAGTAGCTAATCTTTTTTCCGTTAAGAAAATGGTGACCGCACATTTCTGTTGAATTGTTAAAGATCCACCAGTATCAGATTGTTGAACGACTTCTCTTTTTTCTTTCATTCTATTCGCGTTCTCTTGAGCGGTTATTATTAATACGCAATTCATATCTCTGGCCAATTTTTCTAGGCGAACCATCATTTCTTCAAATTCTCCCCACCTAGGCTTGCCCTTACCGCCACCTCTGGTAAACATTGATTGTATTGTGTCAATTATTATAACATCTGGAAGGTCAACATTATGACCCAATATATCCCTAAGCCAGAATTCTAAATCTTCAAAATAAGGGGTATCTGGATCGTGCCTAACCATTAATCTGTCACCCCAAAATAGAAGCTTTTCTTTAAATATATCTAAATATTTATTTTTTTCTTCGTCTGTCCATTTTGAATACTCTGCATAAACGTTCTTTCCTATTATTTGCGTCATTAATATTCTTTCCCAATGACCTATTGCTTCCTCAAAGTTAACGTATAAAACCCTATATCCATTATCGAGCCAATTATTTGCCAAACATTTGGCAAACGTGCTCTTGCCCTTGCCAGATGCGGCTATGATTGCATGTACGGCTCCCCTAAAAAATCCACCGCTATCCGTATACCCCATTGCTCTATTTAAAGACTTAAATTGTGTTGGCAAAAAGTTTGGTATGTCAAGAATTGAATTGACTCTTTTAATAATATCACTACCGCTAGTAACTTTTTCTAGTGGATCATACCTTATTTGATTTTCTAACTCTCTTATTTCAGATGTAAGAACCTGTATTCTTTCTAAGTCCGCCTCATCTTTTAATCCCTTTTGGGTCAATATTGATTGAAGTTCTTGTAAATAATTTATTTGTTTTCTTTTTTTAGCCTTATGCTTAACCAATTCGGTAATAGATTCGGGTTCAGATAATTCAAGAGAGTTAAGAATATCTAACATAACTGAAACCCCTGCGTTGCCGCCAAGAGCTTCATATATATCCGAATCTGTTTCAAGCCAAGATTTAAATGCTATCGGATCTATTATCTCAAGATTTGTTGCACTATAATAGCCAAGAATAGCTAAGTAAAATTCGTTAATTCCCTTTTCGTTATGTATTAAACCAACTATTTCTTGTGGTAGATTTTCCGCAAAGTACTTTATTGCACCATGCTTCTTTAAGCACAGAGCAAATATTTGATACTCTAATGGTATCTTATCTTTATTTGTTTCGTTTGTTTCTATTGACATTTCTTTTTTCTTTAAATAGCTGATAGGATTTTTTTCTGTATTCAGAGTTCTTTTTTTTAGCAATTCTGTATGCTGTTGTGTCCACTACGCGTTTCTTTGATTTTTCTTTTGGTATATGAGGGCTATTTCTTATGGCTTGTATCATTCTTTCAAATACAGCCTCTTCGCTTAGCTTGTCGTTATACCTAAATACAATTAATGCAACACCGTTCTCTTTACACCAATCTAATTTTTTAGAATCTCTTTGCAGAGCTTCTTCAAATTCATATTTTGATTCAAAAAATCTTTGAGTATAAAAAAAGTGCTGCCTACCATGATACTCTGCTGCAACTTTGTACTTCGGACAGTAAACATCTAATTTCATTTTATCGCCTATGTGAAATTCATTGACTATTTTTTCACCAGGCAATAATTTTTTCATAATCAATGTAAGGGCTGTTTGACCCCTTGACATTTTTTTCCTGCTATCTTTTAGCCAGGATAGACCTATCCTATTTATTTCTTTATTTGTTTTTGAAATTGGCCAACCCAATTGCCTAGATATTTCTGATATAGAAAGCGAAGTATCAAACATCAAATCTGTTAGATATTCAATATCGTCAGTGTCCTTATCTTGAAGCATGTCTCGATGCCGAATTGTAATCTTTGGTGAAATTTAAGGCCTTTCCAAAGTCTATTATCGACATATCCAGGTTCTCCCAAATTTTGGGAGACAAAGCCAACCCCAAAGAACTGCAATCTAGCAGGCAATACTGAACCTTGCCATTCATAGAATGAATTTTCTCATATATTTCATCAAACTTTTTATACAAACTATGATAACTTACGCTAATAACGTTTGATCTAACACCAAGTAAATTATTTATTCTTTTATAATCGTGAAGCGTAACTATAAGATTTGGTGTATTTTGTATAAAAAATTCAATAATAGAATTAAATACTGATTTATCTCTTTCATAATAATACTCAAATACATTTGGAGAATAGTATCTATGATTTTTTTTGATGCCGATGGAGTTATGCTTTTCTTCTAGGATCTCACTTGCTAGATCCGAAGAAACGCTTTTCATAACTCTTGGATGATTTATATTAATTGCTTTTATAATTTCCTTGGAAATATGAGATGGAAATGACTTGTCGCTCTTTTTATTTAGTCCAATAATCGAAGACTTAGATACATTAATGAATGCAAATTTCTCATCTTCTGACATCATTTTTGTAAGTTCTATAACTGAGTCTTTAACGTTTTTCATTTTGACCTCTATATTCCAAAATTTCCCCAGTTAATTAAAACTGGATTGTTGTCTAATATTGAATTAATGTGATTTATTAGATGAAATTTTCCACCATCTAATTGTAAATATCTTTCGTATTTTTTTCTTTTATCTTCATCATATATGTATCCAAGATGCTGCATAACAAGGCCTGAATCTATCCAGTAATTTCTTTGGCGCACCCAATCAATCACATATGTTGGCTCAGATCCGCAGGCTAAAACCTTATCAGAAAAAACTCCGCCAGGAACATATCTAAATATTCTAGAACTATTATTCGGTGCCCAAAGTTTGTCTACCCTGTATTGATTAAAGCTCCACATATGATAAAACCTAACGTTAACTACATCTTTTTCGGATCTAGACAATATATTTTTTATATGCAGTAAAGATAGATCGTTTTTATTGTACAACATTTCGTCACAATCTATTGCAATAATCCAATCACCTGGATTAGCGTGCTTAGAAAGATTGCCCCAAGCAATAGATCTCAACCTACCTTCATGGACACTAAAGGTGGGCTCTTCTGTTTTATATGTATGGCAAAAATTAGAAGCTATAGAATGTGTATTATCTTCTGAGCAATCATCTGTAAAAACAATTTCGTCTACTTGAGCAGAAAGTCTTTGGAGTACTTCTTTTAGAAATCTTTTTTCTTCATTTCTTCCAACCATCTGTGCAATTATTTTTTGATTAGGCATTATAAATCCCGGTAATTATAGTGGCTGGCGGCATACACCGCCAGCCTGGTTAATAAAATTAAGCCTCTACTTGCTTACGAGCTTGTACTGCAGTAATTCTTTCTACCTCTACATCCTTAAAAAGTAGCTCTCCACGTGCACCGGAGACTTTACGAGTATTGCTTTTCGCAATCTTTTGCGCCTCTGCTGCAGTTGGTGCCTTTACAATTGACGTAGTCGTAACTGTGAAGTACTTGAATTTATTTTCTGCCATGTTGATTATCCTTTTCTAGTTTGCGTATATTACTCATATGAGTATACACGATCAAAAAGAAAAAATCAAACTGAAATTGGATTGTCCTCTTTTGATGGCCAATAATACGGTAGTGTTGGATCCTCGTTGAAATATATTGAGTAATATTCCCAATCTTTTCTTAGCAAGTTTGATCTATGTGATCTATGAAGCTTTTCGTCTCCGAACCAAAAAGGCATTTTTGCCTCTATTAACAGTGTTTCAAATGACATATTGTTTTCAAATCCCCTTTTAATCCATTCGGATATTGTGTGGTTTTGATAAAGTTGCAGAGCGGATTCGTAATTTTTCCACATTCTTACAGCTGGATGATTTATCCAGCCTTTCTTTTCCGTCCTATTTAAAAGAATATTCAGTATCTGATAAGTCTCAACTCTTTGCTTGCCAAGACGTTTTGAATCAAGAATTTGAATAGATTTTTTAAAATTCGGAAAAGGTAAGAATGTTTGCATTACTTATCCTTTTTAAACTCTGTCCAAGTTTTATCACCTACACCATAGTATTCCCTAGCGAGGCCTGCAGTAACGATGTCTGTATTGAGACAGTTGCCACTTTCGTCCCAAACTTTAGCTAACACCCTACCATACTTTTCATTTTTATCTAAAATAGTTTCTATTTTAACCTTATGATTTGCACGGGTAAGCCACTGATCAGTAAACTCTTTGGCCGCTAAACCTTTTTGTTTTTCAGCTACATCTTTTGTTCGACTTTCTGGTGTATTTACACCATAAAGACGCACTCTACCTTTTCTAAGGGTATCAAAGCCAAGGTCGATGATAATATCAAATGTGTCACCATCAACTACTTTTTTAACTTCTGCATTGTATATCCATGGGTTCAATTTATCTGACACGTTAATCTCTTTCTATTCCTATGTAATCGCATGCTTTGCGAAATATTGATTGACTTACCTTGAACTGTGCATCGGCGTGACTGTAGCCCTCTCCCGGCTTAGGAGAAGAGGCGTGCCAGCTATGACCAATCGACACAGAACCATCATACACTACATTATAGCCTAAATGCCTTGCAAAATACGAGCACCAAGTCTCTTCGTAGTAATGAGGCGTTGGAAGAAACGCTCCTTTAGCTTCAGGATATAATTCCCTATACTTAAGATTGTTTGTTAACTCATTCCATACGGATCTTCTGATAAAATATGCAGAACCAGATATGGTAACGCAATTAACCCTATCCCTATAAAGAGAGTCTGTTGGATCAGGCTCCATCCACCCCCTATGCCTAGGCTGAGTGTTAGTGCCTACAATTCCTGCGTGCCTTATAAGGCTATATTCATCTCTTTGTTTCGGACCAAGGATGTGTACGTTTTGTTCTTGATTAAATATTCTACAGATTTTTGTTATATCTTCGTTTGTAAACCAAACATCAGCATTAAGTAATCCTATAACACTATTCGATCCAATGGCCGCAAGCTTATTGCATGCAGCTGAATAGCCAATGTTTTTATTTAAAGACACTCTATCTATTAAATAGTCGTCTTCTTTAGACCTAAAAAAATCTACCGTATCATCGCTTGAACCGTTATCGGCTATATATAAATTCCAAAACTTTTCTGAATGATTTCCAGTGAATAATTGGTCGTGAAGACTGTTTAATAATCTTTCTAGTAGTGACTTAGTATTGTAGTTGACAACGCAGAGGTCTATCATACCTTACCATTGATCGTCATAATTATTAGAAGAGGCGTTGTTGACGTTTTCTACTGCAGAATTAACGGCGGTAATAACTCTGGCGTATACAACTTTGTCATCTTGTGAGACTTGGCCCCTTAAAAGATTTGCATAAGTTTTCTGTATATGCATTAATATATCAAGATCTTCTATTAAAAAGGATTGACCTGGTTCAAGTTTAATAGTTACTTTTTTCTTTAAATTTGTTTTCTTACTCACTGTTTTTTTTCTTTCTCTTATTGCTTTTATTTTCTATTGCATCCATGTTTTTTGGATCTAGTTTGTGGACACACACATTCTGAGTATCCGGTTCGTATGTTATGAAAAAAATATGCTTGTCTTTTTCCGACACTCCTTCCGGAGGAGGAGATTCGACAGCTATTTTGTCAGAAGAAGAACCATAAACCTGACTATGATTATCGTAAACGATGATGTAATTTAATTTAGAGGCTGGCATTTATATAAAAAATACTATCAAAAGAGACATTAAAAAACCGGACAATGCTGCAAGAAACAAAGACAATCTTCTTTGTTTTTGATCCTCTAATATTTGAGAAAGGGTATTTAAATTAAGGCCCCAACTAAATAAGATGGTAAACAAGATAACAAAAACTATTTTGTTAAACATTTCTATTCACCAAACAAGACATTGATACTGGAAAGTGAGGAGTAACAAGTTCGTCAATTACTTTTGCATATTCTACTATTTCCCATTGAGCATCAGGGGAAAGTCTTTGATTCAAAAACAGAGAAACAGATTGCAGGCTACACGACCATCTATAGACTACGTGCATTCCGTAGGCCGCAAGAAACAGTCTTGCCTGCTCTGGAGCCACCCCATTGTTCATGGCCATTTTGTACAGCGCCTCGCCCTGAGCAACGTACTTAGAGAGCTCCTCCGTTAAAACAGATCCAGTCCATGGATCTATTGGTCCACCAGAGCCTTGTTTTTTGTCCTCTGGTGCCAAACGCCATTTTTCTGAACTTGGAATATAGAATTCCGGCTCCATAGTTATGTATCTTCTTGAAGACTCATTCCAAGAATCCATTGTATGATCTGAGCCAACAACGTATTTCCAGTGCTGTCGCGCCACAAATAAAGGCGCTTTTAATTCAAGGGTTACAAAGGCATGTCTAAACGGGGACATATGATTTTCTCTAGCCAAAAAACTAATTAATCTTGCATCAGACGTGGACATCTCTTTGCTCTCTTTGGCAAAGGAGGCTCTTGCTGCGTTAGCCACAGACAAATCAGACCCCATTTTATCCACAAGTCTGACATAGCCATTCCCCAAAACAGACCTAGTATCTTCTAAGTGGGCTATATTTTCCATAGGCTTATATTATACCACAATATCTGTGAATTAATTGATCTTATTTTCCTTATTTATCTTTTAAAAACTTAATTTCACATGAATCTGTAGTGCAATATCTTTCGCCTATAGCATCTGAAGCCAATCCCGCATAAACGCCACTAAGATCGATTGGAAAAAGCTTATCTACCTGATCTAGATATTCTTGCTCTGATATTTGAGTATAGGGCATTTGGGGATATGTATCATTGCCACTTGGTAAAAATGATACGGTTTTTAACTGACCGTCGTGCATGTGCAGAACCGTACCAATATACTTAGATTCGGTGTCTTTGTCGAATGAAACTGTAACCGAAACAGAATTATCTGACCAATATCTCTGAGCCGTAGTAGCTAAGGCCATTTTTTCAAATATTGTTACGTCTTTTTCTGATCTAACGGCATCAGATTTAATTGGAAAATAAACCACAGAAGTTGTGTCCGGAGATTCCGCTGCCGGTTCTACTTTATAATTTGCCATTTTAAAAAGCGGAAGCATAGGGTCTTCGTTAGAAAATCTGATTGTTCTATTAAAAAACTTACCACCTGGTGTCCAGTGAACACCGGGAGATTCTCCGGCAAGAATAGAAACTGTACCGGATGGCTTAACCGTTGTCATTTTAATTGATTCCCTAATCCCAAGCCATTCAGAATACACATTGTCGTATCTTTGAATTGTTTTGTATCCTTGATTCATCCACTCTTTTAGAATCGGCATACCGTGACGATCAGCGAAGTTAGCAACTCCAGACATAGACGCACCTATTCTTCTATTTCTTTGCATAATTGCATTGGTTTCTTCCCAGTGAGTTGGAAGTAACGTCACTGTTTTTGCATAAAGATATGCAAATTTGAGTGTTCTTTTATAATCCTCTAAATCATCGTGTCTTCCAAGATATGTCTCAACCAATGTGCAACATTCGTATGATTCAAGTGATTGTTCTGCACAGGGATTATATCCAGCGACTCTGTGATCCTTGTTGTTGGGTGGGTCAATTAATCTTCCATACTTTCTGGATACATCCATCCAAATAACTCCCGGCTCTCCATTCATAGATATGCCGTCAATTATTGGGGACAAATCTGTACCGACCTCTGTTTCAACAGAATTGTTTGACATCCAACCCCAACCAGGATTTTGCGGATCATAAGAATTTCTTTCAGGAAAGATTTCAGAATTCTTTAGGTTAAGAAAGTCTTTGTCGTCTATTCTCCCTATTAGGAGCTCAGCCGAACGACGAACATTGCCAGATACCACGCAAACACCAATTAGATTTCCCAAATCTGCTATATCTTTTCTGGTAAGTTTTTGTTCATTTCTTGATAAAAAGAGTTTTCTAATAGCTGAATGCAACTTTTCTAATGGAGCTGGACCAGAAGCTGTTCCTCCAAAGGTTTTTATTGGAGTTCCAAATGGGCGTATCATGGAATAGTCAAATTCTATTTCATTTTGATCTGGTTTTAGATATGAATTTATCAAAGACGCAACAGAGTTAACCCAACCCTCTCTTGAGTCTTCTATCGTCTCAATCTGCTTTGTTTTATTCGGTTTATATATTTGGAATTCCTTGTCAGAACCCTTATCATCAAATCCAACTCCAACTCCCAACATAGAAGCCTCCATTAAAAATGCAAATGGTTTTGCTGGATTTAATTTTGTCATCTCTAAAGTAGAAACAAATGCACAGTTTTGAAGGGCAGCGGAGTTCTTTTGCGTATTTACCAGCTCGGTGCCCATGACCCATAACCCTCGTCCTGGCGGAGTCCATTTTAGGTTGAACAACCTATCAAAGGCTTCCTTTGCTGAAGCTTGAGCTTTGGCGTCGTTCCACGGAAGTCTGTTTTTCTTACAGTGATCTTTTTGAAGAGAGTACATTCCATTTATAACTCGTTCGCAAACATCTACCCAGGTTTCTTTTGTCTTGTCGGTCTTTAAACGAGAATAGGTGCGCAAGAAAGTAATTTCTCCAACAGAGTTTCCACCAGCATCCCTATACCCAAAAGGAGCCTTTTTTTCTTTATATGAATTTATAAAATCATCTGTTAATTTAAAAGAAAATATTGATACCGTTCTATCAATTGCGTTTGCTAGATTGGCATTTCCAACTTCTGTATCTTCAATTATTTCTGTCATATTTTCTCCTAACTAATAATTCTTTTAATATATTTTGGATTTGTTTTTTTAATTTCTGTTGTCTTAATTTTAATGATATCTTCCATTGAATAAATCTTATGTATTTCTTTTTCAAAAAAATAACCACTTCTCCAACTAAATATCTTTTCTATATTATTTTTGTGATTCATAAACACATTACATATTACTGCACCGCCGTAGGCTTTAACAAGATTAAATACCTTTGGCTCAAGATTTTTAAGCTCCTCAAATGATAATTTACCTTTGTCTCTACATTTTTCGTATAACCAATTAAAAGCTTGCCTATTCATAGGAGAAACGTCTACTGGATCAATAACTCCAAGTTTTATTATATCATTTCTTTTTTGCGTTATTTCTATATCATTCTTGATGTTTTTTTTGTAATCTAAAAACCAATCTTTTTTATTGAATTGTTCCCATCCTGTACACCAAAACAATATATTTTCTGGAGGATTAGGTATAGTAGTACCTTCCTCATATGAAATTAATGTGGCACAAGAGATAGCTTTTTTAACATGGTTTTTTCTTTGCTCTTCTGTAGGCATTTTTTTGCCAGAGCTATTCCACAGAGATCTTATATGATATTTCCAATCAACTGTTGCCACAAATATATTTAAATATTTTTCTGCAACGTCCATTGGTATGATGTCTTGTTCTACGACTTTTTTAAGATCATCTAAAGACATTCATAATCCCTCATAAAACTATCTAAACTCATAAAACTTTCAAACCAAAAGATAATCCCGCCTGGTTTTACCCAGACGGGACCTGTCTCATAGCTCACTGGCCTCCGCGCATCCAATTATATCATACTGAAACCAGAAATATGTATTGTTACAAAGCTTTTGCCGAAGGAACTCCGTTGTACTCTCCAACCTTGTTTCTGCCGTATTCCGAAGAAGTATTGGCTTGACCGTATCCTTCTGGAAATACGTTTGTAGAAGTAACTCCATCAAACTCATAATTATTATAAAGACCGTAGTCCGTCACTCTTTTTGCGTGACCGTAACCCGAAGCAAAAATTTCCGACGAAGTTACACCATCAAAAAAGTAATTTGAATAGAGGGAATACGACCTAGTCTTATCGGAAGCGTGTCCGTAATTGGCGCTAAACGCTGCAGATACGCCCTTGAATTCCATTGGCCTAAATCTTCCACCGGCGTACCCAACGCCGTTGGCAAATGTGCCAGACAGCGGATGGATATAAAGAGTAGACCCAGTGAAAATTTGAGAAAGCAAAAGATTACCAGGATGCCTGCCCGTTCCAGGAACGTGATCATTATCTGGCGCTCCAGTTAAAAGACCAGGGGCAAACAATGGATAAAACGAATATTTGCCTGCTGTGCCCTTAAATACATTAACCATATCTGTCGTGCTGCGACCCCTAAGAACCGGTCTTGGGCCAACATAAAAAGTTGCCATTATCTTATTCTCCTTGATGTTAAAGGTATTCGGTGTCTATATAGTAATTAGTTATAGCTTATTACTAAGTCTGAAAGGACCGGAGAGGTCTTATCGTCGAGCATATTTAGCGTTACTTCAACCCAAACGCTGCTTGATGCCCCCGGATTACTAAGGGAATACACTCCCGAATCATTATAAATAACCCTATAGCTGAACGCATTTGACATTTGACTAAGGGGAACATTATAAATAGAGGGCTCTACATCGGTAATTTCATTTATCATTTGTCCCTGTGGAGCAGTAAACTTAAGTATAGTTTTTCCAGACGGAAGAAATTTATCGCATCTAATATCGAAATCCGAAAGACCATAGGTGTAAATATATTTATTTAATTCTTTAAAATAATTTTTTTGGTTCATTTTTATTCTTATTGCAGTTATGTTTTTTTCTGCAAAATAAAATATAAGTGGTCCAGAATTATATATTGTATCCGAACCAAGAGTTGACCATCCACCGGGAGCCACTTTGCCTATAGCATCTTGGACATTATTGTATAGGCCGGTTGAATTTAAGGGAATCCATGAATCAGATTCGGCCAAAACTGGAGCTGGATTGGTTGTATATTGTATGGAGGATATATCAACAGAATACATCGGATATGGATTTATCTTTATGCAATTTACTTTTGTAGATCCGGTAAACTCAGACGGTATTTTTACATAAAACATCATTTGAGCTCCGGAGACAGAAGATTCTTCAGAAATAATACTTCTTTTCCAAACCTTATTTGGATCGTCTAGTATGGCATTGTAAACCGGGGTAGTTGAAATGACGCTTCCTACACTGTCTGCGCCAACAAAACTATTGTCTATTTTTGTCTTAAAAAAATCTGGTACTAGTTGACCAACAGAAGAATTAAAAAATTTTAATTTTGAAACAGAAGAGCCGCTGATTTTTGGTAGTGTTATTGCATTATAGTATGGGTCAAAGGATAAAAGTTCGCTTGATCCTATGGCAAAACTTGTTCCCGTAAGACTGACATAATCTAGTTGAGAAAATGAATGAATTGATATTCTTTTTTCGGCGGCTTCTAAAGCAGCAATTCTATCCGATAAATCTTTTACGAAGTTTCCTAAAAACATTTGATCCTTGATAACTCTTTCAAAGGATTCGGCTAGTTTTGAGTCAACTATTTTTATCTTATTATACAGATGTAACAAGTCTCTATAATTTTCTTCTATTCTAGAGTTTTGATCTGCGCTATCGATAGGTCCTCTGTATTGAGCGCTTCTCTTTTTTGTGTGAATTGTATCTGACATATTAATTACCACTCTCTAATTTTTTAATTTTACTCTCTAGTCTTTTTAGTTTTCCGGAAATTCTACTCAAAGTATCAATAATCATGTCTTGCTCATCTTCATCTATGGATACTGTTATGTCGCCTAAATCATAAACGCTTCCATCGTCTGTATTTTGGTAAATTGATTCACTTGAAACTTGACCTACGAGATTTTTGCTTAGGTCATCTATTGTATTTTTTATTAGTTCAGTTGAGTTTTTTATTCTATGAAAATTTACTATAAGAGAATTCATTTCTAAATTATTTTCGAGACTAGACCTAGAACCCCTGTATGGGTTTCTTGATCTTGTAAACATTGGCTCTTTAATGCTAAAGGATTGTTCTATCGAAAAAGTTTTAGGCATATTTATAATTCTCCATGTTTAAATTTTACTCTTATAGATTCTAACATTGGGGAACAGTAAGGGTTGTCGTATCTATTTAAATCAACCCTGTATCTTATAGAAGATACGTTTAGTTTGTTCTTTAAGGTAAATATAAAGTTAGAATCACCCATTATTTCTTTGGCGCAAAGGAGCTCTTTTCTTCCAAATATAGTATCTATAGTAAAGAAATAATTATCATTAGTTGCCCTATTTTGAAATTCAATTGGATCAAGATGGGTAAACTTCTCAGTAAATATTGTGCCATATCTAGAAAGATTTAAGCCCTCAATTAGAGAAAAGTTTATTTGACCAACGTATTCTTTATCGTAAGTTATTTTTAATTTATTTTCACCCTCGGTAAAATTCCATTGGATAGCCTTGGTTTTTAAGCCTTCGGGTAGATCCGCAATTAATTTTCCATTTAGATAAATAGCCAAAGCAAAGTCCGAAGATGACTTAACTACGGTGTGGGTAATCACAGATGCTGAAGATCTCATTATTGAACAGCTAATATGCCCGGATGAGGCTTGGTTTATACCCGGAATTATTGAACCGGTTTGTTCTCTTAGGATTGAATAAAGAAGGTTACTGGGTTTTTCTTTTAATTGGTTACTCCAAAACTGCAGATCTTTATAATTGCCTTGCTTTGGTTGTTGTAGATTTACAATATAATGATGATTAAAACAATTTACTCCGCCCAATAATAATGGATTATAATAATCTAAGGTTGAATCAAGTGCAGCTATTCTGTAAACGTTTTTGTCTAAATATATTCTTGTACTTGGATTCAATTCATTGGCGTTTTTTGCTTCTGTTTTTATGGGTATGTAAGAAATCGTATCCTTACCAGGTGCCGTTTTTATTGGTATGGTTATCCTTGACGAGCCATCAAGGTATACTGTCGACGGATATCCGGCTCTTTCGGAACCAGTTGGACTTATTGGTACCCAGGCAAAATCGGATATGCTTTCAGCTGAAGGATTATTGGGGGCTACATAATAATTAATTGATGTCTTTTCGTCTATTTCTTCGGAAGACTCTATTGATACTGCGTCTATCACTAAGCTTGAATTTTTTTCAACAGGAAGAGACAAAGGAGAAGATACAAGAATACCCGATTTTGCATAGTATTTAGATCCAATTATCAAATCTCTCACGCCAAACTTATAAATATATGGTGAATCTGTGTCTTCTTTTATGTAGTCTGGTTCATTTTTTTGCAAAATTATTTCAATAGAAGAATATCTGTCGGAAGGAATTGCAAAAGAGAAAGACCCATAATCTCCCTTTGAATTTTTTGATTTAAAAACGGTGCCCTTAGTAGCATCTTGATAATTTGCTTTTACGTTAACACTTATTGGAGAAGATGTCAATAAGATTCCATCTATTTTAGATATAATAGAAAAAACCGAAATTGGAATTAAAATAGACAACGAAACAGTTTGGGGTGATTTTAGAGAAACAGTATGATTCCAATATGTATCAGTTAATCCATCAAAGACATTTAAAAAATTAGTTGAATCTACGGTGTCGGGAGTTTTTTGACCATTAATGTAAACCGCAAATTCCGGTTCAACACTAGTCAAATTATCTAGGGTAATTATATTGAACTGTTCGGATTGTAATTTTGATAAGGTTACGTTTTTTAAATTTGTATCGACAAATGCAGAATCCGTCAAAGACAAATCTATCTTATCTGTCTTTGAAAAATTTTCCGTATAGGAATAGAAATATCCATCCGTATTGTTATTTGCAAAAATAAGATCATCAACCATGGACTCTAGTTGTGATCTTTTTTCTCTTAAACCTTGTAGTTTTTTGTTCAATGAAGTAACAGTTGAAAATAGTTTTTCATTATTCTCCAACATTGATTCATACAAAACGTCTACGTTGAAAACGGTATTGGCCATTATCTCATTTAAAACATCAACATCTGTTTTTGACAACGACCTAATTACATTGTAATTAATATTGATTGGAAAACCTGGAGTATTAATAGAAAAATATTCATTAAACAAAGACCTAACCATTGATTGATTTATGGATGATCCAGACGAATATATGAGTTTATATATGTTGTTTAAAAACCTTCTTTTTTGAATAGTAGCTATATTCATGTTGCTGAAACCTTTGCGGCCAATGAGTATGAATAAACAAGCGGAGACATATTGTTCTTTGCGTCCTTTTCAATAATTATCTTAACCAGTATTTTCCTAATGTCTTGTGGAATCTGTGGATGATTATAGTATTCTACGCCGGGCAATTTATAACCCGGAGGAACATTTTGATTGAAAACCAAGACTTCCGGTGTGCCTTTTGAGCCTGAAGAATTATACCCAGATTGAGTTGAATTTATCTTTATCCAATTTTTTCCTTCGTCAACCGATATGTATGAAGATATTAATTTCTTATCCTTTGAAAAAACCGATGAATCGCTATCTATAGATAGCATAACCGATTCTACGGATTTATCAAATAGATACGGGAAGGATACAATTTCCGCGGATTGCGCTAACGAAATATACTGAATAGACACGTCTCTTATGCCTATAGACATTCTTTTAGCATTAAGCACTTCTCTATTTAGGTTAATTGGAATTTTGTAAGATTCCACTGATTCTGACGAAGACCCAACTGCCTTCTTTTTTAGCGTTACGGAAATTTGTTTTTTAAGTATTTCCTTTTTGGAAAAAAGAGTTGGATCACTTATTGGTGGAATTATTTCTGATTTATTATAATTTATTTCCTGGTAAATATCTCTACTTAAGGACTCTGGATCAAATTTTACCGAACCAAAAAACGGACTATTGTCATTTTGCGATTGAGCGTAGTCTGTTTCCCAATAAGAATGAAGTATTTCTACGTCTTCGTAATCGGCTTGATGCATAATTATTTCTATTTCTAGAACTTTTCTTTCTGGAAATCTTATTGTAGCTGAATCTACAAAATACTTAAAATCATTATTTGAATAAAAAGAACTAATAGAAGATCCTATGAAAATAGGTTGACTTAATACGTCCTCAACCTGGCCTTGTTGATCTGTAACATACACATTGGATACTTTAATTGTTTTTGATGATCCAAAATATGGAGTTATTTTTATCATATTTGCCAATGAAGAATTGTCCGCAATGATTGAAAATTTCAATTTTAAAGGTTCTCTTAAATCGTGTTTTGCCCAATTGAACAAACTATTTTTTGCTGAATTTAATATTATTGCATTATCTAATATATAAGAAAATTCAATGTTTGATGAATTATCGGCAAAGGCTTTTTGAACATTAAATGTCTCATACTCATAATATGTTATTGGATTTTCATCAAATATATTCAATATATTAGAAGAAGATGCTTTGCCTTGATATGAGTAGCTGACTGGTGTCTCAGCTATCTCATCAATTTTTTTTATTGCAGTTAGGTTATTCCCCGGAATTCCATTTGACGGATTTATTGTTACTCTTTTAGGTGTCCATTTTCTGCTAGAAGTTATTTGAACACTCATTGATCCTGAATCAAATAACGGATTTTGAGACTTTGATATTTTTGAAAAATCAACAAAATCTTGATTATCAAATGTATCTCCTACGTAGATTATGTCTTCCGCCGGACTTTGTGAATACATTTGAAGTATCTTGGTTTTAGAAAAAATTCTTTTAGAATATTTTTTTTCATTTTCTATTTCTGTGTTAAAAAGGTTGAATACACTTATTGTTTTAGCTAACAGATAATCCAATTGTTTTGATGTTATATTAACATTATTTTTTAGGCTAGAGAAAAATTTATTCATTTTTTCTGATGATGGAGGTTCGCCAACACTAATTAAATCTAGATCAAAAGAGAGCGAATCTACTGACGTGTACGCCTTGCTTAAAAGCGCATTAAAATCATTTATAATTTCTTCTTTATATATGTATTTTCCCTGACTTTTCTTAGACATAATTTCTGTTAAGCCTACTGACACTTGATCAAATACTGATGTATCCGGAGATAGTTGAGCCATAATTTAATCCTTTACCAAAACTCTATTAAGTTTATCATAATAAAAATCATACTGTTTCGTTTTTGTTTTTAGCATAACTGAGTCTATAGATCCAGAATATTGAATATTTGGAATATTTTTTCTTAATATGACCCTGAATCTCAATGAATCATTCGTATAATCATAATAAACAACAAAAGGATTTTCAACTACTTGATTAAATATTAATTCTTTTCCATTTTGAATGAAAAAATATCCAGATGATTCTGAAAAGACTGGCATGTCTTTTGAGTTAGTATAGTTTGTTATATTTAATGCGTAACTACCATCAGACATTAGCGCTTTCACCGGACTATATCCTTGATATTTTTCTGAAAATATAGTTCCAAAGTTTGGATTATACACTGCGTCTTTGGCGAATTCATTTTTAATATAAGGAGTATTTTTCAAGATAACCCTTGACGTGTAGTCTGTACTTTCAAATTTTTCTCCAAGACCATTTGAATCAGAGTATGGGCTAGAGGATTGTTTTAATAAATTCGACTTAATTAAATCTATGTTATCATAATTATATATCGAAAGATTCAATGCATATTGGCAAACGTACAGGCAATCGGGGTCAAATGATGTCAAAAATATTTGATTATTTTTAACATAATAATCTTTTGACAACATAAGATATCCATTTTTATAAATTTTTAAAGTTTCTTTTACAAAAGAAAATCTAGTAGTTGCCGATCCGTTTAGGTCAAAGAATAAAACTTCTGAATCTACATTGTTTTTTCCATGAGAAACTATCGGTGTCCAATCTTCTTCTTCATTTGGCACATCTTCATTTGATATCGAAACTTCATATGAAATTGGAGTTTTAAGATCGTATTTATATAAGTCAAGATTTACTTTATTGTTTTGCTCTTCTATAAAGCACTTAACCGAAAGCGGATGACCGTTTAAGGGTATCTTTTTACTGACAAAGCAAGCCTTCAAATTTTCTATTCCGCTTGTTCTTGCAAAATCTATGGACTTTATGGAGAATTCGTATTCGTATAAATCATTTTTTTCAATACTCAAGAGGTCCTTCAATACATTATTGCTGGATCTTGATACGGTTTCTGGAGTTAATGATTGAAACTTAGTTGGATTTATTAGGTTTGAATTTTTTTCTGGTAATATTCCAGAATTTTTAAATGAGTAGATTGACCTTTTTTGCGAAGAAGACTCGATGTAGGTCATGTCTTCAAAATATTCACCCTGATCTTTAATGGCGTGTATAAAGAAATTTTGAAATACACTAGACAACATTGTACTTCCTTTTAAGGTCAAGGAATCAAACGATATGTTTTCTTTTGTGTATTCTTTTCTATAAGATTTATTTAAAAAATTATTTTTTACATAAGGATATTTGAAAGAATAATAACTTTCATTAAAGTAATCATTTTTAAAAAATTCTTTTATTGAATTATTTTTTAAGAATAAATTGTAAACTAAATCTTGAAGAACGTCAGGGTTTCCTTTTTTAGAATTCTTAATTTCTTTTGCTATTTGCGTTAGCATTTTTCCAGTTAATTCTGTCAGAGGAATTGTTTTTTCATTTTTTGAATATACTGGTTGATTAAATATCAATATTGCTTTATTCACAAGCTTTTGGTCGAAGTTAATATCCGTTATTGAATCCAACATTCTTGGGGCCGAAAGAACAGCGCTTACTAAGTTATTTTCTGGTGACGGCAAAACACTTGAATCATTTGTCGAAGAGGAGGAGTAGATTGAATACTCTTTGTCTTTTTCCGAGAACAATACAATCTGCAATAGTTGAAGACCGTTTCCGTGTCCTGGCACTATTCTAATAAAGTCCATTAGATTTGGAATGGCGAATGAGATTTCTACGACTGTTTTTGCGCCAGATATATACGATTGATTATATCCTATATATCTGCTTACATCAGGAATGTCTGTGGTTAAAATAACGGGAGACTTAACTGTTACGGCCCACGAATCTGATTTGCTTTCGTTTAACGCATTATAGAATCCAGTGTCTGTAGTTACATAATTTGAGTAATTATTTTGTATACTTATCTCGGATACACCAAGGGGATCAAATGCCGAGACACTATATGATCCTATTTTAAAGACACCTGTTTTTTTGTCAATATATGCATTTCCGTTTTCGTCAAACGGTGATGAATCTCTGTCCGGAAGATCAAAACTGTATCCGTCAAACCTATAGTCATTTGTATTTGTATTGAATTTTTCTATGTAATTAACATTATATAAGTCTTCTTTGCCAGAAATAAATTCATAATTTTTTATATAAACAGACATTTCATCCAGATCTTTTTCGACTTTTTCTATTTCAGAAAAAAGAACATCTGCCATCGAGTTGAGCATTGCGCTGATCATATTTGCCGTAGAATAATAAGACTTCATTCTTAAGTCCGCGTCCCTAAACATATCTATAAAAAATTCTCTATTCAAAACTGAAAACTGTTCAAACACCGAAGGAGAATAACTTGTTTCCAATCTTATAGAAGAAAGCTTTGCCACCAGATTACCAAAATCAAATTTATCCAATTTCATTTCTTTGATAAGGGCACCAACAGTTATTTGAGAACTAAAAGAAAAGCTATTTATAATTTCGGGAAGTTCTTTAAGCATTATATCTCCCAGGGCTCGCCTTCTAGATTTTGAATTTCAAAAGAAACACCTGCGGTAAGGTTGGATCGAATTATTTCATAGATTTCTAATACGGAATTAAAGTTATTCTTTACCTCTTCGGGAATTTTTATGATTACAAATCCACCCCTAGGATAAGAAGTTCCGTGAACCGGATACATATCCCAATTATGTATGGCGTCTTTATGAACTTCTTGTATTTCTAGTAATTCAATATTTGATTTTAATCCACCGCCCCTTAGTCTTGTGTCTGACAGATTTGTCTTTTTTCTTTTTGGGTTATTTATAAAATAAACTATACCAATCAACAGCGCAAATGGATTGTATTTAATTGATGAAGAATCAAAAATTTTAGAATCATATGTATAATTTATAACCGACTCATTTTGATATTCCGTGACCGGCACCAACGTAAATCCACCGCTTAAAGAAGATTGTTTATCTATTTTTAATGGCATCGTATAAACATAAAGGCCCTTATTCAGTTCTATTTCTTGAGAGTTAAGAAATGGATTTAATGGAATTGGATTACCGTTTATATTATACAAAATTAAATCAGAACTTTTTCTTACATAGTTTACTTTTATCAAAGATTCATTAGATGGAACCAAACGTTCAGTAAACTCAATCATTCCCGTATTTGCATTGTAGTCTCTAATCTTGGAAAAGGGAACTTCTACCCATTCGTTATTTTTTGAAGCTCTTGTATAGATATTGAGTTGGGGTTTAAATATTTTTATCTGAGAAGGTGGATAATTTGAAGGTTCTGGCCAAACTAAGAATGGAGCTTGACGTATTTGTATTTGCTTATCTGATATTATTATCGGCTTTTCATTTTTTATATCATAGAAACCTTTTCCAAAAATATCTGACCAATTAGCCGCTATTCCAGACGAAGTATCATAGGTTGCAAATAAAGTATTATTTAAATAATTTGATTTCCAATCATCAAATATCATATTGCCCTTAAGTTGTATTGATTTTCTAAAAGATCCAGGAGTTATTGGTAGGGGCCAAGCCTCTTTTTTGTCAATATAAGATTGAAGATCTCCTATTTGTATGGCGCTACTAGCCTGAAAGGCGACAGAATAAACGGGGCAAATTCTTTTTATTGGTACATCAGCTGGGATAAACGTAGTGCTAACCTTGGGTCCAATATAGTCTATAGAATTTTGAGAATTTCCATCAGCGTCTATTGCCGATATCGCTATGTATATATTGTTAATGCCCCTAGACAATACGTCTACAAATGCTATTTTATTTCCTAAAAATTCTTTTTCTTTTAAGTCATAAAATCCAAAAATCATACCCTCGTTAGTTTCCAGTTTGTTTTTAACAAAGATAAAACCCATTCTCGAATCTATTTCTTCGTCAGCCAAAGAAGAGGTTATTTTAGAAGTTACTTCAGAACCTTTTGGAAGGCCAACTGGTTTACCTGAGCTATCACACAACAACAGTGTCCCATCAAGAACTGTAACAGATTCTTTTTTAGGGATTATCTTTTTTGAAAGATCCATCAATACATAATTGGTTACTTCTTTTTCTTCAGTTGTGGTAACTTTTGAGCCCGAATAAAAAGCCGCTGAAGTTGTAAGAAAGAAAAATCCGTAATTGGCAACGTCTTGATTTGGTTGTCCGAGAATAATTAATTGATATTGCTGATAAAGGAGAGGCGAAATTAACACCGTTTTCAGTTACGACATTAGATAGAGTAACTGAAGAGTTGTCCTTTACTCCAACAAAAGTGGGCTTACTGAAATCAAACACGACTCCACTTGAAGTTCTATGATTGCTTGTAGACAAAGAAAAATTTGATCCCAAAGTATCTAAATAATCTTTTCCTAGATAACTATAGGCGATATTTTGAAATGTTAAATCCTTAGTCTTTATTGAGTTTGTGTCGTAATTAAATGTTTCAATCTTATTAGGATTGATGGATTCAAATTCTCCCTCGTCTATTGCGTTAACCACGGCGTCGACTGTATATGTAAATGTTTTTGCACTATTGGTTATTCTTCTGTCAATCGTGTTAACGGGACTGCCGTCAGGGTTTTTCTCATCAGCGCTAACAGTTTGTTGCGACCAACTTGATCCACTCCATTCCCAATATTTTTCATCATTTATAGTAAATATTAGTTTACCATTTTGATTTGATTTTAGGTTTTGACCATCATAATATAGGCTTGAATCTCCCTCGATATACCATTTTGCGACGTCTTCTATCTCCGGTTTGATCAAAGAGGGAATCGCAGTATACGTGACTGATCCGTTCAGATTCTATTGGGTAAGTTCGATTATTACCGGTTTGCACTTGCTCTGAAGGTGGTTGAGTTGTAGAAGTGGTATCTCCGGCTTTAACATTGCACGTTATAGATCTTAAGGAATATCCTTCTGCGTTTCCAATCCCAACTTGACCGTTTGTTTTTATGTGTATATAAAAATGCTTTGCCCCTCTTGCCATGGTGTTGTTGACGGTCAACGTGACTTTGCCATTAGCGTCTGGGCTCTGATTCAATGTGAATTTTGGGAGATAACTTGCTTCAACCTGCTGTATTGTTCCAAGGGCACTAGAATGATTTTGAATGGAATAGCCGTAAGAGGCAACCGTTACATTTTTCCAACTACCAAAATTAATCTCTATATTTTCAACAGTTTCCCAACCATCTGGAACAGAGAAAAATACATAGTCTTGCAGTTCTGATATTTTTGCTCCAGTAACGCCGGAGTAATTTATTTTTTTGTATTCAATTCCGCCATTTATGGCGCTATACGAATTAATGATATCATTTATTCTGCCTATTTGTTTTGTTGCGGCATCCGCGAAACGAGACCAGTTTCCACTACGGCGTAACAAAACACTTTGCATTCCAAAATAATTATTATGTATGGCGTGAGCGAGCAGTGCTTTTGTTTCGCTGTCAACCGTTCCATCGGTAGAATATACAACCCTGTGCGCTTTCATTTTAGTCTGAAAGTCAGATACTGCCCCCATAGTAGCTGGACCATAGAATCCATCTATCGTAGATTTATAAAACTTGCCCGCCGCTAAAGCCTCCTGAATATACGTTACGTAATCCCCTCTTGCCCCAATCGCATAGGCATCTGGCCCGTTTCCGTTTTCTATATCATAAGTGTAGTCAAATGCCCTCCACTGATAACTACCGCTTTTAGACACCGTACCTTGAGGAGAATACATTTCTGAAATAGATTTTATATTTACGGCGGGAACCGAATTTCTCGAACCGGGCGTTACCGATGTTCTTGGCGGTGGAGTTCTAGTGGTATATATTGGTGTGTCTCGCACACTTTTTATTACGAAATTTTTTACAATTGTTCCAGTCTTTTTTTCTTGAGAAAATTCGCCTTTACCCTGATAATATATTTGTATGTTCGCGGAAAAATCTCCGGAAAAACCGAGAGGTTTGTCTGAAGCCGTTTGATAAGAGTAGGCAGTAACAAATTTAAACGGGTAAGACTGGAAGTAGTTTACGGGGTTTATTTGATTCAATAAACTTCTTGTACCAGAACTTTTTATGTGTGGAATTTCTTTCACAACATACGGGCCAAATCCGTCTGGAATATTTATCTTTGGAGAAATAGTATTGCTATAGGCATAGGCCTTTTGGTCCCCAGAGTTTAACTTAAAAAGAGTGTACGAAGTAGGTATATTGTATTGCGCCAGTGCATCGGAAGCTAAAATTTTTGTCGAATTTTGAATTTGTATGTCTGGATTTGTTGTCTCTATGAAAAATTCAACTTTAGAAAAATCTATGAATGATATTTTATCTCTTTGATAAGATGGCAGGCTGTGATATATAGACTCCAGGTAGTAATCTTTTATAGAATTATATCCTTTTGTTAAATCTCTTGCGCATATTGTTGAGGAATTATCAATTACAATATTTGTAAAATATTCCTCTTTTTCGCTATCCAGAAGAGCTTCAGAATACATTGCCCAAGAAGAATTCCATTCTCCAACAAAATTGAAGAGAGATGATCTTGTATCCAAAGACCTTCCGGCATATGCCCTTGAATACATCGCAAAGGAGATACAGTTGTAAAAAAACTTAAATGGACCCTCAACGACTGAAGATACTACCTCTTCATCACTTTCGTCTACGGCATATTGACCTGTGTTTGAGTTGACAACTGTAGATTTTCCACCCAATGAATACAAAGAATTACAATATTCTAAAAATGGGAACGAAGTGAATATGATATTTCCCTGCGCCAGTGCATCGCCGTCAGAGGAAAACTCAAACAAACCGCCCACTGAACCAGCGGAACTAGACGAAATTCCTATATCTAAAAATGATTTTAAAGATGTCGCGGAATTCAAATATCTATATACATCCTTTTTTAATCCAAAAATACCATAGTTTTGACTTTCAAAAATAGAACTATTTATATTCCATCCACCATTTTTATTTTCATCTAGTATCTTGGACTGCTCGTTGTAGCCATAGTAGGTAGGAACGGCCTGAATTGATATTGGGTTTATGTAGATATCGGAAAACACGAATCTACTCTCAGAAGGAAAATTGGATCCATCTACTATAATTGTTCCATTCTGCAATTTAACGTAGTTAGATATCAAGGTTTTCGCTTTTTCCGAAAGAGATTTTGTTGGACAAAAAGTTACGACATCATAACCTTCAAGTGTATTTACGGAATTTAAATCGACCAACCAATAAGTCGCCTCGTTTTTTTCGTTTGTTTGAGATTTTGGATTTTCAAATACAAACTTAGAAAAATTAAAGGGTGAATTCTGCATTCTGTAGAAAACGTATGGCTCTATATTGTCGTAGGAAGTTGTGTCATTTGAGTCATAGAGAACGGCAGCTTTTACTGTTCTTAGCTTTATTCCTTCGGCTTCTTCTATATTCGCAAAGTAATCAACTAATTCCAAATTAACAGATTGTTTTGATCTGGCTACGAGTCTCCAATTGAAAATCTCATAGGTTCTATTATCTGCAAGTGCTTTTTTGGGAACGAATACATTATATCCACTAGAGTTAATATTCTTTGAAAAAACATCAGAATATTTTTTGTTATATTTTTTAACTGAGTAAACTTTTTTATTATAGCTATTATCAACTACGTAACTTTCTTCTGGATTCAAATAGAAATATTCATGGGCGTTTATGGTCTCAGAGTATCTCAAATCCTGCCTAGTGATATTTCCGTCTAGATCGCACTCTACCTTGTCGTATATTAATTTTAGATTCGTTGGTTTTGTTGCATCTAATCCAACTACTATCCTGTATGGTATATCGGCTTCGTCAAAATTTTCAACAGTACTAAAAGGCTCCAAAAGTATTTTGTATTTTTTCTTTCCGGTTTCTAGATTGATGTACTCTTGATTTTGCGAATCAACGACCTTGATATTAAGGAACTTAATTCTATTTTCGCTCAAATAATCACTTAGTCCAGAAAAACTTATTCCAGGCGGACCAGCAGTAAAAAACCTACTAACATAATAATAGTGAAAAAATTGAGTGGCATCTATTTGATACTCATCAAGAATTTCTGTTTTGTATAACTGACCAATCAACGAATCACTTACAGTTAAATTGGCTGTTGGAAAAAAAGTATTCCCGTACACATCCTCCAATATTCCAAGCTCATTTGCAAAAAATGGCTCAATTCCGTCCGCTAAAGAAGAAGTATTTTCCGGAATAGCTTTCGATACGTCAACAACAGAAAGATTATTTTTTGGGCTTAAAGATTCATTAGAATAAAAAGCCAAGTTTGCTGCATCTGACGGGACGGTTGAGCCAACTTTTACTGCTGATTCTTTTTTGTTGACTGTTAAATTATCAAATTTTTTCATTTAACTATCCTCATAATCTTCATACATGTTCCCATAAGAGGAAATAACATTTGGGGTTGAACCGAACAAACCCATTTGATATTGTTCATATCGAGAAATTGGGAACCATTTTGGCGGAGTCCAGTTTAGCTCTGGCGTTGCACTCGGTGATGCGTCGTACTCATGGTTAACATATTCATATTTAAATCTAGGCTCTTTAATTATTTCATCACCGGATAGCGGCACTGCCGTATAAAATCTGGGAAGCGGTACTAATTCATTTGAGTAATGAATATTATCATAATTCTCAAACCAATACACCACGTCACCGTATATAGTAACTGGTTCACTTGAAGGAGTTGAACTCATCTCGGTTTCTACGACAACAAACCATAATCCCGGATTTGTTCTGTCTTGAGAGTCAAATGGACCAATATTAAAGTTTCCGTATTTATCCGCTTTTACGTATCCCGAATACCCGTCTCTTCCTGGGACAGACTGGTTTTGGGCGTATTCTATTTCGTTGAGGGCGTCATAGGCTGTTCTTGCTTTTCTCCAATATATTATTGGCGTACTAGATGGAGGCGTATTATTGTTCCTTACATACCCAGATATGTATACGCTATCAATTAAATTAGCCTTAATATTAAGGTTATCTACGGCTGCCCTTAATTTAAATTGACTAGTTTCATTTTTTGTTAAATTGATTACGCATTGCTCTAAAAACCCTGAGCTTTGGCTGTTTTTATTTGCCCCAAAAGAAGGATAAGATACACCCTGAATATTTAAATTAAGACTAACACCTGAATTACCTCCAGTATATTTAACGGTTGTCTTAGCAAATCCATTGTTGTTAGTCGTTAGGTATTCTTCATCGGCTTGCATGTAAGTCCCGTATATTCTAAACGTTTGATTTGGCTTTGGATTGCCTAAAACATCATAGGAAATTATGGAAACATATACAAAGTCATTTTCTGAATTGGAGATCTTATACGGAGAAACCCATACTGATGCGGAATCAAAATCATACTCAGAATCTGACACAAAAATATACCCCTCATCTATAGGATTATTTATTGTGTTAATAGATAATCCAGATGGCGTACTAGATAAAAACTCAGAGGACTCATAAACAACATTGTAAATAGATGAATCTGAAGGAGTTGAAGAGAGATAAAGCTTTTTTTCGTTTCTTTCAACATAAAACGCTTCATCCACATTATAGTCCACTATATATTCTCTCCCAGGCACTACCACACTTTGATGTGTTACCGAATCTAGTATCTGTAGTCTGTTGCCAATATGTGAGTAAAAGCTATCTCCACTCTGAATTGCCGAAGAAGAACTAATATAGTATATGCCAGTGTCTTCGGTATCTACAACATGGTTTCCATTAATGTCTACAAAAGTCCATATGTAAAATTCTGGATTTAAAAGAGAGGTTGTTAATATTTTTCCGGTAAAAGAATCTTGTATGCCAATATTTGAAACTATTGGATACGCTAAATACAGCGCTAAATCTTTTGAGCCATTTATAATTTCTTGGTTGCGGAAAGTTACGTTACCAGGAGTCGAAGCGTCGTTGAAGTAAGCTTCTTTATAATTAATCGTGGAACCGTTAGAGTATGAATTTACCAATATAGGAGCTGCCTGTGTTGGAATATGTGAGAGGTCGATCTCAAATAACTGACCATTGTATATGTCTACTATTGGTTTAGCGTATACGTAATATTCATTCTCTGATAGATACAACCAGCCGGTTTTTAGGCTTGGATCTTTGTTGTCAAAAATATTTAAAGAGTTATTATCATACGTGCTTGCATTCTTTGCGTCGACCATAATGCTTGAGTATTTGTAATTCCCTATATGTGGGTCATACTCCTCGTAAATAAAGTCTATCATTTCACTAGGTGAATAGCCGCTGGATTTTACCGCCGATTTAGATGTAGACAAAACTATATCTTCATTTAGGCTAATTGGGTTAATTTCAGAAATAATATATTCGTCTGCTTTTTCAAAAGGTATTCCAAAAGAATTTCTATTCACATCATATTTACCGACAAAAGAATCTACATGATTGGAATTGGGCGATCTGCCTAAATCTTCAAATTTTTCTGTTTGCTTGTAAGCGTTGCCAAACATATCAAGATATCCAAATATCATTGGAGTACTTTTTATTTCAACTCCCTCAATATTTGACCATATGGGCTTTTTAAAGGGATAGTATGGCGTTGCTGATAATCCAGTTGTAATCACAACAGATTTAGTAGGATCGGAATAGCTTATTGTGGCTGATTCAAAATAATCGGTATCTGAAGGCAATCCGCTAGCATCGGGTGTATCGTATCTTTTAATCAATATATTTGGAGAAGAAGGAATAAAGTATTCTGGAGAATTTATATCATATGGATTTTCAGATCTTCCACCGTGTTCAGGGTCTTTTATTTCTTGAGTTTGAAATGTTTTATATAACGGACTTGGCTGCGACTTTTCATTTTCTAGTATTAAATTTTGCGGAACTACTCCAATAGGATAGACTAAGGATTCTTTTAAGTCGTCAATTAAAATTTTGTGGTTATCTATTGAGCTTATATCATTATCTTTATTTATTTCAATTTCGTCACTTATTTGATCAGTGATTCCGTATACATTTTGTGTTCCGTAAACTGTTGAACCAATTTTAAAATTCGCATTTATGTAATTTATATTTGGAGTTGACAATGAATGTTGTGCACCAAAGGATGGATTGACCTGATATCCGGATGAATGTTCATTAAAGGCGACTCTGTAATTTGCATTTGTTACGTTTTGATATTGTTGAGTTTGCTGATTCCATTTAGCTTGCGCGACAAGTCTTATGTTATTTATATCTTTTATATTTATCGAATTGGTTACCGGTGTTGCGGAGGTATTTGCGTAAGAATATCCATAAGTTTTTTCGACGAAATCTATAGATGGATTACTAAATCCGTCTGAATTGAACACTTTTATTAGATTATATTCTGGACTAGATGGACTATTTTGTGAATAATAATTTTTTACTATAAAATCTTCCCTATCTAGATAAGAGAAATTTTTGAAAAAAACAGAAGGCGTAGCGTATTGATCATGGGCTTTTAAGTCTATTTCATATACAAGGTTTACTCCACCATTTGAAGAAGGGTTTAACTTGTTTGGATTATTTGCGTCTGGGTCTGGAACGTTGGGATGATAATATTGGCCGAAATAGACGATTGGAATTTTTATTGGAGAGTACACATCAGTAAACGACAAAGCTTTATATCCCGATGCCTGAAAATATCCCTCGAAAGAAACCGTAGAATAAGAATCATTTTCTACAAAAACCATTAGATCTTCTAAGTCTCCGACCCCTGTTTGAAAATAATTTTGAGTGGCCCTTTCCGAATCGTATACTGAAGGTATTGTGGTGATTCCCTCGTGATTAATTCCCGCTACGTCCCATATTCCATCTTCCCAATTAACGTATCCGTAAGTAAAAGGATATTTTTCATTGATTGACTTTCCAAATTCAAACAGTTTATCTTCAGGAACTCTGCTAAATTTTATATATGGAGTAGAAGATTCTATCTCTGAAATTTCTAATATCTCCGGAGTGGCTCCAAGATAGTTGGAATCTGGCGTAGCTCCATAGGCCCTCCAAATATCAAGCTCTCTTCTTAGAGTTCTTTTCAAGCCCTCTACATCGGTTGACGGAATGTTATTATATACATCTAATATTCTTTTTTTATAGTTTACATTGTTTTCCAGAAACAATCTGCCCAATCCTACTTTTGCGCCAAATTCATCAAACTCATTGAACAATAAAATCGGTTGTTGACTGTAAGCTATTCCATCTATATCTAGAATTTGAAATTTCCTTAACGTAATTATTTGATTATCTATTATGTCATGATAATAGGCGTAATCCGTTTTCTTATATCCATAAAGCTCATTAATAGATCCGGTCCTAGAGAGTGCAATGGAATCTCCACTTACTTTTATTGCAGCATTTGGGGCTGCATATGACACATATATCCAATCAACAGAATCTTCATTTGCTGTAGATATAAATGCGTCCAAAGATTGAAGGCTGAGAGCCGAATTAATATTTTCTAAATGTTCTCCAATCAGAGAGTTTAGAAATTTTCCTCCAACAGAAATAGGAGTTGCTAATTCTGGAGTAGCTCTTTCTAATGAATCCTCATACAAAGATGTCCAACTAGGAAAATTACTTAGTATAGACCTGGCTGAATCGGATATAGTTGGAATACTAATGTCATGAATTAAGACGTCCAAAAACAACAGCAGTCCGAAATCTGATATTGCTTCCGGATTTTCAAAGAAGATTGTCAACTCTAATTTTATATATCTTTTACAGTTTGTTAAAAATATTACGCCAGAATTGTTAGAAAACTCTGATGGCATCCATGGGCCGTTAGATGTGTCAGATTCATATACCTGAAGATTAAATGTGGGTTCCAAAGTCCCTAAATAATTGGTAAATTGAGCCTTAAAAGATACTAGGTCAACCCTGGATGAATAATCTATAAATCTATACAAATTTGGAGTTGAGTCTTCATATATTATTTCGCCATAGTTTGTTACGTAGATTGCGTTATCATCTAACGGCGTCGAATGGTTACCGCTATATGATGGCGACGTTAATTCTGTTCCAACAAAGACAAAATCACCTAAAAGATTCAAGCCACTTTCAGATCTTTTGTAGCAAAAGTTTTTATAGAACCCGTTATTATATAAGTTGATGGGATCAGTTGTCCAAACGTTTCCGATTTTTGTTAAAGTCTGCGCTTCGTAGACCCAACAGATAGTTTTTCATCTCTGATCCTTTTAATTTACTCTAACCAAATTGAATACTCAGAAGTTACTCCATGCTCTGGGTGAATGTACATTAGGTGTTGGCAGGCTCTGCCCATAGAGGAAAAGAACTCCTGCGCATATGTATTCCCGCTTTCTGGTGAACCGGATATTCTAAGCATTCCGCTTCCTATTGTCATCTTAAACTGTTGGTGATAATGCCCCATGAATACATCGTCAAAATGCTCAGGAATAGCGCCATCTTTCCAGCCCATTACTTTTTTATAGTAAGCGTGATAAGAACTTGGTGACGGTAATTGATCGCCGTGTATCAACAAACTACCATAATCACCTATTGTATCTACTGCGTACCAGTTTCTTTCTCCTCTCCCGTCGGGGATATTGAAACTGATTCTTTCCTCTTTATCAAAGATGAGTTCAAGTATCTTATATAGTAATCTATCCATATTTGTTTCTGGATCATGAGACTTTCTCATCTTTCCGCCAATAGCCCCATGATTTCCTATGATGCCGATAACATGTACTCGTTTAAAGTTTTCTAATGCAGTAGTCAAAAACTTAGACAGTATTCTTGGGCCATTTATACCAACCTGCCTATAAAGACCCGAATCAATTAAGTGAGATTGACCAGCGAAAATTTCTTCTCCTTCAACTATATCGCCAAGCAGCCATACATGAAGATCGTCTACGCTATGATCCATTCTTTGAATCTCGGTAATTTCAATTAATTTCTCCGTGTATTGCTCTATTCTTTGCTCTAACACGTCAGTGTTATAACTGGCCGTAATTTTACCCATTTGCCAGTCAGAAAAAACTGCAACGGCGGTCTCCGGAGTTTTATGTTTAGAAGAAGCCTTGATTGAGGGCTGTTTTATTTTTGGTAGTTCAAAATTAGAGAAAACATCGAAAGCAGCTTGATATGCTGCTACCACAACTTCGTGTTGAACATTTTTGTGTTTATCTACTAGTTTAGCCAATCTTCTATTTTCTGATCTAAGAAAATCGTTCCTAGAATCAGAAACCATAGACGCCAATTCGGAACTTCCGTCCTGCTCGTAGGAGTCTTCAGATTGAATTTCCATAACAGACGATTGACTATATGATCCATCTTTTTCGTTTATATAATCAACTATTTCTTCATCTGTTATCTCAATAATATTTAAGTCTTCATTCAAAATGTCACCCTTGCCAACGTTTTCAAACACCAAGTTTTTTGCCTGTGAAACATTAGGGGCGCGCACTATATAGGTATTAGTTATTACGAAATTTTTTTCCATATTTGAACCTACTGTTGATTATAAATTGTACTGACCAATTATAGCAGCATAAATAGCTATGTTGCCAGCACCTGGATACAGTTTATCGCTTAAGGGGGTAAAATCTGCCAAAGGCAGATCCTTTCCATCTGCGTTGAATGTATTGATCGAAACGCCCCTTATGTAATCAGAAGACTGTCGTATTTGTCTTTCTATTTCGGATATAGAAATGGTGTCTCCTATTGTCAAAGAATTTAAATATCTTTTTACAAAAAGTGAAGCCTGGTTTTTTATGCCGGCTGCAAGCACATCGTCCACAGAATTGGACAGGGAAATAGTGGCAGAAAGGTTTATCTCTATTTTTTCTGCCAACCTAACATTAAATCTTACTCCAGCTGGTCTAACAGAAGCAATTGACGACAATATAACCTCTGGCATCTGCTGTATTGCGGATAAAGTCTCTGGAACAACTATAATATCGCAAGACCCTATTCCATACGAACTTTCTCTAATTCTTACGTCTCTAACTCCCTTAATTGATAATACCGCAAATCTAACTGATTCGGTGGTTCCTGCGGCCCTGGTTTTGATAGAGGCAACTATTCTTCTTCTATAGTTTTCGTCTCCCTCAGAATTAATTTTTGAGTAAACTTCTTTTGTATTTTTGCAAAAAATAACTACACCAGGAGGGGCAATAAAATTATGTATTGTTAAAGAATTTTTTGGAGCAACATACGCGTTATCCTCAAAATCTGGCATGATCATACCATATGCCCTTGTTGCTCCTGGCGGTATTACAACTTCTCCATTTAATTTATATCTATACTGTCTACCAGAAAAATTTTCTATATTGTTATAAACAAGAGTTTGTGATGGCACGACAACTGCTTGACTGTGCGGTTTTTGTATAAAAAATTCAATATTAAAAGACTGTCTTTCTGCGGCGGCGGAATCAGAAATCTGCTTTCTTGTTACGCCATAGAGTTCGCCTATCAAATCAAGGCTTCTGCCAGAAGCCGTAGACAATCCACTTTGTCTAAATGTAAAATTTAATGAGGCATAAAGATCAGATATTTGAGAGCTTATTGCTTCAGCAAATGCTCTTGCTATTGATCCAGGATAAATTGCCGTTATGCCAGCATCGGTCTCTAATGAATTGAGAATAGAAATTAAAATTTCTTCTTTTTCTTTTGCGCCGTAAACAACCATTTATGCTCCTAAGCTTTGATTAACCGAAATGGTTACTGGTTGATTTGTGTCTGTTATGATATGAACATCAAACCTTATAGAATTTTTTGAGGTTGGAACTGAGGTTATTTGTATATTTCTTCCAGCAAAAATATCTTCTTTTTCAAGAGCAGCCCTTATCATTTGGGATCCGTAATCTCCTGTCTCTTGGCATTGAGGCATACCGTACAATGAAGATAGATCAGTTCCTAGGGAAGGATAGATTTTAAAGTCGCCGGGTTCAGTCATAAGCCTTAGGTAAACTTGTTGAATATCGTCTTGAAGGTTGGAATTTGTGAGTGCAATATCTTTTCCTCCATTTATCAAAAAATCACCAGACATCGTTAAGTGTATATCAGACATTTTTTATCTCATCTGCCTTGCTTTTTGCTTGAGAAAATTCATATCCTTCTTTTAATAAATCGATTAAATATTCAATATATTCTGCGGAGTGTTCTTTAAGAATATTATGTACAATCATTTTATTTTTTTCAGAAAGGCCTTCTGTAGAAATTAAAGAATCATATTTTTGGTTATTATTTAATTCCTCAAAGCCTAGTCCATAATCACCTTTTATAGTAATGGGAATTTGAATATCTTTTTCTTCTAAATTCTTTAACTTTGCCAAATAATGCTCAGCGTTATTTTGAGCCGAGTTTATCGTTTTTGTGTCTAATTGAACTAGTGTTGGCTGCGAATAATCATATGCTGAATAATTAAAATTAAAGTTATTCCATCTTAATCCATTTTCTGAACAAAACATTCTTATTTTATCTGCAAAAAATGATATTGACCTACCACTTGCACTTATGACTATCCCCACTCCAGAGGTTGCAAATATTTCTATATCTCCTTCGTCATTGAGTCTAATAAAGGAGTTATTGTCTGGATGATTAAGGCCAACTTCTCTTCTTGAAAATTCGTTCCTCCTAGTTAATTCGTCGGATACAGAAAATTCATAATTAGATTGTGTTAGATTGCTGCGCTGTTCGTACATGATTACCTCGACATATACTTAGGTATGCCCGTATTGACGGTATAGTTTCTATCATAACTAGATGATATTTCTGGTTGATCAAAGTAAAATGCAACATAACCACTGCTTTCATTGTCATCCCTAAATTGAACAAAACACCTAGTGCCGGGCTCAGGAGCCACAGACTGAACCCCAACAGTAACCGGGCACGGTACGTCATGCATAATGTTTCCCGTTAGAGTTGACATTTGATCATCCAACACTATTGAAGCAGTGTTGTCCTTTATGCTATAGGACATTATAACACCAGGCCTACCCTTACCCTGTTTCATTTTTGATTGATCTATTTGATTTTGTATCTTATGATCAAATTTAGGATAATTAATGGGCATAGTGTTTTCCTCCTAGCCAATTTTCTAAATAACTTTTTTGATTTGAAGAATCTATCCTTAATGTTGGAGAAGTGCTTATTGTGTTTTGTCTAATCCAATTTTTTAAATCTTCTTCTTTTTTTCCGGGTCATCTTAATATATACGGATGAAGCATCAGAGAAATTCGTTGCGGTGATCCAACCCTTTTGCCCTTCTTTATCCCAATACCCATCACCCCAAGCGGACACTCTATTGCTTAAGCCGTCTACTGCCTGTTTACTACTCTTAAATCCCATTTTTGATCTAACTAAATCTATTTGATTTGCTATATTCCAACATCTTCTATCAAAAAGATCCAGTCGAATATTTTCTTTTTCGCATCTTTGATTTATATATGATTTTATTTGTTCCTCTGTTAGATTCTCATTAGCCTTATCTGGTAAAGCTAATTTCCAATAAATTATATTTTCTTTTTTGGGAAAAGATATGTATGCTGTTCCCATTCCACCGTCTTTTGGCACGGTAGAAATCTGCCAGAGACCTATAGCTCCATGTGTTCGTTGCGCAATGTAAACTTTTCTTTGAGACTCTCTCACAGAAATTGCCACAAAACACGAGGCTAACTCAGGGGTAAATAGTCCATATTGAACTAAGGCACTATACAGTATATTGGGCTCAACGCTTGCATGGTTTGCGGTGTAATCTTTTGTAAATTCATTTAATTCAATTGCTCTTTCGGCTCTGTCCGCCGGCAATCCAACAATTCCAGGAGGATAACCAGCAGATTTGGGGGCCCTGAAAAAAGTTTCGAGTTGTCCGTTTGGACCAGTGTATATACCGCCCCTGGTTGCGGCAAAGCTAAAATGTATATGGTTATTATGGGCTCCACTAGTATCTCTTTTAACTTTGAGATGTCCTAAATTAGGATATTTGGTTGCAATTATGGAAGTTGAATTGTTGTAGGTGTCGTACTCTTCACCGGTATAGCTGGCCGAAATAGCCATGTAATCAGGAACCAAATGCTGCGGCATCGCGTTAAACTTGGTTAGCAGAAGGTGGAGCTGATAATCATATCCTTGTTTAGAATTTATGTTCGTTATTCTTCTTAGGTATTTTCTTTCAACTTGATCCATTGCGGTTTGATAAAGATTCATTATGTCAAATGCTCTGCCGAATGCGTGATCGGTTATACTATTGCCTTGCGCTCCAGAGCTTCTGGGCTTAGAACCGTCGGTGCCATCTTGTCTAAATGTTCCAAATCCGCCCCAATAACCATCTATTGTTAGGGGAGGACCAAACGAAGTTGAAGCTAGGGCCATTAAACACTCAATTAAACTTGCACTTATAAAAGCTTTTTCTGAAGCAGACCTGACCAGGGCCTCGTTTATTTTTCTTTCAATCGTATCTGCCGTGCCTTCATAAAGTTTGGAGTTTGGAACGTCATATTCAGCCGCCAAATTGTTGTCTTTGATATCAAAAAAGAATCCATTTTTTAAAACATTTATATCACCTTTTGACAATCTGACATGTTTTGAAAGCAGTTCTCCTCTTTGAGAGTAATAAGTTTTTTGTAAATCAGTCAATCTTGAACTAAGGGCAACATCCATATATTTTGTTGCCACGGCACCGGGTGCCGATTCATAATCCTGCCAAACATGAGGAAGATTATTTGTCCCAACAGAATAAGCTGCAGTTTTAGATGCGGTATTATAGGTGGCATTTAAAGCTGTTGATACATCGTTAAGCAATCCCCTATCACTACCCTGTCGCCCCAGACCGCTTTGTAAAAGTATATTTGCAGCAACAGCCTCTGCTTCTTCGCCATCAGCAGTTAACTGCCCCTCAAGCATTGTTGCTAAGAGTCCTTTGTAGTTTTCTTTTATTAAATTAGATCTATATACGTTTTGATAAACAGGATTTTTAAAAAGATACTTTCCGGAGGCAGCCGACAACAAATCCGGAGTAGTCAATGTTCTTCCGGTATACGCTCTTTGAGATTGAGAGGTGGCAACTACAGCCTTGCCATTTCTGGGCACTATGTTGTTTACTATGCTCATTGTAAATGATTTAGAATCATTTAAAACATTTTTGTTGAATTCATAAAAAGAAGTCATAATTTATTCCTTTGCTAATAACCTTTTTTGTTCACTTTTTTGCCCGCGGCAACAGTATCTTTGGCTTTAATAACAGATGGGCCTTCAATCCTGACTACGTTATCGACATAAACATTTGCCAAATTATTCACTACAAGCTCCCAATTCAAGGTATAGGGAGTTCCGTCATTATAGTACTCGTCCCAAAGCACTAATGGCCACTTAGAGGAAATTCTATGTAGTTCTTCGGCGATTTTTATTTCAACCAATATAGAATACAGCTTCTTGGCTTTTGCAGAGTCTGTTATTAGGCTGTCATTTATTCCGAATGTATAGTCTTTGACTTTAATTTTACTTTCAATTCTTTCTTTTATAATATTGAAATTTCCTCCTCGTGAAAGGAACGAATTACTAGAAAGCGATTTGGAAAATTCAGATTCAACAATATTTAAGTCATACTTATGCTGAATAAATAGAGAGTGTACATAAGATTTTATTTTTTCCAATGCTTCTTCAGAAGTTTTGTAGAAGATCGTTGCTAAAGTTCTGTCATTAAAGATATCTTTTGTGTATCTATCTTGATTTTTGCCTGACCCGAATCTATTAGGATCGTAAAAACTGTCATCAACTTGAGCGGTCATGCTTCCATCAGTCTTTTCTTTTATTCTTAAAAGGAATACTCTGTTCTTCAAAGAATTGTAGGTAAAATATGTGCTTCTTAAACTGGGAGAAGTTGCTGAAGCTATTAAGTTGTTGTCAGCTAGTGCTTCCTCTTTATCGCTTGTGGATATTACTGATAATTCTGGAGTATCTATGCCCTCAAGGCGAACTGTAAATTTTGCTGATGACAATATATCTCTAACATGTATTGTGTCACCATCTATTACTCCAGATTTTTCTTTTACTTGCTTTACCGATAGAGAAGGGGAGGGATTAGAAGAATCTTGCTCAAGTGCTAAACCTTGTGTCGTATCTAAAATACAAAGAACTTTAAAAAATGGCTCAAAACCTGTTTTTTCTGGGCCTAAACCAGAAAGATCTAAAACCCTACTATGGATTGCGGCATTTTCGTAGCTTACGTGTCTTACAAGTTCTTTAATTTCAACTTCTTTCCATCCTAAATTCTTCAACAAATCATCAGTTCTCAAATAAAAATTTCCCTCTGAAGTAGGAACTTTTTTTCTATATCCAAGTATTCCCGGAAGCAGGGCTTTTGAGTGATATCTTCCTACTACCATTCCCTGATTATAGGAGAGTCCGGCGTCCATTGGTTGACCATTCTTATTTAGATATTGCACATATGCGCCGTGTTGATCCAAAAGATTATCCCTGACCCAAGTCCAACCCTTCCATATTAAATGGCCAAATATTGGAATCGCTTGAGATACTCCCAGAGCAATAGCTGTAGCTCCTTTTAGCTGTCCATTATTACCGTTAATTTGTGCCTTTTTTGATACTTCTTCCATAAAAGAAGAACTAGATGGATCATCAAAAGCCCCATATGTCATAGCGGCTACCGTATCTTTTATAACAGCAGAAGCTCCGTGGGTATACTGTATTCCTCCCATCATTTGAGATTCAAGATTATCAGAAAGTGCGTCTAAAGAAACTCTTCCACCAGAAGATATTCCAGTATTACCGCCCTGAATTGAACCAATATATATTCTTGTATCATTTCTAATTGCTTGAGTATTCATCCAAGAATGAATCCAGGAAGTCATAAACCACTTTGCTGGATCGTTGACTGTAACTAATGCGTTGGGAGTTATCGATGTTACAAAACCAAGTTCAGAAGTAAAATGATGTATGACTTGTTCGACTTCAAACATACCGTACATTCTTTCATAAACGTCTGCTAGATACACTAAATCGTGCGGCCTTATGTCTGGATTACCAATTACCAAAAGCTCTCCACCATAGATATCTTTTATGTTTTCTTTTAGGTGGGCTAATCCTATTCTTCTGGCCAACAGCTCGTCTGGAGAGCCAGTTAGATTTTTCATCATTCCCCTAGTCGCTTCAAACGGATGCAATATTGGATGCAATATACCAAGAAATCCTTCTCCTATTGGATTGTCAAAATATATTCCAGTTTCAACAGTTGACTCTGTTTGTTTATCTGCTGGAGCCCCCTTGTCTAGCGCAACGGTAACCGGGAATCTTCCGTCCGATACGGCGGTAATTACCGTGGAAACATTTTGAGTTGTTTCCATTATTTGATTGCTCAAAATATGGCTAAATGAACTTAGGTAATGCATTCTTTGAAATGGTTCTCTAATTTCTACAACTGGTTCTCCGTATTCTCTAGTGAATGGATTGTCAACCGCCCTCAATATAGAGCCATTTCTACCAAGTGAGTAATATATGGAATCATTTAAGGCTTTATTTAGTATATTTGCCTGCTTAGACAGCTGAGCTACTTCAGACAATCCATAGCCCGTCTGCAACATACCGGTTTTGATCAGCGAAAGTAATCCATCTAGAGCCGTACCAACTGCACCAAGGAGTACTCCAATACTATTGTCCCAACGATTTTCTATGGTTTTAGCGGTTTTACTAAAGATGTTTCCCGCGTCACTACCTTGACCCTTATACTTAAGCAATAATTGTTTGAACTCTTTATCTTTATTAGATTTTGCGTACTCTGAATATGGATTGATAAACGCCGCAAATATTTTATCAACCTCTTTAAAATCCCATTCATCGCCAATTGCTCCAAATCCTATGCCTATTTTTCTTGATGGCTTAAGAACAAGCCAAGCTCTTGAGTAAGGATCGTTCCAAAGCTTATTCCTAAATGCTCCAACTAAAGTTAAAAACAAATCTCTGGGAGATTTTATAAATACCCCTGAATCTATTATGCCTGCTGCTTTTCTTATTTCTTCATTATCAGTCGCTATAAAATTTTGTTTGAATTTATTAATTTTGTCATAGGTAAGCTTATTGTAATATGATATTAATCCATCTTTTTCAATCGGCGCATCTATAAAGTTCTTCCTAACATATTCTATTGCCTGCTGGCTTGAGGCAGAAATTTCATTTCCAAACAATGCCTGAAACTCGTCAACTGCTGAATTTCCAGTGTCGCTAAATTTTTTAAATATTTGCGTACTAGCTTGACTATCAACAAAAATATTTTTAAAAAACCCCTCAAAATCACTATCGTCTTCTGGGTCTAATCCATAAGTTTCCATAAAGATCATTTTTACGGATTCATATGTGTGATATCCCACCCTAAATTGATTCCATATTTCCTGGGCCGTACTTAAGTTCCTACCACTACCCGCTATAACCGAAACTGTTGGAGAATAAGATTCTTCGTAATATTTTCTTGCGTCTATTGAAATAGGATCAGCTATTGAATATACCGGAATAAATTCAGCTGTGTTTACTCCATATGTATTATTTCCTGTTTGTGCTCCAGCTTCATCTAAGAGCTTTAGTCCAGTTTCTTTTGAGACTGGATCCAACATATTTCCGTCTCCATCTTTTTTATCAGATTCAGATGGATTCAATGCCCTTCTGTAATATGAGCCGTAGTTACCTCCGGCCTGGGTAATTTATGCTGCTTGATATCGCCGTAGTAGTATATTCGTCCAAATTATTTTTGGTTGTACCGGGATATAAAAGAAGCGGATTTGGCGCTGATACCGTAGCAATTAATTCTTCTCCCTCAAAATTTCCAAAACCCAGTAGAAAATCGTTTACTTCTTCACCCTGACCGTTTTTTGCTTTGAATCTTTTAATTGGACTAAAAGAAGTGGCAGCTACTCCCAGGGGAACTGTATTGGGAACAAAGGCAAAACTACAGTAATGAGGAATTGGCATGTCGTTATATCCAGGACTAAATTCTTTTCTAAAAGTACTTGTTGCAGCCGAGTATTCGGTAGTGCGCAAAATATTAACGTCACTACTCAAAATACCTAAATAATACGCGGCGTCTGGAGAAACAACTGCAGCAATATCTGCTTGACCTATATCAACGGTCGTACTTGGATTATCGGCTTTATAGCCAAATGCGCTAAAGAGAGTCTCCCCCGCAAAATCTAAGGCGTTCTCTATAAAACCATCTTGGTCGGATACGTCTATGTTGTTACTGTAAGAAACAAATTTAGTTCTTTTTTCGCCCCACAAAAAGTACGCTGGCTTACAAATTACAGCTATGTTTGTTCTGGAATTATATACCATTACATGAGCTTGTTTATAGTCTTTTGCTTCACCAACTAATTCGCTTTTTGTGGTACCAGGAAAATATTTACTTATGAGCTTGTCTTGATCTGCGGAATTCTTTGGCAAATACGGCCATCTCATAGCAATATAGAACTGTTCATCCATTGCGGTTTCTGGCTCACCCCATTCATCTTTAAAATTTATCTCGCCCCTGCCTGGTTCGGGAAGCGGCATTTGAATGGTTGAATTTTCGTTATTTAAATCTTCAAAACTTGAAAAATTGTATGCATTCTCTAATGGTTTGGAAGCTACTAAACCGGAAAGTTCATTCTTAGTGAAGAAATTAACATCTGATATAAAAACATTAACAAATTCTTCGCCATAGACAGAGCTTATTCCTTTAATAAATGTTTCTGCTCTATCCTGTCCTTCGGATGTATCAACTTGCAACAGATATCCTATTCCGTCACCAATAATACCAGTAGTAAATTCGTTCTTTAGAGAAGACCCAAATGGAAGATCATATGTAATTTCGTTGAATTGAAATGAAAAATTATTTAATTTTTGAGCTGAATTTAACTTATAGGAAAAGAATGGAAATCTAAATCTTTTTGGGAGTTGAGATATTTGCTTGTGCTCCTCTTTTTTTCTTATCGGCAAATGAAAACCAAGGGTTACAAATCCCTTCTTTTGAGGAAGCCTTGCCACAACTACTTCTTTATTTGTTTTTTTGTCCAGTTTCATAACTTTTTGAGATTTCTCAGAATCAAAATTTATTATTTTATTACTTAAAACACCAGCTGGTTGAAAAATATCTGAATTATCTTGTTGATTAACTCCATATTGAGCCAAAAATTGATTAGGTTCGCTGTCTCTAAGAAACGCTTCTTGATCAGCGTAAGGACTTATTTGCCTTGCAAGCTTGTCTATGATTTGTTGAAGAGATTCGTCTTCTTTGTCATTCATTTTTATTCCGTTTGAATAACCTAATTCGGCTAATTTTTCTTCAGTTAAGATTCCGGTTGTTATCGGAACAACTCCGGAAGTATAAAGCCAATGCGGTTTACCGTAAAATATAGTTGATCTATCTTCAAATGGTCTAACCGCAACTATATAGTTTGGCAGTAGCCTTGCGCAAACCCTGAATAGATCCCAAATTGACCTCATGTAAGTTTGCGCCCTAAATGAAACTTCGTCGAAACCTGGCATATCGTCATCGTTGTTTGCAGATACAAGTCCCAGCATTCTTGCGAAATTTGTTCCGCCTCTTCCGCTAAGACTACCCAGCAAACCGGCACCAACGAGTGCGCCGGCTGCGACTGGTAAACTAAAAGGAGCAGCTATTAGAGCGGCTCCAGCTAGCGGAAGTGTCTTGGCTGCTCCCATTGAACTGCTGTCTCCACTTGGTATTTGACCGGAGGATGTCAAACTATCCACAACATTTTTTGCGTCGGGTGAACCGGATTGACCCGCCCTAGAAACAAGATCATTCCACGACCTATCACTTAATCTAGACAAATAATTTATTCTTTCATTTGGTTCTGAATCTGGGGTTATAGAAGAAACACTAGTCCACCCATCTCCTAAATCTCCGCCTAAAAATTGAGCTATACCAGTTCCATTTCCCGGATATATATTTCTTTTAAATATTTCAAGATCTTTTTGAGATGAAAAATTTGCCCATAGTTGATTCATTAATGATATGCCATCTGGTCTTAGAGCCGGATCAGAAAAGTTAAAATTGCCCACGGCATTGTAAGCGTCTGATATTCCCGTTATTCTTCCCAGATGCCTTCTTTCCTCTGCTGCTGACATTGGCTCATATAACATATTTCCAAAATGTCTAATTCCAAATTTATTTTCAGAAAAAATTAGTCCTTTTTGCGCATGGGCTATACTTTCCCTAAACCTTGATGCGCCCATCGACAAAAGCCTAACCATAAGATCCCTGGGCTCAGAAAGCCATAGGCCAGTGTTAATGCCGCCGTCTACTCTACCGCTGTCACCTTTTTTCTTTGTTGAATTTACGATTGCACCAAGCTCTATTGCATCTGACTGAGCCGTTACAGTCACTATTTCGCCTTGTTCAACCTGAGTTATAGTTCCATTAAACAACGTCTGCAAAGAATTTGGATTTGCACCATATCCACCTCTTAAATGAACTCTAACTCCTGGTTTTAGTCTTATGTTCTCTATATCGACCACATAATCATTCCTTATATGATCCGTGACATATCTGGCTTTATTTAAGGTTGTATCTATTATTCTTGATAGACCAGCGGTTATACTTGGGTCTCCTGGATTAGTGTAATCATCAGAATACAAGGACGATGACTCTTTTGTAGTTAACTTTGCGTAAAGATTTGAAAGTCTGATTATAAGAGTATCTCCCAATAAATCCTCTGAACTAACAACTGAAAAATCTATAATAGATTGCAAACCATAAAAGTTATCAAAAACTTTTACTCCAGCAAAGTGCCCTCCTTCATCTATCAGCCACAGCATATACGTTGGAAATGCTCTTATCATTCTTCCGGAAATATCCCTATATTGAGTGTCTATTAGTATATTTTGCCAGTGAGCTTCTATACCTCCTGTATATGGATTTCCGTAATTGTTCAAGCTCTGCAATCCGGTAATTGCGTTTTTTGTAACGGCTTTAGTGGGGTCGGAAAAATCATCTGATATATTTCTTCCTGTTAGCTTAGCTGCGGAATTACCCTCTGATTTAACGTTCACCCCATCAACCGTGAGATAAAACCTTCCATCTTTTTCCGTGTCTATATAACCGAAATGAACCTCTGAACCAATACTGAGCATTGCGGGTACTTTTGTTTTATTGTCTGGATCAATAATCGGCATTGTGTACATATTTGCAACAAAATCTAAATCATCTAAATGGAAACTTACAAGTTTTTCTTCTTTTAGATTAAAGCCGCCAGCTAGGGCATATTGTACCTTTGACGTTATCTCTTCTTTGGCCGTAGAATACTTACCAACCTGAATTTGAGGATTGGATGCCTTATTTGACCAAGATGCATCTACGTCGCTAACTTTAACAGATGATGTGTATTCTATTTGATCTGTTATCAATTTCATATTCTTTTTTATTGTATTGTATACGTAATTATTAGAAGGATTAGATCCTATCAAGTTTGGATTTCTTAATATAGATGAAAGTAATTTTAGAAAATTTTCATAAGATATATCGTTTGCCTTAAGTATAGATATAACTTTTTCTACTACACCTTTTTCTCCTAAATGTTTTCTCTCAACACTATCCTGGTACATTCTGAGCAGATTGAGTATTTCTTGTGAAAGAGAATGATTAACTATGTCTAGGGTTTGTTGACCTATTCCTTGTCTATCTCCTGGAACTTTTAGCTCTTTTGGTTTTCCTTTAAAACTATATATAACTTCTTTATCAAACATTTCAAAACTTCTAAAATAAAAATCAGGATCTAGGTGTCCTACAACATTATTTTCTTTGTCTTTTAAGCTTAATGGAAAATCTGGATACGCGTTAAAAATACCCCACATTTGTTTTATTCTTAGAAATGGATTTCTTTTCGTTCCAAATTCTTCTATTAATTGCTTTTGATGTGACGAAGACAACTTCTCTCTACTTTGCTGAAAGATATCGAAGTCTAAAAGACTTATATTTACGTCATAAACATGCGGATATCCAGGTATGGTGCTGACGGAGTAGTTAGATGGAATAACATATTTAACTCCCGATAGAGCAGTTATTATATTCTTAATTCCAATAAACCCGAGAACGCCAGAAGAATGATTTAATCTAGCTAGAGCGTTAACGTGATCAAATATTCTTTTCAGTTTATTTAATTCTTTTTCTCCTATAACTCTCATGGAGATGTTGATAAATGTATCTCTTCCACCTATATGTTGATAGGTTGGTTCATCTTGCATTTGAATATGCATTTTTGCAATATTGTTACCTAGAGTTAGGCTTACTCCAGTGACTATGGCAGACTTAGGATCTAGATCAATTTTTATCATAGGTACTTCCCATTCCCTAAAGATAAATTGACCCTCTTTTGCCCTCATTCCTTCCATGAAATCTAATATTGATGAGTTATTAAAAAATTCTTCATACTTTATAACATTGAATACTTTTTTAACTTCTTCTTTTATTTGTTTTTTCAAATCATTATATTGCTTGGTGCCTTCTTTGATGTGCATTTTATTTGCTCTAGCTTTTGTTTCAATTTCAACTTGCTTGTCAAGATAGCCTACAACGTCTCTTGCTCTTTGTTTGAGAAATTTTTTTACTTGCTCTAACCCAAAGTTTAACGAACCAGGTCCAGTCAATTTTGTTCCGCTTATACACAAGTTTTTTCTCATTCATTGATGACTGTGTAGATTCTGCGGGAATGCTTACGGCATCGTAGTCTTTGAGATATTTAGTTTCGTCTTCAGTGAATTTGTTTGATCCATTTTCATTTATAAGATTAAGTACAATTCTAGCATATGATTTTTTTGCTTCTGTTTTTTCGTTAACGCCTGTTGTTAATATATCTAAAGCTGTTTTTATTTTTTGATAAATTGAGGCATTGTATACTCTGTTTTGCTCCAACTTTCGCACATCAGAAAGATCCATACCGTACTCTTCAGACGGATTATTTGGAAAACCGCTGCGTTATACCCAGGCTACCCAATATGCCTTTCCATGCGTCTCTGCCATATTCGCTAAATGCTTTTTCTTTTTCGCTTCGAAAGTTAGATGCGTCCGGTAAATATATTTTAGTTTGAGTTTCTGCGGGAATATAAAAGGAAATATTTTTTCCATCTGTCCATTCACTAATTATATTTGTAGTCAATTTTTCGTCTTCATACGCACTAAATCCAGTCTCCGGATATCTATCTGCTAGCGTATCTTTTTTGTATCCACTGAGTTTTACGCCTGGTTCTTTTACGCCTGGTTCTTTTTTGTCGTCAGATTTTTTCATCAAAAATGAGCTATTAACATAGTTGTGCATTTCTCCGGCTGCTCTACCCATAAACTGCCTATATTTACCCCAATGAACCGCCTGATTAAAATCATTAATCATTGGTAAAAATGGTTTGTGATTAAAATTCATTAGTTCTATATCTACTGCTAGGGCGAATGGGAAATTCGGAATAGTAGTTATTGACATACTGGACAAAGCAACAGCAGTTATTCCGTGAACTCTATTTAAATAAGCATTTCTAATCGGAAGAAAAGGAGAATACTTAAAGGCCGCTATTAATCCCCTTAGGGATGAAAGAAACTTGTCTATCTTTTGTTCATTTGATCCGTCAATGCCAAAGTCAATTTGATAGTTATCATTTAAGGATATTTTAGAGGCATCATTTATTGATATTCCCCATATTTCTTCATAATTTGGAAAAAATAATTTCATTCTTATGGACGTTTCTTTGTATCCAGAATTGAACTTGGGGCTAGATTTTTGTCTTATTGCCCCTCCAGTCATGCTGCCACCCTTAAAGAATGTATTTACATCTATGCTCAATGGCGGAACGTAAAAATTACAAGCCCCTATTCGCAGATGAAAAATATCAGGAGATTTTGGTTGTATATTCGGCCTATATGGAGATGAATCTAAGACTTTTTTCATTTTCTTCGCCGTATTTTCATATCTTGCGGCGAGTTGGAAAAGTCTGTCTTTTATATCTTTACCATCAAAATCTACCGTTCTTCCAAAAGCTTTTTCTAATGAATCCATAAAATCTTGTAAACTATTCAATGTATCCTCTTCTCCACCCCCAAGTCCATTGTTGGAGTAGTCCGAAGCCGCTGCTATTGAATCAAAAAAGAAACTTACAAGACTAGGAAAATATACATTAATGGTTGCAAGGGTCACAGGATTTAATGACAATTTTTGAATTACCTTATTTAACTCATCTAACCATTCAAGATCTCTTTCTGGTTTTATTGAATCAAGCGCGGATCTTTTTGCTCGCTCTACAGAAGATAGCCTGTGTTTTGCAAATTCAGATATTGTAGAAGCGTGTCTAGCTAAAGCCAAAAGACCACTTTCCTCAACCTTGACCATCAAAGCTGCAAAGCTTTTTTCAGTTAGCTTAGCGGCCATCTCCAAGTTTGAGTTTCTAAATACATTTGTAAAAGATCTTCTTTGCGGAGAATCTAATTCAGGTACAGCTTGGTTAAACGCCCTGTTCAAAAACCTGCTGTACGCATTTTCTGCTTGTATGCTCGAAGATACATTTGGGTCAGAAAACTGTATTTTTGCCATAAAAGCCAAAAATCCGATCATGAGATTCTGGATTTATTGTTGCTTCCGTAAACTCATTAACTTCCGAAAGAGAGGTCTTTTCTCGTTTTATCAACTCTGCTTCTTGGTTTTCGGCACTAACATTTGCTTCTATTACATTTACCCAGGCGTCTATTCTAACTCTTATTCCGCTTAAAATTGTTCTTGCAATTACTGAAGGATTGGCGCCATCTTTAAATTTTTTGCTAAATGTTCCGTTGTCATTTTCTCTCCAATAATTTTGATATACATCTAAATTATAGAAATAATTATCATAAAAATGTTTTCTTATACTTTCTTGCGAAGTGGTTAGTGGAAGATCATTACCCCTCTTGTAATACAGTTGAACATATTCATCTATTGTTAGGTCGTACTTTGTACTATTTGTATTTTGAACAAAAAGATTTATACACGCGTTTAGCAGGCCTTTTAGTAATAAATCTTGTTCATCATAAATAAAGATTTTTTTGGTATTAGAAGGGAGCTCAAAATTCAGTTCTTTTCTTTCATCTCCCTTTTTGCCCATTCTAGTTGAAAACTGCCCTGTATTTAAAAATTTTAGGAATTCTTCACTTGGTTTACCGGTAGATGATATTGCATTAATTGGAAATGGACCGTATATAGCTTTTTGAATAGCTTGTGTTAACTTTACACCGTTTTGGGATGTATTTGACAGAGTATTTAGGTAGCCTATGGTAACTGTACTGATTGAGCTAGACATGTTTATATCATATTGTTTCTTTTGTTGATTTCTGTTACGCGTTGAGCTGAGGAATCTTTTTGATAAGATTTACTCATGTTATTCATTATACTATAATTATTAGATTTTGTAAACTGCGTTTCTTGAAAAGAAAAATCAGGCTGTAGATCAGACTTATTATTTCTAGCTGTTTGCATATTGGCATTCAAATAACCAGAATCATTCATCTGTATATGGGTAGATGACCCCCCTATATAGCCCTCAAAAGACCCCTTAATTGAATCTGAAGTATTTGGAGATTTTGAATGCCCTACGCTTTGAGGGCCTGATTCATCAGATCCAACAGAGGTATTTTTGCTTGAAGATATGGCTGCCGCATATTTGTTTGATGTCTGCGTTCTATGAGAAGTATCTATTCTTTTAGATGCGGCATCTTTTAAGTTTTTATTTTGTGTATCTGCGCCAAAAATCATGATTTAATACCTTAATAGCCACTTGCAATTTCTTGGTACGGATCCCTGCCAACTTGTGGCGTTCCTGGATACATAGTAGTGTCAACATCCATATTTTGTCCGAATCCAGAGAATATCCTTAAAAAGTCTTCTGTTTCGGATCTATTTCCGTATAAGTTTACTTTATAGCTCATACCCGGAGAATAAGATCCGTCAACTATTTGAGGCACTTGGGGGATTCTTTGTGCATGTTTTTCATATGCCGACCCACCCGGAAGAAGAGGTGGACCTCCGACATTTTCCGGAGCCCTATCTTGTACGGCACTATATATTAAACTGCCCGCTATTAAAGCTCCCATACCATATATCGAATTTCTAAATATTTTATTTTCAGAGAAAAGAGAAGCTAAATCTTCTTTCATAAATTTAGATATTTTTTTATATTTTGTCCTATCTAATTCTTCACTATAATCTCCACCTGCCAACATATTTCTTAATTGTTTTCTAAATTTTGATTCACCAACAGATTCTCTGGCTGATTCACCAGTTGCCCTTAAACTATTTTGTACGTCTTCTGCAATTTTGGCATTTAGTTCATTTACGCCATATACGGCTCTTGCTCTTTTTGCCTCAATTACTTGCTCTTCGTCCAAGCCCGCCAAAGGATTTTCTTTATCTTCAATCATATTTAGTACCGCTTCTTGCACAGCACGTGCGCGTTCATCTGCAATTGATTCAGCATCGGCGCGCATTAATTCCTTTATTCTTTTTTGTGTTCCCTCTTCGGTAGAAACTTTTTTGGCTATATCTTCGTCTTCAGATAGCCTCTCACCTGCAGCCAACGCTTCTGCTTTTGCGCGAGATTTATGTACTTGATTTGCAACTTGATTTTCCTCTATCCCACCAAAAAAACTCGCCATTCTATTGTTTCTAGCCGCTAACATTTCTCTGGCAAACGTCATCAACTCTTCTTCCTCGCCATGCAATATTCTAAGAAGTCTATCTGAATCAAAATTAGCACTGAGTCTTTCGGATTGTTTTTCAAGCGCATTGAACAATTCTTGCCTAGTAACTCCGCCAGACATCATCTCCATTGCTTCATTGAAGTCAGAAATGATTGTTCTTCCCAACTTCATCTGTCTTCCAGTTTGAGTCATTTTTTCGGTGTCGCTATTATCGGTCAATTTAATTAAAGCTTCAAGATTAGTTTTATTTCTTTCTATAATTAGTTCTGCTGCGGTCATTGCTTCATTTGAAACTTCAGTTGCTCTGGTTATTTGATCTGATCTTATAATAGACAAATTCATTCTTAACATTTGTTTTTGTATTCCGTGCTGTTTCCTCAACTAATTTTTGTACGGCTGAACTTCTTGCGTATTTACTTGTGGAGCTTCCAAACGTCTCATCAAAGAATTCAATTACCGCGTCTTGATTCTCTGATTCAATTAAAGCTTTTAATGTGTTTCTAATTCCTCTGGCTTCCTCGTCAAGGCTTCCAAGTCTTTCTTCCGTTGCGTTTAAGCCCTCAAGTGCACCTTGAGCGGCTGTATATTGATCTAGTCTACTTAATCTTCTAGATGACAAGAGCAATCTATCCATTATTGGAAATAATTCTTTTCTTTCTTCGGCGTTAAGGATTCTACCCAGTTTTGCTTCTTGATTTGATATAGCAGTTTGGTAAAGCCCGGCTTGTTTACCAAGTCTTTTCCCCATTTCCTTAATTGCACCTTCGCCTACAGAATTTACACCTAATTCTTTAGTTAGTCCTTTTGCAGGCGCTAATATATTTTCAACTGATCTAAGTGCTGCTTCTGGACTTAAGCTGTGATCTATCATTTCTTTCATTGATGCACTAAAGGTTTTGAATAAGGCAAATCCGGTTGTTTTATCTATCGCAGTTTCAGAAGCAATTAATTTAATTCCATCTCCATATAAAAATTTTCTCATGCCTTCATCGTCAATTGTTGACATAAAATCATCAAATTGATCAAGGGTAGAGCCTATGACCATAGATCTATTTACATACACTCCAAGTATGTCCTGAGCTTCGCTGCCCCTAGCTAATCTAGATAATAGGGCAGATTCCCTTATAGATCCCAAGGTAGTATCGTCAATACCTAACGCATTTTCGAAACTCAACATTTTTGATACCGCTTTGTGGTCCTCGGCATTGATTGCATTTCTAAGAGAACTATATTGATCGTCGCTCAAAAGGCCTTTAAAATTTTCAACTGACTCTAGTAGATCTGCTTTTATTTGGGGAAATTCGGGTCCAAAATCTTGATTCTTAAGTTCTTCCATCAACCTTAAGCCACTTCTTTTAAATTCTTTGCTTGTAAGAGCGCTAGATCCAAATTTTTCTATCTGTTTAAACATTCTTCCATCATCTTCATAAATGTTTGCAATTGATCTGCCCATTCTTTTATAGACTGAAAATATTGCTTGTTCAATGTTTACATCGGCGGCTTCCGAGCCACGCACCAAAATAGATTTTCCTGGATCTTCACCAGTACCGAGGTTGAGCGATTATTAAATTTCTTAATAATTGAGTGTTTGGATCAGTGCCCTCATCTGCCATAAGAGATAAGGTTTTCATAAATTCTTCGTCTTCTTTAAATAAATGTTGTAAGGTCTCGTTATCTAAGCTCGCTCTTGCATATATATTTTCTTGAAAAGATGTCGGTTGTCTAGCTATGGAGAACAATAGCCTTTCTTGTTCCTGGTCATCTACGTATTTTATGAAGGTTATTAGCCCCTTGTCGTCTAAGTCAAAACCACCAAGGGCATTGAAAAATTCCGGAACCGCTCCAGCGCCAAACAAAAGTCTATTTCCACTTAACCTAAAAGACATCAAATCCTGTGTCACATTGGTCATTCCCGTTTTATCGCTCAGATTTTTAATTGTTGTTGCCATCTTTGCTTTCCCTAATATGGGTTTAGTTCCGCCTAAGGAGTGCATGCTTTCTGTTGAAAGAGCAAATCTTTTAGTGTTGGGAAGAACCGAATGATATAGTGCGCCATATGAACTCTCGTCCATTGTAAACATAGATGTTTGAAAATAGTTGGCCAAGTGATTCATCATCGTTGCAGAATTTTTGGGGCCGACTCCCATTTCATGTAATTCTAATATTTGTCTTGCAAAATTTTTATTCCTTTCCTTTGCCAACCTAACCGGTTCAGGAAGACCATCAGTATCTAGCTCTATTTGTTTTCTGAGATCGCTTATCATTCTTGGCGTTAACATATCTTGATTGATAACTGCATTCATTTGCTGTAAAACTTTTGTATTGTTATCCTTCATTGCTTTAAGCGACATATCACTAGCAAATATTTCGCCATGTGTTGCTATAAGGTTTGGGTCGGAATAAACAATTGAACTTCCTTGACCAAATCCGCTCAATATTATTTGATTAAGTCCTGATTTTCCTCTAAGCCCTAATTCTGATTTCATTCCAGAGCTCCCTATAATCAGGGAATAACCTTTTAGTCCTTCAATAAAATCGATCATTCGAGCAGCAAATTTTGGTTGTCCCTGATCAAGAAGTCCTCTACCGGTTATTTGATAGAGGTCGGTGTTATCCAATAAATTTTTTTGTCTTTTAAGTTGTTGAAGCGTTTCTTGTAATTCTTCAATTTCACTAGCATCTGATGTTGCGCGAATCTCTGCTTCTACTACGTCTATTCGTTTACCTATTCTTTTCTTGGCATGATTGTATACTTTTTTATTAATTAATGCGTCTCCGTCAAATTCTTGTTCAGCGTCTTTAAAGAGTTGTTTCACTATCTTTAATTGCGGATTATCCTTTAAAATTTCATCTGCTTGTTTAAGAAACTCTTTATTGTCTTTAGAGTTTTTAAGAATCTCTCTCAAGGGTTTCGATTCGCCAAATAATTCTTCTTTTAAATCATCAGCTCTTTTAGCTAGCTCTTCTTCAGACAATCCAGCTAATGTGGAGTCTCCGGCAATAAGAGATCTTTCAAGTGACCTTCTAATTATTTGATCTGTGTCCGTTTCTTTGAGCGCTAATGCTGCGTCTTTGCGGGCGGTGCTCAGCGTGTCTGTTATACCCATGGATTTTCTTAAAAAGTCCAAACCTTCTTCTATTACAAGTGTGCTCTCGCTTAAAGTTTTTTTACCCGTAATAGCGAATGAATCTACGTCAAGGAGTGTTAGATCTCTTTCACTAAATATACCCTTAAATCTTTTTGGAAGTTTTTGAAGAAAGTCTTCTACTGTTTTTGCTCCTCCAAATACTCCCTTTTTTGCTCCCTCATCTAGCATCGAAGAACCAAGCGCATTTAATATATATGTTATTTGTGGATTGGTAAAGGTTCCGAACTCCGCTTTCGGCAACCGAAGTAAATCTAAGTATATTTGCTCCGTCTTTATCTATAAAGGGAAAATAGTTGTCTAGTCCAACTTTTTTCATTTGTCTCTTTATAAAATCTTTAGCGTAGTTTCTTACGTCCGTTTGATCTTTCAATTGAGAAAGCTGAATCCTTATCTGTCTATCGCCCCTAATCAATTCGTCTATTTGACTTTCTTCCATACCAAGTTTTTTGAGTTGATCTTTGTGAGCTTCAAGTTTTTTCAGCACGTCTTTTTCATTAATCGCAGTAAGAAATTCTGCGGCTTGCTCTACCCTAGGATTGAAAGGAGAATTCAAACTAACTTTAGTTATTCCACCTTCTTTGATAAGTGGTTTAATTACATTGAATTTTGTTATCATTTCAGAAGAGGCTTTTGCAAATGCTTCTCCGTAATCAGAGAATTTTTGCCCATTAGTAATTAAGGTATAGGCTATTTTTTGTTCACCGTCTAAATCTACTCTTAGCAGTCCGCTTCTACCTAGCTCAGTTCTTTGTAGCGCATACCTAGCTGCCTTCAAATTCTTCATCGGATCTTCAAACAAGGTATTAAAATTAAAACGAATCATGTATTATGCAACTCCAGACGAAATGCTTACTTGATTTCTTCCAAAAGTATTGATTACCGGAGACACGCTGCCAGATATACCAGATCCGGACATCAGCTGCCTCAATCTATACAACGTATCTTGATTATTGGTTCCAGAACTGAAATCTGGATAGCTTGGATTAGTCAAGTTTGCTTCTTTTATTTGCTGTGGATAGTAACCCATTTGAGACATTTCAAGACCCATTTGTTGTCCTATTTTAATTTTTACGTGATCCATGTTTGTATTCGGGTGCCATCCTTCCCAAGACATGTCCGGTAATTCATGTCTTTGAAAGTATTCTGCTAACTCTGGCTTTTCCTCAACTTCCATACCCCAAGCTGCCTGATATATTCTTCTCTCTAGCCTTGGAGCTGTTGAGAGAATTCTTTCTCTTTCTTCCTCCGGAGCCTGTAGCATGGCTTCAAAGTGTTCTCTTTTTCTTTTTGGAACAGCTAAAGTTAAAGTATCGACTGATGCACCATATAAATCTGCTCCATACATAGTTCTTTTGGCGGCTTGCCTAAATTGATTGGCCGCCATCCCATCTCCGACTTTCTTGCGCCATATTTGCTAAACGAGTATTTTTTACGTAACTCAATATGTCAGAGTATTCCTCAAGGGCGAATTCTTTTCTCCTTGCTTCGGGAATATATCTGTCTCCAGAGACAAGTTCGTAAGTATTTCCTATGGTAGATGCCGTTCCACCTGTTGCTATACCCAATCCAGTAGAGAGTAATTTTGCCCTGGGAGTTCTACCAAACAAAGAAAATCCCACACCCATAGAAGTGGCTGCAACTATTGGATTTCTTTGAGTTGCCTTGTTTATCATTGGCTCTATAAAACTTTCAAATGGTCTTTGCCATTCCGGAAATGTTGCGCCATATACATTTCTTCTTTCATAATCTTCGGTAGCAGTTCTTTTGTTTAAAAATTTAGTATTGAAAATTGTATCTCTATGAGCAAGATACTCCCCAACTCTTGAGATTGCACCGAGAGTTCCTCCAGAGTATTGCCTATCGTCTTCGTAGGGCTCAAATTCATATTTCCTAGTGGTATCAGCCATTTGAGATCTTATTTCTCCAACTCTTATTCTTTCGTCCGGAGTTAGATCCATTGAATCTATTTTTCTATCCAATTGCTTAAATTGCTGAGAATATGGCGCTATATCTGACAAAATATTTAATTGATCTATTGGGCTATATTGACCAGATTGATCGTAACTAACCCTATTAAATCTTTCGTATCCTATTCCCGGTAATCTGATTTCTCCCTCTTGAACCTTGGTGTACGGATCTCCAGTTTGAAAATTCATATAATATTCTGGGCCTGGAAGAAAATTATATTGTTGACCCATGACATTTTTTATTGGGTTTATATAATCTACATTAGTTCTTTCTTTCGGAATGAATCTTCTGGTTATTTCAGATAATTCTATATTTCCACCAGGAAAGTCTCCAAGTCCACCTAGGTTTAAGTCCCAGAATGCCCTACTTGTTCCATATGCCTTAGAGGCGGATTGCATTACCGCTCTATTTGGTTCAAAATCACCTTGTCCAAATCCAAATTTTTCTCTTAAAGAAGAAAATCCGAAACCATATATACCAGCCATTTCTTGTAATCTATAGCCTATTTCTCCAGATTGAAATTGCAAAGACCCAGAAGATATTGGAGAGCCCATAGGAACTATCTTAGGGTTCATTACTCCTCTTTGTTTTGGTGGACCATAGGACATCGCTCTTAATGGCTGATTTAAACCAGAAATCATACCCTGAGATATATTTGATCCAGTTCCTAAACTTGCACCTGCTGCTGATCTATAGTTTGCATTGGATCCAGATATTGCATTACCGTAAGGTATCGGCGAAGATTGATTAATTGGAAAAATATTAGATCCTATTGCTGCTTGACCTTGGCCGCCACCAAAACCAACCATCGGACCGTAGGCACTAGCATCATAGGCCCCAAATTGACCCGCTTCTGCGTAGTTACTTAGATTATTCGCAACTTCTTCTTCGTGCATTGTGCGTTTTGGTTTTAGTATTCTGCCCAATGTTGCATTTGCTATAGGAACTATCGGCCCAAACGGACCAGTAAAATAATCACCGGTCTCAGGATAAGGCCTGTCTGCATAGTGCTGTTGTTCAAATCTGTAGGGATCTAGTGGTCTTAGCGGCGATATATCATTATAGAATAATGCTTTTTCCATCGGACTTCCGTAAGTTTGAGACGTAAAGAGTGCTCCGCCCTGAAGTTTTCTATACCAAGAAGGACGATAATACATTATTTTCCCACCCTCAAAAGGAGTATTACCCAATGGCCAATATCTACCTTGTCGTATTGGCACTTCGCCTTCTGTTAATTGTTCTCTTTTTTCTGGTGCGTTCATACCTCCAGGAATTATCCCTGCCGATAACGCCTGCATTTCAACTACGCCCCTACCTATTTTAGTTGTAAAGAAAGGAGAGTAAGTTGGTTCTCCCTCTGGACCTCTTTCGTTTACAAGACCACCTATTTCTCTATCTGCTGTCATGAACGTAGTGCCAGCGGCGTATATGGGAAGAATTCTCTTGCCCACCATGCCTCTTGCGTAAAGATCCAATGGACCAGTAAAAGAACTGGTATTTAATTGCATGCCAACGGTTCCAAAATATCTATTCAAACGATTGACGATGTGATCCATCGCGTTTGCTGCTCCAGAATAGCTATCTGGATCCTTGTATGTAGTTAGGCCAAGAGCGCTTTTTACGGCCCCAAATGGATCTCTACCAAATACAGTTCCAAAAGTTGGAACAAGAGTAGTAGATTGACCAGAACCAAGTGGATCTACGAGCATGTCGTCTGGCGTATACTGTGCTGAGCCAAAAGCTCTATTAAGGGGTGCCGCAAGTCTATTAAACGGCCTTGGAATACTCGTTGATATAGTTGAAGCCGTGCCCGTAGTATAAGGATTAAAGAACTGTCTTACGGCGTTACCAACTTCTTCGCCCTTAGGAACCGGGCCAGAGATAGCATTTTGTGAACCGGCTGTTGAAAATTCTAAAAGTTTTCTTAAAGAATTTCTAGTATTCATCATTGCAGATGCGCTTTGATTGAACGTAGAAAATGCACTATAATTTGCCAGAGTTGACAAAGCTGCTAATTGTGATTCTGCAAATTGTCCAGGTGCCATAGTTTTTCGCATGCCTTGTATGGCCTTTTGCATTTCTATAAATAATTGATTTTCAGTACCGCGCAACGGTACCAGTAACACCAGTAAATGTATTTGCCTGAGAAACGAATCTGAAGGCTTCGTTCTTTGCTTGATCTAATCTAGTTGTTATTGTTGGAGATTTTTTTGCCAATTGAGATGTTGATAAGAAATCTGCTTCCGCAACTAGTTTTCTTAATGTAGAAATTGATTTTTCTACTACGCCGTCATCAATTCCTTGACTTCTAGCATTTGCCTTTATGATTGGAAGGGCTGATTCTATTGAGTTCATAAAATCAAGAAAATCTTGACCAGTAGATATCTCCGAAACCCTTCTTCCGCCGAGTGTGAATAACTGTGGATTATTTTCCTCAAGAGCCTTCATTACTCTTGGGGACAAACCTGCCCTAAATGTTGATTTTCTAAAAGACTCAAAAGATCTTAATATATCTTCTTCTGATATAGAACTTACAACCGATCCGGTTTCATCAAAAATTCTTAATCTATCTCCACTTACAGACGCTCTTTCATCTGCTCGTTGTATTCCCAATCTATAAGATCTAGAGGCACCACGTTGTTTAAAAGCAACTTCTTCACCGCTTAACAGTCTGCTCATTACCGCAGGATTGTTTATGTCACTTTTTCTCTTTGCTATTCTTCCTATTCTTCCAAAAATGGAATTAGGTTGTTCTGGATCGAAAGAAAACTTTTTCTTAAATGCTATTGCTCTTTCTGGGCCACCAAAAATTTTGTCTAAAAATCTTGATCCTGAAGTAGTAGTATCAATATCAAATACGTTTGCTTCCTGTCCAAGTCCAGATGCTCTTCTTGCGCTTCTTGATAGCATTTCTGTGCTGGCTGTAGGTATCGCTCTATAAGTACCTTTTAATGCCGTTGAAACAATTTCTCCAGAAATGCTGTCTTCGCCAAAAGACAGTACCTTACCTTTTAGTCCAAACATTCCGCCAGTACTATGCCAAATTTGAAAATTGGACCTTGATCCAACTGTTTCATTTAGTGCCTCAGAGGCTTCTTTTCTCAACGTTTCTGATTTTACAAAAGGTTGAACTGTATTCCCTGGTATATCATTTAATGCTTCAGCGGCTTCTTTTCTCAACGTTTCTGATTTTACAAAAGGTTGAACTGTATTTCCCGGTATATATTGTATTGGTCCCCTTCTTGCCATTTCAGAGAACGATTGAAAGCCAAACAAATCTGGAACCGAAAGATTGATTATGGGAACATGGAACTCATCAGCCAAAAATCTACCAACAGAACCTAAAGTATTTTTTACGGCACTGAAGTCTAATGTTTGTCCAGACCTAGTTTGATATGCGCCACCCAATCTACTCAAGCCTATAGACTTGGATACTGGATCTTCTAATGCCACTCTTGAGGATAGGTCTTTTATTATCCTTTGTTCATTTTTGCTTAAGTGAGAAAACTTTCCGCTTTCAATTGCCTCATCCACCAACAAGGGTTTCATTCCAAATAAGTTAAAATTACCTTCACTTATACCTGAAGTTATTTTTCTTTTTTCTATTAGAAATGCTCTAAGATTAGTAAAATCTGAAGGATCAAATCCGGCCTGTGATAATTTTTGCTCTATTACGTTTGTAGACTCTCTAATTCCATCGCTATTTTTAAGTCTTATTCCTAAGACTTGAGCTGTTTTTCTTTGTAAAAATTCTTTTTTAGCACTAGATAGAGGGCCAACGAAATCTTGATATACCTCTTTTCTCGGCTTTATAATTCCAGATGTTATGTCAACCAAGTCTTCTCTGTAAAATTTATCAAAACTTTGATTTATTTTTGACCTAAGGCCTTTTTGAAACTCCCTACTAACAAAGATTGCGTTTGCGTCTTCAACCACTTCTTCCATAAAGGATTGCGTGCCTTCGACTTGTCTACCTAAAATAGATTGACTAAAAGCTTTTCCGTTTTTTATTTGAGAATATCTGTCAAAAATAATATTATAATGATCTTCGGCGTTTTCCGATAAAACTTTAGTTTTCCCGATACTAATTGCATTAGTTGGCTCAGATCTTCTGCCGGGAAGTGTTATCCTAAGTTGTTTTACAAAATCACTAGCCTCTTTTTCATCTATGCCCCTATTGATCAATTGAGACTTGAGTACGTCTTTATAGGCTGATTGTTGTTCTCCCATAAAAAAATCAGACCTAGTAAAAGATCTATCTCCCGGACCACCAGCACCCATTATCGAAATCGATTTAGCTATATCTGTAATTTTACTTGAATAACCGGACCTTATCTTATTTACTGCTTCCGAAAGTTGTTTCTTATAAACGTCACCCGCCCCGGATATAGCCTGATCAAAAGTAATTGCCCCATCTATTACATCATAAGCTTTTCCGTAGAGTCCAAATTCTTTTCTGCCTGCTCTAGCTGCCGCTGTTATTCCTCTAAAAGTTGGTATAACGTCAAGGAATCCGTATTTTGCGGCGTCTTCAGCGGCTGTGTCTATTCCAAATGCAAACCTTTTAGCGGCTGCTGTGGCGGCCCTTCTCCTTGTTGCGCCATCAGCCATCATCTGCCTATAAGACCTACCTGGCCCATGCCTTGCTCCATGCAAGGCTTGTACTAAAGTCGGTTGTTCTGATTGAAATGTTTTAGCAGCGGCGTTAAACGCTCCGAGAAGTTTGTGCGGCCTTTTTCAAGAACTTACTTGTTATCGAAGCAAAATCGTGTCCAACTTCACCAAGAATATCGCTTAGATTAACAAATCCTCTTGCTAAAGTTTGCTGACCAGGACTCATGTCCCTGAGGGCTGTCATTGAGTACTTAAAGCTGTGTATAGAACTCTTTGTTGCGCTTACTCCAGCAGCACCCATCTCAAACGGAAGCAACATCGTAGCGGTATTAACTAGCGAAGTTTTTACAAAGTCGCTAATGACATCGGCTGGATTAAACCAATTTACTTTTTTCTTCTCTTCATTTTTGCCAAAAAGAGGATCGGTAAATCCCTTTTGAGTTACATATAAAGCAGGCAGTTCGTACGGTAGTCGCCTGGCGCCCCTAACCATTCTCTTTTGTATTTCATCTTTTAGGGTCCACACTGCAGCGGGTTCTGATGTAATCCCCCTTCCTGCTCTGTTTCTTTCCTCTTTTGTAAGATAGGTATAGCGGAATCTTTCGCTTGTAGATCCACTGTATCCAGTGGACAATAACCCGTCAGGAGTTTCACTAACCAGTTTTGAATAAGGATCGTCTACACCATCGATAAACCTTTTAACACCTTGAAGTTCATCAAGATTTCTTCTTAGGTCTGTCATGCCCCTAACTAAAGATGTAGCGGCACCAGAAAATCTACCCGATCCATCTGCTGTATCCTGTAGTTTTTTAGCTAGTCTTAGCCCACCCTTTTTTAGGTTGGCGTTTAGAACTAGTGATACGGCAACAGTAGTTGCTGTTGCAGCAAAAAAGCGCATGACGGGATTGCCGTCAAGCGCCCTTGTTATTGCACCAGAATTTGGCGATACGCCCTCTGTTTCGCCCTCGTTGATTGGAACATCCCTAGAGGTTACGCCATATCCAAGTCCGTGTAATGGCCCCCTATCTCTAATCACAGATCTCTCCTAATCTATTGCATTCCCCATAGCTTCTGCGCAATTGGATCTTCGTAAGATGCTTCTCCAGCTTTCTTGGAAATATTGTGCCTTGCAGCTCTTGCTTCTTCTTTCAGTTTTTCTTCTTCTGGATCTATCAATTCAAGAGTGATATTAGAAAGCGGTACTCCATAACTATTTTGATTTATCTCAAGTATTTTTTCTGAAAGAGCCACCCTTTCAGCCAGTTGAGAAAATGTCATGTCGTCCAAATCTTCTGGCTTGTAGGCTGGTATCGTTGATAGCACGAATGCCTTCATCAAACTCCTCACCTCATTTGCCGCATCTCTTTTCGCAAGGAGTATTTGCTTGGCCAAAGAGGGAGAATAAAATCCTGAAAAATCTATTATTTCTTGTGCCAAAGAACTTATCGTTCCAGCCGGAAGTTTTCCAAAATTGTAGTTTTCAGGATATACTACGGCAGAAGATATTATCAAATCTTCTGCGTCCATTGAATCTGAATTCTCGCTGTTTTTATATTCAACGATTTTGTCGTATTCGCTAAAGGTTAATTCCCTAAATGCTATCTCTTGATTTTTTATGGTTACAGAAAAGATAGAACCATGCTTCTTCTTAAGCGAGTGAAGAAGATCTGGTTCCATTTTTTATAGCTGTCTCACTTCAAGGGCAACGAATCCAGAAGCCTCTAAAACTTCTTGCGCAATCAAAGAAGGTAAACCAGCAAGAACGCCGGTCATATCTGCTTTGTCCATTACCGGATACAGTATGCATAATTCTGCAATTGCTTCTTCATTCCACATATTTGCTTCTGCATTTGTCAATTGGCCGGCTTGAACAAGCTGTTCCATCTTTTTCACCAGGTTCTTGTATTCAAGTCTGTTTAAAACTCTCCAGATTATGTGTTTGTCAAAAGTGATTGAAGTAACGTATACTTCGCCATATTCACTCTTCCATTGTTTTACCACACCAGCTGTTGGACCATCTTCCCAAAGTTTTTCTTGATCAGGAAGATCTTCTATTTGAACACTTGGCTCATTTTGCGCTTCTGCGTCTTCTTGCTGTGTGTTTTCTACTTTTATATCCACTGTTTCATCGGCGCCCATTTCTGCGGCTGCCTCATCATTATTGGTTATGGTAACTTTTCTTTCTGACATTTTGTCTCCTTATTGTGACATGAACTAACTAAACATTATACACTATATATTATATAAAATCAATTATCTGACTGGTGTGCCAGTCCTATTGCCGGATCTTTTTCTTTTATTGGTGGTTGTTGTGGTTGTTGTGGTTGTTTCTTTTTCCTGGGGTGCTTCGATTGACGAATCAAACGTTATTTCATTCTTCTTGATAAATCCAAGATCAACTTCAGTATAGTAAAAGTCTCTAGCCATGAATTGATAATTCTCAACTATGGCCATTCCTCCAGTTGCGACTGCAGTAGACATTCTTAATAATTGAACTTCTTGAATTATTACTTTCATTGGTTTAACAAGACTACTTTGATTTGGTTTCACTAATCTTTCATTAACATCTGTAACAATCATTCTATCAAAATTATCTTTAATTATTTTATCTTCAGATTGAAGAAAATCTTTTGGCGAACTTGCAACCTCTTCTAATCCAAATACTATAACAAAATTAAATGGAGGATGTGCACTGAAAATATTTTTATTTGAATCTATTATATTTTTAGAAAATGGATCATTGGTAATTCTATCTAATTGACTGTAGGCCCAATATTTGCCCACGTTTTTTTCATCTTCTACAGAAAATAAATTATCTTTTTCTTTGCTATATTCTTCTTGTCTTAATTTTGATATTGGTCCAGCCGGATTTCTTTTTACAGATTTTGCTTGGATCATCCTTCTTTGTGTAGCCAATTCAATTAGTTCAGTCATTCTTCTTGGGTATCTTGTAAAAATGGTAAATTCACCGCTTATTATTCTTGTTCCATACATGACTGCGTCGTAATTGTACGACCAAAATCCATACAGCGGTTGCTTTTCTTGACTCACTGAGTAAGCAATTCCGTTAAGGTCTAATTCATATTCTTCTTCAAAAAGACCATCTATATAAACCTTAATATCTTCGCCGCTAAAAAAATAATCATAATAATTATTAAACTTTTTTTCATCTGAAGCCTTGCCAGACCAAGCCAAATCTATCTTTTCAGACAGTGGATCAAATGAATAACTTCTATCTTCAGGCATTGGGCTCTACTATGGTTTCGATAAAATTAGTATATAGAGTGGTTATGGCTGTACCGTCTGGAGAATCTCCAAATATATTTTTGTTTCTTTGAGCAGCTCTTTGAGCTTCTACTCCTCCGACTTTTGCAATTTCTTTTTCGTTAATCATTTTTGTTATTGGTTGTATTCCTCTGGCCATAAAAGTATAAGTTTGTTCAGTTAATATGTCATCTATTGACATTGTTTGACCTTCATCTACTATGGTAACACCAAAGATTTTCATTTTTGATGCGCTTCCATATTCGTTAAAGAAAGTAAAAATTATATCAAAAGGAGGAAGCATGTCGGCTAGTGGAGCAAAAAATCCATTGGTTCTCGATACGTAGTTTTGATACTCTTGTATCTTATACCAAAAGTATTCGTTAAATACAGTAAATATTAAGGAACCCGCAATAGTCCTAGAGCCCTTTAAGAATCCCCTAACATTTGAATGTCCAACGGTTCTAATTGGAACATTTTCTCTGTGAACCGAATACGATACAGTTTGAAGATCCCCTATTTCTAAATAGGTTCCATTTCCTGGAGAACCGCCAATTGGCGGCAGGATCATGGTGGCAACAATATCTGTTCCAGAGTATGAAATATTGTTGATAATTGAATATGCGCTTAAATCGCTATCTGCTGTATTAACTTCAGATATTTTGTTAGTATTTACTACTACTTCCATTAATTCTCCCTAAAAAAGTATGATGCACGAGAGCCCCTCACCCCCGTGCACCATACCACTTAATTACTTATATTATATTAAGGGCGAATAATCTCAACCGGCGTATTACCCTTAGGCAGTGTGTTGGCTGATGGACTTACAATATTGGCAAGTGTGTTGCCAGCTGTTTCTAGCTGAGTAGTTGCAATAGTGTACATCGGACCAAGCTCTCTAGCTACGTATGTCATTGTTTCTTCAATGACTATATCGTCCATTGATGCGCCAGAGCCCTCATTCAGTAATTCACATCCGTAAATTGATCTTACAGCTGCGTTGCCGTATTCATTAACAAATGTGATAGTTATGTCAAATGGGGGAATTTGGTCTGCGTAGTAAGGAACTTTCTTTTGAACGTCTCTAGTCCAAGTTTGCGAACCCTCGCCACCTTTACCTGGTATACCTCTTCCAATCGAATTGGCGTCGCCAGGAAGCGTGTTATGGGCCCTTGTATAAAAGTCCATTGGCTTACTCGATGAGTAATTTTTATCCAACATTGTGTAAAGAGCCGGACGATCAAAAACAGTAAATATCAAGGAACCGGCAATGCCGCGCTTACCCCTTGAAAATGATCTTGGGTTTGGTGAACCCATAGTGTATATCGGAGCTTTTTCTCTAGTTACAGAAAAAGTAATTCCCGAAAGAGCCCCTATCTCAACTCCACCAAAGGTCGCAACAATATCTGCTCCTGAGAATGTAGTATATGTGCTCAGGTATTTGTTAACCTGACTTTCGTATGCTGGTGTTTGTCCTGCCATTTTATTTTACCCTCCAATCGGTAATTGCTTATACGTTAATGGCTATTTGCACCTGGATTGTCTTTAACTCAAACGCAGGTGTTAATACGAGGTCTACAATCGCCTTGTTTTCTGCTGGTATGTAAGTGATGTTGAAGTCACTTGTCAGCAAGGCACCTAATAGTTGCATACCTCTTAATGCTGATGATATCGCCGTTTCCATTGAGTTTCTCATTTGGACGGTTGATGGTTCACCAACAAATTTTTGCGTAACTTGACGAACCAAATTGGCCGCCTCATCTACGATTCTCTTGGTTGTCAAACGCGCATAGTCTGATCCGTTTGAAGCAAAGGTTGCACCTTCACCAAAAACAGCAATCTTGTTGAAGTTAATGACTATCGGATTGACGCCCTTTGTGCTCAAGGAATTCTGCTGTGTCCTTGTTGGATTATAGCGAACAGCGCTTATGTTAAACAGCGGCTTGTTCACTATTGCCGAATAAGACGACAGACGAGAAATGCACGCTGCCGTAGAGGCTGCTCCATTTGCGTACCCAAAGTCTACTCCACCTGAAGAATAGCCGACAGGTTTCACTTCTGCTGCCACGACAACAAGATATGGTCCAAACAAACCAAAAGATGCGTTGTTCTTATCTGGCAGCGTGGGCAGTGACAAATGCGAAGATATTTGAGCTGGTGTCATTACTTCTTTTGTTCCCTCACTAAATGGATGTACGCCCATAACTGCCATGCACGGATGTGTATTTTCTGAAATATCTTTAATTTTTACTGCAACTTTATACGCCCAACTGTTAGCTACTGTCGCCGTACTATCTGCATGAAATGCATATTCATTTGAGTTTGGCGTCGAACCTGTGGTTGAATCCCAGTCAAGATCATTACTGCCCCTGCCCCAAGGAACTATAATATCTGGAATAACCGTTTCTGCCGCCGAGAATGCTGCATCAAATATATCTACCCCACCACTTGTGCAGGTGCCTGTAGTATGATTCCATGCGGTGTTGGATGGAAGCGCAACTAAGAATATTCTTTCTGCTCCGCCAGCTACCAATTCAAGAAAAGCCTTATGAAGATCAGATCCATCTCCAAATGCGGCAATTACGTCTTTTTCTGAAGTTGCTTGAACGACGTCTAGGTCGCTTACATTGCCAGTTTCATTAGCTGTTGTTCTTCTAGCAATTGCAACTATTCTTGGACCTGATGGAACGTCTGTGCGAGAGACGCTGTAGAAGCGATCTCTAATTAGTGTTGTTACTCCTGGTATAGCCATGTTCTTTTAAACCTCCGACTAGGATATAGGGCGTTATAAGTCTTCTTTTATAGTAACGAGAAGGTCATAAAAATAACTCAAGAAAGAAAATTATAATATAGTTTTATACGGCTATTATTAAGCGTTTGGCGTTGCGTCGAAATGAAGGTCAGTAAGGTTTATGGTAGTCCCATCATAATTTGGGGTAGCCATATGTTTCAAAAGGGCCGATTCATATGCCATTGCCATTCTAATATCCAAAGATAGACTTTCAACTTTGCCGGCTTGAGCAGCAAAGGTTTTTTCTGTAGTTAGCATGTAGGTTACGGTTCTTTTGTGGAGGTCTTTTTGATCTCTATTTACCTCAGAATCAGATAACCTTCTAGCATAAGTTAATTCTGAAGCTCCAATTTTTTTAAAGATAGGAGTATACTCAAGCATAAAATCCTCAAATGTCTCAATTAAAGATTCAACTAAATACGAGTTATCTTGATCATCAGATATTAAATTTGTTGAATCCCCCATTCTTTTGCCGACTGGAGAAACAGCGCTAAACGCAATGATATTTTGAAATCTTTGTCCGTATATGTATACTTCATTATTGGTTATTCTTCTCATTCTAGGTTTTGGTTCTACGGAATGCGCTTTTCTTAATTCTAAAGAAAAGGTTATTATAGCGTCAGTTTGCTCATATCTTCCAATAACATTTCCTGTTTCTGGATCAACATAATTTTTATTAAACCATGTAAATGAAGGCTCGGTACTGGCGGACGGTTTTACTGGATAATTAGGAAATGACTCTTCCCACATAGTCTTTAAAACTGATATGAACTCCAAATAAGATAAATTTCCTTCAGCTTGTAGGGGTTCTGCAAATTTAGCTTTATGATATGAATCTGTTTGACCAAATTTAGGCCATGTTACTGGAAAAGGCATTCTATGCTCCCGGACCCGCTGCTAATGATAGATTAATTTTTTTCAAACCCAAAGAAGATATTAAGTTAATATGTAGTATTATTTTTCCAAAATCTTTATCATCTGGTTGAGCTTTAAATTCAAAATCCAATATACTTTTATCTTTCTTAAGATTTGTCAAGAGACTAGTAACAGAAGATATTACCCTATCGTACCCAAATTTGCCAACTGCTTGATAACCCAAATTATTAACCGAATTTGCAATATAGGCAACCAGTCTTAATTGAGGAAGTTTATTATAAACCGAATTGTTTGATGCTAAAGTAAAATCATCAGTTAGATATACCTCGTATGCCTTACCAATTCTTGCTTTGTGATTTCTGTATATGGTATTTATGCCAAGTGTTTCAATTCTTGCCATTTCTGGAGAAGTAAAATTGGAGCCGTACAGAGAAAATGCTCCAGGTATTTTTTTTCTTATCATACCCATATTTAGCGGATTTTGAGAAATCATTCCAGCGACCGCGGCTGAAACAGAATTAGTATACGAAATATCTATTTGAGGATGAGAAAAAACTGCTTCTCCATAGATGGGCACAACGTATCTTCCTTTGTCTGAAGTTATTTGACCTACAGAAGTTACCGTCATTTTATTGACCAAAACCGTATTTGATTCCATTATAGAAATATCTTGAGATGAAATTCCGTCACTCTTAGATCCAATAACTCCTATTTGGACATTTCCAGTTTGATTATGAAAATCATCTAAGTAGTTCGCTAATTGTGTTATAAAATCAACTCCATTAGTGTATATTATAGATGCTTCCAGCGGAACAATTATATCTATAAAATCTAACTCAGATAAACAAGAATAGGTCTCAGAAAGTCTTTCGTAATATTTTTGATAGAATGTTTGATAGATAGGAGTTGCACTTTCTAAATTGAAATAAGAAACTGGGACTATTCTTTCTTCTATGTCCTCAATATATTCCAACATTGGGGCAGATGCGCATATAAAAATATTTTTTGCTCCAGCGCCATAGCAGTCAAAAACACCCCTTAAAAGAGGACTATCGTAATCCCCGAGAAGCAAATCTATTGCGTGTTGAACGGATCTTATCTTTATGGGAGAATTTAATTCTATTCCGTCACCATGTCCGACCAAAAGAACAGACTCCATGTCTGTGGCGTTTAGATCTTCGTATGATGGGTTGAAGTTTATTCTTGAAGATCTGTTACCCAATGGAACGGTAGGGAATGGTTCATTGTCTTTTTCTTTTACCTGAAATCTAGATTCTATTACTATTGCTTCATCTTGTTTAAAAGTAGTTGCAATGACCGTATATATGCCTGGAAATATATTATTTGGAATTTTATAGTTAAAAGAAAATTCTCCATTATTTTTTTTCTCTATGTAAATATTTGGATCTGGAGTTGCATTACTAAAAAGATATGAAATAGGATTTAATATTACCGAAGAGGCAACGTTTGCTCCTCTTGATATGCCAACTAAAACGTCAACCGGTGTAGCTTGGTTGGTTGGATCGTAGACGTCACCATCATGCACAAAAATAAAATTGACCTTGATTTTACTGCCTGGTGTACTTACTATCATTTATTTTATCTTTTCTTTGGTGGCTCCAACAGTCCAGTAAACGATTTTGCCGCCCCTACCTCTTCGAGGAGAACATGCATCGATTGTGTATATAGTTTGTTGATTGAAATTATTTGGAAGCTTTTCATATATTCTATCACCCTCTTTGGGGTTTACCGAAGCTTCAAAGAAGTAAACTACTTCTGAATTAGCAGCTATTCCTTCTTCTAATTCTTGAGACAATTGGGCGTTGGTGTTCCCTGCTGCATATATGTTTCTTGTTGTTACTTTTTCTAAACTGTTTTTATAGTTTCCATTTGCCATAATTCTTTGTATAAAAACATCGTGACCCCAATTAGACAAAGTTTTTTTAAAAACCTTTTCTAAATTAATCATGATTTCTTATGCCTCTTTTAGGCATAGGATCTTCTTTTGGAGAAATTTTTTTGCCAGGGCCGTATAGTTCTCTATCGGAAAGATAATATACTTTTCCTGTTTCTGGATCTATATTTTTACCAGAAGTTCCTATGGATTCTGTTGGAAGTCCCCTTGGCACCATGCCTTTAGGTCCGGTTTTACCGGCCAACATTTCTTTCCTAAGTGCTGCCGCGATTTGACACCATGTTGTCGCATTTCCCCTGGTTATTTCTGATCTAGGAAGATTTCTAGTAGTTACCGTAAGATCACCAAGTTGAACCGAAACATCATCGTCTCCACCATACGAGTATGTTCTACTCAAATCGCAGGCAGTTGCTGCTTTTATATATTCTAGTGCCGTATGAGGAAGCTTTTCTCCAGTTGCATCGTTGTTAAGGGAATAAATTGATTTAATTTCTAGGGAATAATTATATATTGCTTCTCCTATTTCTAGAAGCGGAGCTTCCGGAAAGTAAGCCTTAAGTTGTTCAGGATCTAAATACAAAGGACTTATATCTGGAGCAAAGGTTATTATTTCATCTGTTTTCAAAGTTATAGTTGGCTTATATTCATCCGTGGACGTGCTTACATATAATTGCTGATTTACGGTTATTGAAGTTCCACCAGACAAATTTCCAACAAATGTAATTTTATAGGTATCTGCTACAGATGGAACAAAATCATAGTAATATTCTGAATCAGATATTTTACCTGATGTGGTAATACTTTCGGTAACAACTATCGTGTTATCTGATTTTTTTATAGTTACCACTACCGCAGTTGGGGTAACCGGCACTTGAGCACCGGTGGACGGATTTGTATCTACAAATTTAACTTTAATTCTTACGGTGTCATTGACCAAAACGCTAGTAGCCACAGTGTCTCCATGCAATAGTAATATACGTATATAGTAGCTATTATTAAATTAATATAGATATTTCACTATCATTATTTATTGATATCGATTGCACTGAAGATAGAGCAAATACATCTTCATCTAAAACTTCAACCGTTACGTAACCGGACGGACTTACTTCCATTGACAAGACTGCAATTGTTGTATAGTTTGAATAGTCTTCTTGGCCACCAATTAAAATTGTAATATTATTTAATATTATTGGAGAAGAAAGACTCGGGGCATAGATAACCAAAGTGCCCAAATAAGAATAATTTGGTTGGCTATAGGTTATTGTATCGTTATACAGCATAAGTATATAGTACTAAATAAGTTGTTTTTGAATAAGTTTTAAAATTCTTTCTTTAGATTGAGACTGTTTAAAAACATTATATCGGTCTGATAATTTTGCAAATCTTCTATGAGGCGACACTTTGAGTAGGGACTGCATAAGTCTTTCCAATTCTTTATTCATAATAAATTTTTTAAAAATTATCTTCTTTTTTGTATCAAAATGAATATAGCAAAGCGCTTCATTCGCAGAAACTTTTAATTCATTTACTCCTGGCCATAATTGGAACTCAGTATTCATAGGCCTAAACCACTTAGCGATATCAAACCTACCTGGAACTACAACGCCATATTCACTACTGGATACTTTTTCAAAATATGGTGGAGAAAGAGTTGACATCATGCTATCTTCTTCGGAAAAGAAAATAATTGGCCATGTAAACTGGATCAAATTATGGTCCTTAAGCGTTGGTTCACGCATGAACTTTAATTGTACTTTTGGTTTACTTTCATCTAATTGACTTTTAACAAAGTAATTATAACTTTTTTTCTTAAAATCTAAATTAACATGAACATCTAATGGAATTCTATGAACAAAAGTATTTTTTGCTAAATCAGAAAACGCTGGGCAACGTAAAAAGTCATTTATATTATTTTTAAGATCAGTTTTGTTTATAACAACTTCTTCATACAATGATTTAACTTCTAAATACATATGATTGAAGTCATAAATTTCACTAGTTGAAATTGCAGGTGCCCAATAAATAACTGTTTCTAATTTTTCTTTATTGTTCATAAATATATTATTACCACTTGCCAAGTGGGCAAACCGCAGATTTAATTCTCGTTTTCACTCTCATAAAACAACCACACTCTTTACACTGCGTAGTTGGCTTAAACAATCTTGGACACTCTTTACAGATTTTTAAACGAGCTTGGTAGTATTTATCGTCCGTTACTTCTTCACTCATCGTCTTCAAGCCCCTCAAGAGCACTGAGGAATTGTGCAAATCGAATGTTCTTGAACATCCAAAATTGGTGGTAGGCAGCCATGTAAGCATACACCTTGCCAGAAGGCGGATTTAGCCCTAAAGAAAATCCTTCTGTATACAAATCAAACGCGCTCTTAAGTTCGTCTGTAATGTGGTTGAGAATTATATTGAATCTCTCGCCGTCTTCTTGGCATACCTCGATCATTGAATCCTCGCTTGTCAGGGCAATGAACTGTCCATTGTTGATGATTATCGGGCCGATATCTGTTGCTTGAATTTCAAATGACATAATTAAACCTGCTTTCAATAGTTACAATATAGTATAGCATAACATATATATCTATTTGCTACTATTGCTGAGAAAATACTCCAGTTTCACTGTTATAACCCCAACCTTTTTTAACCACGTTTTTCTGTTCTGGCGTCAATTTGATGACTATTGGGTTTGAAGAAAAGGTGTCTATGTAATGTTGCATACCGCTCTTATTGGCGATGAAGATTTCTCCCACATTTCCCCCGACGACGAATGCAAAGAACTCATATCCAGCCGGGCTGATTTCTGGATTATTCAATAAGATCTCGCTGAAAAAGGCTTCCCTTTCCTCTGATGTCATTTCATTAAAATCTGAACTACTAGGCGTTATTGGTAACATATGTATCCTATCCTTTTTTTTGATCTTGTATAGAAAATATTGAATTCATATTTTTTATTTAACTAAAAGTTGCATTATATGTAGCAGGATAAACACACGTAGATCCGCTGACAGTCGCAATGCTCGTATTTACTGGGCATGAGTATGTAGTTACGTTCACGTTTATGAAATACGGCTGGTAACAACCGCCACCGCCGTTGCCGAGGGGTACCCAGCTGGGGCTATAGCATAGACAAGAGACGTCAAAGCAGCCTATGCAGTTCTGAAACGGGCACGCATTGCACCAGCAGCAACCAGCACCTGGGCTGCTACCCCATGCCCCCCCACCACTATAGCACCCAGGTCCTTGCTGTTGCTGTGAGGTGGTTCCCGTCGCCGCGTAGTTGGCTGGATAATAGCACTTGTTATCTGCTGGATTAAAGGTAACAATATTGGTATGGGTGAGGCATTTAAAGCCTCCGAGCTTTACTCTTCTACCTGCACCAAGTGGTCCGATAGATCTTATGCTATTGTAAAATGGCATTGTTTTTCCTTTGGCTCGCTGGATTAGTAGTTAAGGCTGGTTGCACCAAATGTTGTAAAAGCTCCGCTTCTTCTTAGGAATGTGAAGCTAAATATATCTAGTTTTCCTGCGCCATTTGTTGCAGTTGGAGCTGAGCCACCGCTCCACTTAATTGTTTGACCAACTCCTGCTATTTGAACTGCACTTGGTATGTATCCAGTTGCTCCTTGAGTTACGATAACAGTAACAGTACTTGCTCTATTATCGGTTGTTGGAAGGTTGGTTACATTCAATGTAAAGTTTGCGCCAGGAGCAGTATTGACAAATCCTACGTTTGTAGAAGTAAAATCAAGCGTAAGAACGTTGCTTGATATGGTTTGATCGGCTGTTACTTCAGTTGATTCTGCAATTGTTATCAGACCAGTAACAGTTAGAGCTCCGCTTACTGTAACATCATTAAATGTTACATTTGAAGCCGTTCCAACTGCTTGACCGATTGAAATGGTTGCGGTTGAACCCTCCCCTGCAGTATGAGAAACTGTTACTCCGGTTCCAGCCGAAACATCGGACATATAGTTACCAGTTGTGTCTGTACCAAGAGCAACCGAGTTAGGGGCAACTGTTGCGGTTAGAGTTGCGCTACCCAAGTCGGTTAGGGTTACGTTACCGGTCAAGTCTCCAGCCAATGTAATAACTGGTGATACACCTGTTATTGTTGGTGATGTAAGAGTCTTATTGGTAAGTGTCTGTGCGCCGGCAAGCGTTACAAGGTTTGCTGTATCGGCAATACCGTGAACGCTGGTTGTGTCGTTTTCGTGATTTGTTACATCTGTGGTGCTTGCTATATTGACGTATGTCGATCCATCGTTGCTAAACTGCCACTTGTCAGTATCCTCACTCCAACGAAGTTCTACATTTGCAGAAGAACCACGCTCAACCTCAATGCCGGCATTGGCTGATGGCGCTCCTGTAACACTTGAATTAAGAAGAATTGTATTATCTTCTACGGCTAAAGTTTCTGTATTAAGAGTAGTTGTGTTTCCGTTAACGGTTAAATTACCAGTAACCGTAAGGTCACCAGAAACCGAAAGATTTCCGCTCTTTTGAAACCGAAGCCACCGTTGTGTCTGAAGCATTCTTAAATTCTGCTAGTGCTGCAGTAGCACCAGTTGCGGCTTTAAATACGGCTGATTCGTCAAAAATAGTTATTGTCGGTGCAGTTTCAAATCTTTTACGCGCCATGGCACTCCTTATATGAATAAGTTAAAATAATTCAAACATTATAGTAATGAGTTTTAAGTAAAATTATTGTGTTATTCTATTTAAATATTGCATCATTTTGCCGCTATATTTTATGCGACCAAAATGCGTTAGGTCAATACTTGGGTCAACCCATATCTTACCACCGATCTTTTGCCAGTAACGACAGAATCCGTAATCTTCAGATAAAAATCTGCCATCATCATCAACATAGGAGTTAAATAACGCATATCCATAATCTGCTTCTTTTTCAGTTAAAGAAGAAGTGTCATCTTTGTACTTTAATTTTTTATATTTTTTCATCATCTTTTCAATCGCTTGACGCTTTATTAGCATAAAGCCAGTACCAGCTTCGAAACATTCTATTGCGCCATTTTCTATATTTAGTTTAGTTTCACCGGGCTTAAAATGTGCTACGTATCTGGAGCCATATTCCAAAAGATTTTCAGATTTTAAATCTTTTTGTGCACCTTCTTTGACCTTGTCCCAATTTATTTCTTTAATTGGATATGAAGCTGTTATAACATCTTTATCGTGCCATAGTAGTTTTAGCACGGATTGTTTGTCAAATTGTAAATCTGCATCAATAAACATCATGTGAGTAAAATCGGGATTTGCCATGAACTTAGCGGCAAGATTATTTCTTGCGCGATTGATCAAAGAATCGGATATCGTACAAACAGAATACTTAAGGCCGACATCTTTATAAAACATAAGTGCCTGTAATAAAGACATCATGAATGGTTCTGTGACGTGTGAATCATAGCATGGCAGAGCAAAGAAAATATTCCACTCTTGAATCTTTTCTTTTGGTATTGTTATTTGTGTTTGTGTTTGTTCTATAGCCATATTAACAATTATAGCAGATAAATAGGTCTATTGCATCTTATGTAAAATATTTTAATTAAATTGGCATAGTTATGCGACTACCAAACTGAACGAGCCAGTGGAAGTGAACGAGTGAACCGTATAGGCGGCTGCGCCAGCGGGTCCGACTTCTTTTGTTCCACCAGTGGCGGAAATACCAGAGGATGTTAGGTAGCGAATGATTACGACACCAGAGCCGCCGTTGCCACCCGCGGACGCTGGCGAATCGTTCCCCTGTCCTGCTCCACCGCCGCCGCCACCCATATTGGGTAGTCCAGGTGAGGCTATTGCGCCACTGGCAACGCCATACGCACCTGCACCGCCGCCACCGTTACCGCCAGACCCAGGGCTACTCCCTGAGTTATGTCCACCACCGCCGCCGCCAGCCCTGAATGTTGCTGTGCCGTTAATCGAAGACTGAACGCCCGCGCCACCATTCCCGCCAGTCGCACCGCCATTTGCACCTACACCACCAGCGCCGCCACCGCCCGCACCTGGATATGTCCCACCGTTTGGAACTGTTCCGCCATCATAGCCCTGACCAGCAGTACCAGTTCCTGGAGAACCCGCACCACTATGGCCACCACCCGCGCCACCTCCAGAACCTCCGCTCAATGCAGTTTGCCACTCGTATGAACCACCTCTGCCACCACCAACGGAAATTATTGAATCAAAAGAGGAATTTGTCCCACTTGACCCCGTGGTTGTCCCCTGTTTGTGTCCAGGCCCACCAGCACCGACAACGACGGCATATGTAGCACCGCTATACAATTGCACTGTTGTTTCAGCAGGAAATCCTCCACCAGAATTTTCTCCAGAAACGGATGAACGGTAACCCCCAGCGCCACCTCCAGACCCAACCCAAGAACCGCCGCCACCGCCGCCAGCAACAATGATGTATTCAACATTTGGAGTTGGCGAACCAATCCATGCCAAAGCGCCTCTTTGCTGTTGCTGCGTGGTTAAATCCCAAAACCCAGAGGCTGCCGCTACTGTTACCGTTTGCAACGGTCCGATGCGTCCGCCACGTTTACGCATTAACTAATCTCTTCGTAAGAGCAGACCGCCTCCAGGTCGCCGTTCACAAGAGCAGTAAGGCGAAGTTGGTCGCCCTCCTCAAGATAAATAGACTTGGAGATAACGTCCAGCGTTGAGTCGGCTGGAACGGCTATCGTCGAAGCAAGCCTATATCCTGTACCCGAACGAACAATGTCCACTGTTATATCTGCGGCGTTTGTTCCGTCCACGTTGGAGACGTACAGCGCGTTAACCTTAAGCACCTTGTTGGAGTTGCTCGCAGTACCAGTTACGTTTATCGTGCCCGCCATAGCCGAATGGTGTTGGCAGGCGTAGTACAGGGTGTTCGGTGCGTCAGCAGGAATCTGATAAGTGATGTAACCAAGTTCCGTGCCGTTATTTCTAATACCAGATGTAACTACATTCGCTGCGTTGTAAGCACCAGATGAACTTTGAATCCAAAACGGATGACCAGAAGCAGATACTTGAAATGTATAAGTTGCACCACGTGTTAGGTTGAGAGTCGCGTTATTGGAGCCGCCGACTACATAGGCGGACGCGCCACTGTTGGTGACCACGATGGTCGTGCCTGCACTGCTGCCCTCGTTCTTCAAAATGGGTGTGGCGGTCGTAGTAACAGCAAGAACTGCTGTTTGACCTTTTATTGTCGTGACTGCCACGATATTTGGTGCTGTCATGATTTATCCTCCAAAAACTATTGACATTGCAATACTTTTACCAGTCGATGCTGGTGTAAATCCTAAATTATTAACAGCTGCATTAGCTGCTAAATGTGCTGATGTAACGACATTTGCCGCCAATTGTGTTGCGCCAACTGCACCAGGAGGTACAACACCAACATAAGTATTTAATACCCACGAGGTTCCATTCCAAGTCCAGCTCCTACCACCATCAGAATGAACGTCGTTTACCGATGGAGATCCAGGAAAATCTATTGGCATTTAGTTATCTCCTTTTTATATTAAAACTTAGGCTAGTTCATCCCATTGTTGGCTGGCTTCATTCCAGGTCCAATTTCCTTCAGCAGGTTTAGCAACTGGTGCTTCCCAGTCTGCTGTAGTTTGGTTCAACGTCCAAGACGGATAGGGCTTTGGTGCAACAAATGCATCAAGTTCTGCATTGAACGTATATCCAATTCCAGCATAACGCTTACGGAAATTGTTATTATAAGATGTTTGCTTCCAAGTACCACCCAAAAGGCTTGTGCAGAATGCCGCACCAACTGAATCTGAGGCTGGATAATCTCCACCACCACAGTCGGCATTGCCGACCACAATGACTTGTGTGACGACATTGTCGGAATTGATTTGCGCAAAATGTGCCATTTTAAAATATCCTCCTAATTAAGATAATGTCTCTGTATATAGTATCATAAAAATCATTAAAAATCTATTTAAATAATAAAATTATTCTTGTGTCGGTGCGACGAATACATCGTTCATGGTAGGGGCTGCTCTGGTGGTGACGGCAGTTTCTCAAACACTCCATCAACAACAGTTGCACCAACCCACGCAACATTGTCGGGTTCGCTCATAATCCAAGTCGCCTCTTCCAGCCCACGCCACGACGCATCTGCTTCAGTGACTACAGTGCAAACACCGTTCTCAACTTTGCCGTAAATGTTCATCACGGAACCTCGTATTCAATGTTTACGAAACCGCTTGCAGCGGCGTTTGCTGTACCCTGTACATTACCGCCAAGACCGACTGTGACCGTAACACCGACTGAAGGCGTAACAGTGTCGCTCACAACGATTCGTCGCCCCCTTGTACCTTCTGTAAATCCACCCCAAACATTGAATACACCGCCACCAGTGCTTTGGTGAAGATACGTAGTCGCTTCCCCCGTGTTCGCCTTTGCGTTGATGAGGTAGTTCACCGCATCATAGCCAACACGGTAATGAGTAACTAATTGACCACCAAGCGCAGTTTGCGTGCCACCCGAGAAGGCAACCGAACTGCTACTTCCAGCAGTCCCAGTTCCATCAGTAGTAGTCATACCACCAGCACCGCCAACAATAGTTGCCATAACTTTTGTAACACCTGCTGGCGGGGTGAATGTGCCACTAGTCGTGAACAGTTCGCAACGACGCTTGTTCCCTGAGTACGCCTCAAGCGTCACGATTCCCTGCTGACCTGCGACACCGTTAGACCCAGCAGTTCCACCAGCACCAACAGTCACCACGAGCGTTGCGCCTTCGGTAACTGCACCACCAACACGCAAGAACCCACCACGACCACCTTGCACATTTACAATGTATACGCCACCAGCAGGAGGTGTCGCTCCGTCGTAAAAGCCACGTTTTCCACCAGCACCATAATCGTTTGGACTTATGTTGTGGCTTGTATTGGATGTTTTGAAGTCCGAACTTGGTGAGCCATTTGGGTCGCCGCCAAGAGCGGTCTGAGTGCCTGCTGAGAACGCCACTGAACTACTGCCACCAGAACCAGCCGCAGTTGAGCCGTTGCGAACACCGCCGCCGCCTGCCTGAATGTTGGCAATCACATAGGTCACGCCTGCTGGCACAGTCCAGTTGTTCGCACCAGTCGTCGTGAATGTGTAGACCGTGGGAATAGAGGAGGCGGTGGCAACAACCGTGTCCGTTGTCTGCGATGACACATAGCCGAGATAAGAACGAGCCATTACTCCTCCTCAATCGTCGGTGCGACGAATACATCGTTCACCGCATCATACGACCAGCCCTTGCCGCAGTAGCCACGACCTGAACCGTCTTGGAAACACTCAACCCACAGTTCGCTGTCGCCGTAGCGTTCAGGATTAGCGACCAAGAAATCCCACGACACGACACGAACATCGGTGACGATGCCGTTCTCAACCTTTGCGAAAGTCGGTGCGCTCATACCTTGAACCTGACATAGACGACACCTGCTTGCCCATTACCGCCGTTGCCGCCTTTAGTTCCGCCACCGCCAGCACCATAGTTCACGCCAGCGTTGCCAGCACCAGAAGTAGTGCCTGCGACACCGCCTGTTCCTGCTGAGCCACCTGTCGCACCACCACCGCCACCACCAGCGCAAGCGTTGTAAGCCGCACCCGTAATGAAACCTGAAATGTCTCTACCGTTGCCGCCCGTGCCACCTGTCGTTCCTGCTGCGTTGCCGCCGTTGCCGTTAGCACCACCACCACCACCACCAGCGGCGTTAGCCGAAGTAAAGTTATCAGTTCCGTTGCCGCCGATGTAGGTGTTGCTCACTTGACCGTGACTGATACGGCTCTCACCGTTTGCGAAATGAGCGTTCCCGTATCCTGCGGCGTTTGCCATACCGCCTTGATTAGCACCTGCGCCACCAACACGAAACATAATCCCACCGTTCTCAGGCTCGCTAGATGAAACCGACTGAGCGTAAGAGCCGCCACGACCACCGCCATAGACAATGTGCTTATTCCCGATGCGAGACGGAAACCCTGCGCTACTGTACGAAGTAGAACCGTTGCCGCCTGCGCCTACATCTATCGTTTGATTAGCGTCAAGATACACGGTAATCGTTTCATCTAGTCCAAGAATGCCGCCACCACCGCCGCCACCACCAGCACCGTTATTGTTAGTAGCACCGCCGCCGCCACCACCACCGCCGATAAGCAGAATGTCAAACAACCCTGCCTTCGTCACCGTTAGCGTACTGTCGCTAGTGAAGGTGAGAAGCGTGTACGCCTGTGTTCCGACTGTGATGCTTGACGATGAGCCGCCTGTTGCTACGCCGTAGCCCTGCACATTGACGGTCTGCGTCGTCAATGACGACACATACCCAAGTTGGCGGCGAGCCGTAGCCATCGGTTACGCCGTGATTCGGTTCACGAACCCGTGAATCGTAATAACATTGGCTGTTGCTGCAGATGCTTTTATTATAAGGGCACTTGCGGCACCTTTTATAATAAGTCCGGGAGCAACAGTCACCAAGCCTGCTTCTGGTTGCACCGTCAATTCAATTAGATCGTCAGGATCTGTGGTTCCACCCCAACCAACAGTTAGTTTAACCGCTGATGCCGAGGTATTCATTGCATACAACCAAACCTCGTCATGAGTCGTTGCTGTAGTGTGACCCGTATGAATCGTCGTACCAGAGGCAATGGCAGTAGCTCCCACCTTGATTGCACGACCATCAGCTGTTCCGCCACTGAGAGCGATTTTTGTAAATGTTGCCATTTATTTCTCCTTAACTAAATACTTGAGTGCCTATTACTGCGCCCGCATCATCTGCGGGAGATCCTGCTTGTCCCCATTCCAAACCATTCGATGCCGAGGAATTGGCCAAAAGTGCCTGACCATTTGCCGCACCAGGGGCTAGTGTACCTGCAACGACCAAAGCAGATGACTGTAGAGTCCATGTTCCTGTAGATGATGCATATACCCATGATCTATTACCTACAGTATAAACATCATTATTTGATGGGGAATTTGGAAAATCAATAGGCATCACACACCTCCAGCCTAACTGTTTGCATATCCGTAGACGCGAATAATACCCGACATAGTGCCACCAACAAAAAACGTCAAACCGTCATGAGCCCCCGCAAGGTTGTAGAACCCGCCGCCAATTGTCGCCGTAGAATTTCCAGCGGTGGTTTCGCCATTGCCCTGATACGTCCAAGCCGTAACAATAGAACTGTCTGCAGGGCTGAACACATCAATGACGTTGCTACCAAACATGTGTGCGTTTCGCATACGATTGATGTTTGCTGACGATGAGCCGTTGTCACTGACTTGGGCTATGCCGTTAATTTCAATTCGATGCTGATAATAGTTACCAAGTGTTTGTGCCGCACCTGACGCGTTGACGCGCATAGACAAAGTTTGATTTGTGCTACTTGCGCTGATATTAATGAACACGCGATAATTTAAATAAGTGCTTGTAAATGTATTTGCTGGTAGGCTGACTGATGATGCTGTTGTAAATGTTGCACTCGTAAGATAAATAAGACCTGGGGGAGCAGCAGAGCCAGTCATGTATGACCATGTAGTTCCTGTGTATACCGCAAGCCTGTCCGTATCGGTCTCGTAAATAAGTTGACCCTCAAAAGGAACGGATGGGCGGGTTGTTGATGTACATACACCCGGCTTAATTACAGATGATGCACCAAGTACTGAACTAAACGGCATAGATATTCTCCATATATATAATAAATGAAATCGGGTTATTTGTCATTATGCCCTCGCCATTGTTATAGAACCTGTTGCATTGAACTGAAAATATGAGTAGCCGCCGCCAGCATCAAGTGGTGTCGCTGATGTTGCGCCCGATGCGCTCACCGTCAAACCTGATGCGTCTGCGGTGAGATAACGAATGATGACACGACCTGAACCGCCGTTGCCGCCGTTCATTTGACCGCCCCCACCACCGCCGCCTTGATTAGCCGCAGCACTAGTACCGTCGCCAGAAGAAACGCCAGCACCTGCGCCTGAGCCTGCTGTGCCGCCTGTTATTTGACCACCGCCACCGCCGCCACCTGAATAGTTTGTTGCTGTGCCGTTGTAAGAGTTGCTTGTTGCCGCACCACCAGCACCACCTGTTGAAGTAGAAGTGGCATTGCTACCAGCACCACCATTACCACCACCACCACCACCTGCGCCTTGCGCACTTGCACCCACAAGACCCTTTCCGCCATTACTGCCTTCACCGCTTATTCCCGTACCGCCGTCAGGAGAAGTGAAACCGCCACCGCCACCGCCACCTGAACCACCATTGCATCCCCGACTATCTGGCAAACCGCCAGCACCGCCACCGTTTGCGCTTTGGATAAATGATGATGCTGTGCCGTTCTCTGCCCTACCCACACCTGTTCCACCAGCACCCACCGTCACCGTGTAAGTTGCTGCGGCGATGATGCCTGAACCCGTCTTGAAACCACCACCACCACCACCGCCGCCACGACCATTACCACCTTGCGGTGCGCCACCACCACCGCCGCCACCGACCAGCAGGTAATCAACATTCAAGACTGGTTGATAACGAAGCGTTCCTACAGCAGATCCTGAGACTCTACGACGAATGTAGACGATTCCTGAACCGCCAGAACCGCCGATAGCGTTAATACCAAAACTACTTGCCCCACCACCGCCACCGCTTCCTGTGTTTTCGCTTGCACTATCGCCAAAACCGAATCCAGCACCGCCAGCACCGCCGATAGATGAACCGCCTGCGCCACCAGCGCCAGAACCGCCACCGCCACCGCCAGCCGCCTTGAAGAGCGCACTACCACCGATAAATGCTGAAACATCGTAGCCAGCACCGCCAGCGCCTCCAGTTGTGCCGCTACCGTTTGCACCAACTGCCGTTGCACCACCGCCACCGCCTGCGGCGTTTGGTACTACCGCCGTGCCACCGTTGTTACCGCCAACGCCTGCACCATAAATAGCCGTTCCGAAAGTTGAAACTGCACCACCTGCGCCGCCACCAGAACCACCTCTTGCGCCGTATAGTTGTGGGTCATATGCGCCACCGTGACCACCACCTGGAACACCCAATGCTCTTGCTGTATTGTCTAATGTTGAACCGCTACCTGTAGCAACAGAGATACCTGCGCCAGCACCGCCAGCACCGACTACGACAGGAGTGTTTGCAGATAAATAAATTGTTGCTTGGGTTACGCCACCAGCACCACCACCACCACCGTTGTAGTTGCTGTTGCCGTAGCCACCAGAACCACCACCACCGACAAGAAGGACATCAAACCAACCAGGTTGAGTAACGAAAAGCGTACCTATTGCCGTAAATGTATGTAATTTATAAGAAACATTGTTAACAACAATATCCGTTTCTGTTCCGCCAGATGCAATACCGTATTCGGTTGCGAGTCTTGGTTTACGGGCTCCTGAGATGCTCATTGGTCTATAGACTTACTTGGTACTCAATCCACACATGGCCGCCACCGCCTGCCGCACCGTTTGTGCCTGCCGTGCCGCCTGACCCAACCGTCACGGCGATACCCGTACCTGCGGTGACTGCGCCACCAGCAACAATCAACGCACCGTTGCCGCCGATAATCGTGTAGCCCTCGTCACCAATGCCACGATTACCGATGGCTGAACCGCCTTTGCCACTATTCGCTACACCTGCTACGCCTTGCCCGCCTGAACCTTGATAAGCGGTAAATGCGCCAGCATTACCGCCTGTTGCCGTAATCGTTCCACTAGCAAACGCAACGCTACTGTTGCCGCCTGCGCCTGCGCTCGCACCGACACCGCCGCCGGCACCAAGAATGTGCGCTACCGCATAAGTGACACCAGCAGGCGGCGTAAATGTTCCGGTTGCCGTGAACATATCTACTTTCGTAATCATTTTACGCTCGTAACTTGATAGTCCAACAAATCCTCTATCTGTTTGTAAGAAACCATACGCTGCTGAAAGCCCCACACCTCTATCCTCCTTTATTGATTAAACTTCTTTTTCCCACCCAATGGCTGTCACGTTCACGACGCTTGCCGCATCTGCAAGCCCCTGAAGGGTTTCACCCGCCGTAAGAACGAGCGCTGTATCAAGCACCATAATGTCGTTTGCGCCAATGGGTAATTGGGAAATAATTCGATTTGCTGCAGTTGCAGCAGTACCGATCGCCAAAGAGAATGTCCTATCAACCGTATCTGTATTTGTAATAATAATTTGTTTTAATACCTCAACCCGGCTTGCAGCAACGGTTGCAATAGTCGTTGTTGTTGTACCCAATTGTGTTGGTCCACCAAGTCTTGTTTCTGTTCTATCGCCTACTGCCATATGTTATGCTCCTTTTACATTATACATTAAATTACGCTCCAATGTCCATAATAAATATGGCTGCAGCATTAGATGTCAATGGATTACTTGAAACCTGCACCCATTCCAATCCAGTCCCGGTGGAAGAGTTTGCTCCAAGAACATAACCATTTGTCCCAACAGCTAAACGACCAATTGTGTCATTTGCAGTTCCTACCAGAAGATCGCCTTTAGCATCAATAGTGCTAATTAATGTATTGAATGGTGCTGCGCCAATTTCAACCCAATATCCATCATAATAAATATATGCACCAGCATCATCTGAGTTGTACCATATTTGACCAGTTAAAGGACTTGCCGGAGCGGAGGAGCTAACAATTGCACCAAGGGGTGTTCCACCAATTTCAACCCAAAAACCATCGTAATAGATATATGTACCAGCATTAGAAGTGTTAAACCAAATTTGACCTGTAATTGGATTTGCTGGAGCGCTTGCGCTTATAGAAATTGCAAGTGGATTGCCTCCAATTTCAACCCAGAAGCCATCATAATATACATACACCTTACCATCATCTGAGTCAAACCAAAGAGCGCCAGTTACTGGCGATTCTGGTGCTCCAGAAGATACAGTTGCACCACCTGTGACTGCTTCTGGTACAAGTACTGAGTTATTAAGATTAGGCATATTCGATACCGCTAATTGTAAATGTTACAGCGTTGGCTGTTGTCTGTGCAACATGAATACTACTATTAGCAGGTACGACTATGGAAGTGTTATAGAAAACAACATTGTTTGCCAATACGCTTACATTGCTCAAAATTTTATTACTATTACCAGCTGCTGCCCCATCAACCAATAGATGAATATTGCAGACAGCATTTGATGCTGTTGTATTGCACAAATTAATGTTTTTAATTATTGAATAATTACCAACGGTATTTGCAACAGTATAAACATTAGAGCCAGCTCCAACATTTGAACCAACAAAAAAACTTTTAGGTGTTAAACTAGCCATTAGTCAGCCCCCATCCAAACCAAAATTTCATTATCATATGTGGTATGATTCATATCTTGAATTACTGTTGCGTCAAGAACATGATCAACAAAAGCACCAGTTGTGTGAGAGTTTGCTGTAGAGCCATCATAGCCGCGATTGGAAACAGTGAATGTATTTCCTGCTCTGGCGGAAATTAAAATTTTTTCTTCTGCCGCATTGCCCCTGTTAATTACAATTACGAAAGGTAGAGAGCCAGAGGGAAATGTGGAACCATCTACAACAGCAATAGAGCCGGCAGCATTATTGATATTAGCAGACAACGTTGTTCTTAACACACCGCCACTAAACTCTTGTCTTTTCATAGGCTCTCCTTAGTCAATGGTGATATCAAGATCGCCTGTGGCAATTCTTAGTGTATCCCCTGCATCTGTTGTTTTATTTGTTGTGAGAGTTCCCCACAGTAAAAGATTACCGGCTGAAGCCGCATCGTGAACACCAATTGCCACAACAGTAACGGCAGGCATTCCTGTAAAATCTATATTTGCACTGTTTGATGTTGCGCCGCTTGCAGCTGCAGTAAACGCGGCAGACTGGCGAGCATATGAACCACCGCTAATTTCTGTGCCGCCGCCTGCATCTGTTGGAGAAACGCTATAAAGACCAATGTAGACAGCTGCTGGCATTGTAAATGCCGTTGTGCCAAGAAAATGATCAAGTAATTTATTTTCAAGATAATTAGAAAGATTACCAGCCATTGTTTATGCCTCCAAATTATTATAGTAGAATTCTTTTTCTTCGTCACTAGGTAATCTAAAGTTAGGAAGCTTAAGTAACCACAGCGCCTCTTCCGAATCAAGTTCAGCCATTCTATTATCTTCTTTGCTAAATCTTAAACCGGAAGCTGTTTGGTATGCAACACCGCTTTCAAAATAAATTAAAAGTTTTCCATTTTTAACAACCGGCTCTGCAGGTTTTTCAACTTTTTTAATTTTTTTCTTTTTTTGTGTTGAAAGAACATCTTCCGATGTAATAACATTGTTTTCGTTTTCGCTCATACACCAATCCTATCATGTATTAATGAATAAATCAATCGTATCCTATGGATAGTTTTATTCCGTATGCTAACAAGGCGGGGAGAATGTTTCTCTCCCCGCCGAGTTAACCGTTATACCACTATTAGAGTGTGCGTAGTTTAACGTTCTTGGCAAAGACCACTGAAGAAAGTTCTTCAATTTGGCATCCAAGCCGCATAAATTGCGTGTACTCAATTGTGTCTGTCTTTGGCTGGAACTGACGGTACACTGTGATATCTCTGTGCAGACCCACAATCTTATTATTGGGGAATGACAGTTCAATATAACCGTGAGAGCCGCTAGCGCCAGAATAGTCACCAGCAACATTCTGCGGGTGGAGTGGAATTTCCACTAGCGGAATGCCATATGGCGCAAGACCTGTTGCACCAGGACCACCGTTTGCACGGACTGAACCCTGGAAGAACGCTTGCTCACCAAATGTTGAGCCGGGAGCCGGAGCGCCTGCTGTTGCAGCAGTTGCAGAGTTTGGACTCTGCAAGCTAAATGCAACATCCTGAACCAAGCCGGGACCAGAATAGAATCTCAACTCGTTACGCTTCTGCAAATACTTTGTCGGCATATTGCGCAAAATTCTGTCAAATGTTGCACGGCTAATATTGTTACCGCCTTCATCGACAACTGTTGCCCCAGCGAGAGTCAACTTGGTGAAACCATCGAGTGCCTTCAGCAAATTATTGCCCGAAGCCGTGTTGCCATTGATCAACAAATCATCCAAGTCATTGGCTGTCTGACGAGCCATAACTTGAGCAATGTGATCTTCTAGCGAAGCACCCTCGATATTATCCTCAAGAGCCTCTGTGCTCAGCGCCCAGTCGAGACGCAGCTTAACAGTAGAAATTGAGACTTTCGTAAACGTAACAGCTGAGTTAGAGCCATCATTTGTTGCTTCAGTTGCCTTACGCATCAATTGAGTGCCAACATTCAACTTGTCAATTTCCATTTGCGGAGTGCGCATGCGCACAATTCTCGCGTTCTTCATCAGAACGGACTGATCCACGACATAATCTAAAAATCGGTTGGACTGCTCAGGCTTGAGTATGCCACCGCTTGCATTGCTGACGACGCTCGTAGTAACTTCGCCAGCTTTAGCAAGAATTTCTTCTTGTGTTGCCATAGTAATTATTCCTCCTTAACTTATGACTTATAGCCCAAGGAGCTAATTAATCCTTGTGGCAAGTAAACATTGTTCCAAAATGGCATCTCTGGCTGAGACTTAATTAACTCTTCAGCCTGCTCGTCCTCTTCCGGATCAACACTCTTCTTTACAGCACCAGCTTGAGCGAATTCTTCAACTTTAGCTGTTTGCTCTGCAAGAGCCTTCTCTGTTGCTTCCAACTTTTGAGAAACCTCTTCTTTTTGAGAATCAAAACCCTTTGCAACCTCATCAATCTTAGCCGCAACATTTGCTTCAACTTCAGCCTTAAACGAAGTAGCAAAGTCACTAAGCTTTTGATCGATGACGGAGCCGAGAGCTTCTTTTAATACCTCAATATCCATTTCTTCCTCCATCTGATCATTTTTCACTTCGGCTTCAATTGAAGCTTCCGCTTGCTCACTTTTATCAAGTGAATCATCCCCTGGCTGATCTGTAAGCCAAGAAATAAACTTTTTTACCAATGACAACTTTTCGGATTCTTTGTCAATAGTATTATCCATAGGTATCACTATACCATAATTTTCATCATTAAGCAACGAATCCTTATCAATCATATCAGCCTCCCTTGTTTCTGGTAGTTCGTTATAAACACTGTCCAGCAGAAAGTCCAGAAGTTCTTGATTATTGTATTCTAAAGTTTCTGTTTCAATTTCAAGAAGAAAATCTACAAGCGCCTCTTCTGCTTCAATTTGATCTGTGTCGACTCCTTTATTTGCCTTCTTTTTAGAATTTTCATATCTTTGAAGCAAGCGCCTTCCTTTTGCCGCAAGCCTTGCTGCGGCTGCTGCATTAGACGGTACTGGCTCGCCCCAGGCGGCAGCAGAAAGCGCCAAACGAGTTGGTTCACCATTTGGCTTTTTCATTGGACCAGATGGGTTTGTAAAAAATCTTGTTAAGAATGAACCTTTTCTGCGCATTTTTTCTGGAGTATCTGCTGCGCCTTTAACTCCTGGCTTAAGATTTGCACCTTCCTTTTGTTTAAAGTGCCTGCGACCTGCGGCAGTCAGCCCACCCTTTGGGTCTTTAATTGGTTGTTTCTTTTCGACATCATCTCCGCCGAGAACGTAATCAAGTGCGCCATCATCAGCTTTCTTAATTAGATCAATAACAGCAACTGCATTTGCGGGGTTATCAACAAGGCTTAATTCACCAAGATCATATTGTTTAATTACATGAACCGGTTTTCCGTTATGAACTTTATTTTGCATCATTTCTTTCCTAATAATTTTTCCACCAATTGAAAACGCACGCAATGTTCCATCAAGTACTTTTTGCCACGTATTTTCTGCGCCTTTAGAAATATATGCCTCTACTTGAATTGCATTATATTCTTCCCCGTCAGCCCCGCGTATTTTAATTGGTTTATGACTAATCGCCTTACCAACCGCAATTGGAGCATGCATTTCACGAATATTCCCTTGCCAGCTTTTAAAAGCAGTAAGTGATGCATCAAAATCAACAACGTCACCAACTTTATCAATATTATCGGCGGTCGCAATACCAGAAATAATTCTCTGTTCTTTCTTGACCATATCGATTGGGAAAGATAAGTTAAAGTCAGTCATAGTCCAATTTTAGTTTAATAAACAATCTATTATACAGCAAATCAGCCAACTGCAAAGACCGCAATGGTTACACCTGCTGTTATAACTTGAAATTGGGTGTAGTCGCCCTCAACCTTAACATAGTTCTTATTTGCTGGAATTACAACTTGGTGTGGACCACCGTTAAGTTTAATTGTTGCATTTGTAGAAGCATGTGTGTTTAGAAAGTTAATACTTGTTGTATGACCAGTAAGGGTTACAACATTTGCTGTGCTATCAACACCCGTACTGGAATAAACAATGCCCATTCCATTACTCATTCTGCACCTCCTGAATTATCTTGATTTTGCCCGCGTTCAGCTTGGTCCCCAAACTGCCTTGGATCTGTGGATTGTCCCTCAGAATCTGCTCTAGATTTCCTAGGAGCAATTGTATCATTATTAGAATTACCAAGCGGAGCCCCCGGACCATCCTTTTCCTTTTTTGTCGGGAAAGGCAGCGGTATATCGCCATCAGACCTTTCTGGCAAGCCCAGTGTGGACCGAACCTCATTCGGTGTAATAACTTCTGTTCTAAGATATCTGTCATTAATTCTAGATTGAATATCTTCATCTACAAGATCTATACTTCTAAATTTAATAGTGAATAAATCAGTAAACTCCGCCATGACTCTATTAAGTCTTTTTTCAATTACAGATTGGTCTGGGGCAACAACCTGCATTTTAAATGTTTTATCTGCATCTCGAGAAACAGCAAGATTTGCATTATCATAAACTCCAACCTTTGGAGCGGGAACTCTATTGGCAACTAAAATTTCATCTCTATTTGATTTACGATATTTATCAAATGATGCATCTTGTATTCCCGCTTCTAATTTTTCAAATTTAATATCACTATCAGCACCAATTGAGGCAGGGATTGGAATAACAAGAGTACCGTGATTTCTACCCTTAACTTCTTTTCTAAAATAATTAATTAATTCTTGCTTTGACTTATTACTAAGTTTTGCACCTTTAAGAATTATGGCATACCGAGGAATAGCTTTATTCTCAAAATAATCAATATTATATTCTTTTGCAAATTTATCGCCCACAATTGCAGCGGCAGCAGACACTGCAGAAGGAATACCGTAGTACGTATTTTTAGGAGAGTAAATCTTAAAATGAATAATTTCATTTGGTCTTGAATCAGCGTTGATTGGATCCGGCGTTTCTTTATCGTTGTAGTTTCTAAAGAAGACTGCCGAGATTTTATTACTTTTTGCGATTTGGACGAAGCCATCTCTTTTTCTCCTTACTCTCACAAGTGTTCCTGGAATATGACCCATATATCCAATTTGACCAGAATTATTTCTGCCAATCTCTAAATAGCCATTACCAATTGTTAAAACATCTTGCCAAACTTTAATCATTGTTTCAATAAAAGTTTCTTCAATATTTATATTTTCAAATATTTCTTCTAGTCTTTCTTTTTCATCTTGCAATTCTTTTCTAACTCTATACAATTTTTCTTCACTATCAGATACCTTTTCTATTTTTCTTCTTGCCTTGAGTGTTTCTGAAAATTGAAAACCAAGACCAACTGTATTCATTACTCTAGCGGTAACTGATGCATTATGAATTGCACTAGAATCAAATAAGTCAGATAAATTATTTAAATCGTAGGGCGGATTAACTATATCATAAAGTGAATATCCATCAAGTGTCTCTGGATCAATATATTTACTTTTGGTTCCGTCTTCACCAACAAATTTTTTAGAAAGTTTATTCAATTTTCTTTTCATTTTTGGAGATAATGAATTATAAGATATTTTTAAAAATGGATCTTCGGTTTCAACTGTTGGTTCAAAAGAAAAATAGTTAAGATCTTCTATTTCTTCATTAACAATATTTGTTTCATCTATGTGTATCATTTTATTTTCCATACTACCTCTTTAAATTATCAAAAGTGTCTTCATAAGGATCCGGCACTAAACCATTTTGAAATCTCTCAATTTGGTCTTCTCTTTCACTATCACTAACTTTTCTTGCACCATGTATCCATGCTATCTCACCCTCATCGCTTCCGGTCCAATATTTTGCTGCTTCCGTTACTTTTCTTTCAATCTCCTTGTCATTAACAAAACCCTCTGCGGACAAGATATTGCCATCGTCTGATAGTGGTTTCCCATCTGGCATAATCCAAATGCAGACCCCGTAGGTTCTTGGCGGAACCCAGAGACGACTGTTTTTAATCAAATTATCACTCATTGAAACCATTGTACACTATTTTTATTAAAAAAAGAACAAAAATGAAGAATTAAGGTACAGCTTTTTCTATTTTTTATTTAAATATGTATGTAGATGGTTCATTTTATAGGACAAGACCCGGTTGAACATTCATCAAAGTTGATTTCATGATTGCCAGCATTTTGTTGCAATGGTATTGCAAAATTGATTTTATTGATAACTTTAGTATATTCTTCTTCCGATATCTCTTCATATGGTGGAAGTGGAAAATTGTGATCACTGTGCAGAAGAAAGGAAACAGATTTTACAGAGTTATCATAATTGCTTTCCAGCCATTTTTTGATTTCATTCAATTCTTCTTTTTTATAATATACAGTTACAGAAACAGCATTATCCGCCCAAATTGTTTGCATCTTTCTAACCCACTCAAGTTGTTGAATTGCTGTCATTTCATTTGCTAATATAGAACCATCTGGTGATTTACAGGGAAACTCTACAACATATCTAGTGTGATCTTCTCTGCCATCTAGCCCAACATCCCAAATTACCT
>Ga0194118_10000237_pt1 | contig 104258 bp, 94 predicted proteins | sample TA2MahsurfametaG_2_FD_148662 | JGI IMG/M metagenome (GOLD analysis project Ga0194118, IMG submission 148662) | Freshwater microbial communities from Lake Tanganyika, Tanzania - TA2015013 Mahale N5 surface | ecosystem: Environmental > Aquatic > Freshwater > Lake | place: Tanzania: Lake... | reverse complement strand
ACCTCGAGACGAGCGAGTCGACGAGACGAACGATTGAGCTACACGAACAAGTCGACGATGCGCCAGCCCAGGTACAGGCAGAGCGCGACCACCAGGAGCTTGAAATGCCACGGGGCTTTGGCATCGGCCAATTCGTGCAGATCGAGATTCTTGGCCGAGTAGCTCGGAGCGTCGAGGACCCGGCCGCACTGCGGACACGAACCATCGCTGCGCATGGCGCTGGGCGCGAAATAGCGCGCGCACTCCTCGCAGAACGGCATCACTCGCTCCGACGGCGAACACGCAACTTGATGGGTGTGGGCCCGAACTCGAAGGCTTCACGGATGGATCGTTCGAGATACCGGATGTACGACTGAGGAAGTTCGCGGTTGACGAAGAGCGTGAAGGTCGGCGGGTCGGTCGCACCCTGCAACGCGTACATCACCTTGGCCCCGCCTCCGGCTGGTTGACGTTGCTGAGCCTCCGAGATCACCCGATTGACGTCGCGGGTCGGCACACGCCGGTGGTACTGCTCGATCGCATCTTGCAGAACAGGACGCAACTTGTGCACACCCTTGCCCGTGAGCGCCGAGATCTTCATGATGGGCGCCTCACCCACGAAGTGGAGTTTGCGCTTCAACTCGGTCTCCACGTTCTCGCGATCCTCACCGGTGTCGACCATCTCCCACTTGTTGAGAACGACGACGATGGGACATCCGGCGGCGTCGATGCGCTCGGCGAGGCGCTGATCCTGAGCGGTCACACCTTCGGTCGCGTCGATCACCAGGAAGGCGATGTCGGCATCGTCGACCGCCCGCAGTGCGCGAACGAGCGAGTAGTACTCGGCTGAATCGTCGATACGCGAACGTCGGCGCATACCGGCCGTATCGACGAACACCACCGGCCCGTCTTCGGTTTCGACGAGTGTGTCGATCGAGTCGCGCGTGGTGCCCGGCATGTCGTGCACCACCGAACGGTCCTCCCCCACCAAGCGGTTGAACAGCGTGCTCTTTCCCGCGTTCGGACGACCCACCAATGCGACGCGCGGCGGACGCTCACCGCCGACCTTGGGCGATTCCTCGAGCCACGGCAATTCGGTGACCATCACTTCGGGAATCCGCGCGATCACTTCGTCGAGCAGGTCGCCGGCCCGACGTCCGTGCAGGGCGCTCACCGGAATCGGTTCGCCGACTCCGAGCGACAAGAACTCCCAACGATCGGTCTCGCGACGGTCGTTGTCGGCTTTGTTCACAACGAGCAGAATCGGCACGTCGACGCGACGGAGCCAGTTGGCGACCGATTCGTCGTCGTCGGTGATTCCGACCGATCCGTCCACGACGAACAACACCAGATCGGCCGACCGCACCGCGGCTTCCACCTGGCGGCTCACCTTCGCGTCGAGTTCGCTTCCCTGAGGCAACCAGCCACCGGTGTCGACGAGCAAGAAGCGATGACCCAGCCATTCGGCCGGCTGCTCCTTGCGATCGCGCGTGACACCGGGACGGTCTTCCACGATCGCCATCTGCTCGCCCACGATGCGGTTGAACAAGGTGCTCTTGCCCACGTTCGGACGGCCGACGATGACCACCTGCGGGAGTTCTTCGTCGATCTCGGTCATGCCATCTCCAATGCACGACGCAGCGAGATGCCGTCGGTCGGGATCACTTCGACCGGCCGCGGCAGATCTTCCACACGTTGGCCGTCGAGGAATCGACCCTCCGACAAACAGACGTCGGGCAACAGATAACGATGCCCCGTCGGCTGCTCGCACAGAACACGAGCGAGGTCGTGACCGGTCATCAGACCCGTGACCGCGGTGTTGCCCCCGAAGAATTCGTTGACGACGGGAACCACGCGAACATCGTCGCGCCGCAGCGATTCGACGAGAGGAGCGAGCACCCGTGCACCGTACTCGCCGGTCAGGATCGCCACCGGTGCATCACGGTCGGCGCGACGTCGAATGGTGACCGATGTCGGATCGCCGCACCCGCGCAATCCGGTGTCGCCGGCTGGATTACGTGGCGCCCGATAACCCTCGGCCGGTGCACCGTCGACCCAGGCGAAGAATCCGCTCTGTGGTCCGGTTGGTTCGTTCACGCGACCCGTGAACTCCCGTTCGAACGTGCGGGCCATGCCGATCCCGTCTTCGTACATACCGAAGCCTTCGTACGTATCGCCGTCCGGGAACGGCAGCTCGGCCATCAAGTAGTACTCGTCGGCGGCGAAGACCTTGCGTTGTCCGAACAGCGCGAAGAAGCGCTCCTGCCACGCGTGAACGATGTCGACGACGGCCCGCGCTTCGGCGATCGTGTGCTCGCGCATCGTCGACTCGGGGTTGAACCGACTGATTCCGAGCGGAACCACCGCCACATGGTTGAGTTCGGGAAAGCGATCGAGAATTCCGGTCAGGGTCTCGTCGAGAACGGCGCCGTCGTTGACCCCCGGACACACGACGATCTGGCCGTTCACCACGATTCCGGCGTCGAGCAGAGCGCGCAGCCAGCGCAAGCTCATACCGCCTCGCCGGTTGCGCAGCATCTCGGAACGCCGATCGGGATCGGTCGCGTGGATGCTCACGTTGAGCGGCGACAGTCCCTCCGTCACCACGCGTTCGAGGTCGGACTCGGTGAACCGGGTGAGCGTCGTGAAGTTCCCGTACAAGAAACTCAGCCGATAATCGTCGTCCTTGAGGTACAGGCTCTTGCGCATTCCGGACGGGAGTTGATAGATGAAGCAGAACGGACAGTGGTTGTCGCACGTGCGAACTCGGTCGAAGACCGCACTCGACACCTCGGCGCCGAGTGGTTGACCTTCTGTCTTGTCGACCAGCACCGTGAGTTCGACGCCCTGACGCGCCACGTCGAGTTCGACCTCGGGCGAATCGGCGAGCAGCCTCCACTCGATCACGTCGCGCGGAACGGTGCCGTTGAGCGACAACACCTCGTCGCCGACGAGAAGACCCGCGGTCTCGGCCGGTGAACCTGGTGTGACCGCGACCACAATCGGATTCGATCGCCGTGCGGACATGCCGGGCAGGCTACCGACGGCCTTCCACAGGCCGGGTTATCCTCACCGCATGCCGGTCGATCGCGTGCTGCTCGCGGCACCGCGCGGTTTCTGCGCCGGTGTCGAGATGGCGATCAAGGCCTTGGCGTGGATGGTGCGCTGTTACCCGGCGCCGGTGTACTGCTACCACGAGATCGTGCACAACAAGTTGGTCGTCGAGCGCTTCCAGAAGTTGGGAGTCGTTTTCGTCGACGACATCACCGAGGTTCCTCCCGGTCGTCCCATCATGTTGTCGGCCCACGGTTCGGCCCCCGAAGTGGTGGCCGCGGCGCGCGAGCGCGGTTCGGTCGTGGTCGACTCGGTGTGTCCACTCGTCACCAAGGTTCACCACGAAGTGAAAGTGCGCGCCGGCAAGGGGTTCCGCATCGTGTACGTCGGACACGAGGGCCACGAGGAAGCCGTCGGCACCATGGCCGTGGCACCTGACGCCATTTCACGTGTCGAGTCCATCGACGAAGTGAACGCTTTGCCCGTCTTCACCGAGCCGGTGGCCCTGCTCGCCCAGACCACCTTGTCGCATCGCGATTGGGAAGGAGTCGCCGTTCGAGTGCGCGAGCGATTCCCCGATGTGTGGACTCCGGGTCGCAGTGACCTGTGCTTCGCCACGACCAACCGCCAGTCGGCCCTCATGTCCATGGCGCCCCGCTGCGACGCCATCGTGGTGATCGGTTCGGCCAACTCGTCCAACACGCGGGCTCTCGAACGACTCGCGCGCGAGGCTGGCCGTGCTCGCGTCTTTCGCATCAACGATGCCGACGAACTACCGCTCGACATCACCGGCACGGTCGGAGTCACCGCGGGCGCTTCGGCACCCGAAGAACTGGTTGACGCGGTGATCGCCCGCCTGTCTCCGCGAGGCGGAGTTGAAGAAGTACGCATCACCGACGAAGACGAATACTTCCCACCGCCGCGCAATCTGCGCGATCTGCAATCGGCCGTCGACGTCGCGATCACTGCGATGTCGGGAGGGTCTCTCGCTCACCGTCCTCGTGTCGACGACCGGTCACTCGCGGCCAGCGACGTCCTCTCGTTTCTCGCCGTCTAGCCGCGCCGTCTGGCAATCTGTCGCCATGCTCTCTCCCACCGCCGACACCATCCGCCTGTTCCTGCACGTCCTGGCCTCCTCGGTGTGGGTCGGCGGCCAGATCGTTCTCGGTGGGCTGGTTCCGCGTCTGCGCGCGGCGTTTCCCGAGAGCACCAAGGTGGCGGCCCAAGCGTTCGGCCGCATCGCCTGGCCGGCCTTCGTGGTCGTGGTAGCCACCGGAATCTGGAACATCGTCGACATCGGCGTGAGCGACACGAGCACCGACTACCAGGTGACGATCTTCGTTCACGTGCTGCTCGCGGCCCTCACGGGTGTGAGCGCGGCCGTCCACTCACTCGGTCGCAGCAAACTCGCCCTCGCCTTGGGTGGCGCACTCGGACTGTTGACGGCATTGGCCGCCTTGTTCACCGGACTGCTTCTGCAGTCCGGTTCGTGACGATCAGTTCCGGGGCACCTTGCTCCACGCGACGTCGCGGTCGACGCGAACGTCACCGGGCAGTCCGAGAACACGCTCTCCGAGGATGTTGCGCATCACTTCGCTGGTGCCACCTTCGATCGAGTTGGCGCGGCTGCGCAAGAACGCCTTCTGCGGCGTTTCGTTGCCCATTGCGTGTTCGGGGCGAATCTTCTCGAAGCCGCCCGGGAAGAGCATTCCTTCGGCGCCGAGCAACGACACCGTGTACGAGTAGATGTCCTTGTTCAGTTCGGCCATCGCCAACTTGGCGATCGAACCCTCCGGACCCGGATCACCCATCTTGCGCATCTGTGACGCGCGAATGTTCGTGAGGCGAAGCAGTTCGGCACGGGTCCAAAGCGACATCAACTCGTCCTTGGTGGCCGGGTTGTGCGGTGCCGAATTCTTGAACGCCTTCACGGCGTCACGGATCGGGCCGGAACCCTTGGCCGGGATCGCGCCGCCGATCGACACGCGCTCGTTCATGAGCGTGGTGAGCGAGACGCGCCAGCCGTCGCCGACGTTGCCGAGCATCTCGTCGTGCGAGATGCGCACGTCGGTGAAGTACACCTCGTTGAATTCGGCTTCACCAGTGATCTGGTACAGCGGACGAACCTCCACACCGGGAGCCTGCATGTCGACCACGAACGCGGTGAGGCCGGCGTGCTTCACGGCTTCCGGATCGGTACGAACGATGAGGAGACCCCACCGCGACAGGTGCGCGAGGGTGGTCCACACCTTTTGACCGTTCACGATCCACTCGCCACCGTCACGCACACCCTTGGCCGACAGACCCGCGAAGTCGGATCCGGAACCCGGCTCGGAGAACAACTGGCACCACACTTCTTCGCCGGTGAACAACGGACGCAGGTAACGCTGCTTCTGCGCGTCGCTGCCCCACACCGCCACCGTCGGGCCGCACATGCCGTGACCGATCGGGTTGCGTCCGACCGGGTTCGGGGCGCCGGCGGCGAACAAGCGCTCGTTGATCGTGCGCTGCAACTTGGGGTTGAGACCCAAGCCACCTTGACCTTCGGCAAAGTGCACCCAGGCCAAACCCTTGTCGTACTGCGCCCCGAGGAACGTGACCGGGTCGGTCTTGGTGGGCGGGAACTCGGCGAGGAGTTCGTCGATCAGCGTGTTGACGCGGACTTCTTCGGCGGTCTGTACGGCGGTGCTCATGAGCAAAAAACTAGCGACCGTGCACCGACGCGGATCAACCGGGGCGGTGTGTCACTCGTCAGGCGCGTCGTCGCCAGCCGATTCGACGGCGTACCCGGCCGCGGCCAGGCGAGCCAGCAGTTCGTCTCGCACCGACACCCCGGCCTCGCGCGCCTTGTCGCCGGCCACCCGCCAACCCAGGCGACTCGAATACGTGAGCGGGGCGTCACGGAGCCGGTTGCCCTGCACCGATTCCACTCGGGCGAAGATCAACTCGTGGTCGATCATGGTCTTGGTCTCGAACACGGCACAGTCGAGCCAGGCGATCGCATTCGTGACCACCGGGAGGTCGTGCCAGGTCTCGAGGAACTCGGTCGCGATGTAGTGGAACTTGCGCCCCGGGTACGAGAAGTACTGACCGACGGCCACCTGATCGCCCGCCAGCACCGACACCGAGAATCGGCCCGAGTCGCGAATCAGCGGATACGTGTCGTGCCGGGGCGAGATCGACGCCATCACCACCGGTTCGGCGAAACTCACCTGCGACACCCAGTGACTGCAGTAGGCCCGCTGCACTCCCCCGGACGACGCACCCACCACCTGGACTCCGTGCATCATCTGGCCGAGACACCGTTTGATGGTCTGATCGATCATGCGATCAGTGTGTCATCTCAGTTGAGCGGAGCGGCCAAGCGGAAGCGTTCGTTCGTCTCGCTGTCACCAACGCCCGGAAGGCGCGAGCGCAACGTCATCACGCGCGCCAAGGCGCGCACGGCCGACAAATCATCGGAACGCGCCGAGTAGATCGCTTTCAGATTGTTCAGCATGCGTTCGAGCAGAGACAGATTCGACATCGGGTCGAACGACGCCTCCGGGATCACCTCGGTTCGCCCGGCCAATCGGCTGACGAGCGCACGACAACCGGCTCGATCGAGCACACGACCCTGATCGAACGGATCGAAGAAGCGGTCGATTCGGCCGCCGTCGAACTCTCCGACCACGACGTGGGCCGGCAGTCCGATGCCGGCCAAGGGCACACCGAGTCGCGCACCCACTTCGATCATGACGACCGACAGCGAGATCGGAATTCCACGGCCCGATCGCAGAACCTGGTCGAGAAACGAATTGGTCGGGTCGTAGTACGTCTCGGTGTTGCCGCGCAGGCGACCCTCACCACCGAACAGGAACTCGGCCACGCCCGCCGCCGTCGGCGTGGGAACCGCTCCGGCCAGATCGTCGAGGGTGGCGAGGTGATCGATCACGTCGAACGACACCGGTCCGGCCGTCTCCTGGATGCCCCACGACATGACGAGGGCCGCTTCGCCGACCGAGAACGAGGGAGCCGCAATGATACGAGCGAACTCTTCCACCGCGAACGACTCCACGCATTCGAGGGTAGGCCACTACTCTGCGACGCATGTACCTCGGAACAACTGTCGCGACCACCCCCGGCAAGCCGGCGCTCATCATGGCGGGATCCGGATACACCCAGACGTTCGCCCAGCTCGACGCCGCCGCCAACCGACTGTCGCAGTTGTTGCGGTCAGCCGGGCTGCAGCCGGGCGATCACGTGGCCATCTGCATGGAGAACCACGATCGATTCCTCGAGGTGCTCTGGGGCTGTCATTACGCCGGGCTGATCTACACCGCCGCGTCATCGCGCCTCACCAGCAACGAACTCTCGTACATCATCAACGACTGCGCGGCCAAGGTCTTCATCACCTCGAAGTACAAAGCCGATCAGGCCGCCGAGATCGTCGCCCCCACCCCCAACGTCGCCCTGCGCCTGATGCTTGACGGCACGATCCCGGGCTACGAGTCGTACGAAGACGCGGTCACGCGCTTCCCCGCCGACCCGCTTCCCAATCGCTTGGCCGGCAACGACATGTTGTATTCGTCGGGCACGACCGGCCTCCCCAAGGGCGTCGCCAAACCCTTCGACGGGACTCCGCTCGAAACGTCTTCCGGCTCGGTGTCGGGCATGCTCGGGATGCTCTTCGGGTTCACGGCCGACAGCATCTACCTCTCACCGGCGCCGATGTACCACGCCGCCCCGTTGCGTTTCACGATGGCCGCTCAGGCCACGGGCGCGACCGCTGTGGTCATGGAACACTTCGACGCCGAGGAATACCTGAAGGCGGTCGAGGCTCACAAGGTCACGCACAGCCAGGTGGTGCCCACGATGTTCGTGCGCATGCTGAAGCTCGACGACGCCGTTCGCACCAAGTACGACGTCTCGTCGATTCAGTGCGTCATCCACGCCGCTGCGCCCTGCCCCATCCCGGTCAAGAAGCAGATGATCGAATGGTTCGGCCGCGTGATCCACGAATACTACGCCGGCACCGAAGGCAACGGTTTCGTGTACTGCAACAGCGACATGTGGCTCGGTCACGAGGGCACGGTCGGTATGCCGGTCGGTTGCACGATTCACATCTGCAACGACGAAGGCGAAGAACTGCCCGCGTACGAGAGTGGCACCATCTTCTTCGAAGGTGGCGCCACGTTCGAGTATCACAACGATCCTGAGAAGACGAAGAGTTCGCGGCACCCCAAGGGCTGGAGCACGCTCGGCGACGTCGGCTACCTCGACAACGACGGTTTCCTGTACCTCACCGACCGCAAGGCGTACATGATCATCTCGGGTGGTGTGAACATCTACCCGCAGGAGTCCGAGAACCTGCTCGTCACGCACCCCAAGGTCGTCGACGTGGCCGTGTTCGGCGTTCCCAACGACGAGTTCGGCGAAGAGGTCAAGGCCGTGGTCCAACCCAAGGAGATGCCGGCGTCGGCCGAGGCCGCCAAGGAGCTCGAGCGCGAACTCATCGCGTTCTGCCGCTCCAACCTGGCCGACGTGAAGTGCCCGCGCTCGATCGACTTCCGTCCCGAGTTGCCGCGTCACCCCACCGGCAAGTTGTACAAGCGTTTGCTCAAGGACGAGTACTGGAAGAACGCCGGGCGCTCGATCTAGGAGCCCAACACCACCATCTTGATCTCGGTCATTTCGCGGACCGAGTAGGCCGGACCTTCGCGGGTGTTCCCGCTGTCGCGCAGACCTCCGTACGGCTGCTGATCGGCGCGCCAGGTGGGGACCTCGTTCACCAACACTCCGCCGAAGTCGAGGGCGTGCACCGCTTTGAGTGCGACCGACAGATCACTCGTGAAGATGGCGGCCTGCAGTCCGAAGTCGGAATCGTTGGCCAGGCGTAGCGCCTCGTCGACGTCGGTGTAGCGCGCGACCGCCACGACCGGTCCGAACACTTCACGGGCGCACACCTTCATGTCGGGCAACACGTCCACCAGCACCGTCGGTTGCAACACGCCGGCCGAATCGACCGAACCACCGCAGGCCAACCTGGCCCCGGCCGCCACCGCTTCGTCGATCCAGGTCGCCACGCGATCGCGTTCGCTCGTGGAGATGAGAGCCGACACCTCGGTCGCCTCGTCGAGCGGATCGCCGACCACGAGGGTCGACACCTGCGCCACCAACTCGTCGACGAAGCGATCGGCGATCGAGTCGTGCACGAAGATGCGCTGGGTGGAGATGCACGACTGTCCGGCGTGACTGAATCCGGCCAAACGGATCTTGCTCGCGGCCGCCTTCCAGTCGCCGGAGGGTTCGATGACGACCGGAGCGTTGTTGCCCAACTCGAGTCCGACTCGCTTGCGCGGAGCCCGTGAGCGAATTCCCCAACCGACCTCGGGTGAGCCGGTGAACGTGATGAGGGCGATGTCGGGATGGTCGACGATCGCGTTGCCCACCGTGCCACCACCACCGGTCACCACGTGAATGAAGTCGGCCGGCAGGCTGCATTCGTCGATCAACATCTCCACCAGTCGAATCGACGAGAACGGTGTTTGTGACGCCGGCTTCAGCACAACCGGACAACCCGCTGCGATGGCCGGTCCAACCTTGTGCACCACGAGATTGAGGGGAAAGTTGAACGGTGCGATGGCCCCCACGACGCCGATCGGCACGCGCATGGTGAAGCCGATCTTCCCTTCGCCGGCCGGGATCGCATCGAGCGGAATCACGTCGCCGGCCAACTTGCGCGCCTCGGCGGCCGAGAACTGGAACGTTCCGACCGCCCGATCGACTTCGATACGCGCGGTGCGCAGGGGCTTGGCGGCTTCCGCAGCCACGATGCGGGCGAACTCGTCGCGATGTGACGCCAGCGCCAACGCTGCTCGGTCGAGAACTGCGGCCCGTTGGTGAAGGGGCATACCGGTTGCGAGGGCCTGGCGGGCGCGCACGACGGCACGATCGACATCGTTCGCCGAACAAGCCGGAACGGATCCGATGAGCGAACCATCGAACGGACTGCGGACTTCGATGACGTTTCCCGTTCCCGCGAAGGTTTCGCCGGCCAGGCGGAGGCGATGAGATGGCTGAGTCGACATGTTTCAGACGATACTGATGCGGTGAAGACGCACCGATACCTCTCGATCAACCACGACGGAGGCTTCATTCCATTCGCGCACCGTGGCGGAACCGGCTTCGCCCCCGAAAACACGATGGCGGCGTTCCGCCACGCGTACGAACTCGGCTATCGACATCTCGAGACCGACGTCCACGCGACCTCCGATGGCGTGCTGGCTGCGTTCCACGACCACGATCTGAGTCGCACCTGCGGTCGGACCGGTTCGATCGGCGAGCTCACATGGAGCGAGGTGGCCCGAGCACGGGTGTCCGACGATCACTCGATTCCACTCCTGTCCGATCTCCTCGAAGAATTCCCCGATGCGTACTTCAACATCGACGCCAAGGCCGACACCGCAGTCGAGCCGCTCCTCACCCTGTTGCATCGCCTCGACTGCCTCGACCGCGTCTGCATCGGCTCGTTCAGCCATCGTCGCCTCGCGACCATTCGCCAGCGGGCTCGCGTCTGCACCAGTGCCAGCCCGCGTGAAGTCACGCAATGGCTCGCCGGTTCGATTCCGAGGGGCCCCGACTGTTTCCAGGTCCCGGTGTCGCAGGGTCCGATCCCGGTGGTGACGGCCCGGTCGGTCGCCCGAGCCCAACGCGCTGGCAAACCCGTCCACGTCTGGACCATCGACGATCCGCGCGAGATGCAACGGCTCATCGACCTGGGAGTCGACGGCATCATGACCGACGACACCGTGGCTCTCGAGCGCATCGCTCGCGCCAACGGCCTCTGGCCTAACCGCTGACCCGCAACTCCTTCAGCCCTCTGATCACGAAGTTCGGGTGATACTCGGGCTCACGCACGAGTTCGAGATTCGGGAAGCGATCGACGAGACCGCGCAACGAGACGTCGATCTCCTGACGTGCGAGTGGAGCGCCCACGCAGAAATGAATGCCGCCGCCGAAACCGATGTGGGCGGTGTCGCCTCGTCCGATGTCGAAGTCGTCGGGTCGGCCGAAACGACGGGGGTCGCGCTCGGCCGAGCCGAAGAGCATGGCCACTTCGTCGCCCACCCGCATCGGTTGTCCGCAGATCTCCACACCGTCTTCGAGTACCCATCGTTCGAACAACTGGAGTGGGGCGTCGAACCGCAGGAGTTCCTCCACCGCGACGCGGGTCTCGACCTCACCGGAGACGAGTCGCTGCCACTGGTCGCGGTGGTGCATGAGAGCGCGCACGCCGTTGCCCAACGTGTTCACGGTCGCTTCGTGGCCGGCCTCGAGGAGCACCATGGTGGTCGAGACGATTTCGTCTTCGGTCAACACGTCACCCTCGTCTTCGACCCGCACCAACTCCGACACCAGAAGACCGTCGGGGTTCTTGCGCTTCTCGGCGATGAGGGCGCGGGTGTACTCGAAGTACTCGGCGGCCGCGCGATCGGCCCGGGCGCTCACGTCGTCGGTCGTGGAGAGCTCGTACATCTTGACGATGGCGTGCGACCAATCGAGTAGAGCGCGCGTATCGGATCGTGGAACGCCGAGCATCGAGCAGATGACCGCCACCGAATACGGCTGGGCGTAGTCGGCGATGAGATCGAAATCATCGCCCTCCTCACACCGATCGAAGATTTCGGTGGACAGCGACTCGATCGCCGGACGCAAAGCCGCCACCGCGCGCGGCGTGAAGACCTTGGCCACCAAGCGACGGATACGGGTGTGATCGGGTGGCTCGAGACACAGGAGCGACCACCGCTCGTGCTGGTGGAAAGCGGCCCAACGAGAATCGGGTTCGGATCGTCCGACTTCGGCGTGCGAATAGAGATGCGAGTAACTACGCCCGAGTCGCTTGTCGCGCAACGTTTCGTAGACGTCGGAGAAGCGGGTCAAGGTCCACTGCCCGGTGGTCGGATTGCGAAAGATGGGCTTCGCTTCGCGAATCTCCGACAGCACCGAATACGGATCGGCGATGAAATCCGGATCGGACGGACGAAACCGCGCGATGAGATCGGAGTCGTTCACATTCCGAGTTGCTGACCGGTCACGTGACCAGCGGCATGACCTCGTGCATGAAGCGGGCCATCTGCTCGTCGGCTTTCTTGTACGAGTCTCCGAGCATGTGCGGGAAGATTGTGATGTACTCGAGGCCGATCAGATCCTTGTAGAACTGCACACCCTCGGCCACCTGCTCGGGGGTTCCGAGCAAGATCGTCTTGTTGTCGACCGACTCCTGCAACGTGGGAATGAGGCCGGGCTTGGCCGGCTTGCCGTCTTCACCCATGTAGCCACGGCTCCAGCCATACGGGCCGAGGAACTTCCAGAACTCGTCGTGGCCCGGTGTGGCGCTCTGCCAGGCCTTCTCGTACGAATCCTCGATGCGAATCGAGATGACGAGCATGCGGTTGGCACTCGGGGCCAACGTGACGCCGTCATGGGCGGCCGCGTACTTCTCGGCGTACACGTCCCAGAACCGCTTGATGAACGAGTAGTGCTGGTTCCAGAAGACGGCCGAGTGTCCGACCTTGGCCACGTAGTCGAGCGTGGGCGGACTGGTGACCGCTTGCCAGATCTCGAACGGGTAGAGCGGACGCGGAACCAAGGTGAGGTCCTGAACCGTGCTTCCTCGGTCGGGGATGCCCGGCAACGGGATCTGGAAGTGCTTGCCCGAGAAGCTGAACGTTTCCTGGGTGAGCGAGCGACGGATGATCTCCATCGACTCCTCGAACACCTCGCGGTTGAGGTCGTCGTCGGCCGACTTCTCGGGGTTGTCGTGCGATCCGATCGACACACCCTTGTCGTTGAGGTGCAGCACCTCACGCGGTACGGTGCCGCGGCCCACGCCCAGCACACCGCGACCACCCGACAAGTTGTGCAGGGTGGCGAAGTCTTCGGCCAGACGCATCGGGTTCCATTGCGGAACCACGTTGAACATCGCACCCAACTTGATGCGCTTGGTCTGCGCCGCGATCCAGGCCGAGATGAGCAATCCGTTGGGGATGACTTCGTAACCCTCGTACTGGAAGTGGTGTTCGGTGGTCCAGAACGATTCGAAACCGAGACGATCGGCCTCGATGGCCGAGTTCACGTAGTCGAGCGTGGCCTTCCACATGTGCTCGTTGGTGAATCGGCGGTCCATCGGATGCGGCGGACCACCGCCCGCATCGTCCATCTCGACTCCACCGAAGAAGAAAGCACCGACCTTCACGAGACCTCCCAACTGCTTCGAGAGTACCAGTCGTATCCGGATCCTCTAGGGCCGATCGTCCATCCAATGAGTGGAGGCCGTCACCGACACCAGTCGGCCGGCGCGGTACACCCGACGGTCGACTGGAGCGTCGGCGATCGCCTCGCGAACCGAGCGCGAGCGCACCAGGAGCAGATCGGCCGGAGCGCCAGGTTCGATGTCGACGACCGCACGACCGAGCACTCGCCGGACATCGTTGCTCACCATGTCGTACGCGACCTCTGGCCTCTGGTGAGCCGCCATCACGAGCAGCGCCGCGGTCTCGAGCGGATCGGATCGTCCGACCGGGTTGAACGGATCCTGAACGTTGTCACCACCGGCCGCCACCACGACCCCCGCGTCGCGCAGAACATCGATGGGCGTGATGCCACGGGGCATCGCCATGTGGTGATCCCACCCTTGCAAGAAGAGATTCGTCTGCGGCAATGGAATGATGGCAACGCCGGCTTCGGCCACCCGAGCCGCCACCTCACGCTGCACACCGATGGGCTGCATCGACAGGCTCACGCAGTGGCTCGCCGCGACCGGACTCGCGAAACCACGATCGATCACCGCCGTGGCCAGATCGCGCAGTGTCAACATGTTCGCGTCGAGGGTCTCGTCCACGTGCAGATCGACACCCACACCAGCCTCAGTCGCGGCCGACAGGGCCACATCGATCATCCCCGGACCATCGTCTTCGAGATGTGGACACCCGCCCACGAGATCGACCCCGTGCTCGAGGGCGGCCGCCAGGGCCTTGCGATTGCCAGCACCATCCGGACCACTGAGCGGGGAATGCATGAGTGCGACGACGTGAACATCGACGAGATGTTCCATGGCGCGACGGGCCGCGTGGATCGCCCGCAGATGCATGAGATCGGAGTCGGACTCCCCCACATTCACGTGCGTGCGCACGAGAGTGACGCCGGACGCCACCAACTTGGTGAGTGCTGCGACGGCACGCTCGGTCATTTCGTCGAGTCCGAACACGCCGCGTTCGGCCGCCCCGATCCACGCCTCGATGGCGCCCATGAGGTCGCCTTTCGGATTCGGAACCTGGTGGGCCGTGAGCGCCTTGTCGAGATGAGCGTGCGGTTCGGCCAGTGCGGGCAGAACGATCCACCCGCGGCCATCGAACTCGTCGGCGACGACGGACGAGTCGATCGACAGGTTCGCTCCCACGGCGGCGATCCGTCCAGCCGAGAGGTGCACATCGAGTGATCGACCCGTGGCGTCTACCACGTTGCGGATCAGGTGGTCGGTCACGATCTCATTCTGACACGCTCCCCGTCGCGGCTCGGTGCCTCGTGAGAGACTGCGCGAGTGAGGTTCGGTGTGTGGATCTATCCGGTGGCGCCAGCCGAACGGATCGTCGAAGCCATTCGCCGTCTCGACGATGCCGGTGTCGACGAGGTCTGGATCGCCGACGAAGGAGTGGCCCGCGATCCGCTCGCGTTGTTCGCCGCCGCCGCACCACTCACCTCGACGATTCGCTTCGGGGTGGGCATCACGTCACCGCTCCTGCGTCATCCCGGCGCGGTGGCGTCGACCGCGATGACCGTCGACGAATTGAGCAACGGACGACTCACGGTGGGCTGGGGCGTGGGTGGCCACGAATCACTCGAGCCGTTCGGATTGTCGACCGAACGTCCAGTTGGCGTCGTACGCGACGCACTCCGCACGGCCCGTGCGGTCATGCGAGGCCAGTCGGCAACGGACTACACACCACCTGCTCACGCCGCTCCACCGCGAGCGATTCCGCAGTTCGTCGGTGCGCGAGGCGAGCAGTTGAATCGCTTGGCTTCTCGCGAGGCCGATGGAGTCTTCCTGTCGGGATTCGAGCACCACGACATCGGTCGTGTGATCGGACTCGCTCGTTCGCACCGACCGATTGCGATCGCGCTCTACCAATCGGTGCGCTTCACCACACCGGAGGACCGCTGGTCGATCGCCGGCTCGCCGGCCTCCTTGGCCACTCGCGTCGCGTCACTCGCTTCCGAGTTCTCCCCCGACAGCCTCGGCCTCGCTCTCGTCGACGGCGCCGATCTGGGCACCATGATCGACGGCGCGATCGAGACCATCGGCCATCTGCGTTTACACTTCGCTCGTGGCGCGTGACTATTCACTGACCGGACCCGAGAACGATCGCGCCGAGCAGAGCGGCCTGGCCGGAGCCACGTGGTACAAGTCGCCCGTCGGGCGCGACGAACTCCTCGCGATCATGACGCGACGTAACAACCCGGCCGCCTTTCATACGACCTTGTGGCTGGCGCTCACCGTGGTCGCCGGCTGGTGGCTCGTCGTCACCTGGTTCTCGTGGTGGACTCTCCCGGCTGCCTTCGTCTACGGAACCATGTACGGATCGGCATCCGATGCGCGTTGGCACGAATGCGGACACCGCACCGCGTTTCGCTCACGCTGGGCCAACGACCTCGTGTACCAAGTCGCATCATTCATGGATGTTCGCGAACCGGTGTCGTGGCGCTGGAGCCACCACCGGCATCACGCCGACACGATCATCGTGGGTCGCGACCCCGAGATCGCGTACCAGCGTCCGGTGCGCTTCTGGAAGATCGTGGCCGACATGTTCGGCATCCTCAGCACCTGGGCCGAGTTCAAGAAGTACGCCACCAACGTGGTCGGCCGGTTGACGGCGGCCGAGGCCGACTACGTGCCTCCTCGCGAAGCCGGGCGGGCCATCTTCTGGGGCCGCGTTCACGCCGCGATCTGGACAACGACCATCGTCGTCGCGATCGTCACCAGCAGCCTTCTGCCACTGATGCTGGTGGGTCTACCGTCGTTGTACGGACGGTGGCTGTTGGTGGTGTTCGGCACCACTCAACACGCCGGACTGGCCGAGGACGTGCTCGATCACCGTCTCAACACGCGCACCGTGTACATGAATCCGGTTCTGCGGTTCTTGTACCTGAACATGAACTACCACCTCGAGCACCACATGTTCCCGTCGGTGCCGTACCACAACTTGCCGCGGCTGCACCGGCTGATTCGCGACGACCTGCCCGCTCCGTACCGCAGCGTCTTGCACGCGTACCGCGACATCGTTCCGGCCCTGTGGCGTCAGCGCACCGACCTCGAGTACGAGATGCGTCCGGAGTTGCCGTCAGTTTCCGCGTGATTCGCCGGCCCACTTGCCGATCAGTCGGCCCGAGAGCCAGCCGAAGAACAAGAACACCGAGACGCCGAGCGCACTCGACAGGATCACCGAGGCGAACAACTGCTCACCCTCCAGGCGGTTGGCGTAGCGCTTGAGCAACTGACCGATCCCCACTTCGCCCTGACCGAAGAAGAAGTCGCCGACGATGGCGCCGATCACCGACAGGCCGGCCGAAATGCGCAGGCCCGCGAACACCGCCGGCAGCGCTGCCGGGAACATGAGGCGACGCAGACGAGTCAGCCGCGAGGCCTTGTGCAAGGTGAACAGATCGTGCATTCCCTGCTCGGCCGAGAGCAGACCGAACAACGTGTTCACGACGATCGGAAACAGAGCGATGATCACACAGACGAGCACTCGTGACGAGAATCCGTAGCCGAACCAGAAACCGATGAGCGGCACGATGGCGAGGATCGGAATGGCCTGGAGAACCACGGCGTACGGGAAGATCGCCCGCTCGACGACTTTGGCTTGGCTCATCACGATGGCCAGAACGAAGCCGAGCAGGATCGCGATGAGAAGCCCCCAGAACGCGACCTTGGAACTCGACCACATCCCTTCGAGCATCGTCGAGAAGTTGTCCCAATCGGCGAAACCGACGCTCCAGACCTCGTGCGGAGGCTGCAACAGGAAACGACGCTTCGGATCGAGCAAGACGTAACTGGTGAAGTACCAGAGTCCGACGATGGCGGCACCGACCGCGAGCGGCGGCAACACGACGGCGGCGAAGGTGGAACGGCGCGAACTCTTCGCTTCGGGCATCTGTCCGGCATCGGCGATGATCGCCTCGACCGGATCGAATGTGGTGGGGTCGCTCATGAGTGGGCTCCTCGCAGGGCCAGGCTCACCTGGCCGCAGAGTTCGGCGAAACGGGCATCGAAGCGGAGGTCGGGTCGACGCGGATACTCGAAAGGAACATCGAACGAAGCCACCAGACGGCCCGGTCGAGCCGACATCACGTACACCTTCGTCGACAGGAAGACCGCCTCGCTGATGGAGTGGGTGATGAACAACCCGGCGAAACGTTCCTGCTCGAACAGGCGGAGAGTCTCTTCGTTCAGGCGTTCACGCGTGATCTCGTCGACGGCACCGAACGGTTCGTCGAAGAGGAACACCGGCGGCTTCAAGGTCAGTGTGCGAGCGAGTGACGCGCGCATCTTCATCCCACCCGACAACGACCGCGGAAAATGGTTCTCGAAGCCCTGCAGGCCCACCAGCTCGACGGCCGTCTGGGCGAGCGAGGCCCGCTCGGCCTTGTCGATGCCGTGCAATTCGGCCAGGAGTTCGACGTTGCGACGGACCGTGCGCCACGGCAGCAACGTGGCGTCCTGGAAGACGTAACCGATGCGGTCGCGGTCGACCGTGATGTCGCCGGCCGAGGCGTTCAACAGACCCGACGCGATCTTCAAGAGCGTCGACTTTCCACAACCGGAAGGACCGACGATGGTCACGAATTCGCCGCGATCGACGTCGAACGACACGTCAGACAAGGCACGGGTGCCGTCGGGAAACGTCATCGAGACGTTCCGGAACGACAAAGCCGGTTGAGACATTCGAACTCCAGACCGGGGCTCGGATGTCCCCAACTGCTGAGCATAATCGGCACGTAAACGACCCGAGCCATACCGCCCGCTCGCCCGTCACGGTTCGGTTTCACGCGTGTGAAGTTTTCGTTCAACTCGGACTCTCCGGACGAAGCGGGCCAAGTCCGCGCACTAAGGTCTTGCCAACTCGCCGACACGAGTCGGCGTCCTTAGGGGAGGAAATATGAGCAAGCGGAGCAAGGGACTTCTGCTCGCGCTGCCGCTCGTGGCCGTGGGTGCGCTCAGCGCATGCGGAGGCGACGACGACGGTGGTTCGAGTGGTGCGTCGGGTGGCGAAGGTGTTCTGTCGGGAGTGTGCCCCGAGACCATCTCGATCCAGACCGACTGGTTCCCGGAGTCGGAGCACGGTGCGCTGTACCAGATGGTCGGCGACGATTACACCGTCGACACCGAGAAGAAGATCGTGTCGGGGTCACTCATCGGCTCCGAGGGCAAGGACACCGGCGTGACGATCGAAGTCCGCACCGGCGGTCCGGCCATCGGCTTCCAGCCGGTCTCGGCCACCATGGCTGCTGACGAGTCGATCACCATCGGTTACGCATCGACCGACGATCAGGCGTTCAGCTACGACGAGATTCCGTTGCTGTCGGTGGTCGCGCCGCTCGAGATCAACCCGCAGATCATCATGTGGGATCCCGAGACCTACCCCGACGTGAAGACCATCGCCGACCTCGGTTCGCAGGGCATCACGATGAACGTGTTCGCCGGCGGCACCTACCTCGAGGTCTTCAAGGCCGAAGGTGTCGTGAGCGAGGACCAGATCGATCCGTCGTACGACGGTGCGCCCACGCGCTTCATCTCGGAGGGCGGCAAGATCGCTCAGCAGGGATTCGCTTCGGCCGAACCGTGGCAGTACAAGAACGAGTTCGCTGAGTGGGGCAAGGACGTCGCGTACCAGTTGATCCACGACGCCGGCTTCGAGATCTACGCCGCGTCGCTAGCCATCCGTCAGGCCGACAAGGAAGAACTCTCGGACTGCTTGAAGTTGCTCGTTCCGATCGTTCAGCAGGCCGCCATCGACTTCGTCAATGATCCGGCTCGTACGAACAAGATCATCATCGACGCTGTCGAGAAGTACGCCGACTTCTGGGTGTACGGCGAGGGTGTCGCGGCCTACTCGGTCGAGACACAGATGAAGCTCGGCTTGGTGGGCAATGGCCCCGACAAGACCCTGGGCAACTTCGACTTCGATCGCGCCAACAAGGTGTTGCAGCAGATGAAGGACGCCGGACTCGATGTTCCGGCCGACCTCGAGGCTGAGGACATGTACACCAACGAGTTCATCAATTCCGATATCGGTCTCTGACCGACACGGATGTGGAGGAAGGGGCCGGGCAACCGGCCCCTTTTTCTATGCCCGGTGGCGGAAAGCGGAGACTTCCTGGAGCACTTCGACGAACGTCGTGATCGCTCCGTCCACCAGCGTGCGACCCAAGTCGGCACTGGCCTGCGTCGGGTCACCGATGTGTCCATGATCGCCGAAGTCGTTGCTGAGCCACCCGAAGGCGACTGATCCACCGAAACGTACGTGCCGATTCGTCGCCAGGTGCTCGGGAATGTCGCGCACGGCCTTCGACATGTCGACCAACTCGGGATGCAAGTGCAGCATCATCGAGGTCTCGTCGGTTCCGCCGTGAACTCCCATGCCGAGTTCGGACGGCGGCGACGCTCCGCCCTGATCGGCCGGCTGCGACGGATGAGCCAAGAAGGTCTCGAGTCCGAACTGCAGTCGCAACTCACGATTGGCCATGGCCACCAACGCACTGTTTCCACCGTGGCCGTTCAAGAAGACCAACTTGCGGGCCCGGGTCGCCGCGATGCACCGACCGATGTCCTCGAGAACCGACAGCATCGTGCGGGCCGACATCCAGATGGTGCCCGCGTTCCAGGCGTGTTCGTTGCTCTTGGTGTACGCCAACGGCGGCAGCAACCACGCGTCCACACCGGCCTCGACGGCGCGCGGAACCGCGGCCTCGGCCACTGCTGAAGCGATGGCCAAGTCGGTGATCAACGGCAAGTGCGGTCCGTGCTGCTCGATGGCCCCGAGCGGCTGCACGATCACCGACGTCTCGGTCAGCGCCGTAGCGACTTGCGGGCCACGAAGGTGCGCGATGTGACGGGACACGCTTCGACACTACTTGGCGAACCTCACCGACATGAGAGACTCATCGGTGTATGAGCAATCTTCCGTCGTCGTGCGATGTCGTCGTCATCGGGGCCGGCCACAACGGGCTCGTGGCCGCCAACTACCTCGCCCGTGGCGGACTGTCGGTGGTCGTTCTCGAAGCTCGTGATTCGGTGGGTGGGTGTTCGTCCACCGAAACGTTCGGTGGCGCCCGCGTCAACGTCTGCAACTGCGACCACATCACGTTCCGCACGACCGGAGTGGTCGACGAACTCGGCTTGGGCGAACACGGCCTGAGGTATCTCGATGTCGAGCCCTCTCAACTCAACATTCCGTGGGACGACGGTCCGGCCTGGCCGATCTTCCATTCGGTCGACGACACGGTCGACGCGTTACGTCTCACCTATCCGCACGAAGCCGACAACTACCGCCGCTATGCCGACGCCGCGGTTCCCGTGGCTCGTCTCGTCCTTTCGGCCGCCGCCGCCGGGCCCCGTCGTCGGGCTCTCGTCTCGTCGGTGCTCGCCAAACGTGGGCGCGGTGTGGCCAACCTTCTGAAGTGGAGCCGCATGAGCGCGGCCGGGGTGATGCGCTCGTTCTTCCGAGACGAGCGTGTGTTCACACCGGCCCTGGCCACCGGTCCGATCGTGTGGGGTCTGTCCCCCGAACTTCCGGGCACCGGACTCGGGGCGCTCACGTTCGCGTTCCGACACGCCGCGCAGGTCGGACGACCGGTGGGCGGTAGCGGCATGTTGTCGGCCAGTCTGGCCAGCGCTCTGTCTTCTCGTGGTGGCGTGATCGCCACCAGCACTCCCGCCCAGTCGATCGTGGTCGATGGTGGCCGAGCCGTCGGCGTGACACTCAGCGGTGATCGAACCATTCGGGCTCGCTCGGTCGTCTCGGCCGCCGATCCGCGTCGCACCTTGCTCGACTGGATCCAGAATCCGCCGTCATCGGCCGGCCCGCTCATCGAACGCTGGCGGGCCGCCGAACACCAAGCGGGTTACGAGAGCAAGATCGACGCGATCATCAGTAGCCCACCTCGCTACCGCCGCATCGACCCACGGTTGGCCGACCGCTTCGATCCGCTCACTCCGTCCACGATGATCGTGCCAACGGTGCGCGAGATGCACGACGCATTTCTTTCCATGTCACGCGGCGTGGTGGCCGAACGACCGGTCTTCCTCGCCAACGTGCCCACCGCCCTCGATCCCTCGATGGCGCCATCGGGTCAGCACGTGTTCAGCCTGGAGGCACTCTTCACGCCGTACGCACATCCGGGTGGCTGGGCCACGTCGCACGAACCGCGTCGCTGGCTCGAACGCTTCGCCGACTTCGTCGAGCCCGGTTTCCTCGATTCACTCGGAGAGTGGCGGGCCATGACACCCGACCGCTACGAATCGGAATTCTTCCTACCGCAGGGTCACGCCACCAGTTTCGTCGGTGGACCACTGGCCGCGATCAAGGCCGACCCGCCCGAGCTCACTCGGTATCGAACGGCGATACCGGGATTGTTCTTGTGCGGTGCCGCCACGTTCCCCGGTGCGGGCATCTGGGGTGCCAGCGGTCGCCATTGCGCCACCGAAGTGTTGCGCGACTTCTAGGCGTCGCGAACGGCGCCTTCGCGCGCCACGACCGGCTCTTTGTCGCTCCAGGGGAAGTTGATCCAGAGCGAGGTGGAACGCCAGGTGTAGTTCGGACGCACGACCGAGTGCGGCTTGTCGTACAGCACCGCCGTACGTACCTCGGCCACTTTGCCCGCGCAGAACTGCTCGACACTACGCAACGTGTGGCCCGTGTCGGCCACATCGTCGGCGATGAGAATGCGCGCGTGGGCCAGATCGACGAAGTCGGGTGCGGGCGGCATGATGCGCGGCACTTCGAGACGTGTGTCGACACCGGTGTAGAACTCGACGTTCATGGTGTAGACGTTCTTGACCGACAACGCGTAGCCCAGTGCACCACCGATCAGCAGTCCGCCGCGGGCGATCGACAGGATCATGTCGGGTTCGTAGCCGTCGTCGGCGACCATCTGGGCCAAACCGCGCGAGGCCTCCCCGAAGATTTCCCACGTCATGATCTCGCGCTGGTCGCTCGCCATGGACCGAATGTAGACGGCAGGCCACGGTGCGACCAACGCCGTGGACGAGAAGTCAAACGATCGTCAAGCCCTTGAGGCCCGACGGAGGATTCGGGAACTGGGGATTCATGTCCTGCAGTTCGGCCAACACGATCTTGGCCACGGCCAAATCGCGAACCCACTTGTTGTCGGCCGGCACCACGAACCACGGCGCGTCGGCCCGCGACGTCTCTTTCAGAAGCTCTTCGTAGGCCTGGCCGTACTTCGGCCACAGTTCACGATCGCTGAGATCGCTCGGATCGTGTTTCCAGCCACTCTCCGGATTGTCGATGCGCTTCTGCAGTCGCTGCCGCTGAACGTCGTGCGACACGTGGAGATAGAACTTGAGTACACGCGTGCCTTCGTCCACGAGCATCTGCTCGAAGTCGCGCACGTGGCGGTACCGCTGGCGCCACACCTCCTCGGGCACCAAGTTCTTGACCCGCGGCACGAGGATGTCTTCGTAGTGGCTTCGGTTCCAAACCCCGATCTCGCCGCGGGCCGGACACGCCGCATGGCACCGCCACAAGTAATCGTGCATCGTCTCGCTGCCCGCTGGCACTTTGAAATTGGTGACCTTCACCCCGGACGGATTCATGCCGGTCATGACGTGGCGAACCAGGCCGTCCTTTCCCGAGGCGTCACGACCCTGTAGAACGATCAGCAGACTCTGCGACGCCTCGGCCAGCAGACGGTGTTGGAGCACGGCCATCTGACCGAGGACCTTCGACAACTCGCCCTTGGCCGAATCCTTCTCCCACCCGAGGGTGTCGTCCGTCGGGCGCTGCTCGAGGTTGGGCGCCTTGTTGCTCGGAATCTGGAGGCGACGCATCAATCGTTCGACCACGAGCGAAACCTAGTGGCCGACGTCGATTCGAGCGTTTTTCCCACCGATCTCGGTGCTCAGGAGTCGACGTAAGGGCAGTGCCGACACCCGCTACCGCAGCAATAGTTGCGATCGGCAAGGAACCGAGCCGTGAACACCGTGAGGCGGGTGCTCGGATCGAGGTACGACGAGCGGCCGGCCACGACCGCCGCGTCGTGTGCTCCCATCACCGCCGCCTCCGAGCCCACCGGAACACGCTCGGGCTTCGGACGCGTCAGGCCGTCCACGCGAAGAGCGAGACGGCGAGTCACTCGTGAATGTTCTCACCATCGACGAATCCTCCACCCATCGGAGGTCTTCCCTTGACCCGCCCGGCCTAACGACTAGATTCGGCGCATCGATCGGCTGGGGGGTCTCGACGATGCGCCCTCCCCGTCGCGCGGTGATTCACAACACATCGTCGGTTCGCCGACACAAGGGGGAAACGTGACATCAACGATTCGCTCCAGGAAGCGTCCTGGGGTTCTCTTCGGTGCCGTCGCCGTGACCATCGGTCTCGTGGCGGCAGCCTGCGGTGGTGACAACGGTGGTGGCGGAGAATCCGCTGACACCGTCGCTGCCGCCGAAACCACCGCTCCCACCGAGACCACCGACATCATCGATCCGATGACTGCGGTGACCCCCGGTGGCACCCTGACCATGGGCATCGAGGCCGAAACCTCCTCGCCGTGGCGTCCGTCCGAAATGGTGTGTGCCATTTCCTGTCACATGGTCGCCCGTACTGTGTACGACTCGCTCATGATCATTGGAGGCGACAACTCACCGGTGCCTTATCTGGCCTCGGGCATGGAACCTAACGAGGATTACACCGTCTGGCGGATCACCGCGCGAGCGGGAGTCAAGTTCCATGATGGAACCGATTTCGATGGAGCGGCGATCGCCGAGAACATCGGTCGTCACAAGACGGCCCTGCTCACGGGTACGGCCATCAAGACGGTCACTGACATCTCGGTGGATTCGTCCGACCCGATGACCGCGATCGTCACTGTCGAGAAACCCTGGGCGACCTTCCCGTGGTACCTCACCGGCCAAATCGGCTACATGGCCTCGCCCACCTGGTTGCTCGCGTCCGATACCGACGAGGCGTTACGCGCCCAACCAGTCGGAACGGGTCCTTTCGTGTATTCAGACTACAAGCCGAACGAGTACTACACGGGCACGAAAAACGCCAACTACTGGAACGCCCCGTTCCCGTATCTCGATGAAATCACGCTCATCCCGATTGCGGACAGCCTCAAACGTCGCGATGCCCTCAAGGCCGGCGATGTCGACGTTGTCCACACCACGAATGGCGAAGTTATCAATGAGTTCCGATCCGGGTTAGACGGCTTCTCGTCGGTAGAAATCACCAATAACGCAGAGACTGGCTACACCTTGCTGCACGTCACGCAGGAAGGATCGCCGCTCAACGATCGTCGAATCCGTTGTGCTCTGGCCAATGCCACTGACAACGACATCATCAACGAAGTGGTCTCCTTCGGCGTGAACGAATTGGCCAACGGCCCGTTCTCTCCAGGCCAGGTGGGCAACCTTGAGGACTCCGGCTACCCGCTCGTCCAAGACATGGCCAAGGCTCAGGCCTTGATCGCCGAGTACAAGGCGGAGAACCCCGGTGAGTTGAAGATCTCTCTGGCCACCACTAATGACGCCACGAACCTGGTGGTCGCTCAGTACCAAAAGGACTTCTACGAGGAGGCCGGAATCGACGAAGTCACCATCGACCAGATCGACCAGGGCCAGTACATCGTCACCGCATTGCTCGGAAACTTCCAGGTGTTCCAGTGGCGTAATCACGGCGGTGTCGATCTCGACCAGCAGTACATCTGGTGGCACAGTTCGTCAGCCCTGGATATCGGATCGCTGGCTTTGAACTTCGGTCGAATCAAAGACCCGAAGCTGGACGAGTTGCTCGATGCGAATCGAGCAACCGTCGATCCGGCCGAGAAGAAGCAGATCGCCGAAGACGTGAACCGACTCTTCGCCACTGAGTGCTACAACCTTTGGGGTGCCTACACCACGTGGTTGATCGCTTTTAAGAGCGGAGTTATGGGCCTCGACGCTGCCAACCTCACGACACCGGAGGGTGCCCGCGCAGTCGAGGGAGCCGGCATCGCCGGGTCCTTCTTCCCGCACACGATCTGGAGACAGCAGTAAGCACCCGATGGCCAGCGACACCGTGGAGGCGCCGAACCGATGAGATACTTCCTGCGGAAACTTTTGCAGTTGGTAATCGTCGTTTTCGCCGTGACCTTCACGGTGTCACTGGCACTGGGGGCCATTCCCTACGCCGAGGAACGCATCATTGCCGCCAAGGGCAGTGGTGCCATTAACGAGGAGGAAAAGAACAAACTCCTCGACTCGTTGAATCTTCGTGAGCCGACCCTCGTCCAATACGGTTACTTTGTCGGCGATTTAGTGACCCTCGACTGGGGAGTCACCCTCAACGGTAACCAACCAATCAGCACCTCGATTTCCGATGGGTTGGGGATCTCGCTGCGACTGATGATCTACGGGCAGTTGGTCGCCTTACTCATCGCCATCCCAGCGGCAGTTTTCGCCGCGTATCGAAGTGGCGGGTTGTTCGATCGTTTCTCGACGACTGTGTCGTTCGGTTTCATCTCCACGCCGAATTACGTGTTGGCCACAATTCTCGGCCTCCTATTTACCGTGCGTTGGAAGCTGTTTCCGGCCATATCCACAGACGTTGGCTTTTTCGAGGCGCCTTGGGACCACTTCAGGAACTTCTTCCTCCCCACGATCGTTTTAGCGCTCCCGCTCGCCGGCGCCTACATGCGTCTTCTTCGCTCTGACTTGGTCAACACCCTGCAGTCCGATTTCATCACCACTGCCCGAGCCAAGGGCGTGAGCACCCCGCGCATATTGTTCGGTCACGCTTTGCGGCCGTCGCTCTTTTCCCTCGTCACGGCCGCTGCCGTCAACGTCGGCGCGCTGGTGGGTGGTTCAGTCGTGGTCGAGACGGCGTTCAATCTCAACGGCTTGGGACGTCGCACAGTGCTTGGCATTTTCGCCTCCGAGTTTCGCCTCGTACAGATCACCGTCGTGATTCTCGCGCTCGTTTACGTGATCACCAATTTCTTGGTCGACATCTTGTACGGATTCCTCGACCCTCGTGTCCGTGTCGGACGGTTGGGTTAGGACGATCACCTTGACCGACACCGCTACTCCCGATCCTTCATACGATCAACCGACTCAGCCCCGATTCAGGCGCCGGGGCCGCATCACCATATGGGTGTCGAGCGCTTGGCTTCTTTTCATCGTGTTCTCGGCGGTCGGCGCATCATTCCTTCCGTACGTCAACCATTCCTGTGACCAATTCGAGAACGAGAACCTCTGCACCACCCATGTCGAGACCAATCCACTCCTCGCCGAGCGGCCCCCCTCCTGGGCCCTCTTCTCTGAGACCACTCGACCGATCGTTGGAGATGCACCTGAACGCTTCGGGCTGTTCGGCACCGACACCAATGGCTACGACCTGTTCAGTCGAACCATGTTCGGTGCCCGCAATTCACTGCTCATCGGCGCACTGTCGATTCTTTTCGGCATCCTGATCGGGGGAATCCTCGGGCTCGTTGCTGGTTACATGGGTAAACGGGTCGACAAAGTGATCGACACGATCATGAACATTTTCCTGGCGTTTCCGGCTCTGCTTCTGGCCATCTTCATCGTCGGATTCTTCGACAGTTCGACCACGACCGAGGCCAAATCGCGGTCGATCGCGCCGATCGTCATTGCTCTGGTCATTCTGTCGATTCCACCGATCGCCCGGTTGGTTCGGGCAAATACCATCGTTTTTGCGCAGCGGGAGTTCGTACTGGCCGCCCGCGGTCTCGGAGCCAAGAACGGTCGAATCATCGTGCGCGAGATTCTGCCCAACGTGATGCCGGCCATGGTCACCTTCGCGATCACTGGCATGGCCATCCTCGTCGTGGCCGAGGGAGCCTTGGCCTACCTCGGTCTGTCAGTCACCGCGCCTACCCCGACTTGGGGTGCGATGATCTTTGGGGGGCAAACTAAACTCGAAACCGCCTGGTGGATCTCGATCATGCCGTCCATCATCCTCTTTGTCACCGTCTTGGCCATCAACCTGCTTGGTGATGCGTTGAGTGAGAAGTTCCGAATTCGTGAGGCGATCGGATGAGCACGCTGCAGACCGCGGTACGCCGCGAAACCGGCACATTGTTGGAGATCGAGGATCTCGCCACTCATTTCGCCACTCCCGGCGGAGTCGTGCGTGCGGTCGATGGCGTCACTTTTTCGCTCGACCACGGCCAGCGCCTCGGCATCGTGGGCGAGTCGGGTTGCGGCAAGACGATCCTGTCGCGCTCGATCATGGGCCTGCTCCCCCGTCGCAACGTGATCCGCAAGGGGTCGGTGCTCTTCGAGGGAACCGAGCTCACCACCATGAGCCTCAAGGATCGCCAGAAGATCTGGGGCGCCGAGATGGCGATGATCTTCCAGGATCCAATGACGTCGCTCAATCCGGTCATGAAGATCGGCAAGCAGTTGGCCGAACCGCTGCGCATTCACCTGGGTTCCACCCGCGAGAACGCTCAGGAGATCGTGCTCAAGCTCCTCCAAGACGTCGGGATTCCCGAGCCCGAGAAGCGCCTCGAGCAGTACGCGCACGAACTATCGGGTGGGATGCGTCAGCGCATCATGATCGCCATGGCGTTGGCTTGTGGGCCGTCGGTGTTGTTCGCCGACGAACCCACCACCGCGCTCGACGTCACGGTGCAGGCTCAGATCCTCGACCTCATCGAAGACCAGTGTCGTGAACGCGAAATGGCCCTCGTGCTCGTCACCCACGATCTGGGTGTGGTGGCCGGCCATACCGACCAGATCATCGTGATGTACGCCGGCAAGATCGTCGAGATCGCCCCCACCGCCACGCTGTTCTCGAAGATGAAGATGCCCTATACCGAGGCTCTCTTCCAGAGCATTCCGAAACTCGCCGATCCGAGCCACACCCGACTCACGACCATCGGCGGTCGTCCACCGAACCTGGTTGCTCCGCCCGATGGCTGCAGCTTCAGTCCGCGCTGCCCCTACGCCACCGACACCTGCACCAAGGTCGAGCCCGAACTGCAGCAGGCCGAACCGGGACACCTCTTCGCCTGCCATTATCCCGTGGGTTCCGATCGCTGGAACGAGGTCCAGGTGTCGCTGGGTCGTCGCTCGGGAGGACACTGATGGCTGGTACGGGTCACGCCCATCTCCGCGGCGACGCACTGTTGTCGGTGCGCGATCTCGTCGTCGAGTTCCCGGTCGGTCGTACAGGGCTCAAGGTCAACGCCGTGTCGGGTATCTCGTTCGACGCCCAGAAGGGTGAGACCCTCGGCGTCGTGGGTGAGTCGGGTTGCGGAAAGAGCACCACCGGCCGCGCCATCATGCAGATTCCGCGCCCCAAGAGCGGCGAGGTCACATTCGACGGTCAGGACCTGATGCAAGCCGATACCGAGACCATCCGTCGACTGCGCACCAATATTCAGATGATCTTCCAGGATCCGATTTCGTCCCTCAACCCTCGTCGAAGCGTGCGCGACATCGTGCTCGAACCGCTCAACATCTGGAAGGTCGGCACCAAGGAAGAGCGCCTCGCGCGTGTGAATAAGGTGCTCGAGGACGTCGGCATCGATCCGGCCGTGGCGGCCGACCGTCGCCCGTACCAGTTCAGTGGTGGGCAGTGTCAGCGCATCAGTATCGCCCGCGCGCTCGTTCTCGAACCGAAGATGATCATCTGTGACGAGCCGGTATCGGCCCTCGACGTGAGCGTGCAGGCTCAGGTGCTCAACCTGCTCGAAGACCTCAAGCGCGACTACAGCCTCACCCTCATGTTCATCGCCCACGACCTGGCCGTGGTGAAGAACATTTCCGATCGCGTGGCCGTGATGTACCTGGGCAAGATGTGCGAAATCGCACCCAGCGACGACCTCTACCGTGCCCCGGCTCACCACTACACCAACGTGCTGCTGTCGAGTATCCCGGTGGCCGACCCGACCGTCACCGTCGCGACACAGCGAGTGCAAGGCGAACCACCCTCACCGGTGTTGCCGCCGGCCGGCTGTCGCTTCAATCCGCGTTGTCCGGCCGCGACCGATCGCTGCCGGACCGAGGAGCCGGAGATACGCGAGGTGGCCCCCAACCACTTCGTGGCCTGTCACCATCCGATTCACGGTGGCGAGGCTCCGGTGTCGGTGCGTTCTACCGGTTCTTGAACTCGGGCGCGCGCTTCTCCATGAACGCGCGCATGGCCTCACGAGCGTCATCGGTGTGCGACGACATGATCTGCTGACGATTCTCCAAGTCGATCGCCGCCTGCATGCCCGGGATCTCGAGGGCCGACCACATCGCTTCTTTCGTGAGAGACACTCCGAACGGCGTGTTGGCGATCACCTGATCGGCCTTGGCCAATGCGGCTGCCATGAGTTGATCGTCGGCCACCACGTCGACCAGCAGTCCGATCCGTAGTGCTTCGGCCGAATCAAAGATGCGGCCCGTCAACATGAGCTCTTGAGCCCGTGACGCCCCCACGATGCGCGGCAGCAGCCACGACGTACCGATGTCGCACGCCGAGAACCCGATGCGCACGAAGGCCACGTTGAACTTCGACGACTGACCACCCAAGCGGATGTCGCTGGCGAGCACCAGAGCCAACCCACCGCCAGCGGCCGCGCCGTTGACCGCCGCGATGATCGGTTGGGGCAATGCGCGCATGTGAGTGACGAGGCTCGCGATGTGCTTCTGAGTCGCCAGGCCGCGTTGGGTGGGTCCGAGATGGGCCGCGTGCGGCGGATCGCCGTATCCGGTGAGATCGAGGCCAGCGCAGAAACCCCGACCCGCCCCGGTGAGGATCACGACACGACACTCGGGGTCCACTGCGATGCGGTCGAGGTGAGCGTGCAAGTCGCTCACGAGTTCGGACGTGAGTGCGTTCAACCGGTCGGGACGATTCAGACGTAGGACTTCGACACCGGGCTGGGGCTTTTCGACCACGATCACAGAACTCATCTCCGCAGTTTGGCCTTCCCCGAGCGGCCGCGACGCATCGTGTTAGCGTCTCCTTGCTCGCTTCGGCCGGCCGACCCATGAACGATTCGCGCGACTCTCTCGTCTGGCGACTGGCCCTCCGGCACGCCGCCATCGCCTATGTCGTGTCGCGCCTCTGCGTCATCGCCGGAGCGGCCATCGTCGGTGCCGAGTTGCGGGCCGACGACAACAAGATCCGCGAACGACTGATCTGGGGCTACTTCACCAAACCCGACCCGCACGCGCGCGAAGCGGTGCTCCCCCGCTCGGCCACGTCGATGATCCTCGACGTACTCACCTCGTGGGACGGCATCTGGTACATGCGGATCGTCCGTCGGGGGTACCCGTCGTTCGTCCCCGACGGCATCACGTACGACGACCCCGAAGCACGAGTCGCCTTCTTTCCGGCCTATCCCGGACTCGTTCGTGCCGTCGACCGAGTTCTTCCCGGCGGCGACACCTTCGCCGCTCTCTTCCTCAACCTGCTCCTCGGTGCGGTCTTCATCGTTCTGGTGGGTCTTCTGACCCGCGCGTGGTTCGGCGCCGAGCATGCCCGGGTGGCCATGGTGCTCACCGCGATCTTCCCCGGGAGTTTCGTGCTGTCATTCGCCTACAGCGAGGCCCTCCTCCTCGTGCTGGCCGCCGCGTGCCTGTTGGCCCTCACTCGCGAGAAATGGTTACTGGCTGGCGTGCTGGCCGCTGTCGCCACCACGACGCGGCCCAACGGCATCGCCGTGGTGGCCGCGTGCGCCATCGCGTCACTCATCGCGATCCGAACCAGACGCCAATGGTCATCGCTCGTCGCACCACTGCTCGCGCCGGTCGGATTCGTCTTCTTCCAGTGGTGGATCGATCGCCATACCGGCGAATCGCGCGTGTGGTTCCGCGTACAGGGAGAGGCCTGGAAAGAAGGGGCCTCGTTCGGCCTCACGGCCATCCGCAACACCCTCGAAGCATTCACCAAACCACTCACGTCACCCACCGACCTCATCACGGCCGTGTCGTTCTTGTGCACCATCTTCTTGGTCTGGATCGCCTGGCGCCGTGGCCTGCCTCCTGTGGCCGCGGCGTACAGCGCGGTGATCATGGCCCTCATGCTGCTACCGGCCACCGTCACGGCCCGCCCGCGTTTCTTGTTCACCGCGTTTCCGCTCGTGATCGTGGCCGCCCTGTGGCTCGATAGCGACAAGCGCAAACACTGGTGGCCCTATGTGATGGCCACGTCCGGCGCCGGGTTGGTCGCACTCACCGCGCTGTACGGCGTGTACGGAGCGATCCCTTGAGCCAACGAGTGCGCCGGATCTCCCTTCTGGCCGTCCTCGCCTACATCCCGTTGCTGGCGAGTGCACCGGGTCGCGTACCCGGTGACACCAAGTTGTATCTGTACCTCGATCCGGGGCGATTGATCTCCGACTCGATCTGGTCGTGGGATGCGCGCCAACTCGGTGGCTGGGTTCCACACCAGAACGTCGGCTACCTATGGCCCTCCGGTCCGTTCTACGCGGTGTTCGATTGGCTCGGCGTTCCCGACTGGATCACTCATCGACTCTGGACCGGATCTCTTCTCTTGTTGGCCGGTCTCGGCGTGCTCTGGTTGGCCCGGGTCGGACGCCTGTCCCCCACCGCCGGATTGTGTGCCGCAATTCTCTACCAACTCTCGCCGTACGTTCTGCCGTACATCTCGCGCACCTCGGCCCTGCTCTTGCCCTGGGCGCTCTTGGGTTGGCTGATCGGCGTCACCATCCGAATCGCCGAACGACGAGATCCCCGAATGATCGGTTTCTTCGGACTCTTGATCGCATCGACCGGTGGGCTCAACGCCACCGCCTTGTTGATGATCGCCCCGGCTCCGATCATCTGGTTCGTCGCCACCTCTCGCGGCCAGTCGTGGCGGCGAATCGCGACGACTCTCGCGATACTCGGCGTCGTCGGATCAGGTGCCAGCGCATGGTGGTTGGCTGGTCTGCGCGTCCAAGGGTCGAACGGCGCCGCCGTGCTCTCGTACAGCGAGACCTTGGTGTCGACCGCGGCCACGTCGAGTTCGATCGAAGTACTGCGCGGTCTCGGTTATTGGCTCTTCTACGACCGCAACCATGTCGTTGCCCTCACGTCGGCGGCCACTCCGTACATGGGCAATCTGTTCGTGATCACCGCCGGCTTCTCCATCGTGGTGCTCGGACTCCGCGGTCTGCGCTGGATACACACCGAGGTACGCCGCCCACTGGTGGCCATGTTGTTGGTCGGGGCCGTTCTCGCCATCGGCCCGTATCCATTCGACGACCCGTCGCCCCTGTGGAGCCCGGCCACCGACAATCCCGCCAGCGCACTCAGCTTGGCCTTGCGGTCGTCCACTCGCGCGGTGCCGCTCGTGATCCTCGCGCTCGTCATCGGGGCCGGTCTCTCGCTCGAACATCTCACGCGTCACCGTCGTCGCGCTCAGGTGGTCGCCCCGGCCCTCGCACTCGTCATCGCCGTCGTGAATCTGCCGGCGCTCGTCGGTGGTCGACTCGTCGATCCGGTCATGGAGCGACCGAACGACCTTCCCTCGGCGTGGTACGACGTCGCGGATTACCTCGACGCACGTGTGGACGCCGGCTTCACGGGTTCGGTGTTGCTGGTGCCGGGCATCGAATCGGCGGCGTACCGCTGGGGCTATACGGTCGATCCGATCCTTCCCGGTCTCACCAAGAAGCGATTGCTCAGTCGCGACTGGTTACCACTCGGCAGCGCCCCGCACATGGATCTCCTCTACGCGCTCGACGACGCGTTCCAGAACGGTGACATCGATCCGGCGGCGGTGGCCCCGGTCGCTCGCCTTCTCGGTGCCGACACCGTGATGATCGTGAACAGTCATCAGTACGAACGGTTCGGAACCATTTCACCCGCGCGCACCGCGTCGCTCGCCCTCGACCGCGCCACCGGACTCACGCATCTCGCCGACTTCGGATCGCCCACCGACAACACCAGTCCCTACTGGTCGGCTGAAGACACTCTGTTTCCGGCCCCACCCCGACCCGAGATCAGTCTGTACGCGGTGGAGGACGCGAGTAGCGCCGACCGAGTTCTCGTGAGCCCGATCGTGGTTCTGGCCGACGGCACCGGGCTCGTCGACATCGCTCCGCTCGTGAGCGGGCCCGTATTGACAGCGGCCGCCCTCGACGAGCAGTCGCTCGAACGAGCCCTGGTGAGCGCACCCGACATTGTGATCACCGACTCGAACCGAAAGCGGGCCCACCACTGGCGCAGTTCGCAAGAAGTGTGGGGTGCGACCGAACCGCTCGATGGCGTGATTTCCACCGCCGACGTCTTCGATCAACGACTGCCGGTGTTCCCCGATCAGACGAGTGACGACCAGACGATCGTCGCGACGTCCGACATCACGGCGCGAGCCACCGCGTACGGCTTCGAACTCACCTATCGACCCGAGTCACGTCCGTCGATGGCCGTCGATGGCGATCCGACCACGGCCTGGGTGGTGGGCGAACGTCGCGATCCGCGCGGCCAGACCATCACCCTCGACGCCCAGCAACCACTCGATGTACTCGAACTCGTCCCGGCCGACTCCGATCGACGTGTCACTCGCGTTTCCATACGCGTGGACGGTGGTCGATGGACCTCGCACGACGTGAATGGATCGGCTCGGATCACTCTCGATCCGCCCGGTCGTGTGGTCGACGTACGTATCGACGACGTGAGCGCGGCGGGCACGGGAGGCGTCGGCTGGTCCGAGATGACTCCGGCCGAACGCAGTCGGGCCGAGTTCGTGCGCGTACCGCTCGCATCCACTCTGCCCACCAACACCGCGCCGACCAGTTGGATCTTCACCCGACTCACGGCCGACCCCGTCGATCCCTGGCGCAGCGATCCCGAAACGGCGATTCGGCGAGTGTTCGATTCACCCCGCGACGAGTCGTTGGCCGTCGCGGCCACGGTGCGCGTCGATGCACGCGCCTCGTCGTTGCTTCCCGACGTGACGGCCAGCAGCGTCCTGTCCCGTGCGATGCTGCCCTGGCACGCGCTCGATGGCGACGATCGCACGTCCTGGTTCCCTGCCGTCGGCGACGCATCTCCCTCGCTCGTGGTGCCCGCGCTGGCCGACGAGGTCTCGGTGCAACTCACCGTCACCGACGGCGCATCGCTGCGGGCGCGGGTCGACGACATCGACGTCGAGGTCACGAATCGCGGCGACGGAAGGTTCGACATCTCGATTCCGACCGGAGCGCGTGCGATCACACTTCTCCCCGACGTCTCCAACCTGGCACCGCGCCGCGACAGCCGCACCGGCGACCAGGTCGTTCCACCCGTTGGCATCGCCGAGATCGTCGGTTCGGCAACGATCGCTCCCGACCAGTCGTTCAGCATCGAGTGCCGCGACGACGTGCTCACTCTGGACGATCGAGCGATCGCGTTGAGCCTGAGCGGAACACTCGGTGACGTGCTGAACAATCGTGCGCTCGCGGCGACGTCGTGTGGAGACCCGATCTCGCTCGGCACGGGAGACCATCGCCTCGAGGTCCGGCCCGGCCACCAGACCGGCTGGCACATCGACCAAATCGTGCTGCGCGCCACCGGCGCGCGATTCGCACCGGCCGCTTCAACTGACTCCGATGTCGTCGCCACCGTCGAACGGGCCGGTCGCACCTACACGGTTCCCCCGTGCCCCGTCGGCTGCTGGCTCGAGACCCGCGACGGCTGGAACACCGGTTGGTCGGCCTCCATCGACGGCACCGAACTCGGTCGACCGATTGCTTCGGGTGGCGGACGCACCACCTGGTGGCTCGATCCGTCCGACACCACTCGCACGGTCGAAGCGTCGTGGGCACCGCAGCGCACGCTCTGGTTCGGACTCGGCCTCTCGCTGTTCACCGTGTTGCTGTGCTGCGTGCTCGCGCTGTGGCCTTCACGACGACGCGATGCGGTCGTGATCTCCACCTCGACCGACGACGACATCGTCCGTGATTCGAATCCACGCCGACTGGCACTCACCACTGCCGCAGTGACCGCCTTCGTGGTCGGCCCACTCTGGGCGATCGTTCCCCTCGTCCTCGTTCGAAAGAGCTTCAGCACCTGGGCCCGGCGCATCGGAATCGCACTCATCGTTCTGGCCGGACTCTTCGTGATCGCTCAGCAGATCCGCACCGGTGCCGATCCCGGATTCGGTTGGCCATCGGTGTTCCGACGGGCCCACCGACCCGCCCTCCTCGGTCTGGTCCTCGTCGCCATGGGGTGGTGGGGGCAGTCGAACGCCAGCGACTCGCGCCGTAGGATGAGTGACTCGTGAGCGCGCAACCATTCCCCTGCCTCTCGGTCGTGGTCCCTTGCTACAACGAAGAGGCCACCATCAAGACCTTGGTCGACCAAGTGCTGGCTTCGCCGTGGGTGGCCGAGATCGTGGTGGTCGACGATGGTTCGTCCGATCGCTCGCGCGACATCTTGGCCAGCCTGTCCGATCCGCGCGTGACCGTCGTTCTGCACGAACGAAATCAAGGCAAAGGTGCCGCCCTGCGCACCGGATTCACGCGGGCCACGTCCGACTACGTGATCGTTCAAGACGCCGACCTCGAATACGATCCGGGTGAGTACGGCGTACTACTCGAACCGTTGCTCGACGATCGAGCCGATGTGGTCTTCGGTTCGCGATTCCTCTCCGGACGACCGCACCGAGTCCTCTACTTCTGGCACAGCATGGGGAACAAGTTCCTCACACTCATGTCGAACATGTTCACCGACCTGAACCTCACCGACATGGAGACCTGTTACAAGTGCTTCCGGCGCACGGTCATCCAATCGATCACCATCGAAGAAGACCGCTTCGGATTCGAACCCGAGATCACCGCCAAGTTGGCGCGTGGCCAATACCGCATCTACGAAGTCGGCATCTCGTACTCGGGTCGCACCTACGCCGAGGGCAAGAAGATCGGCTGGCGCGACGGCGTTCGAGCCGTCTACTGCATCGTGCGCTACTCGGAAGTCGGTTCGAAGGTCCTCGGTCGCGTCGAGTCGCTCCAGAAGTCGCGTCGGTTCAACTGACGCCGCGGAGCCGGCGCCAGCGATCGCCGATCCCCCACCGGGTCACCAAGATCATCGACTCGGCGATGATCCGGCCCGACATCTTCGACGTGCCGTACTGACGGTCGACGAACAGGATCGGCACTTCCACAATTAGTGAGCCGCGTCGAGACAGCCGAACGACCAACTCGGTGAGAAACGCATAGCCCTCGGCCCGGGTGGTGCGCGGATCGATCGCCGCCAGCGCCGAACCGCGATAGGCGCGGAAACCCGAGGTGCAATCGCGAACCTTCACCCCGAGCACGAAGCCGGTGTAGAGATTGCCCCACTTCGACAACACTCGCCGATGCAGCGGCCAATCCTTCGTGCCTCCTCCGCGAACGTAACGCGAACCGATCACGGCATCGGCCCCTTCGTCGAGAGATCGCAGCATGATCGGGATCACGTCGGGATCGTGCGAGAAGTCGCAGTCCATCGACACCACGGCGTCGAAACCTTCGTCGATCGCCAATCCGAATCCGTGGCGATAGGCGGTGCCCAGACCATTCTTGCCCGCGCGATGCACCACGCGAACACCTCCGAGTTCGGCCGCGACCGATTCGGCGATACGACCCGTTCCGTCGGGCGAGTTGTCGTCGATCACCATGATGGTCGCGTCGGGGACCACTCGGCGCAACGATCGGAGCATTCGCTCGATGTTCTCGCTCTCGTTGTACGTGGGGAGCACCACGGCGGTCGGCACGGTCGACCACCCTACCGAACGACTTGGGCGTGAAGAGGTGACAGCACTCCCTCGGCCAGCGCGTCCCAGGTGAGTCGTCGGGCCCGACGCTCGGCGTCACGCGACAACTGCGCTCGCCGCTCGGTGTCGGTGAGCACCTGAACCAATGAACGATGCAGATCGTCGATCGGTGCGAGCACACCGGTTTCGCCGTCGATCACCGAGCAGCGATGACCGCTGATGTCGGTGGCCACCGCGGGCGTGCCGCATCCGGCCGCTTCGGTGAGGGCCAGACCCCAACCCTCGGCGAGCGAGGCGCTGGCCACGATCCACGAACGGCGATAGTGATCGCGTAACGCATCGCGACTGATTCGTCCGGCGAATTCGATCCAGCCTCGCGCGTCGTGAGCGTCGACCCACTGCTCGAGTCGCTCGCGCTCAGGGCCGTCACCGACCAACGTCAAGCGAAGATCGGGCACGGTTCGACGTGCGATCGCCACTTGTTCGAACAGCCGATCGAACCGTTTGACCGGAGCCTGGCGCCCCACGGCGAGGATCGACGGATGACTCGTCTTGCCGATCGTCGGATCGGGCGAGAAGAAGTCGTCGACACCAACCGGTCCGGTGATCACTCGATCGGATTTCCAACCGAGTTCGATGAGTTCGTCCCGCGTGTCATCCGACGTGGTGACGGTCGGAGTGCGTCGGTAGGCCGGCGGCGCCCAAATCGTCTCGAGTGCGCGACCAAGGGCTGCAATCGGACCCGGGAACACCTGGTTCCACATCGGGCCGTGGATGTGATGGAGGATGAGGATGCGCGGCTTACGACACCACAGCGGCGAGAACCAGGGCACTCCGTTCCAGATTTCGACGAGGGCGTCGTAGCGGCCCATACGCCCGACGACCTCGGACGCGATGGTGCGCGGAAACACCGACATGCGCCCACCTCGGCGAACCACGTCGTAGCCGTTGCGTCGCGCCACGGAGGGAAGTCCGTCGGCGTGGGACGTGCGGTGCAGTACCTCGAGGCCGGCGGCCGCCCACCGCTTCATGAATTCGTCGGCGTGCACTTCCGATCCGCCCGCTTCTCGATCGTCGAGATCGCGCCAGGCGAGCACGTGCACGCGTCGTACACCCCGCGCGATCACGTCGTCGACCATCGACTGGAGATCGCTCACGGGTACAGCGGCGCTCCGACCGGGACGCGGAAGACCGCTCCGGGTAGTCGTATCTCGTTGTATCGGTTCACGAGTACGTCGAGATCGGACGGCGACTCGACGTTGTACACCACCTGCGTGTGCCCGTATTGCGAGTCGAGCAGAGTGATCCACTCCGGATGACCCAGCTCACGGATGCGTTCTTCGATGCGAAGACGCAAGTCGTTCGATTCGGCGCGCTCGTCGGCCGAACGCGGGTCGTACTCGGCCAACATCTCGGCATCGTCGCGCAGCGAAAAGCGCTCGATGTTCTCCGAGCCGACCACGAACCAGAGCACGGCATCGGCGTCGCGTTCGTCGGACATCGAGCGATACGGGCGAACGGTGGCCTTGGCCCACGGATCGACCTTCAACGTGTCGCCGCGCTTCTCCATCTCGAGGACGAAACCGAAGCCGGTTCCACCCAACGATGCCGGGTCGTGCCAGCGCAACAAGTAGACCGAGTCGGGACCGAGAGACGGCGCGAGTTGCGCACCGAGATTCGCCACCAATCGCGAGTCACTGCGATAGGGCAAGTCGGCGCCGGCCGACGCCGCCGAGCCAGCCAGCGCCACACCGAGAACGGTCGCACCAAGAACTGCCCCGCCGATCGACGTCGATCGATGCCTGAGTTCCGAGTCGCCCGCGAGGGTGATGGTGACCGACCACAACGATGCGACTATCCAGAACACCGCCAACAGCCACGACCAACGAATCACGTAGTCGTAGAAGGTTCCGAACACGCGCGACGTGGCGTATAGGCCGATGAGCGTCGACCAGCCGAGCACGACGTACAAGCGACCGAGTTGGCGATCGCGATGCCGACGCCAAGCGGCCAGACCGGCGAGCACCACCACGACGAACGCGACGAATCCCCACCACCGTGGGTCGTCGGTCGGATCGCGGCCCGGACCGGTCGCGAACGGACCGGCCAGATTGAACTCACCGGCCAAGGCTCGAAAGGCGGCCCGCAGACCAACGGTTTCGTCGGGTGGATTGGTGAAGTGCTCCCAAACTCGCCGCAAGTTTCCCGGACCCGGCTGCAACTGTTCGATCACCGGCGGCAACCACATCGCGAACGTGACCCCGGCCGACCAGACCACCGGTCGACGCCAGGTTCCCGAGCGACGCGTGGTCCACACGAGCCACACCACGAGTGGCACCAGTGCACCGGCCACGAGCGGCACGTAGCTGATGTGGGTCTGTAGGCAGTGGTACCCCACGGCCACGGCCAGGGGAAGCGCCCGGTGATGCCCGAGCAGAACGCCGGCGACCAGAACCAGAAAGAGCGTGTACGCGAACACGGGAATCCACGTGTTCCATGGTTCGAGGAAGAAACCGGGGGCGAGCGACCGCACGATCACAGCCATGACGAGCGCCGTGATCGCGGTAACCCGCCACCCGAACCAGCGGCGCACGAAGAAGAGCGTGGCCAACACGCCAGCCATGTGCACGACGAGGGTCGACACGATCACGCTGATACTCGAGCGGAACATCGCGAGATACACCGGATACAGCGCGTACGCCATGGACGGCCCCGGCTTGTAGCCCTGGTCGTTGATGTCACGACCCACGCGGGCCGCCACACCCACCAACGGCGGATGTTCGGGAATGCCGCGCATCATGAGCTCGGCCAACGACATGTCGCCCGTGGGGTGCCAGTCGACGAAGAGGTTGGACGCGACCGCCACGATGGCCGGCAACATCACGATCGCCGTCATCGCCACGAGCGTCACGAACGGATGACCGAGCGCCCAGTTCCTCAGGCGAGTGATCATCGGACAGCCGCCACGGTCATGCGCGCCACGCGCTGATTACCCGACTCGGTGAGACCATTCGCGTCCCACGCGACGATGCGACCGCTGCCCGGGCAGTCGTCCCACCACAGGCAGTCGACCTCGGAACCCGCGTCGCCGAGCAGACGAGCGGTATCGACCACGCGAACGTCCGATCGATCGCTCAGTTGCCGCACGAACTCACTCTCGGCTGGCGTGACGTCGGGCCACCGCACGACGACCAAGCGAGTGTCGCCGGCGCCGCGAACCGAATCGGCCAGCGTCGCGTCGAGTGCACACGAATCGTCACTCGACGGCGCCACCACCACGGCTCGGTACGACCCGCCCGAGAGTTCGGACACCAACCGATCGGACACGGCGCACCACGAGTCGGCCACCGATGACCACTCGGTGGTGAAGCCGTTCTCGCGCAGCCGGCGGTCGAGAGGTTCTCGGCCGTCGACGAGACGCTCGCCGCTAATGATGAGCACGGTGGTCGAGCGATCGGTCAGACCCGGCCACCACCACCAGAGAGCCACCGCGAGGGCGAGGACGCCCACGACCGCGGGACGGGCGAACCGGTTGCGCATCAACGGGCGACGGTACCACCGCACCTTCTCGTCCGACGGCCAATCAGGCTCTGCCACCAGGTGTTTGTCGTAGTATCGGACAGTCCTTTCGGGACGTTGGACGACGATGCTGGGACCTCGACAGGACGATCCCGCCCTCCCCCGTGCGGGATGGCTGATCCTCGGGCTCGGCGTCGCCCATCTCGTCGAACGCTCACTCGCCGCGGGCGATGTCGTGTCGTGGTCGGGCTGGATCCAACCCCTTCTTCTCGTGGCCGTGGTGGCGACGGCGCCCGTCGACGGCTGGACTCGCCGACGCGTCCTCATGGGCGGTGCGTTGTGGTGGTCGATCGTGGCCATTGCGGTCGCGACCCATGCGGCCACCACACCGACTCCGCGAGACCTGTTGGCGAGCCTCGTGATCTTCCGTACTCCCGACGGTGCGCTTCCGGGTCTGGAGATCGGACCTCTCGTACTGACGGCGGTCCTGACTCTCGTCGTCCTCCGGCGGTGGCGCTCCTCGAATCACGTCGTCGTTCCCGTCGGACTGATCGCGATCGGACTGGCGGTTCAACTGATCGGCGGCCAGATGGCCACGTGGCCGCTCGGACATCTCCATCTGGTCGGACTCGGATTGCTGGCCCGTCGTTGGAGCGCCGGTCTCATTCGCACCGACGTTCGACGGCCGCGTCTCACCTCGTTGCTCTGGATCACGCCCGGTGTCGTTCTTCTCGGCGACTCGGCCTTCGATCTCATCGCTCGCCAGCACGTCGAACGCGTCGTACTCCACAGCGGACGGGCGATCGGACTCGATGGTCCGGTCCTCCCGACTTTTCTCTGGACCGTCATCACGGCGTCCGCACTCGGACTCGTGATCACCGCTGCCCTCGCCGTCGCCGTCGGCCACGGTTCGTTCGCTCGCCGAACGTCGTACGCCCTCACCGCGACGTCGGTGATCGCCCTCGGCTTCCTGGTGCGACTGGCCACACTGCTCACGGTCGCACCCACGCGCACCGACGGCGGCGATCCGCTCTTCTACCACTCCACTGCCAACATCCTCGCCGAAGGTGGCGGCTTCCCCGAACCGCTCAACTTCATCGCATTCCAACGGTGGATTCCGTCGGCTCTGCACGGACCGCTCTATCCCATCGTCCTGTCGATCAGTTCACGACTGGGTGGCACCACCTACTTCGACCACAAGTTCGTGTCGCTGTTGATCGGCACCGGTGTCGTCGCACTGGTGGTTCTGGTGACTCGTCGCATCACCGACTCACCGCTCGCGGCCATCGTCGCCGGATTCCTCGCCGCGATCTACCCCAACTTGTGGTTGGTCGACGCTGTGTTGTTCCCCGAAGGCCTCATGGCTCTGTGCACGATGACGGTCGTCTACGCCGCGTATCGCTGGTGGGATCGACCGGCCTGGCGCTGGACCATCGTCATGGGAGCCGTCACCGGGTTGGCCACCCTCGCGAGAGGCGAAGGTTTGTTGCTGTCGGTTCTCCTCATCGTCCCGTGGATCGCACTGCGCCGCGACCTGTCGTGGCGCCGACGAATCGAACACGTCGCGCTGGCGGCCGTAGCGTGCATCGTCGTCCTGGCTCCCTGGGCCGTTCGTAACGCCCGTTCGTTCGAGGCCTTCGTGCCTCTGTCGACCAACGGCAACGAGTTGTTCGTGTACGCCAATTGCGACGAGACCTACGAAGGAAAGTTCCTGGGCTTCTGGCTGTTCGATTGCCAAGAGCAGATTCGACGCGAGGGCCGCGACGCCGTCGGCGACGAAGCCGAGAAGTCTTTGTACTGGCGCGAAATCGGTCTCGACTACGCGCGTGACAACGCCGGTCAGCTGCCCAAGGTGTTGGCGGCTCGTGTGCTGCGCCAATGGGATCTCTTCCGGCCGTGGCAGAACGCCGACTTCGCCCCCATCGAGGGCCGCGACAAGGATGCCGCTCGAGCCGGTCTCGTCATGTACTACGGACTGGCCGCGACCTCGCTCGTGGGCGTGCGCTGGTTGCGTCGTCGACAGGTGCGATTGCTCCCGCTCGTCGTGCAGTTCGTGAGTGTCACGCTCACCGCGGCGTATGCGTACGGCACCACGAGATTCCGCATCCCGGCCGAGCCGATTCTGTGTGTCTTGGCTGGCGCCGGAGCCGTTCCGATCATTCGCTGGCTGGCCCGTCGCTACGCGCGCACGCCGCGTGACGAACCCGTCGACACGACTCCGTTCGTTCGGGGCGGATCCGTGTCGTGGCGGACCGCCTTCCAACGCGCATCGGTGCGTTCGTGGATCGCGGTCGGTTCGGTCGCAGCGGCGGTGGGCCTGGCCCTTCCCGCGCTCTACCGCGCGACTGGGTCGACCATGGAAGAGGGCTTCATGCTCGTCTTCCCCGAACGCGTGATGAACGGCGACGTCGCCAACGTCGACTTCTTGCATCTGTACGGACCCGGCTCACTGCACTGGCTGTCGTTGTGGTACCGACTCTTCGACGTCTCACTCGCCAGCGAACGAACCTTCGGGCTGCTCCAACATCTTCTCGTCGTCTCGGCTCTCTTCGTACTGGCCCGTCCGTGGGGGCGCGCGGTGGCCGCCGTCGCCGCCGCGTCGTCGGTGGTCTACGTCCTCACCCCCATCGGCTTGCAGGCCTTGGCCTGGTCGGGTGCGGTCGGGCTCGGTTTGTGGTCGGTGGTCTTCGCGGTGCGCGCGTCGTACATCGAACGACCAGCGCGTTCGGTGCTGATCAGCGGCCTGCTGGCCGGAGTCGCTCTCACCTTCCGTCCCGATGTGGTGCTCGCGCTGGCACTGGCTCTGGGTTTCACTCCGGTGGTGCGACGACAGTGGCGTGCTCTCGCCGGTGGTCTCGCCATCGGGTTGGCGTCGTTCTGGATTCATCTCGTGCAGGCCGGTCCGGCCGATGTCTTCCGCGGCATGGTGCTCGAGCCGGTCTTCGATCTGCGTGGCGGGCGCGAACTACCGCGACCCCCGAGCTGGGACCATCTCGACGGTGCCCTGCAGGTGATCGGCGAGAAGTTCGCACCCTGGTGGGGTGTTCCGCACATCGGTGCACCCAAGCAGTTGTTCCTCTGGTTCTTCGCCCTTCCGATCATCGCCTTCGGTGTCGTGGTGGTCGCGCGTCGACTCGAGCCGATGCGCCGTACCGCGCTTCTCGCTCCAGCGCTGTTCGGTGTCGGCATCCTGCCCCAAGCGCTCCAACGCCCGGATTCGGCTCACTTCAACTGGGTGGCCATGGTGTCGTGGCCACTCGCCGTCATCGCCGTGGTCGAGATCGTTCGTCGTCGCGCGCCCACGATTCATCCGACCGTGCGCACCTGGATCGCCGGTGGATCACTTCTCGTCACGTTGGCGATCGTCGCGCCGTTCTTCACCTTGCGCACCTACGGCGATCTGGTCGTACGCAGCGTGAGTGGTGATCTGTCGACCCTCACGGTCGAACGCAACGGCCGCACCTTCCATCTCGGCGACACCCGACCGTGGAAGGCCAGTCTCGAGGTGATCGCCGATCTCGATGCGCAGGCGCGTCCCAGTGAGCGGCTGTTCGTCGGTCCGGTCGATCTGCGTCAGACCGCCTACAGCGACGTGTTCTTCTACTACCTGTTCCCCGAACTCGATCCGGCCACGTACTTCATCGAGATGGATCCCGGTCTGGCCAACGCCGAGGGCTCGCGTTTGAGCGCCGATGTGGCCAGCGCCGACTGGCTCGTTCTCACTCGCTTCTGGAGCGGTTGGATCGAACCCAACGACTCCATCGTGTTCGGGTCGGACGAGCCCAATCAAGTGGTCGAGTCATCGTTCTGTTTGCGCGGTTCGTATCAAGCCGACGTGATCCGCTTGTACCAGCGGTGCGACAAGGGTGACGGCATCGGTCCGTACGACCCACCCTACGAACCGCGGGTCGATTACGCAGTCGAAGTGTTGGTACCGGTACCACCACGTCCCGACGGCACCTGCACACCCACGTGCAACGGACGTCCGGCCCTACCCGGCGAGGGCTTCAACCCAGAGGAAGCCGCCGCCATAACGGCGCGGGCAGGTGCCTCAGCACCATGAACACGTAGCGCAACACTCCGGGAACCCACACGATTCGTCGGCCGGCCCTGAGTGCCTTCGCTGTCGCGTCGGCGACGGCATCGGGAGTGGTGGCGAACGGTGCGGCTTCCATTCCCTGGGTCATCGCGCTGTGCACGAAGCCGGGCCGCACGACGAGAACCGAGACTCCCGACGAGACGAGTGAATCGCCAAGGGCCTGGGCGAATCCGTCCAAACCCGCCTTGGTCGATCCGTACACCATGTTGGCCGGACGGACTCGTTCGCCCGCCACACTCGACAGAACCACGATGCGCCCGTGACCTTGGCGGCGCATCACGCGGGCCACCGCCAGCAGTACCGATACCGCACCGGCGAAGTTGACGGCCACGAGGTCGGCTGCGGCCACCGGGTCGTCGTCGAAGTGCGACTGCTCACCCAGTTGACCGAAGGCGAGAACGACGACGTCGATGTCACCCAGCGACGTTGCCAGCGAATCGACGAAGGCCGCGTGTTGATCGACGCGAACGGCGTCGAAGGGAACCGCGTCGACGATGAGGCCGGGTCGACGAAGCCCGTCGATCGGAGCGTCTTGTGGGCGACGGCACGCCAGCACGATCGACGTGGTGGATGGTGCGGTCAGCCGACGCGCGATGGCGACTCCGATGTCGCTCGATCCACCGAGCACGACGATGTTCTGCGGTTCTCCGGCGGCGTTCAACATGTTCACTCCAGGAGTCCGAGGCGGCGAGCCAAGTCGCTGCGGAAAGTCTGTTGCGGATCGAGCCGACGGCGAACGTTCTGCCACTCGGCCAGGCGCGGATAGCCCGCGCGAAGAGCCGCCGGGCCGAGCAACGCATCCTTGGCGAGGTAGTGACGGCCGCCGGCTTCGAGGACGATCTCGTCGAGCGTGCGCGTGAGTGAGGCGAGAGTGTCGGCACCGGCCGGCAGATCGACCGTGAGGGTCCAACCCGGCATCGGGAAGCTGAGTGGCGCATCGTTACCGGCACCGAATCGCTTGAGAACGACCAGCGGAGTGGCCAGACGTGAAGCGACGATCACCTCGACGATGCGACGCAGTTCGGATTCGCGGCCGAATGGAACGACGAACTGGTACTGAACGAAACCGTGCCGACCGTGCAAACGATTCCAAGACCCAACCGCATCGAGCGGATGGAAGTAAGCCGGAATCGACTTGATGGAGCCTTCACGGCGACGCGGTTCCTTGCGGAACCAGGCCTCGTTGAAGACGGCACTCGACAGTGCGTTCACCACACCCGACCCGGGAATCACTGGTGGAACCGACAGCACTTGACGCGGTCTGTACTCGAGCGCATTGGCCCGATCGGCCACCGGCAGATCGTCGCGACGGGCGTGATCACCACGCCAGAGAACGCCACGCCCGAAGTGCGATCCACTCGACAAGAGATCGACCCACGCCACCGAGTACCGGACGTCGTCGTCTCCGGTGCTCATGTGTTCTATCAATTCGTCGAAGTCGTCACAGCGCACCGTGTCGACCCGGCAGCGGCTCGTTTCGATGCCGATCAGTCCGAAGGTCGCGTCGCGGATGACTCCGGTGAGTCCCATGCCGCCGATGGTCGTCCAGAACGCGTCGGGATTCTGCTTGCGCGAGCACTCGAGCACCGAGCCATCGGCGAGAACGAGCGAGAAGCGCCGTACGTGATTGCCGAAGCTCCCCTCGAGGTGATGATTCTTGCCGTGGATGTCGGCCGCCACCGCCCCACCCACCGTGACGAATCGAGTGCCCGGCGTGACCGGGACGAAGAACCCGCGCGGAACGATCACGCGCAGCAGATCGTCGAGGCTGACGCCGGCTCCGGCGGTGACGGTTCCAGCCGACTCGTCGAGACGTACGTCGGACGACGACGACGCCAGTCGCAGGACTCGCCCGCCACCGTTTTGAGCTGCGTCACCGTAAGACCGCCCGAGACCACGAACGAGAACTCCTCGCTCGTCGGCCACCTTCACATGGTCGATGAGATCGCGATCGGACACCGTGGCGACGTGAGCCGACGACATGGTGGAGCGCCCCCAACCACGAAGCACCTCGGACGCGTAGTCGGGAGACATGACTGGCGAAGCCTACCGATCGGCCTCAGCCGACGTAGACACCCAGAGCGAACACCGCGACCCACACGACGCCCATCAACTGCAGCATGCGATCGGCCACGAAGATCTCCTCAGGTGCGCTGCCGTGCCCTTGTTCGAGCACGAGCAGATACCGCATGAGAGCGGCGAGCATGGGGACGATCGAGAGTTCGTAGAACGGCCAGGTGGCGCCGGACACTTCTTTGGTGTCGAACGCCCAGGTGCAGTACGCGACGAGTGTCGCGCCCACCGAAACCGACAGGATGATGCGCAGATAGCCGAGCGAGTATTGCGAGAGCGTCGGACGAGTGGACGCCGCATCTTCTCCCATCTCGCGCAACTCGGCGTAGCGCTTTCCGGTGACGATGAACAACGACCCGCAACTCGTGCAGAGAAGGAACCACGTACTCATCGGGACGCCGGTGGCTTCGGCGCCGGCGATCGCGCGGATGACGAAACCGGCGGCCACCGCGATCAGGTCGACGACGGCCTGATGCTTGAGCCAGACCGAGTAACCCACCGTGACCGCGACGTACACGCAGACCGCGACACCACAACGCCAGTCGGGAACGAACCCGAGACCAAGACCTCCGAGGAGAAGAAGCGTTCCGATGACACGAGCGGTTCCGAGGCCGATGCGACCGGCGGCGATGGGACGATTGCGCTTGGTGGGATGGCGACGATCGGCCTCGACATCGAGGAGATCGTTCCAGTAGTACGTTCCGCTGGCCGCCAGCGACAGCGCCACGAAAGCCACCAGAGCCGGCCACAGGCCGGCCCAGTTGTCGAGCACACCGGCCGCACCCGGAGCCGCGAACACCAGCAAGTTCTTCAACCACTGCTTGGGGCGGGCTTCCGCGAACAGCGCACCGATCACGCCGGCACCTCGGAAATCGGACTCGTCGTGACACGGATCGCGTGATCGGCGAACGCGAGCATCTCGGCATCAGCCGACGAGTCACCATAGGCGTACACGGTCGGTCGGTCGCCTCCAAGCCACTCGCGCAGGCGACGTTCTTTCTCCATTCCTCGACAATTGGCGCCACGGAGTCGACCGGTGCACAGGCCCCGCTCGTCGACCTCCACATCGGTGGACAACACGGCATGAGCGCCCACGTGCGCAGCCAGCGGTTCGAGGTACGAGCGGAACGACGCCGACACCAGAACGATGTGATGACCCTTCGCCGCGTGCCAACGCAATCGCGCCATGGTGTCGGGACGAAGATGACGCCGAACGAAGCCCGCTTCGAATTCGGCGCCCAGACGATCGACGGTGTCGATCGGCAGACCGCGAACGGCTGCGGCCGTCACCACTTCTTTGACCCGATCACGACGCCGGGCCGCCGCCGCGGCGACGAGACTCGGACTCCGCGGGGCCAGTCCGGCCAACAAACCTGGGCCGCGCAGACGCCACAAGAACGGCACGACGCAATCGCGCGTGGTCAAGGTCTTGTCGACGTCGAAGGCGGCCACCGTCTCCATGGGCACGGGGAGATTACCGACCCGCCACGAGCGACGCCCGGACGGTCCACCAATCGGGCCAACTCTTCGAGACGACCGAATCGTCGTCGAGAGTGATGCCCGGAATCCGCAATGCCAACAACGACCAGGCCATCGCCAAACGATGATCGTGATGAGTGGCCAACACGGCGCCGTGGTACGACTCGGGAACCGATGGACTGATGACGATGCCGTCGTTCGTGACTTCGGTTTGACACCCGATCGATCGCAACCCGCGGGCCAGGTCACCGAGCCGATCGCTCTCCTTGTTGCGAATGAAACCGACACCACGAATGTGTGTCGGTGTGTCGGCGAACGCGGCCACGGCCGCGAGAGTGGGAACCAGATCGGAGACATCGGCCATGTCGACGTCGATTCCTCGCAACGACGCGCCGCCGCGCACCCGGGTGCCCGCGTCATCGATCGTCGCGACACAGCCCATGCTCTCGAGCAGAGATGCGAAGGCCGCATCACCCTGGAGAGAACGTGCGGTCAGGCCCGGAACCATCACGTCTCCCGTGGTGATCGCGGCCGCGGCCAACGGATACGACGCCGAGGATGCATCGGGTTCGATCCGGTAGTCGATGGCGCGATATCCGTCGGGGGCCACGTCGATCGTCTGATCGGAGATGGCGATACCGGACGCTCCGAACGTGGACATCACCGCGGCGGTCATCGCCACGTACGGACGTGACACCAACGGCGACGTGAGCCGGATCGACAGACCCTCGGTCAGCAACGGCGCAATAAGCATCAACGCGGTGACGAATTGACTGCTCACGTCACCGGGCAGTTCGACCACTCCGCCGCGGAGATTGCCGCGAGACACCCGCACCGGAAGGCAGCCCATCTCACCGAGTGCTTCGATACGAGCACCGAGACGACTCAGCGATTCGTGGAGCGCCGCCATGGGTCGAGCGCGCAGACGTTCGGCTCCGGTGACGACCGACGAGTCGGTGCCGAGCGCGGCCACCGCCGTGAGAAAGCGCGACGTGGTGCCGGCCAACATGGCATCGACTTCCACTCCCCCACGAATACGCCCGCCGTGACCCGACACCGTGAAATCGCCATCGGATTGATGGACGATCGTCGCACCCAAACGCGTGAGACCGTCGATCATCGCGCGCGTGTCGTCTCCATCCGGACAACCGCGAACCTGACTGACCCCATCGGCCAGTGCTGCACACACGAGTGCGCGGTTGGCGATGCTCTTCGAACCCGGAACGCTCACCGTGGCCCGGATCGGTGCCGACGCGACGTCGAGAGGACGGGTCATGACAACCGGGTGATCGAGGGACGAAAGCCGCGCGCCATCAAGCCACCCCGGAACAACTCGGCGGCATCGGCTTCCACGAGAACGACCGCGATACCGCGATCACCTTCCACCGAATGCACGACTTCGAAGTTCGGAATGTTGACCCCGAGTTCGGCGGCCAGAGTGAACACTTCGGCAGCCGCACCGGGTCGGTCGGGAATCGGGATCCGCACCTCGGCCAGATCGTCGGGCCGAGTGACCCGCGACGGAAGATTGGCCCGTGCTTCACGAGCGCTGGTGAGTCGAGCGAGCAGGGCCGAACGATCGCCACTCGCGATCACGCCACGCATGTCGCCGAGGCCGGCGATGAGTGCATCGAGTGCGGCCACGATGGCATCGCGATTCTCGTCGCAGATGTCGAGCCAGATACCGGGCTGACCCGAAGCGATACGCGTCATGTCGCGGAAACCACCAGCAGCCAGGCGCAGCAATGCGACGTGCTCTTCGGCGCGCGAACCGGCCAGACGCATGAGAGTCGCCGCGGTGAGATGAGGAACGTGGCTCACGACTGCGACCAAGCTGTCGTGGCGCTCGGGTTGGAGGCCCACCACCTCGGCCCCCAACTCGCTCACCGCGGCCGCCACGGTGGCGAACGCGTCGTCGGACGTGCTGGCCGTCGGCGTGAGTACCCACACCGCACCCACGAACATCTCGGCATCGGCACCGTCGAGACCGTCGAGTTCGCTACCGGCCATCGGATGGCCGGCCACGAAGCGCGAGTCGGTGATCGCACGAGCCAGCGCCGTCTTCACACTGCCCACGTCGGACACGACCCCGGTCGTTTCACGAAGTGCTCGCTCGACTTCGGTGTGCAACGCCTTGGGTGGCACGGCCACGAACGTGACCGCGGCATCGCGGGCCAGGCCGGCCTCGTGAATGATTCCGCGCTCGCGGGCCACGGCGACACGCTTGTCGTCGACATCGGTGCCGTGGACGCGCCAGCCGCGCTCGGACAGTGCCAGGGCGACCGAGCCTCCGATCAGGCCGAGGCCAAGGACGTTGGCGACCCGATCACTCATCGTCACGAGGGTACCGAGCCACGGCACTGGTGAGGCTTCTCAATTCGTCGAGCGTGAGCTCGCGGCAGGCACCCGGACGTAACGATCGATCGGAAATCGGACCGATGCGCACACGCACCAACCGTTGCACCGGATGACCCACCGCATCGCACATCCGGCGAATCTGACGATTGCGACCTTCGTGAATGGTGATTCGCAACAGACCAGGCTCGGGTTGCGACACCTGCGCCGGTGCGGTCCGACCGTCTTCCAGATCGACGCCTTCGCGAAGTTGCCGCAACTCCCCGGGCGCCACCTGACCACCCGCCACATGGGCGAGATACTCCTTGTCGACACCGTGCGACGGATGCGCGATGCGATGCGCGAGATCACCGTCGTTGGTGAGGAGCAAGAGTCCTTCGGTTTCGGCATCGAGTCGCCCGACCGGGAAGACGCGCGGCTCGGTCGGCACCAGATCGAGCACGATGGGTCGACCCTGCGGATCGTGCGCCGTGGTGACGACACCCGATGGCTTGTTCACGAGGTAGTACACCAGGCCGGGTTTCACTCCGATCGGAACGCCGTCCACCTCGACCAGATCGTGATCGACGTCGACCCGACGGCCTAGTTCGGCGACTTCGCCATTGACGGTGACGCGACGCTCGGCGATGAGTTCTTCACACGTGCGGCGCGAGCCGAACCCGCGCACGGCCAGAACCTTCTGCAACCGCTCGCCTTGTGGGAGAAGGCGCGACTTCTCGGCCCATTGCTCCCAGAGCGGTTTCTCCACCGTCACTCCGACGACGGGGCGTTCGACGACTGGTCGGAAGCGACGTCCACTGCTTTGGGGGTGCGCAAACCTTGTTCGAGTGCCTCGACCACTTCGGCATCCGGAACGAAGTCGACGATCGGCGGCAAATCGTTCACCGAGTTGATCCCCAACTTCTCGAGAAACGCCGGCGTGGTCCCCCACATCACGGCCTGACCCGGTCCGGGATCACGTCCGACCTGATCGATGTAGCCACGACTCTGCAAGGTGCGCAGAACACCGTCCGGGTCGACTCCGCGAATGGATGCGATCTGACTGCGCGAGATCGGCTGCTTGTAGGCCACGATCGCCAGCGTTTCGAGGGCCGCACCGGAAAGTCGCGCGCGCTGACCGTCGAGGATGAAGCGCTCCACATAGGGCGCGAGATCACCGCGTGACTGGTACCGATAGCCACCGGCGATGCGCACGAGTTCGAATCCGTGACCGGCTTCGTCGTATGCCGACGCCAACGACGCGCACAGTTGGTCGACCACGGCGGCCGGCTGCTCGAGGATCTGCGCCAACAGATCGGTCGGAACCGGTTCGGATGCGACGAGGAGAATGGCCTCGAGTGCGCGAACGATCTCGGCGTCGACGGCGCGGGTTGCGGTCTTCTCGGTCATGTCATCCTTCGTAGTCGTCGATGGTGAGGGCGGACACGGAGACGCGATCGTCGCCACCGGTCCACACGATCTGGACGTCGCCGAACTTCTCGCCTTGTTCGAGGTCGACGAGGCCCTGTTTGAAGAGTTCGAGAAGAGCGAGGAAGCGGACGATCACTTCCAGTCGATCGACGAAATCGCGGGTGAGGCGACGGAACGTGATGCGTTCGACGCGCGGCAATTCGTCGAGGAGTTCGGCCAACGCATCGGCCACGTTCGCCTTCACGAGCGCCACGTGGTACAGGTCGAGACGGGGTTCGGGTTTGGGCGTGGTGGCTCGAAGATACGCGGCGTGCACCTGACGTGGCTTCACACCTTCGAGCAGATCGGGCATGAGTTCGACGAAACGCTCGTCGGGGCCGCAGGCCCGCGCGTACGACCGATCGGCCTCGTCGGCCAGCCGACCGAACACCTGACCCACGTCCTTGAACGTCTTGCATTCGAGCAACCGAGCCAGGAGCAGATCGCGTTCTTCCCACAGGGCCAGTTCCTCGTCGAGGTCGACGTCCTCGCGCCCGGGCAGCAGACGCCGGGCCTTCAGTTCGACGAGGGTCGCGGCGATCAACAAGAACTCGGTGGCCACTTCGAGATCGAGCGACTGCAGCCGCTCGATCTCTTGCAGATAGGCGTCGACGATCGTGGCCAAGTTGACCTCGTGGATGTCGACCTGCTCTTTCAGGATCAGGTGCAACAAGAGGTCGAAAGGTCCCTCGAAAACCGGGGTGCTGACCTCGACTGCCATCGACCCCACGCTAATCGGCCGGGGGTTCCCCGGACCGCTAAACACCCGGTTCGCGAGGGTCCCGCCAATTAGCCTGAGCAGGTGGCTCGCGTCCTGTCCTGCATTCAGCCGACGGGCAACGTCCATCTCGGCAACTATCTCGGGGCGCTGCGCAATTGGGTCGCCGGCCAGCACGAATGCGATGCGTTCCACGGCATCGTCGATCTGCACGCTCTGACGGTCACCGATTCGCCCGGTGTGCTCGGACGCAACACTCTCGAATTGGCGGCCACACTCTTCGCCGTCGGACTCGATCCCGACGCGGCAACGGTGTTCGTGCAGAGTCACGTTCCCGAGCATCCGCAACTGGGCTGGATCATGGAATGCACGGTGTCGTATGGCGAATTGAGCCGAATGACGCAGTTCAAGGACAAGTCCGCCAAACGCGAGGCCGACTTCGTTTCGGCTGGCTTGTTCACCTATCCCGCTCTGCAAGCTGCCGACATCTTGTTGTACGACGCCGACGAAGTTCCGGTGGGTGAAGATCAGCGCCAACACATCGAGATCACGCGCGACATCGCCGAACGTTTCAACCATCGATTCGGACCTACCTTCACGTTGCCCAAGGTGGTCACCCCCAAGGCCGGCGCCAAAGTGACCGACCTCCAGGACCCCACGAGCAAGATGTCGAAGTCGTCGAGTTCGGAAGCCGGCATCGTGTACCTCGACGACGACCCGGCCGCGATCATGAAGAAATTCAAGCGAGCGGTCACCGACTCCGAGTCGGAGGTGCGTTTCGATCGAGCCACCAAGCCAGGTGTGTCGAACCTTCTCGAGATCCTGGCCGCCTGCACCGGCCGCACACCCGACGCCGTGGCCGCCGACTACACGCAGTACGGACCGCTCAAGAACGACACCGGTGAAGCCGTCGTCGCGGTTCTCGCTCCGATTCAGGAGCGCTACCGCGAGTTGCTGGCCGATCGCGCCGAGCTCTCCCGGTTGCTCCGGGTGGGCGCCGACAAGGCCCGAGCCGTCGCGTCACGCACGCTCGAGCGCGCGTACACCAACATCGGCATCTTGCCGCCCGGCTGAGCTGACCCGACGGGTCAGGTGACGCTCGTGAGACGAGCGAAACTCAGATTCGGTCAGCCCGTCGCAGGGCCGTCACCGCGTTGGAGGGTTCGTTGCCCAACATCGCCAGGGTGACCGCAGTCGAACCCGCTTCGCGGCACAGTTCGAGCCCGATCCGCTCGTGATCGCGATACTCACGCCAACGAGTCGTGCGACTGCCGAGAATCGTCGCCGCCACCCGTTCGAGAGTCGACAACTGCGACACGGTTTTACCGATGTCGTGCAACAGCGCCGCCGCCATCTCGTCTCGGGTCCACGAGCCCAGGACCTCCAAGCGCCGCGCGACCTGGATCGCGTGACGACGATCGACGTTGCCCAGCCGACACCACAGAACGAGCTCGCCATCCAATAGGAACGATTCGGCCCACACTTCGTCGTGAACCGGAGGCGCGGCCGCGGAGAGCGAACCGACGAATCGCTTGACGAGATGGAACACGACCATCACTCGCCTCGGCCCACCCGGGCCCGCGGATGAGCGGCGCGGTACTGCTCGAAGATTCGCTCCTGCGACACCTTCGTGTACACCTGCGTGGTGGAGATGGACGCGTGACCGAGCATCTCTTGAACGATGCGTAGGTCGGCGCCGTGATCGAGCATGTGCGTGGCGCACGAATGACGAAGTACGTGAGGCGAGAGATGTCCGGCCAATCCGGCCCGCTCGCCGTGTCGAGTCACCGCCGCCCAGGCGGCCTGGCGCGAGAGTCGACCACCGCGACGATCGAGGAACACCGCTTCGGCATCACCCCGCCGCTTCCACCGAGCGGGAACGAGATCGGGACGGCCACCGGTCAACCACTGTTCGAGGGCCTGTCGTGCGCACGAGCCCACCGGAACCAAGCGTTCCTTCGAGCCCTTGCCGTACAGGCGAACCAGACCCGACTCGAGATCGAGGTCACCGAGCGACAAGCCACAGGCCTCGGAGATGCGCGCGCCCGTCGCGTACAGGAACTCGAGCAAGGCACGATCTCGGCGCGCCACCGCGTCGTCGCCCACCACGGCGCCGATCAAACGCGACACGTCGTCCTCGCTCAGGGGTTTGGGAATCCCGGCCGGCACACGCACACCGTCGAGGTCGGCGGTCGGATCGTCACGCCGTCGACTCTCGGCCACCAAGAAGCGATGGAAGTTGCGCACCGCGGCCAACTGACGGGCCACACTGGATGCCGCCGCTTCGGCACGACGCTCGGCGACGAAAGCATCGATGTCGGTTGCGTTCACGTCGAGCACCGACTTCTTGCGGCAGCGCAACCATTCGCAGTAACCGGACAGATCACGCCGGTAGGCCGCCACCGTGTTCGACGAGCGTCCACGTTCGGCAACCAACCACGACAGGTACTCTTCCGCGTCGATCGGGAGTTCGGAGCGGGTCATCGCCCGGAGAGACGACGTTCGGCGAGGAGAAGACCGATCGTTGCCTTCGCGTCCGAAATGCGTCCGTCGACCACCATGTCGACCGCGTCGGCCAGCGGAATTCGAAAGACGTCCATGTGCGTCTCTTCCGGACCATGAACGGCCCGTCCCACCTCGGTGAGTTCGGTTGCGAGGAACACGTGCAGAACCGAGTCGGTCATTCCGACCGAGGGAAAGAATCGATGCAGCAATTCGAGTCGCCCGGCATCGAAGCCGATCTCTTCGACGAGTTCGCGACGGGCCGTGTCGATCGGGTCCTCCCCGTCCACATCGCGCATTCCGGCCGGGATCTCCACGATCGCTTCGTCGAAAGCGGCGCGATACTGCCGGAGCAACGAGACGGTTCCGTCGTCGTGGAGCGGGACGACCGCCACGGCGCCGGGCGAACGCACGATGTCACGTGTGAACTCGTTGCCGTCCGGATCGGTGAACGCTCCGACCACCACTCGCCAGACGTAACCGTCGTAGACCGGTGAGTCTCCGAGGTGACGGAACGTGGTCACGCGTTCTGAGTTTCGGACCGCGTCTCCTGAGGAGTCTCCGTCCGACCGTGGCGAGCACGGTTGGCCAGTGCGGCGCGGATGAGATCGCGGAACAGCGGATGCGGGCGATCGGGGCGACTCTTGAACTCGGGGTGCGCCTGGGTGCCGACCCAGTACGGGTGGTCGACCAACTCGATGAATTCGACCAGGCGCTTGTCGGGTGAGGTGCCACTGCACAAGAAGCCGGCCGACTCGAAGCGCGGGCGGTACTGACTGTTGAACTCGTACCGATGGCGATGGCGTTCGCTCACCACGGGCTCTCCGTACGCCGTGGCCACCTTCGAACCCGGCGTCAGCACCGCGTAGTACGCACCGAGGCGCATGGTGCCGCCCTTGTTGGTGATGTCGCGCTGATCGTTCATGATGTCGATCACGGGGTGGGTCGTGGTCGCATCGAACTCGGTGGAATGCGCGTCGGCCATACCCAGAACGTGGCGCGCGAACTCGATGGTCATCACCTGCATGCCGAGACACAAACCGAGGCATGGCACCTGGTTCTCGCGCGCGTAATGCGCGGCGGCGATCTTGCCTTCCACCCCGCGAATACCGAAGCCGCCCGGGATCACCATGCCGTCGAGGTCGGCCAGACGACCAGCCGCCAGAAGACCTTCGACTTCTTCGGCCTGGATCCAATCGATCTGCACCTTGGCGCCGTGATGGAAACCCGCGTGCTTGATGCTCTCGACCACCGACAAGTAGGCGTCCTGCAATTCGACGTACTTTCCGATGAGTCCGATGCGCACCGGCTTGGTGGCGTTCTCGACCATCGTGACCACGTTCTCCCATGACGAGAGATCGGCCTCGGCTTCGATGCGCAACACATCGCACACCACGGCGTCGAGTCCTTCGTCGTGAAGGATGAGAGGAAGTTCGTAGATGTTGCGCGCGTCGGCGGCGTTCACGACCGCACGCTCGTCGACGTCGCACAGGTTCGAGATCTTGCGCTTGAGGCTCTGACTCAACGGCTCTTCGCTTCGGCACACGATCACGTCGGGCTGGATGCCGCGGCTGCGCAACTCGGTGACCGAGTGCTGTGTGGGCTTGGTCTTCTGCTCCCCCGACGGTCCGATGAACGGCACGAGCGTCACGTGGATGTAGCAGACGTTGTCGCGCCCGGCTTCCTTGCGGTACTGCCGAATCGCCTCCAGGAACGGGAGAATTTCGATGTCGCCGACCGTGCCACCCACTTCGGTGATCACGACGTCGACGTCGTCGGTGGCCAGGCGGCGGATGCGGCGCTTGATCTCGTCGGTGATGTGCGGAATCACCTGCACGGTCTTGCCGAGATAATCACCACGACGCTCGGCGGCGAGAACGGCTTGATAGATCGAACCCGTGGTGGCGTTCGAGTTGCGCGACAAGTTCTCGTCGATGAAGCGCTCGTAGTGACCGAGATCGAGGTCGGTTTCACCACCGTCGTCGGTCACGAACACTTCACCGTGTTCGAACGGGTTCATGGTGCCCGGATCGACGTTGATGTACGGATCGAGCTTCTGCATCGTGACCTTCAGGCCACGGAGTTTGAGCAAACGGCCGAGCGACGAGGCAGTGAGACCCTTGCCGAGGGAGCTGGCAACACCACCGGTCACGAAGATGTGCTTCGGCATGTCGACCTCCCGTTCGGTTGCACCGATAACGGGAGAACACCCTACCCGCACCTGACCCGGACGGACGACACTCCCCGGCGTCCTGATCAGGACGAACGTGACTTCTTGGCCGCGGTGAGGAGTTCTTGGGCGTGGCGACGGGCGGCCGCGCTGTCGGGCTGGCCCGAGAGCATCCGTGCCACCTCGTCGACCCGCTCGGATCCGTCCACCAACCGGGCCCGGGCCACGGTCGATTCGGCCCCACGGCGCGACACGAAGTCCTTCTCGATCACCACGTGGCGATCGGCCAGCGCCGCGACCTGAGCGAGGTGCGTGACCATCAGAACCTGATGCGACCGGCCGAGACGGGCCAGTGCTTCGGCCACCGCCGCCGCGGCTCGCCCACCGATACCGGCATCCACTTCGTCGAACACGAGGACGGGCGGCCCGGCCGTGAGCACGAGGCGCAACGCCAACATCACCCGCGCCAGTTCGCCACCCGACGCGATCTTGGCCAACGGTCCGGGAGGCAGGCCCGGGTTGGCGACGAACTCGAAGACGACCTCGTCGCCGGGATCGTCACCGCGCACGTCGACGGCGATCGACGCCTTGGGCAGTGCCAGTTCGGCCAGATGCGCGGTGACCGCCTCAGCCAGTCGCGACGCAGCCGCTCGGCGAGTGGCCGCGACCTTCTTCGCCGCCGAACGTTCGGTCTTCTCGGCCCGCTGACGATCGGAGGCCAGTTCGGCTACCCGCGTCTCATACGACTCGAGTTCGGCCAGTCGGGCTCGACTCTCGTGGCCGTACGCGATCACATCGTCCAAGGTCTCGCCGTACTTGCGACGCAGGTCGCGGAGCACCTGTCGGCGCTGACGCAACTGGGCCAAGCGTTCGGGGTCGTCGAGACACTCTTCGCCGATCGATCGGATGTCGTGCGCAATGTCGGCCAACTCGGCCGAGGCTCCGCGCAAGCGCGCTGCGAGTTCGGCGAACGGTGAACGTGAACCGAGTGCACCGAGCGCCGAGGCCACGCGGTCGATCGCTGCGCCGTCGCCGGTGAGCAGATCGTGCGCGAGTTCGGCCGCTTCACGATGGGCCGACGCATCGGCGAGAACGTCTTCTTCGCGTTCGCATTCGCCGTCTTCGTCGGGCGACGCGATCGCCACACCATCGATCTCTTGCACTTGAAACCGCAACAGGTCGATCTCTCGCGCGCGGGCGCGTTGGTCGCCACCCAGCGAGGCCATGGCGGCGTCGATCTCGGTGAGTCGAGCACGCGCTTCTCGTAACGGTGCGAGGTCGGTACCAGCGAAGGTGTCGAGAGCGGCGCGTTGCACCGCGGTGGTGAGCAGACCCTGGTGCGCGTGTTGTCCGTGGATGTCGACCAGCTGGGTTCCGATCTCGGCCAATTGCGCCACCGTCGCCAAACGCCCGTTCACGTAGGCCCGACTCCGGCCATCGGTGGGAATCACCCGCGCCAGTACCCACTCGTCGTCACCGACGGTGAAGCGACCCTCCACACGGGCCTCACTCGCTCCCGGTCGCACGCAACCAGTGTCGGCTCGACCTCCCACCAGCAACTCGAGCGCTTCGACGATCATCGTCTTGCCGGCACCGGTTTCACCGGTGACGACGACCAGACCGGCACCGATCACGAGATCGAGTCGATCGATCACACCGAGATCTTCGATGTGCAGTTCGGCCAGCACGGTCAGCGGTCGGCCAGGCCGAACTTGGTCTTCAGGATCTGATGGAAGCGCCGGGCGTGCAGGCGTACGAACACCGCCGGCTGCTTCGATTCGCGACAGACGATTCGATCACCCGGTCGGAGTTCACCGAGGAATTCGCCGTCGACGGCCAAACCAACCGGACGCGAGCCGGTGACAGTGACGACGACGGCCTCATCGGGCCCGAGGACGAGAGAACGATCGAACAACATGTGCGGTGACAATGGTGTGACGAGGACGGCCCGCAAGAGCGGCGACACGATCGGACCGCGCGCCGACAACGAGTACGCCGTCGAGCCGGTGGGTGTGGCCACGATGAGACCGTCGGCTTGATACGTGGTGAACGGCGCTCCGTCGATGTCGACAGCCAGGCGCACGGTGTGGCCGGCCGTGAGTTTCTCGAGCGACGCCTCGTTGAGCGCGCGATGCCGCTCGACCGCTCCGGCTCGATGCACCTCCACGTCGATCACGGTGCGCGACTCGAGTGAATGACGTCCGGCCATCACGTCGTCGAGAGCGGAGATGATGGCCGGCGGTTCGACCTCGGAGAGATAGCCGAGCAGACCCACGTTCACACCGAGAACCGGAACGTCACGGCCGGCAATCAACTTGACCGTGCGCAACATGGTCCCGTCGCCACCGATGCTCAGCGCCAGGGTCACCGACCCGATGTCGGTGAGATCGGCCACCTGCGACGCCGCCAACCCGAGATGTGCGCGGTCGTCGGCGGTGGCGACCACACGGTGTCCCCGCTCGAGCAACCACTCGACGGCCCGATGCGCGACACCGTCGGCCTCGTCGCGATCGGCGTGGCCGACGACGAGCACGGTGTGCGTGGCGCCGCTCATGGCGACAGTCTCGCACGAACCCTCGCGTGCAGGAGGAACTCTTTGTTGCCTTCACCACCCGTGATGGGCGACTCGACCAGGCCCACTACATCGGCGCCGGCCTCACGGAACGCGTCGCTCACCGCATCACACGCCTGGCGATGCAATTCGGGGTCGGTGACGACACCCTGGCCCCGACTCACCTCACGCCGACCCACCTCGAATTGCGGCTTCACGAGCACCGCGAGGTCGGCTCCGTCACGAGCCATACCCACCAACGCACTCGCCACGACGGTGAGCGAGATGAACGACAAGTCGGCCACCACCAGATCGACTCGCCCGCCGTACCGATCGGGGTCGATCTCGCGCACGTTGACGCGTTCGACGACGTCGACCCTTTCGTCGTGACGAATCTTCGGATGGAGCTGCCCGTGTCCCACGTCGAGCGCGATCACCCGCCGCGCACCGCGTTGCAGCAGACAGTCGGTGAACCCACCGGTGGATGCGCCGGCATCGAGCACCACACGGTCGGTCACGTCGATCGCGAACGAATTCAACGCGTGATCGAGTTTCTCGCCGCCACGACTCACGAAACGGGCGGGCGGACCACTCACGACGACGGCATCGCCGGGGTCGACGAGGCGTGACGACTTGTCGGCGATCGCGCCGTTCACCAGAACACGATGCTCGTCGATGAGTGTCGACGCCTCCGTGCGACTCGACACCAGTCCGCGTCGCACCAATTCGGTGTCGAGTCTCTGACGGCGTGTCACGACGACTCGATCAACCAGCGGGCCACCGCAGCGAGGTCGGCCACGTCGACGTGCACCTCGACGCCATCGGCATCGAAAGCGGCCCGACCCGTACCCGCGGGTGTGACACCCGAACGCACCAACGCGTAGCGGCACCCGAGGGTGCGTGCGAACAGCCCGTCGGTGGAGGGTCGATCACCGACCATGACGGCATCAGCCGGCAAGCCTCCCAGTAGATCGCGTACCACCGTCGCCATCGCGGTGTGCGGCTTGCCCGCGATCACGGGATTGACACCGGCCGCAGTAGCGATCGCCGCGACGATGGATCCGCCACCCGGGATCGGTCCATCGGGCGTGGGATAGGTCGCATCATCATTGGTGGCGATGAGACGCGCGCCCCGGCGCACCGCTCCGGCCGCGCGGCGCATGATCTCGTAATCGAAGTGGCGATGGAAGCCCACCATCACGGCGTCGATCGGCGACGAGTCGGCCACGTCGTGCGGAACCGAGATCGCTCCCCGCGCGCCGATGGCTTCTTCGACACCCGGACCACCACACACCAGAATTCGCTCACCGGCTTCCACGAGCCGAGCCCCGGCCAGCGCCGACGTGACCACGTCACCATCGGCGGGCACTCCGACGGCCGCCAACGCGCGCTCTTGTTCGGCGACCGTGGCCGACGAATTGTTGGTGACGAACAGAACCCGATGACCCCGGGCGCGGAGTGCGGCGATGGCCTCGGCCGAACCCGCGATGGGCCGATGCGCGAGCCAGACCACACCATCGAGATCACACAGAACCGGAACGGGGCTCACGGGTAGTGATCCTGCCACCTCCGTGCCAACCTGTACGGGTGCCCCGTTTCGAACCGTTCCGCGCCCTTCGCTACGACCACTCGTCGCCGAGCGACCTCCAGGCCGTGATGGCACCGCCGTACGACGTGTTGTCCGACGCCGATCGGGCCGAATTGGCCGGACGCCATCCACACAACATCGTGCACGTCGACGTTCCGATGGAGGCCGACGGTCCGGGCCGTTACGACGCCGCCGCCCGAACCCTGCGCGACTGGATCGATCGCGGTGTCGTGCGGCTCGACCCTTCCCCGTCGTTCACCATCTACCGCATGGACTTCACCGATGAGTCGGGACGTCGTCGCCGCACGTCGGGTGTGATCGGTGCCCTCGAAGTGGTCGACGAAGGGGCTGGTGGCGTGCTCCCCCACGAGCGCACCACGCCGAAGGCCAAAACCGATCGACTCGACCTCACTCGTGCGACGCGCACCAATCTGTCGCCGGTCTGGGGACTGTCGCTCACACCCGGCCTCACCGCTCTCCTCGACGAACCGGGCGAGCCCATGGGATCGGTCGAGTTCGAGGGCGTCGTTCACACGTTCGAACGAGTGATCGACCCGAGTCGGGTGAACGCCATCGCTCGGGCCGTCGGGTCGCACGACGTGGTGATCGCCGATGGTCACCACCGCTACGCGATCAGCCGGACGTTCCGCGACGAGGAGCGTGCTGCCGGCCGCACGGTCGACACCACCATGACCTACGTGGGCGAGTTGATCGCCGAGCAGTTGAGTGTCGACGCGATCCATCGTCTCTACTCGGGCATCTCCTTCACCGATCTGCGCGCGGCCCTGGCGTCGTCGTTCGACATCGAACCCCTCGGAGCCGTGACGCCGGCCGTGACGTCCACCATGCGCGACCGCGGCGCCCTCGTACTGGTGGCCCCCGACGGCACCGGCGAACTCCTCGTTCCGCGAGCCGACTCATTCGCCGGTGTGCGCGATCTCGACGGCGCGCGTCTCGAGCACGCCCTGGCCGACGTCGCGCACGACGTGACCTACCAACACGGCGTCACGAACGTGGTCGGCATCGTGGCCACTCGCGGTTCGATCACGGCCGGAGTTCTCATCCGGCCGGTGTCGGTCGCCGAGATCAGGCGAACCGCCGACGAAGGATTGTTGATGCCGCCGAAGTCGACTTTCTTCACACCGAAGTTGCGCACCGGTCCGGTGCTGCGACCGGTGGACGCGAACTGACCGACCTCAGGTGAGCGACGCGGCGTAGATGCTGGCGATGGCCGCGTCGAGTGCGGCGTCGAACTCGGCGTCCGACTGCTGGGCCGACAAACCCTCGGTGAGGGCGCGCGAGAAGCTGGCGATCACACCGTGGTTGTGACTCAACTTCGTGTTGGCGTCGTCGCGTGAGTAACCACCCGAGAGCGCAACGACCCGCAGCACACTCGGATGCCTCACGAGATCGAGGTAGAAGTCGTCGATGGACGGCAGTGTGAGTTTGAGCATCACGGGCTGATCGGCCGGCTGGCGATTCAACTCGGCCAACAGTTCGTCGCGCAGGATCTTCTCGGCCTCGGCCTTGTTCGGACTATGAATGTCGACTTCGGGCTCGATGATCGGCACGAGTCCGTGGCCGAGGATCTGGCGTCCGACGGCGAACTGCTGCGCGACCACGGCCTTGATTCCGGCCGGGTCGGCCAACTTGATGACCGAGCGCATCTTGGTACCGAAGATCCCCTTGGCCACCGCGCGAGTGAGCAGCGCATCGAGATCGGGCATGGGCTTCATGATCTGCGCACCATCGACCTCGTCGGCCAGGCCCTTGTCGACCTTCAGGAACGGCACGACCTTCTTGACGGTCCAGAGGTAGTCGGCACTACCACGACCCTCGATGTTGCGATCCATGGTGCCTTCGAAGAGGATCGCGCCGAGAATCCGGTCGCCGTTGAACACTCGGCTGGTGATCATGCGCGACCGCATGCCGTGGATGAGATCGAACATTTGCGCGTCACCGGAATATTCGCTCTCGGCGATGCCGTAGAGCTTGAGCGCCTTGGGAGTGCTGCCGCCGCTCTGGTCGAGCGCGGCGATGAATCCTTTGGCGCCGCGCAGGCGTTCGAGTTGCTCGGCGTTCATTCCGTCACCTTTCGATCGAGACGGGCCGAGCGTAGTTCTCATACCACGAGCGTTCCGAGAACCCGGCGTACCTCGGTGATGTGGCGTTCGACTCGGCTGCGCTGGCCAGCCGGAACGACCTCGTGAGCCACCACTTCGGTGCGACTTCCCGGGCCATTGGCCCCACGGAAGAATCGTCGGCGAACCTCGCCGATCACCACCACGTCCGAACCCGCCTTCAGTTTTTCGAGTTCGGCCACCCGCTTCGGATCGACCACGGTGACTGGCGCCGATCGACGAGAGCCTTCCTCGTAATCGGTGGTGACTTCGAGCGTGACGGCGGTACTGCCGGACGCGAGTTCGCGCCACACCGGATCGCTGCTGAGAGAGCCGTTGAGAACGACGATGTTGTTCACGAGGGACGTGAAGTCAGTTGCCATGCCCCAGAGTGGGACGACGGTGTCAGAGCGAGGCGAGACGATCGGTGACGTCGGCGTAGTCGCGATCGTGCACCGCGACGCGTCGGAACATCTCACGCGCCTTGGGTACGTTGCCGGCCCGGTCGTACAGATCGGCGAGCACGTACCACTGCTTCAAGTGGAACGGGCGCACGCGACGCGGAATGGATGCCGTCTTCTCCATCAACTCGATGGCTCCGCGCAGGTCACCGCGTTCGGCCAGAGAGCCAGCGGCCACGATGCGACCCTCGGCCATGACGTCGTGGGCTGGTGACGCTTCGCGGATCTCCTGCCAGATCTCGTCGACCTTGGCCCAGCGGCGAAGCGCTCGGTAGCAGTCGGCCAGAACCGGAAGATCTTCCACCCGACTGCGCTGAGAACGCGCGAGCTCGAGAGCGGCGACGGCCTCACGCCACTTGCCCAAGCGGTAACTGGACAGACCGAGCACTTCGTGCACCGCGGCGACGTGTCCCATTTCCTTCACGAGCGAGCGAGCAATACGGCGCGCGTCGGTGAAGCGTTCGGCTTCGAGGGCCACCTGGGCCTGCAAGAGCCGCTCGCTCAGTCGAGCGGCGCGACGAGGTTCGAGGGTCTCTTCGACGGTCGCCTTGACCGTCGGGTCGAGCTCGCCGGCTGGCTCACGACGCGTCTTGGCGCGGGTGGCGCGCTCGGTGGCCTGCACCGCCGCTTCACGCACGGTCGGGCCCTCGTCGATCCACTGCTCGGGTTCGCGTTCGACCCGAGTGGGTTCGAGATCTTTGCGGGCCGTGCCCGCGCCACGGGCCCGAACCGCGCGACGGCGACGTTCGGCTTCGTTGCGTGGCTCTCGCTCTTCGCTCTCGACACGACGGGGTGCGACACGGCGATCACCTGATCGCGACGTGGGTCGGCCACTGCCTCGACCATCCGGACGACCGCCACGTCGATCGCCGGAACGTCCACCAGGGCGTCCGCCTGGACGATCGTCACGTCGACTATCACGTCGACTGTCACGTCGGCTGTCGGGGCGACCATCGCCGTCACGACGCGGGCGTCGATCACCATCATCGTCACGCCTCCGCGGACGGCGACCGTCGTCGTCGCGTCGTGCGCGCGGCGCCGATCCATCAGTACTGCGACGCGGGCGTCGATCAACATCGTCATCACGCCTCCGCGGACGGCGACCGTCGTCGTCACGTCGCGCGCGCGGCGCCGATCCATCAGGACTGCGACGCGGGCGTCGATCACCATCATCGTCACGCCTCCGCGGACGGCGATCGTCGTCGTCCCGTCGTGCACGTGGAGCGGCACCATCGGAACGGCGAGCTCCGCCGCCCGAACCGCTGGACGGGCGACCAGACGGGCGACCAGACGGACGGCCCGACGGACGGCCCGACGGGCGGCCCGACGGACGGCCACCACCACGGGGGCGACCTTCGCCGTCACGACCGGAACGAGGAGACGAATTCATGAGCCTTGCGAGCCTACGGCGCGGATCAGGTGATGAGGCCGAACTCGCGCGCGATCAGATCGGTGGCGTCGATGTCCTGGGCCACGGCGCCGACCGACGACGTCGCATCGGACGGGAAAGGCGCACCCGGATGCGTGTGCCCCGCACCCTCACTCAAGTACAGAACGACCTTCGTGCCGTCGACGCAGTCGATCCACTCGTGTCGCTCGGTTTCCGGGCCCATCGACGTGATCGTGACCTCGCTCGCACACCCGTCTCGCCTCGCCCACGACTCGACGATCCCGATCAAGTCGCCGCGAAAGAACTTTCGCTCGTCGTCGAATGCATCGGTGTCCCATCCATCGAGGCCCTCGATCGGCACGTACTGATCGAGCGTGCCGTGGAACGCGACGAGCGAGACCGCCGGCGAATCTTCACAACCACGCACGAGATTCACACCCGCGACCGGTGCGACGCCGGCGAAGAGCGAACTCGTGCAACCGAGGTACGCGCTCATGGCCGCACCCGACGAAATGCCGGTGGCGAAGATTCGTTCGGGGTCGATGCACGCCGTCTCCACGATCGCGACGATCGCGTCTTCGATGAACCCGATGTCGTCTCCTGGAATCGCCCCCGGCACCGCCCACGCCGTCATCGCACCCAGCGCCAGGGGCGTCATCGTGACCCAGGCGCCGGTCTCGATCCCGCGGACTCCGAAACGCGAGATCGCCTCTTGAATCGCGGGGGTGCCGGTGGTGCCGTGCAGATCGACCACCAACGGCAAACGTCCGCCGTCGGAGGTGTCGGGACGATGCAACACGAAATCACGACGACCTTCCGCTCGTTCGAGCACATGGTCGGTACTGCCGGCCGCGAACGACGGTGTACACGGACCGGGTGCCGCCACGAGTTCGGGCGATCGGCGAGCCGGCACCTCGGTGGTCGACGGCGAATCAGTGGCCGGTGCGGTGGTCGACGGGATCAGCGTCGACGATACTGAGCCGTCCGAGTTCGCCGCCCCGTCGTCACCCGACGAACAGGCCGCCAACATCACGGCGGCGATGGCGACGGGCCACGTTCGCATCAGTACTCGCGCAACAAAGTGCCGAACCCGTGCAGGCGATCGTCGACTCCGTTGTCGCGAAGCGCCATCCACCACGTGGCGGCATTGATGGCGATCACGGGCTTGTCGACGATGCGTTCCATCTCGTCGGCGAGACGGATCATGCTCAGGTTCGTTCCCACTTGAACGAGCGCGTCCACATCCGGGCCATTGACTTTGTGCAGAGCGGCCCGCAGTTCGGCCTCCGGAACATGAGCGATGGCGACCGCGGTCGGACACTTCAGACCCTCGACGGCCGCGACCTCGAAGCCGAGTTCACTGAAGAACTTGACGACGTTGGTGTCACCGATCGGCTGATACGGCGTCACCACACCGATCTTCTTCACGCCGAACAATTTCAGCGCTCGCTCACACGCCTCCGCACCCGTGGCCACCGACAGGCCGCCGGAGCGCTCGTTGATCTGCTTGATGAACTTGCGGTTGCCCTCCACACCGTCCCAGAACGTCTCGGCCGACATTCCCATGACCATGTAGTCGGGTTCGGCCGTCATGATCCGATCGACGGTGTAGCCGATCTCCTCTCGGATCTGCAGCAGCAGGTTCTGGAACGCCTCGTCCGAATCGAGCACCTGATTGCGGATGTGAATGCGTCCGGTATGAGCCGTGATGCCCGGCACCGACATCGCGTGGAACTCGGGTTCGACGATGGTGTTGGTGCTCGGGATGATCACGCCGAACTTGCGACGCCACCCCAGCTGATCGCATCCACCGTGATGCGCGTTGGTCACGTTCACGAATCCCATCAGTACTCCTCTCGTTCTGTCTCTTCGTCACGTCAGCCGAGGCTGTTCTCGACTCCGACCACTTGATTGCCGCCGAAGAACCGGATGGTCTCGGCCGTTCCCTCGTCGTGCAGCCCCGAGACCCCGAACGCCGGGCGCGGGGCCATGAGATGCAGCGAGATCGGACTCACTCCGTTCACCTTCACTCCCCCGGCCCGCACGCGCCGCGCCGCGCCCATCGCCGCGTCTTCGTCGCCCCCCACGACGTAGGCCTCCAGGCCGTAGTCGGTGCCGTTGGCCAGGGCCACCGCTTCGTCGAGATGTCGATAGCCGTGAACCGCAGCCACTGGGCCGAAGATCTCGTCGACGGTTCGACTCGGATCGACACCGTCCACGAGCGTGGGCGCGAACCAGTTGCCCGAGCGATCGGGCAACTGTGTGGTCCGCACGATTCGACCATCGCTGAAATCGTCCACGCGTCGCTGCAGATGCGCGCGATGCGCCGAATGGACGATCGGACCCATGTGGGTGGACGGATCGATCGGGTCGCCCACGACCACCGACGACAACGCACCGGCGACCGCATCGACGATCTCGGTTCGCCGTCGCTCCGGTACGAGCAAACGGCCCAGAGCGCGACACCACTGCCCATTGAGAGTGAGGAGCAAGCCGAGGGCACCGGCCACCGCGTGTTCGATGGGCGCATCGTCGAGGATCAACAGCGGCGCGTGTCCTCCGAGTTCGAGTTGGGCCGGCTTCAGGTCTTCGGCACAGGCGTGCGCCACCGCTCGGCCACCCACGATGCCACCGGTGAACGACACCGCGCGCACACGTGCATCGGTCATCAATGCGGTCGCGGTGTTCGGTCCGCCGTGCAACAACTGCACGGTTCCCGGCGGGAACAGATCGGCGATCGTTCGAACCATCACCATGGTTCCGTGCGGAGCCCGCTCGGGTGGCTTCACGATCACCGGACACCCCGCGGCCAGCGCCGACGCAGCCTTGTGCGCCGCCATCGGGGCGGGAGCGTTCCATGGACACAGCAACAGAGCTGGTCCCCACGGCAGGCGCCGCACCTCGACGGCGCGACCTGTCGGTCCGTCGAAACGCGCATCCAACACTCCCGATCGCAACTGATCGGCGGCCAAGCGGAACGCACCATGCACGATGAACCCGAGCATGCTCGTGGTTCCGATCACGGCACCGGTCGTCGCCGATTCGAGTGCGGCGATGTCGGGCACCACCGCGGCCAGACGATCGGCGGCCGCTTCGAGAACGTCGGCTCGTTCGTGGTCGGTTCGACTCGACCAAGCACCACTGGCGTGCACGCTCCACGCCGCGGCCAGAGCAGTCTCGACGGACGCGGCCGATGCTTCACGTTGCACCTGCTCGGCTCGACCGTCACTCGAATGCTCGATCCACTCGGCACGCTCGGCCCCCTCCGAGATCCAACCACCAGCGACCAGGTCGGTCTGTTCGGGAAGCACGACTCGAGTCATGACGACTTTCCTTTCGCGGCGTAGATGTCGACCTCCGAGCGCAGATCGTGAACGGGCCCATCGGCGCCACGCGGATCGAGTTCGTGTCGAACCGAGGTGTCAGAGGAAATGCGACGACCTCTCACCATCAAGAAGCGACGCAATGCGCCGTCACGCCACAAGACCGTGTGTCGCCAACGTCGATCGCCGTCGATGCGGATGAAGTCGGGTTCGGCGTACCGCTGGATCGCTTCCGCGGCCACGGTGTCGGCCACGAACCACAGCGCCCCCGGCCCCTGTGACACTCCCACGATGCGCGGGGCACCCGGGCCGAGAGGCACGAATTCGAGCACGTCACCTTGCACCGCCGCCTCGAACGTGCGAACGGCTTGTTCGCGCCCCGACAGAACCACGCTCGTCTGCACGAAGCGAGTGCCGTCGAAGTCGATGTACACCAACACCTCGTAGGGAAACGCACCCGGCACTCCGCCGTGCGGATCGTGACTGATCGCGGCGCCGTGCTCGTCGACTGCGGTCAACTCTTCGCGCCACACACCGCGCAGCGAGTGCAGGTTGTCGATCAGCGTCGACACGTCAGCCCTTGGCCCCGAACTGCGTCGACTCGGCTCCGCTCACGAGGAGCGACGCCGCTTCGAGACGGCCCTTCTCGGCGGGAAAAGCCTGGACGAGTCCCATCGACAGATCACGAAGACCGCGCGCGACCACACCGCTGTTGCCGGTGTTCGACGTTCCACAGGCCTTCATCGCGCACACTCCCACGGCGAACGCCGCGTCGGCCACGGTGCCTTTGGCCAAACGCCACTGGCGAACGACATCGGGTTTGGGCAGGATCGGCGGCTCACTCGTCTCGAGGTCGACCTGGCGCCGTAGCCACAGCGTGGCCGTGTCGAGGTGCATGCGCATTTCGCCGATCAGCTGCTGCTGGAAGGGGGCACTGCCGATCGGAGCCCCCGAGTCGGAGAACGTCGTGCTGGTGAGGTGCTTCATCGCCCAGTCGTACACGGCGCAGGCCGCACCGAGGTACACCGCGGTACCCGCCACTTGGCTGCCGACGAAACTGCCCCGACTCATCTGCATCATCCGTACGAAGGCACCCGGAATGGCCAACGAATCGACGGCCGGCACGAACACGTCGCTCAACACGATGCCGTGTGTCGCAGTGGCCCGCATACCGATGGCATCCCACTTGGTTCGCTCGCTCACACCGGGTGACTTCGGATCGACGATGAACACCGCGAGTGATTCGGCCGTCGCACCGCCGCCGAGTGACGCCGTGACGAGATAACGACCAGCCACGCCGGTGGCGCAACCGAACGACTTCACCCCGTTGAGCACCCAACCCTTCTCACCGCCGCGAGTGGTCGGTTCGGCCGTCGTGGAGATCAAGATGTTGGCGCTCGACGACTTCACCGATTCCGACGCGAAGTTGGCCAACCACACACGGTCCCGTCCCATGAGTTCGAGCACTCGTTCGGCGAACGCCGCGACCGCGTCGCGTTCGTCGGCGTCGAAGAGTCCGGCTTCGAGCGCTTCGAGGGCGAGCAATCCACGAGACGCCGAACTGCAATGGAAGAAGTACGACAACGCGGTCGAGGGACAGGCGGTCCCCATGGCGAACGTCGCACCCACCAGGTCGCGCAATCCACCGCCGAGTCCGCCGAATTTCTCCGGCACCACCAAGCCCATGAGTCCGGCCTCGGCCAGAGTCGCCACGTGCGCCATCGGGAACTCGGCGTTCCGATCGGCTTCTTCGGCGGCGGCCGCCAGAGCCGGGAGAACCGAATCGACTCGACGCGCCCGGGCGTCTTCGGCCGGTGTGAGCGTGTCGAACAAGCGAGTGGCCACGCTCATTGCGTTCCTCCCAGGTGAGCGAGCGCATCGTCCATCGTCACGACGTCGGCGTACTTCGCCTGCAGGTCGAACAAGTTGGAGTCGTGCGGTCGCGGGTCGCGATCAGCACACGCATCGGCCACCACGATCGGCACGAATCCGTGCTGCAAGGCATCCAGAGCCGACGCGCGCACACAGCCGCTGGTCGACACGCCAGCGATCACGACCGTGTCGACATCCAATGCGTTGAGCGTGGCGGCGAGTGACGTGCCGAAGAAAGCGGACGCGTACTGCTTGGTGACGATCACGTCTCCCGATGTCGGACGCACCAGATCGGTGAACTCGGCCCAGGGGTTGCCACTTTCGAAGCACCGCAGAGCCGGAACTTTGCGGAAGAAATGACCACCGTCGACTCCCCCGGCGGCGTACTCGACTCGCGTGAACACCACCGGCCGATCTTGGCGGCGAGCAGCAGTGGCGAGACGATCGGCGTTGCGGTACGCGTCGGCCGCGGCGGCCGCGTACAACGGCGCCTGGTCGTCGACGTACGCCCGGCACATGTCGACCACGAGGAGTGCGGGTCGAGAACCCCAACCGAGTCGAGTGCCGAAACCGGCCTGCAAGTAGTCGGCCTGCAAATCGCTCATGACGACATCCTCACAAGTGGCTCCTCACGGCGTCGAGCATGGCCGTCCGGCGCACGCGTTCACGGTGGCGATCGGGATCGGCGGCGGCCGCAGCCAGATCGGCGTGCATCGCAGCCCGCTTCACCGGATCGGGTTCACGCAGTACGAGCCAATTGGCGTGACTGTCGGCTTGCACGTATTGCACCGCCACCTCACGCCGTAGACGATCGAACTCGTCGAGCACGGTCTCGGAGCCACCGCGCCACACCTCGGCCAGACGGCGTCCGGCCGACAGCGCGTCTTGGACACCCGAGTTCATTCCCATGCCCCCGAGCGGCGAGTTCTGATGAGCGGCATCACCGATGATGAGGAGCCGTCCGCGTCGCATGGCGTCGACCACTGCTCGCTTCACGGTGTACACCGACGTGGCCAGAATCGTCCACGAACGATCATCGCCGGTGATGCCGCGCATGCACTCGGCCACGAGTTCGTCCGATGCTTCGCCCTCGGGATGCGGATGGTCGGCAGCCAAGGGGAACAGGATCCGCCAATGATCGGGAGTCCGCAACAACACGAGCCACTGCTCGGGATCGGCCACGTAGTTGACGTTCTCGATGTCGGGAAAGATCGCCGCCAGATCGTCGGCGATCGAGACCACCAAGAACTTCTCGGGGTACACGTCTTCGTGCAGTGGCACTCCAGCCGTACGACGAACCGCCGAATGGGCGCCGTCGGCGGCGATGAGCCACGGGCAGTCGATGTCGACGATGCCCTCGGCAGTTCCCACCACCACGGTTGCCGCCGTGTCACCGAGCGTGCGCACTCCATGCACACGATGATCCATCCGGATCTCGCAGTCCCAGTCGCCCCGCTGATGGCCGTCGCGAATGTGATCGGCGATGATCGCGGCCACCTTGTTCTGTTCGAGTTGGATGCGAAACGGGAACGAGGTCTCGTCATCGAGATGTGAAAGATCGAACGTGGCCACCGGACCGTGCCGTCGATCCCGGAACTGTGTACGGGGCGCCTTCAAGCCACGCGCGAGTATCGGTTCGATCACACCGAGCGATGCCAGGATCTCGAGTGTCGGCGGGTGGAGCGTGGAAGCGCGAGACTCGACCGCCAGTTCGGCACCCTTTTCCAACACCGTGACCGGAACACCTTCGCGGGCCAGCGCGAGAGCGGCGACGAGGCCACTCGGCCCACCACCGGCGACGACCACACGCTCGAGCCGCTCGGTGCGCACCGGCGACAGATCGTTGAGCGACCCGTCGAACCGGCGCAACGCATCCATCAGAACTCTTCCAGCAACCGGCCGAAACCGCTGAAACGATCGTCGATGTCGTTGGCGCGCAGGGCGTGCCACAAGGTGGCCATGTTGATGGCCACGACCGGCTTTCCGAGTTCGCGCTCGAGCGCTGCGGCCTGGTGGACGAACGACAGATTGGTTCCGACCTGAACGATCGCGTCGACTTCTGGCGAATCGATCGCCGCCACGGTGTCGGCGATCTGTGCCGAGCCCACCTCGGCAATGGCGGTGGCGGTCACACAACGCAGGCCGGTGATGGCACGCACGTCGAAGCCGGCTTCGCGAAAGAACGAGCCCACCTGCTCGTCGGCGATGGGCTGGTACGGACTGAACACCGCAATGCGCTTGGCCCCGAATTTTTCGAGCGCGGCCCGACACGAAGCAGCTCCGGTACTCACCCGCAGGCCGCCGGTCTGATCGGAGATGCGCTTTTCGAACGCGGTGTTGCCGGCCAGGCCACCCCAGAAGGTCTCGGCCGACATTCCCATGAGCATGTACGACGGCTTGCACGTGATCACGTCGCGCACCGCCGTCGTGATGGACGCGCGGATCTGCAGGATCAACTCCGAGAACTTCTCGTTGGAGTCGATTCCGGGACTCTCGATGTACATGCGTCCGTAATGGAACGACACTCCTTCGGGGCGCACCCAGGTGAGGTCTTGTTCCACCGTGGTGTTGGTGCTCGGAATGATCACACCGAAACGGGCGCGTGGTCCCACCACGTATGGCTCGTACCGGTTCGACGACGCGGTCATCAGATCACCTCGCGCCCACGAAGATCGGCGAGGGTTTGCTCGTCGTACGCCAGCACTTCGCGCAACACCTCGTCGGTGTGTTGGCCGAGTTCGGGTCCGACCCAGCGCACCCGACCGGGCGTGTCGCTCAACTTCGGCACGACGTTCTGCATCGGAAACTCACCCAACTTCGGATGCATGAGCGTCACGATGGCTTCGCGCGCCTTGAAATGCGCGTCGGCCAACATGTCGGGAGCGGTGTAGATGCGACCATTGGGCACCGCGTGCTCGTTGAGCACGGCCTCCAGCTCTTCGGCCGTGAGCGTCTTGCTCCATTCGGCGATGAGACGATCGAGTTCGATCTGATTGCGCCCGCGAGCACCGTGGGTGGCGAAGCGTTCGTCGTCGCCCCATTCGGGTCGACACATCGCCACGGCCAGACGACGCCAGACCGTGTCCTGGTTGCCCGAGATGAGGTGCTCCTTGCCGTCCTTGGTGGGATAGGCGTTGGCGGGTGCCACGTTGGGGATCATCGACCCGGTGCGTGGTCGCACGTAGTCGGCGATCACGTATTCGGGAATCAGCGATTCCATGATGCCGAGCACCGCTTCGTACAACGCCGAGTCGACCACTTGTCCGCGGCCGGTGCGCTCGCGAACGTGCAGGGCCACCAGTGTTCCGACACACGCGAACGTGGCCGCCATGGTGTCGCCGAGAGAGATACCGGCGCGGGCCGGCGGACGATCGGGTTCACCGATCACCGCCCGGATACCACCCATCGCTTCACCGATCGCGCCGTAGCCCGGTCGATCGGAGTAGGGCCCGGTCTGGCCGTAACCCGAAACGCGCACCACGATCAGTCGCGGATTGTCACGCCGTAACGTCTCGGGATCGAGTCCCCACTTCTCGATGGTGCCGGGGCGAAAGTTCTCGATCAGGACGTCGGCTTTGCTGATGAGCTCGCGGGCGATGCGCTGTCCGTCGGCCGTACGCAGATCGAGCGTGACCGAACGTTTGCCGCGCGCCACCACCGGCCACCACAACGAATAGCCCTCGGCCTTCTCGCGACCCCACTCGCGCATGGGGTCGCCCACCTTGGGGGGTTCGATCTTGATGACGTCGGCGCCGAAGTCGGCGAGCAGTTGACCGCAGAACGGCCCGGCCAACAATTGGCCCATCTCGACTACGCGGATGTCGTCCAAGGCCGCCATCTGCCAGCATCCCCTCCCCGATCGCTGTTTCGCTCAGCGGAACAGCGTTACCATTGGAATCGTAGCCCACCGGCACCGCCACCGGGCAAGAATCGACACCCGTGAGCACGCCCGTCACCCGCGAACTCGACATCTCGCTCGTCGATGTCGCCGCTCGTGACGGACTGCAGTCCGAGGACGTCATCGTCTCCACGGCCCACAAGGTCGAACTGGTGCAGCGATTGGTCGCGGCCGGAGTTCGCCGGGCCGAGGTCGTGTCGTTCGTCAACCCGAAGCGTGTTCCGCAGATGGCCGATGGCCTCGAGGTGATGGGTGCGCTCAACTCCCCCGGAACCCTGCCCGATCGCACCGCTGTATCACTCGCCGGATTGGTCCTGAACGCACGTGGCCTCGACGGTGCGATCGAATCAGGAGTCGACGAGATCAACGTGGTGGTCGTCAGCACCGACACCTACGCGACGCGCAACCAAGGACGCACCACCGCCGAACTCGTCGACGTCTGGCATCAAGTCGGCGAGCGCGCTCGCGCGCACGGTCTGCGCACGACCGTCACCCTCGCGGCTGCGTTCGGATGTCCTTTCGAGGGCGAATTGCCCGACGGACGTGTGCGCGATGTCGCCCGCGCGATCCTTCAGGTTCGACCCGACGAGTTCGCACTGGCCGACTCCATCGGCGTGGCCGCGCCCACCGACATCGTCCGCGGCGTCGCCACGGTGCGCGATCTCGATCCCGATCTCGCTCTGCGTTGCCACTTCCACAACACTCGCAACACCGGACTGGCCAACATCGCGGCGGCCGTCGGCGAAGGTGTCCGCGCCTTCGATGCGTCGCTCGGCGGTATCGGTGGTTGTCCGTTCGCGCCCAACGCCACTGGCAACGTGCCCACCGAAGACGTTCTCTACCTGCTCCACCGCATGGGCCGGTCCACCGGGATCGACCTCGACGCGATCATCGCATCGGTGCCGTGGTTGCAGTCGGTGATCGGCCACCCCACTCCCGCCCTGGTGTCGCGGGCCGGCAATTTTCCGCCGCGATGATCGTCCGCCTGGCCGCCGCCCAATACGCCACCGGCTGCGACGTCGACGAGAACCTCGACACCGCATTGCGCATGATCGACGAAGCAGCGCGCGCCGAGCCGACCGTTCTCCTTCTCCCCGAATTCGGGAACCATCTCTCCATCTACGACTCGGCCGAACACTGTTGGGACGTCGCGATCGATCTCGATTCGGCCTGGACCCGACGTATCGGCGCCGCAGCCGCGCGCCACGCGATGTGGATCCAGTTCAACTGCACGGTGCGTCGCGAAGCCGGACGCGTCACCAACACCAACCTCCTCATCGATCCATCGGGTCGACTCACGGCGGCCAACGACAAGACCGTGCTCATGGGCGCCGAGGGCATCTATCTGTCACCGGCCGATCGACCGGCCGACGTCGTCGACGCCGGCTTCGCTCGTCTGGGCACCTATGCGTGCATGGACGGTGTGGTCCCCGAGGTTCCGCGCACCCTGGCGGTCCGTGGCGCGAACGTTCTGCTGAATTCTCTCAATTCGTTCGCCCTCGACGAAGCATCCACGCACATTCCGGTGCGAGCGGCCGAGAACCGAGCGTGGTTGGTGGCCTGCTGCAAGATCGGCCCACTCTTGCCGCCCGATCGTCTGGCCGAGTTCGCCCAGAACATGGGCGTGCCCTCGGCGATGTTGCGTGGCGCCGGCGAGAGTCAGATCGTGCGACCCGACGGTGTGGTGGTCGCCCAAGGTCCTCGCGACGACGAAGCCGTCGTGGTGGCCGACGCCGACCTCTCGTTGTGCGGACAGCCGCGTCCCGACGGAACCGACGTGCGGCGCAATCGCCGACCCGCGGTCTACTCGGCCCTGGCGCAACCGACACCCGTGGCCGACGACCACCGCCGAGCCGATCGCCTTCAGGCGAGCGCCACGGCGAACGTTCACGAGGTCGCCTCACTCGTTCGCAACGGATCGACGCTCGTCGTGCTCCCCGAACTCGCGCTCGACGACGCGTCGATCGGAACGATCACGGCTGCTTTGGCGGATACCGACGCCATCGTCGTGTCGTCACGTCGACATTCGAGCCATGACGGCACCAGCCACTGCGGAGTGGCCATCAGTGCGAGTGGTGTCGTGTTGCATCAACGCCAGATACATCGCGTGGCACGACACGGGTGGGTCGACGTCCTCGGCGACTCCGTCGTCACGCTCGATACCTCATTCGGTCGCCTGGCCATCGTGGTCGGAGACGATGTTCTGTACCCCGAGATTCCACGCTTGGCCGCTCTGGCCGCCGTCGACGTGATCGCCGTGCCGTGGACATCGGGTGGCGAACCGTGGGACGTCGAGCTGTGCCTCCCCGAGCGGGCCGCCGAGAACCGGGTGAACCTGGTGGCCGCCGGCCCCGAGAACGTCGTCGTCTCGTTGCCGGCCGACTTCACTCTCTGGGCTCCGGAGCGTCGACGACCGTTCGACGGAACCATCAACTTGCCCGACATCGCACGCGCTCATCAGACCGTGACGGCCGAGATCCATCCGGTTCGATCGCTGAATCGTCGCATCAGCCGCAACACCGATCTCGTCGACGGTCGACCCTGGCAGTTGTGTCAGTCGCTCACCGACTGAACCATCAGAGTCGGTACGACACCATCCAGCCGTCGGTCGGACCTCCGTACGACGACTCCGACGCATCGATCAAACCGGCGGTCACGCCGACGGCGATCAAACGATCGTCGACACTCGCCAGACCGTACGCATCGTCGTCGACCTCACCACCGAACTGATCGCTCCAGCGGATCGAGCCATCGGCGCCCAGTCGAGCGACCACGACGTCTTTCTTGCCGGCCCACGTCGCGCCGTTGAACGAGCCGCTGACGGTTCCCGATACGTACACGTCGCCGTCGTCGGTGGGGACGAGTCCGAAGATGCGATCGTCACCATCGGTGCCGAGTCGTGCTTCACTCAACAACTCACCCGCCGACGACACGCGCACCAGGAACATGTCGCTGCCACCCAAGCTGCCCTCGGCGCCCGCGGTGAAACCACCGGCCCAGATCGTTCCGTCGGAGGCGATAGCAACTCCCTGCAACCAGTCGTCGAGCTCGCTCCCGCCCTGCACGACCCAGTCGAGTGCTCCATCGGGAGCGATACGCGCGATGAAGTAGTCGCGCGCTCCGGCGTTGGCGCCATTCCAGTCGCCTTGTGTGTAGCCGACGATCACCACACCACCCTCGGCATCGAGGGCGAGCGACTGTCCCCACTCCACATCGGATGTTCCGACCGAAGCGACCCACTGAACCTCGCCGGCGGGCGACAACTTGGCCACGACCACGTCGTGATTGCCTTGGCCCACGCCTCCGAAGTTCTCGGCGATGCCTCCGAAGGTGTAGCCACCCACGAACACCGACCCATCAGCAGCCATCGCCACCGAATAACCACGATCCCAGTCAGGGCCCCCGAGTTGCGCGCGCCATTCCTCGGCTCCGTCGGCTGTCAACTTGGCCACGATCATGTCGTTGATGCCGTAGTTGGTGGTGGCGAACTCGCCCTTCGAGTAACCGATCACGGCCACGCCGTCGTTGGCGGTCGTCGCCGATCCGAGCAGTGCATCGGCGTCAGCGGTTCCGAACTGCACGGGAATCTTCACTCGTCCGGTCGCATCCACTCGGAGCACGAGTGCATCGAGCAGTCCCGACGACGACGTACCGCCGTACGCATCGTCCGCACCAAGGACGGCCGCATCGGTGTGACCCGAGATCCACACGTCACCGTTGGCGATGGGGGTGACACCGAGAAGAACGTCGGAGCCTTCGGTTCCGAACTGCACGAGCCACTCACGGGTCGCCGGTGGAACCGTGACCGCGGTGGTGGTCGGCGCGTCGGTGACCACGGGATCCGTCGACACGACCGGCGTGTCGGTCGATGCCACCGAACTCGAGGATGACGAACCATCGGACCCGCCGCACGACACCAGAACGGTGCCGGCGACGAGTCCGACGACGAACGAACGTGTTCGCAGAGCGCTCAGCCCTTGCGGCGCTTGGCGAGCACTGCTCCACCGCCACCGATCACGACGACCGCAGCAACGATCGCGATGATGATGCCGGCCGAGCCGCCACCCGAGTCGTCGCCCGACTCCTCTTCTTCGGGAGCCGCCGCGTCGACTGCAACGGGTGCTTCCGTCGCCGCCGGTGCTTCGGTCGCGGCCGGCGCCTCGGTGGGCGGAGTGGTGGCCGCCGCCGGATCAGCGAAGGTGATCGGCAGACCCGCGGTGTACGAATCGAAGCCCATGCCCTGGAAGATCACGACGTGACACTGGATCTCGAGGCAGTTGAACGTGCCGTGATCGAGCGTCACCGCGTAATCGAAAGTTCCGGTCCCGTCGGGGTTGATGTTGACGGTCGGTGCATCACCGAACTCGGCCAAGTTGAACGCTTCGGGCCCAACGACCGGCCAGGTGTTGGCCATCATGATTTGGGCCGTGTTCATACCCGGCATCTTCATGTTGGCCACCGAAATGGTGATCGTCTGGCCGTCGGTGAGACCCTCGGTGGTCTCGGATGTGGCGGTCTCTCCGGCGTGATCGGCCGATACGCCGGATGCACCGGCCAGCAGTCCGATGGCCATAACGGCCGCCGCCAGGACGACTCGAGTCCCTCGCAACATGTTTCCCCCTCTTGCAACGGGCCCCTCACCCGGCGACTCCGGCCAGCGTAAAACGAAACGCTGTTCCGCGCAAGCACTTCCTCCCGCTGCGGATCGACGCGGACCAGGTCTACAGGGTCGGTTGGGCGACCGCCATGGCCGCAGCCGCCAGCAACGACGCCCAAATCACCACCACGAAGGGCTGGGCCCGCCGGATCGATCCGGCCACGATCGCTTCGCGTTCAGGAGTCGAACCCTCGGCCAGGATCTGCCCGAACGCGACCGAGAACGGACGCAGGACGAAACGGATCACGATGCCCGACGTGATGATGACCGCGAAGCACACGAGCTTGACCGCGAGCCACCGCACACCGACCGGATCGTCGTTCACCAACGACGCAATGGCGGCGATCCAGACACCAACGGCCACGGCCGAACGCCACCACAGATCGACCCGAGCCAAGACGGTCGATCCACGGTGGATGAGCCAGACCGCGATGCTCCAGAGAGGTGCGGCCACACCGATCGCGCCGGCCACCCAACCCCAGTCGATCCAGCCGCGCTCTTCGGCGGTGAGAACACCCGTACCGAAGGCCAACGGCAGACAGAGCCGCGCGAAGATCTCGACCGACATCATCGCCCCCGCGATCGCGGCTCGACTGGCCGGCGCCGTCGACGACGACACGACACGGCGTGACAACGTGAAGGTGGCGAGATCCGTACCGAACCAGGCCGCGAACACGACGATGTGCGCGACCAACAACCATTCGGACCGATCCATCAGTTCCCCCCTCGTAGGATGACTCCGTGTGGCGAAGTCTGCTGTACGTGCCGGCCGACCGGGCCGACCACTTCGTGCCCAAGGCCGAAGCGACGGCCGTGGATGCGATCATCGTCGACCTCGAGGACGGTGTGGCTCCCGTGGCCAAGGAAGCGGCTCGTGCGCGCGTCGCCAACGTGATTCGTTCGATCGATCGGCCGGTGATCGTGCGCGTGAACAGCGGCGACGCGTTGGATTCCGACATCGAGGCCATCGCCCTGGCCAATCCGTCCGCCGTCATGCTCCCGAAGGCCACCGCTTTGTCGCTTGACGACGCCGAGCGCAGTCTCGCTCGCCATCGCCTGCCGGTCCCCGTGATCGCACTCGTCGAATCGGCCCGTGGTCTGCTCGATCTCGAGGCGATGGCCCGTCACCGACGAGTGTCGCGCCTCGCGTTGGGTGAGGCCGATCTGCGCGCCGAACTCGGACTCGGCACACACGCCGACCATGCGCTCTGGCCGTTGCGCACGTCGGTCGTGGTGGCCTCGGCTGCTCACGGACTCGAACCGCCCATCGGTCCGGTCTCCACCGACTGGCGCGATCTCGACGACCTGCGCCGCACCAGCACCTTGCTCAGGAACGCCGGTTTCGGTGGCCGCTCGGCCATCCATCCCGATCAGGTGGACACCATCAACGACACGTTCCGCCCCAGTGCCGACGACGTGAAGGTCGCCGAACGGATCGTGGCGATCTTCGATGCCGCTCTGGCCGACGGTCGCGGCGTCGCGGTCGACGACGACGGTCGCATGATCGACGAAGCGGTCGTTCGATCGGCTCGTCACGTTCTGTCCTGACTCGCGGCTCGCGCGATGAAATCGGCCACGGCAATCGGTGCGAGCAACGGTGCGTCGTGATGACTCGTGATCGTTTCGTACCCGCGCCCCTCGGCATCGAAGCGACGGCGACTGGCCACTGACGGAAAGAACTCCGGAGTCAGCGAGCAGAACGCGACGGAAAGGGGCACCCGCTCGTCCACCTCCACGGCGTCGAGACTCGGACCGAACGGAGTCGGCGACAACCGTTCGTTGACCCACGCCGCCAGTGACACGTCGAAACCGTTGGTCTCACCCACGGGAGTGGCTGGAATGTCGGTCTCTCGTGGCGGTAACGACGGAGGCGGCGGCCCCGACACGTCGACCGCCCGCTGGCCACTCTCGATCACCGGGGCATCGATCAGCACCACTCGCGACACCTGTGGCCAGCGTGCGGCGGCCCGCGCCACCACCCCACCCATCGAATGACCAACCACCACGTCGCCGGGATCGACGGCACGAAGCACGTCGTCGACCCACTCGCTCATCGATGGTCGACCACCCCGCAGATCGATCGCCGCGGCGTTCACACCGCGCGACGACAGTTCGTGCACCACTCGATCCCACGCCCACGAACCGCGGAAGGCGCCGTGCACCAGAACGCACTTGCTCATCGATCGGTCGCGAGCAGCACGGAGAGGATCTCTTTCTGGGGATCACGTGGTTCGATGTGTTCGCTCAGGCGCGCGATCCACGTCGCGTAATCAGGATGAGCAACCAGGTCGTCGTAGTCATCGACGCGATCGAAGAAGCGAATGTTCACGACATGGCGCGGATCGTCGTTCCCGTGCAGAAGGCGCCGTCCGCGGTAGCCGGCGATGGTCACGTGAATCGCCTCGAATTCGGCTGTGATGCGCGCATACGCGTCGGCTCGGGCCGCTGGGTCGTCGTCGAGCAACCAGGCGTGCGAGACGATCGCGATCACGCCGCGATCTCGCTTCCGTCGGGTGCCGCCGCCCCGAACAGCAGCCCGGTCACCCCGGCGCCGCGAGACGTCGGTGACGCGACGTGACCCGGAAACGAAAGCAGTTCGAGTCGTGTCGATGCGCCGTCGTCGGACGCCAGCGTGATCATGCGCAGAGGCGCATCGGCCACCGGCAGATCGAGATAGGCGCCGAGCGACGGATCGGCGAATTCGAGCGGTGGTCCGGCGGTGGCGCCGGCCGCGGTCCAGAGAGACGCCTCGACGTCGCGATCACGCACGCACCAGACCACGCTGTAGATCTCCGAGCACCAGTGCGATTCGGTGTCGAGGAGCGACGGACGGCGATGCGAACTCTCGACCATCACGACCGGCACACCGTCTGGTCCGGCCACCAGGACCTGGCGCATCCGAACCGGCCCGAGCGCGATCGCACCGATCGCACCACCCGACCAACCGGCCACCTCGACGCGAGTCAGCGCCTCGTCGAGATCGTGAACGTACACGTCGAGGCCGCGTGGTCCGAGATCCCAACCTCGGCGCACGACACCCTGCGCATTCGAACGGGAGATGCGTACGGATGCTCCCGCCGAACGCGACAACACATCATCACCGCCGTCGACGTAACCGAACACCGCGAAGAAGTCGCGAGTGGCCGCCGGATCCGACGCCGCGACATCGATCCGGCGGATCGGCAGCATCAGTCCCCTTGCCAGGCGAGTGCGCCGTAGAGCATGTAGCGCATCCGGTCGCTCTCGATCCACTTCCAGCAGGCCGACATCGACAACTTGTCGTCGTACAGGAACTCACGACCTTGGATCTTGGTGGCCTCACCGAAGATGTGCTGAGCCGTGTACAAGGCCCGACCGTACGCGCGACCGTTGCCGTAGAGACCAGGCCCGTCGAAGGTGTGCAGGTTTCCGTCGTGATACCGATCGAACGTGTACTGCTTGTTGATCAGGCCCGAGAGCTTCACGGTCTGGCGCGCCCGCAAGAGGCTGGTGGGCTCGTGACGGATGGAGATGTTCACTTCGCCGACCGGCTGCTGATCGGAACCGTACGCGCGCATGGTTCCGGACCAGGTGCCACTCTGCTTGGGCGGAAGGGTGTGCGGCATGCGACCGGCTTGCGCCTCGGCATCGCAGAAGGCGTCGATGCGCTGGCGCGTCGCCGCGTTCGTCTCGTAGTCGAACGCAACCTTGTACACGCCGTTCATGACCGCGACGATCGTCTGGCCTTCGAACAACAGCGACGAGTACACCTGCGTCTCGCCGTCGTCGAGGATGTGCACCATGGTGCGCAGGTCGGCCTGCCACGCCGGCGAGTAGTAGTTGGCGTCCACCAACATCCCGTACGGATGACCCGCCCCCACGAAGTCGGGACCGAGATAGATGCGATCACGGTCGCTGTCGAGCAGTTCGAACGCGAACTCGCTGAATTCCATGCGATTGCGCAACGGGCCGTCGTTGTCGAACTTGGTGTGCATGTAATAAATGGTCTTGTCGCCCTCTTTGCGCGACGACCGTGACACCTTGATCCAGCCGGTGTGGTTACCGTTCGGATCCCAGACCGACGGACGGCCGTACCACTCACCTTCGATGGTCTGCTGCCACTTGCTCGTATCGTTCGACATGTCCCCTCGCTTGTGTCACTTCGCTGGCGTCGCCAGCTTCGATCTGAGAACTTCGGCCTTCTCGGCCCCGATCAACTGGCCGACGCGACCCCACACCGGATCGACCGTCGGATCGAACACGATGGCTCGGTTACGGCGATCACGATCGGCGATCTGATCGGGACCCACGCCGTCGAGAACGTCGTTCGGGACACCGCTCGTCACGAGCGACAACCAGTGGTCGCGATACGCGGTCACCGCGGTCTCCACACTGCGGAACGCCGATTCGTCGGCCCGGTGCACGACCATCCACGCCGACATCACCGCGTACTGCGTCGGACTCAGATGCGCCGGCTCGAGTCCGGCGATGGTCTGGGCCTCGGCACGAATGGCGGTGAGCGGTTCGAAACAGTGGCGTAGGTAACCGAGGTGTGCACCGAGATCGAGTTTCGGAATGAGATCGAGGTGGAAGGCGAACGCCGCCTGCGCACCCGGTTGGCCGCCACCCGCCACTGAATCGATCGTGAAGTGCGGAACCGCCGACGTGACCGGCGAGAACGCGAACATCATGTGGCTGTCGAGGCCGATGGGTGGAACCGACAACCCGATGTAGACGAGATCGACCGCTCCGGTCCACCAACGCATCCGACCCACCGGAGCGTCCGGCATCATCGGACTGGTGAGCACGTGCAAGGCGTCCGGTGCCTCGCCCGCGGTCTCCACCAATCCGAGACGATCGACGATCGTCTCGACCGAACGCCAACACAGATCGAACGACACGCTCACGCGCGCTCGACCTCTCGTCGTTCGCGCAAGGCTTCCTTCGCTTCGAGTTCCTTGAGCACCCACGCGTTGGCCAATTCGGGATTGGCGCGGCGCGCCGGTGACGGCACCACCTTGGCGCCTTCGTAACGACCCGTGCCCACGACGTGCTCGTCGATCAGCCAACCGCGATCGATGTTGCCTTGACGCCAACGGCGATACGCCAACTGAACGGCGTCACTCTTCACCTGCAGTTCGGCCGACAGATCGAACGGCACCAATTCGGGGCGCTGGCCCTCGACGGTGGCTCGATCTTCGTAGAAGATCTTCATGGTGCGCTTGTACGAGTCCTTGTCGGCGCGCAGCAACGTGATGGCCCACGGCTGTGTGAAGAATGTCCGCATCATCGTCCACTTCGAGATCGAGTGGTTCTCGTCGACCGGCACCACGGCCGTGAAGATGGTCATCACACCGATCGGCAGGTTCACCTGCAAGAAGGTGATGTTGGGGAAGAACACGCCGTTTCCGGTGGCAACCGGTGGGCGCTCCTTGCCGCGACGCAGAACCTTCCAGATGCCCTTGGGATCGGGCGGTTCGAGATGCACCACGTACGTGGCACCCATCAGATGGTCGCCGACTCGGTGTTCCACGAGATCGAAGTCCTCGATCTCGGGCTTGTTCGGGTTACCGAAACTGGTGGAGTGCACGAACGGTGCGTGGGCGGCATCGGCGCCGTTCTCGATCACTCGCTCGTAGTTGGCGTTCCAGGCGAACTCGCCTTGCACGATCCGATTGCCTTCGGCACGGGCCTCACACGTGTCGGCCATCCCAGGTAGTTCGGCCAGCGGCGGCCGCTCGTTCTCGGGAAGGTCGCCGAAGAACACGAACACGTACCCGTACTTCTCGACACACGGGTAGTTGTCGACGCGGGCCTTCTTCGGAATCGGAGATCCCGCCTTGTTGGCGGGGATCTTCACACAGGCGCCATCGGTGTCGAACTGCCAACCGTGGTACGGGCACTCGACGCAATCGCCCACGACCTTGCCGCCGGCCAGCGACGCACCACGATGGATGCAGATGTCGCTGTGGCACACGATCTCGCCTTTGGTGTTGCGGTACAGGACGAGATCCTGTCCGAACAACCGCACCTGATGCGGCTTCGAGCCGATCACGTGACCGAACTCGACTGCATACCACTGGTTCTTGATCATGATGTCTCCTTGTCAGCCGATCCGGGCTTTCGAACCGTCGGGTCTCGCGATCCGGCGATCGCCGCCCCACAACGCGCGCACGAGGCGCTCGGTCATCTCCTCACCGAAGAAGCGCACACCGATCACGTTGGCCGGATCGCGGTCGGCCACCGTGCGGCGAACGAGAAGATCGCGCTCGGCCAACGAACGTCGTTCGGCCGTCGGCACCGGATCGCCCGTCTTCAGATGGTCGAGCCAGGCATCGACGCGACCTTGCGCCAACCTCAGCATCTTGTCGACCGCGTCGTCGGTGCGTTTGACGACACAGCACAACGCGGTGTTCGACACCGCTTGCCGGACGTAGAGCGTCTGACTGACGAACGGCGAGAAGTTGGGGTCTTCGCGAATGGCCATGAACTCGGCGTTGTGCGGCTCGTAGTACCGATCGAGGTAATCGGGTCGGGCCAGCAGATCGACTCGGGGCACGTAGTCGACGAAGTACCAATAGTCGGGAATCGTTCCGACCGCGATTCCGAGATGCGGCACGTACGTGTGCGGCCCGAGGTACGCGGTGAGGTGCAAGTTGGTGAAGCCGATCGACGGATTGCCGATCCAGGAATGGATCATCCAGTCGACCTCGGGTCCGACGAACGCGTTGAGGCTGCCTTTCGGCCCGCCCTCCACTCCGTACGCGGCGAACTCGTTGGTGGACGGATCGGGTTCGACCGGCAGCACCGCGGTGATCTGATCGAACATCTTCTGCAGTCCGGCCTGCAATACTCCGAACTCGCGCGTGACGTCGAGCGGTCCCGCTTCGTCGTGGATGTCGACGATCGACTTCGTCGTCTCCGTGGCCCCTCCGGACATGTCCCCTCCCCTTCGAACGAGTTTGCGGAACGCCGTTCCGCAAACGACCTTAGCCCACGATCAGGCCGCACTCCCTCAACGCCGGTGCGACGGCGGCCGGTCCGTTCGGATCAGCCGCATGCGCCGGCAACATGAACGACAATCCGTCGAGGCCCGACCCCCCGCAGAGACCACCGAGGCGATCGGCCACTTCGGCGTGGGTGCCAACGATCATGCGCGCAGTGAGCCCGGCCCGAAAGCCCGGATCGTCGAGTTGAGCCGGATCCATACCGCGTCCGGCGACCATGCGACGCAACAAGTCGTCCACCTCTTTCTCGGTCGGAGCGGTCACCAACGATGCCAGCAGTGTGACGTTGATCGAATCTCGTGACCGACCCGCGTCGTCGAGCGCGCGTTCGAGCACGGCCATCTTGTGCGGCACTTCGTCGACCGTGCAGTTGAAGTTGATCGCATCGGCGACTCGCGCCGCCAGCGGAATGGTCTTGCGCTCACCCGATCCTCCGATGACGATCGGCGGACCACCCGCGCGCAGCGGCGCGGGAACGTTCACGAGACTCTCGGTGCGGAAGTGGCGACCCGACACGGTGGTCTCGGCCTGGGTGAACATTCCGCGCAGAATTTGCACACCCTCGTCCAGCATTTCGAAGCGCTGCGAGACGGACGGAAACTCGAAGCCGAAGGCTCGGTGTTCTTCTTCGTACCAAGCCGCACCGATTCCGCAGATGGCCCGACCGCGCGACACGACATCGAGGGTCGTGATCATCTTCCCGAGCATGGCCGGGTTGCGGTAGGTCACCCCGGTGACGAGGGTTCCGAGATTCACGCGCTGGGTTCGTGCCGCCAGAGCCGACAAGAGCATGTAGCCCTCCAGCATCGGTTGACGCGAACCGCCCAGGAAGATGAGTTGGTAGAAGTGATCCATCACGAAGACCGTGTCGAATCCGGCTTTCTCGGCCGACTGCGTGTAGCTCGAGACGTGCTCGAAGAGGCCGTCGTCGGGCACTCCCAGGCCGTGGAAGGTGGGCATTTGCAGCGCCGCGCGAACCAAGGTGCGATTCGTCATGACAATCCCTTCGTGTAGTCGTTCACGGTGACCACATCGGCCACACCCGACAGGCTGACCAGAGTCGCGTCGTGAACCTGGGGGTCGAACGCCGCACATCCGTCGGAGAGCAACCGAACGTGGAAACCACGGGCGTGAGCGTCACGTACCGTCGAGGCCACCCCACCATTGGTCACGATGCCCGCCACGGTCACGTGATCGACGTCCCATTGGCGCAGCAACCATTCGAGGCGAGTGTGCAAGAACGCGGAGTAGGCGACCTTCTCCACCACGGAATCGGTTGGTTGCAGTTCATCGACCACCGAATGCCCCCACGAACCAGCGGCGAAATCTCCGCGACGCAGGAACGGACGCAGTGAACGCAGATGTTCGGCAACCATCGGATCGCCGTGTCGATCGGGCACGAGTGTGAAACAGGTGGCGATCACGGGAACGCCGTGGCGACGCGCGGCCGCCACCGTGGGCGCCAGACGAGCGGGAAGAGCTCGCGCGGCTTCGCTCACCGCTCCCCCTCGCGCGTACGCACCGTCGGGATGCAGGAAGTCGTTCTGCAGATCGACGAGAAGCAAGGCCGACGTCATGACGCACGCACCACGTCGAGGTTGCCGTACTGGTCGACCGTGGCCCGGAAGCCCGGCTCGATGAGCGTCGTCGCGTCGGGCTGTTCGAGAACGCACGGTCCGACCACGGTTGCGCCGATCGGGAGTTGCAATCGGCTCCACACGTCGGCGTCGTGCCACTGCCCACCCACATACACGGGGCGACGGCCCAGACGCGCGGCTTCGACGGAGGTGGTTCCACTCACCAGACGGGCCAGATCGAACTCGGGTCGTCGACCGATCACACTGGTGCGAACACCGAGGACGCGAACGGCCACGCCGTTCAGCAGTCGTCCGAACTGCGCGCGGTAAGCGCTTTCGAAGGCGGTCGTGATCACGGACGAATCGAGTCGAGCTGGGTCGTCGATGGGAAGAGGAACCGCGACGGCGTGGGTCTGGCCCACGTACGACATGTCGAAGGCCATCTCGACGTCCACTCCGTCGAACACCACACCCGACGACTCGATGGCACGACGTGATTCGTCGATCGATGCTCGCATCGATTCGCGAACGGCCTCGATGTCGAGTGAAGCAAGAGGTGACTGCCACGTGCGGACCGAGTCGTAACGCATGTCGGCCAACACGCAACCGAGAGCCGAGATCACCCCGGGGAGGCGCGGTACGAGCGCTCCGGCCAAACCGAGGTCGCGCACGAACGCGCAGGTGTGCAGCGCACCCGCTCCACCGAACGGCACCATCCAGAACTTGGACGGATCGTGGCCGCGCTCGATCGACACGATGCGCAGAGCTCCCGACATACGAGTCTCGGCAACCGTGACGATGGCTTCGGCGGCGTCCTCGATCGACAATCCGAGCGGGCGACCCACGTGTTCGTCGATCGCGCGCCGGGCCGCCGCCACGTCGAGAGCCGCGCGCCCACCGATGGGACGCTCGGCGTTGATTCGACCGAGAACCACGTTGGCGTCAGTGACCGTGGGCCGATCGTTCCCCATGCCGTAACACACCGGTCCGGGCACGCCACCGGCTGATTCGGGGCCGATCTGCAACAGACCACCCCGATCGACCCAGGCGATCGACCCGCCGCCGGCCCCGATCGTGCTCATTTCAATCATCGGAGTACGCACCACCAGACCGAAATCGATGGTGGTCTGCGCGGCTTGAACGGAACGCCCGTCGACGACGACGGCGACGTCGAAACTCGTACCTCCCATGTCACCGGTCAGGACATTGGGATGCCCGGCCGCCACCGCGATCCGACTGGCCGCGATGACGCCCGCGGCCGGACCCGACAACGCGGTACGGACCGGCACCGCTCGTGCGCGTTCGACGGTCATCACACCGCCGTTCGACTGCACCACGAGGAATCGACCCGAGAATCCGTTCTCGGCCAAACCCTTCTCGAGTTGTTCGAGATAGTCGCCGACGACCGGCTGCAAGTAGGCGTTCAGAGTGGTGGTGGACGTGCGCTCGAATTCGCGGATCTCGGGCAAGATCTCACTGCTCACCGAAACGTGCGCGTTGGGCCACGACTCACGTACGACTCGCGCCGCCACCTGCTCGTTGCTCGGATCGGCGTACGAATGAAGGAAGCAGATCGCGATCGACCGCGCACCGCGCTCGAGCAGTTCGTGAGCGACCCGTCGCACTTCGTCGGCATCGATCGGTTCGATCACGGTTCCGTCGGCCAGAGTTCGCTCGGCCACTTCGGCCCGCATGTCGCGTTCGACCACTGGGCGGAAGTCTCCCCAGAGCCCCCACGTACGCGGCCGATCACGACGACGCATCTCCAGCACGTCGGCGAAACCGGCCGTGGTGAGCACGGCCGTGCGTGCACCCTTGCGCTCAAGAAGGGCGTTGGTTCCGACGGTCGTTCCGTGGATGATGGCGTTCACGTCACCGAGCGGCCGCTCCCCCGTCACACTGCGAACTCCGTGCAGGAAGCCTTCCGATTCGTTGGTGCGGGTGGACGTGACCTTGCCCACCGACACCTCACCCGACGATTCGTCGAGTGCGAACACGTCGGTGAACGTTCCGCCGACGTCGATTCCGATGATCACGAATCGCCTCGCGTGACGTACCCGAGACGACGATCGCGCTCGATGGCCGCGGGGTCGCGATCACTGGACGGGCCGTACCCGCCACCACCGGGCGATTCGATGCGTACGCGATCGCCACGCGTCATCTTGACTCCGAGAACCTTCGCCCCCAGTTCGGGTTCGATCACGTCGTCGGCCACCACGAAACTCACCTCGTTGGTGGCAGCGGCTCCACCACCGGCGACCCCCAACGGCGGTCGCCACGCTCGATCGCCGAACGTGAAGGCCTCGGCCGATTCGGCCAACAACTCGATGTCGTACGACGCACCGAGCCCGCCACGGAACTTGCCGTCACCACCCGAGTCGGGTCGCAGCGACCAACGACGGAACCGAACCGGATACTGCGCTTCGAGAATCTCGACCGGAGGAATCGTGGCCGTGGACAACGGAGCGTTGCCGTGATTGAGACCGTCGGAGACGGGCGAGCCACCCAGCCCGCCGCCGTAGAACGTGAACATCACCCAGGGCGAGCCGTCGGCGCGCTGACCCGCGAGTGACAACGCGTTGATGGTTCCGTAACTGCACCCGTTCGACGCGGTGGGGTCGGCCTCGGCGACACATCGGAAGATCAGATCCATCACCCGCAGGATCGTCTCGGTGTAACCGCCCACCGGTCGGGGGCGCGTGGCCGCCAGCAGACTGCCGGCCGGAATCACGATGTCGACGGGCTCGAGGCAACCAAAGTTCGCCGGCACGTCACGGAAGACGTGCTTGAGTCCGACGTAGCACGCGGCGACCGCGGTGGAGTGAGAGATGTTGATCGGTCCGGTGACAGCACCCGACGTGCCGCTGAAATCGAGCCGCAGACGATCTCCTTCGACCGTCATCGTGAGCGCAACTTCCACCAGATCGGCCGACGATCCGTCGTTGTCGAGATAGTCGACGGCGCGGTACACACCGTCGGGCAACTTGTCGATACTCGATCGCATGAGCGTCGCGGCGCGACGGGTGAGTTCGTCGAGGGCTTCGTGAACCACGTCGTCGCCGTACTCGTCGAGGAGTTCGCCCAAGCGACGCGCCCCGAGATCGAGTGCGTTCAACTGCGCCTGCATGTCGCCGTAGGCATTGACCGGTTGTCGCGAGATCGAGCACACCAGGTCGACCACTCGCTCGTCGGTCTCACCGGCGCGACGAATGAGCACCGGCGGAATGAGAGTTCCTTCTTGTTGGATGTCTCGCGCGGCCGGGTTGTAGTTGCCCGGCACGTTGCCGCCCACGTCGGTGAAGTGACCGACCGATGCCAAGTGACACCAGATCCGACCGTCCCGGAAGAACGGACGAATCATCTTCAGGTCGTTGAGATGAGTACCGCCCTCGTAGGGGTCGTTGAAGCAGTACACGTCACCATCACGCACCGCGCCCGACTCGACCGCACCGTCGACGTCGGCCCGTCCCCCACGACGTTCACTGTCGGCCGACATCGTCGCGATGGCCAGACGCACCGCACCGGCCATCGAACCGACGAACACCGGGAGACCATTCGATCCCTGCGCGAGCGTCGCTCCGGTGTGCGCGTGATAGATCCCGTGCGACGCGTCGTGCGCCTCGGCGATGATCGGATTGAACGCCGAGCGGAACAACGTTGCGTCCATCTCGTCAGCGATCTGCTCGAGGCGACCGTTGATGACCGCCAGCAGAACGGGATCGAGGCTCACGATTCCGTGCTCTCGATCGAGGCCAGCTGCGTCATGACGACGCTAACGTCGGGGGCCGCACTCGTGAGCACATCGGCCACCAGGGCCGCCGCGTCGGGCTTCAACAAACCATCCACGTTCTGCTCGAACTTGCCCCGCAATTCGGCGTTCGACAACGGACGGCGAGGGCCACCCCGATTCTCCATGACCGCGCAATGCAACTCTCGGCCGTCGATCGTGTCGACGGTGAGAACCGCCGGGAACTCGTACGGGTACACGGCATCACACGCCGCGTCACCCACCACCGTGATCTTCTTCATGAGTTCGCGTCGACGCGGATCTTTGGCGAGAGTGTCGGTGAAGTCGTCGAGGCCCAGTCCGAGTCCGCCACCGCCGAACAGCGCGGCGGCCACGGTGTACGGGCCGGAGAACTGTGCGGCGTAACCCGTGGGCGGAGTGCGCTTCATGTCGATCGGGTCACCGATCGTGCGCACCGTTGCCGTGGCGACTCCGAGGGTCGCCGAGGCGACGTGTTCGGGACGCAGACCCTGACTACGCAAGGCGATGGCCGCATCGATACCGGCGTGCGTGAAATGGTTGGCCGGATACGGCTTGTAGAAGATGTCGGCCACGTTCCACTCGGTACCGAGACCGTCGAGCAACGGATCGGGAGACCACTTGTCGCGCAACGTCGCACCGTAGAAGCCGAATCGTCCCTCCAGTGCGGTGGGAGCGCCGGTCAGACCGGCCAACGCCAGTTGGGCCGCGGTCACGGCGGCCTGAGCGGCCCAGCCGCAGTGGATTCGTTTGACCGTGCCACCGGTGCGATTGGCCTCGATGATCCCCGAGGCCATCGAACACGCGATGGCCATGGCGTGCGCGCATTCTTCCGCAGTTCCTTGGGCCAAGGCGGCCACCGCACCCGCGGCGCCGATGGCTCCGCACATCGACGTGGCGTGCCAGCCGTGCTCGAAGAACTCGGATTGATGCGACGCCTGGTCGTAGCCGGCCATTCCGAGGCGAACCACCAACTCGAGACCGATGGCGACCGCGTTCATGGTGTCGTGTGGTGCACTGCCGTACTCCTCGGCCGCGGCCAACACCGCCGGAACCACACTCGCCGACGGATGAAGGATCGACGGCAGATGCGTGTCGTCGTAGTCGAGCGAATGGGCCAGAACTCCGTTCACGAACGCGGCCGTGGTGACCGGCATCCCCGAAGCGAACCCCACCGCCGTGCAACGACCGATACCGCCCTGACCTTGTACGAACGAGCGGATCGCATCGGTGGAGTCGACTTCGGTCGCCCGGACGCAGATGCCGAGGATGTCGAGCACACGACCGGGAACCGACGCCGCGACATCGGCCGGGAGCGTACGATGCATCGACTCGGCGGCGAAACGCCCGAGTCGTTCGAGAAGTGTGGTCATGAGTTCACCACCGCGAGGGGACGGACCGGCGAACCGGTGGCACCGACGAGAGACAAGGGAGCCAACACGAAAACGAACTCGTGCATTCGGCGTTCGGAGAGAACCTCGAGGTCAAGTGTTTCGATGATGTTGACACCGCGTTCGACGAGCAGCACGCGGTGGGCCGGAAGCAGGGCGTGACCTCGACCCGGCGGCAAACACTCGAACGCGATGGTGTCGGCACCGACGGCGCGCGGAGAGCGATCGGCCAACCACCGTGCGCCGGCTTCGCCCACACCCGGAACACCCGTGTCCTTGCCCACGAAGGCCGCGCCGTCGCTCCACTTCGATCCCCAACCGGAACGAACCAGGATCACGTCGCCCGGTCTGGGCGCGACTCCACTCCAGGCGACGGCATCGTCGAGAAGACGCGGGGTGATCTCTTCACCTCCGTCGAGCGTCCGACGTCCGAGTGAGGCCGCGACGTCGATCAAGACACCGCGCGTGACGATCGGCTCGATGTGATCGACTCCATGGGTCGACAAACGCCCGCCGCGCTGTGCGTCGTCGGCCTTGACTCCCCCATAGAGATCACCGCAATGCGAGACATGACCGAGGGCGTCGATGTGAGTGCCCACGTGCGTGCCCGTGACGAGCAGATCGTTCGCGGCCGAACCGCCGTCGTCGCGAACCATGTCGCCGTGGCGGCGGGGCATGCTGAGGCGGAATTCGGGATGGTTCGGCGACTGCGGCATTCCGACGACCATGGGCCGAGCCAGATCGACGATGGAGACACCGCGACCGACGGCCTCGAGCAACGGCTGAACGTTCGAGCTCACGCGAGAACTCCCTGGCCTCGCAACTTCTCGATGGTTTCCGCGTCGACGCCGACTTCGCCCAACACCTCGTCGGTGTCGGCCCCCAACTCGCGACCGGTGAAACGAATCGACCCGGGTGTGTCCGACATTCTGAACAACACGTTGCCCATGAGCAGCGAACCGAAGTGCTCGTCGGGCACCTCGGTGAGCATCCCCGTCGAACGAACGTGCGGATCGGCACACAGATCGGCGGCGGTATAGACCGGAGCCACCGCGGCTTCGGCGGCTTCGAACGCCGCCACCACGTCGTCGAACGAGCGGGCGGCGATCCAGTCGGCCACCGCACCATCGAGAAGATCGACATGGGCCACCCGACCCGCGGCCGATGCGAACCACGGTTCGGACACCACGTCGGCCCGGCCCACCAGGCGCATCACTCGCTCGGCGATCGGCGAGGCCGAAGTGGAGATGGCGACCCAACGCCCATCGGACGTGCGGTACGTATTGCGCGGCGCGTTGGCCACCGAACGGTTGCCCACGCGAGGTGCGATCCGACCGGTGAGCGAATACACCGACGGTCCCGGCCCCACCGCCGTCATCATCGGTTCGAGTAACGACACGTCGATCACCTGCCCGCGACCACTCACGGTGTCGCGGTGGTACAACGCCATCATCACCGCCGAAACCGCCGCGTAGCCCGTGAGAGTGTCGGCCAGTCCCATGGGTGGCAACGTGGGCGGACCGTCGGGTTCACCGGTTGCCGCGGCGAATCCCGACATCGCTTCGGCCAGAGTTCCGAATCCGGCCCGCGCCGCGTACGGACCGCTCTGCCCGAATCCGGTGATGCGCGCGATCACGAGCCGCGGATTGATCACGTGGAGCACCTCGGGACCGAGTCCCCACTTCTCGAGCGTGCCGGGTCGGAAGTTCTCGACCAAGACGTCGGTGTCGCGCACGATGCGCTTGAAGATCTCGGCCCCGTCGGGGTCGCCGAGATAGAGGCCAACGGTTCGCTTGTTGCGACCGACCGTTTTCCACCACACACCATGTCCGTCGACCACGGCCCCGTGATGGCGGAACGAGTCGCCGGCCGTCGGATGTTCAATTTTCACGACGTCGGCCCCGAAGTCACCGAGGATCTGCGCGGTCAGGGGTCCGGCCAGGACGGTGCTCGCGTCGACCACGCGCACGCCCGACAACGGCCCACTGCCCGTCATGTCCCCTCCATCCGATCTGTTCCGCTAGGGGGAACAGGATTCCGATAGGGTCCGTTCTATCAGAAAGGGGGCGGAATGAGCACCAGACGCTCGACCCGCGAGCCGGCTCACGCGAAGTCCCGGGGCAGCACCACCAGTGTCGAACGGGCCATCGACGTCTTGATGCTCTTCACCACCAGCCAAGGGGCCACGCTCGGGATCACCGAGATCGCCACCGAGCTCGACATCTCCAAGGCCGTGGTGCACCGCATCCTCACCTCACTGTGCGATCGCGATGTGGTGATCGCCGATCCCGAAAGCCGCCGCTACTCGCTCGGCCCGGGCGTGCTCCAACTGGCGTCGGCCTACCGCAGTCGTCTCGATCTGCGCACTCTCGCCCGTCAGACCCTCGTGCAGTTGTCGCGCACCACCGACGAAACGGCCACCTTGTCGCTTCGCCATGATTGGTCGCGCACCTACATCGACCAGGTCACTCCCGATCGCGAAGTGACCATGACGGTGTCGCTCGGAAGAATGTTTCCGCTCCACGCCGGTGCCTCGTCGAAGGCGCTCCTCGCGTTTCTGCCGAGCGAAGAGATCGACGCGTATCTCGCGACCGGCGCCATCGATGCCCTCACCCCGCAGACCATCGTCGACCGCGATGCATTGCGCGGAGAGCTCGAATCCATTCGTCGGGTCGGTTACGCGGTGTCGTTCGGTGAGCGTCAGGTCGGGGCGGCATCGGTCGCCGCTCCGGTGTTCAGCGACGAGGGCCCGGTGGGCGTGATTTCCATCTGCGGACCGCTCGAACGCTTCGCACCGCTCACCAACGATTTCGCCCGTCGTCTGCTCGAGGCGACGACCGGGCTGTCGGCGCGTCTGGGTTATGCTCGGCCGTAACGGAACGGCGTTCCGAGAGTAAGAACCGCACGGAGGAGGGGCCATGCGACCGCACGTCGAACTCGTCGACGAACGTGACTACATCTGGCACGGGGGCGAATTCGTCCATGCCGACGGGACCGCCCGGCAGCGCAACCTCGCCTACGACGAAGAGGACGGCTCACTGTCGGCCAAGGTCCAGTTCGTCACCGACTGGCATCGCCCGGCCGGAGTGCACCACGCCGAAACCGAGTGGTTCGTCCTGTCGGGCGAGTTGACCATCGGCGACGAGCGTCTGGGGCCTGGCGGCTACTGGATGGCCCCCACCGGTGTTCTCACCCCGGCCATTTCGGTGAAAGCCGGCACCGAGATCCTGTTCTTCCGCGAGTACGGCGACTGGGGATTCGATCTCGCATCGGCCGATCGTGCCGGAGTTCGTGACGATCAAGTGCTCGTCATCCATCACAGCGCCGAAGAAGAGTGGTTGCCGGTCGAAATCGGCAGTCCGATGCGTTTCGATCTCGGTGGAACGCCCGTTCCCGGACTCTTCATCAAGATGCTGCACCGCGACGCCAAGACCGGCTTCTACACGCGCCTCATTAAGGCCAAGCCGGGGTGGCGCGAACATCCACTCGCGCATCATCCGGTTTATGAAGAGGCGTACTGCCTCGAGGGCGGCTTCGACTACAACTTCGGAAAGATGTGGCCCGGCACGTACTTCTTCCGTCCGGCCCTCGTGCGTCACGGTGACTTCACCGCAGCCGAAGAAGTTGGCTGCACCTGGTTGTTGCGTTGCGACGGCGATCTCGTCGACTGGTACACCACCGAAGCGTCGATCGAGATGAAGGGCAACGCGGTCAATTGGGGTCCCGAACTGAAGCACACGGTCGCCCCCACCATCGTGCAGCCAGTTCGCTCGCGTTCGGTCGGGCCGATGCCCGACCCTCTCTACCAATAGACGAACCACCACACCGATCGACACGAAAGAGGGGACGATGTCGGGAACAGCGGGCAGCCGCGGTGTATCGCGCTACGTCTGGCTCGGTCCGTTGGTCGGATTCCTCACGTACGTGACCGGTCTGATGGCCGAGGAAGTCTTCGATCCCGTGACGTCGTGGTTGCGCGATCAATCCACCGGAGTCGTTTCGGCCGTGGTGAGTGCGCTCGGTGCTTTCGTCATCTGGCTCCTCGTTCGTCGCGAGAAGCAACGCCGTCGCCGTATCGAATCCATTCGCGCACGCGTCGCGGCGGGAAACTCACCGTCGTGACCAACAAACCACTCATTCGCGCACTGCACGGTGCGGCCAAGATTCATCAGGCCCGCGCGCCCCACGACACGGTTCACTTCCGCTTGCACTACCCGGCCGAATACACAGGCTCCGATGCCGAACGACTCTCGGGAATGTTGCCCGCGCTCACCGACCGAGCCCCGTGGCCGCTCGCGATCATCATGCCCGGCATCAACGTCGGCTCCGATCAGTACCGCTGGCTCGCGGTGTCATTGGCGAACGAAGGCATCGCCACGATCACCTTCGACTTCGTCGACGAACTCATGCCCGGCAACCTCGCGTTGTCACCGGGTCTCGACATCACCGCGGTCGCACCCGACACGTACGGCACCCGACCCAGTGCCACGGCCATCGCTCCCCTGCTCGGTGCTCTCCATCGCCTCGAGCGCGAAGGACCCATCACCGGTCTGATCGATGCCAGTCGTTTCGTTCTCATCGGACACTCGGCCGGCGGCACCGTCGCGCTCGAGAATGCGAAACGCGAATGGTTCCCCGGTTTGCGCGGAGTCATCACGTACGGCGCGCACACCATGCCGGCCCTCATGCTCGGTCATCCCAAGGACACCGTGCTACCGGTTCTCGACGACGTTCCCGTCCTGCTCATCTCCGGATCGGACGACGGTGTCATTCGCCAGAGCGCCGATCGTTACAAAGGTGGCGCCGATCACGATCCGGTGAAGGCCACGTTCGATCGAGCGGTTTCGTCCCATGTGCTCAGCCGTTACGTGGTCATCGACGGTGGATCGCACATGGTGATGGGACACCCGGGTGACACCACCACGGCGCGCGGTTTCCTCGACGCCGACCCCACCCCCGAGTCGCAGGCTCTCGACGGCGAAGTTCGCTGCCTGATCTCCGGTCTCACGATCGCATTCGCCAAAGCCGCGCTGTCGAAGGACCCGCGACGAATGGACACCAAACCCCTCGAAGCGTTCGCCAAGAACCCGCGCGTGAGCGAATGGGGACGCAAGTGAGTCGGGCCGCCCGTCTCGTCGTCGGTATCGCTCTGCTCGGTCTCGTCGTCGGGGCCTGTGGACCCAAGCGCACCGAACTCGCCCGCGAGGCCGCCCGGGCCAGTGCCGCAGTCGAGTCGGCGACGTCGTCGGGAGGCGACGCATCGGGAGAACTCTCCGGGCCCGGTGTCACCGACACCACGGTGAAGATCGGCTTCATCATCGTCGACCAGACGCAGTTGAAGAAGTTGTTGCGCTTCGACTCGCCAGAAGTGGGCGACGTGAAGGGTCAGATCGAGGCCTTGGTCGCCGACGCGAATTCCCGTGGCGGGATCGGCGGCCGGACCATCGAGCCGGTGATCGTCGTGTTCGATGCATTGCTGGACAGCCCCGACACCGAAGAGAAACTCTGCCGCACCTTCACCGAAGACGACCCGGTGTTCGCCGTGGTTCTCTACGGCCAGGTGCAGTCGAACGCCCGCCCGTGCTACGCCAATCGCCAGACGCTCATGATCGACCAGACGTTCTTCCCGGTCGATCAGCAGACGCTCGAGGAATTCTCGCCGTATCTCTGGCAGCCGATCATGCCCGAGTACGGAAAGTTGCTGCGCGGTCTCGCGGTCGCGTTGTCCGACAATCAGTTCTTCGCCGATGGCGCCAAACTCGGCATCGTCGGTATCGACAGTTCCGAAAACCGCCGAGTGGTCGAACAAGATCTCGCCCCCACACTCGCCTCGCTCGGCATCGAACCCTCCGACATACAATGGATCGACCCGACGTCCGGCGCCACGCTGCAGGCCGGTCAAGACCAAGCGGTTCTCGAGTTCAAGGATCAAGGCATCGACCGAGTGATCGTCGTGGGCGGCTCGCGACTCCTGGCGTTCCTCGTCACCACGGCCATCCCGCAGGAGTACTTCCCGCGTTACGCCATCACCTCGTTCGACAATCCCGACTTCATCAAGCGGGAGATGCCGATGGCCCTCGACGGCGCGATCGGTATCTCCATCCAGCCCGCGTTCGACATCGCCGACTCCGAGTATCCGCGTCCCGGCAACCCATCCGAGCAGCGTTGCATCGACGTGCTCGCCGCGGCCGGTCACACCTTCGCCGAGCGCGCCAACATGCGCGAGGCTCTCGTGTACTGCGATGCGCTGGCCATGCTCGAACAAGCCGGGCGGGGTCTGAGCGGACGCGCACTCACCGCCTCGGCGATGGCCGAGCAATTCACCGCACTCGGATCGTCGTGGATGAGCGCATCGAACTACGCGTCGGCGTTCACCCCTGGCTCGTTCGACGGAGTGGCCGGCTTCCGCGCGACCATCTGGGACTCCACGTGCCTGTGCTTCACGCTCACCAAGGAAACGGTGGGCTTCCCGTCATGACGAAGGGCCCCTGGTACCGCGATCCCGCTCAGTGGTGCGATCTGCTCGCGATCGCGGGCGCGGCGGTTCCGCTCCCCCTCGTTCTCACGCGCATCGACGTGATCGCGTTCGACGCCGACCGTTCGATTCGCCCGTTCCTCGCACTCGTTGCCGTCGCTCTCGTGATCGGTGTCGCCATCGCGAACGCCGTGGCCGCATCGCGATCGCGGCGCATCGTCGCGCTGGCGGCCGGCGCCCTGGCCGTCGGATTCGTCGACATCGGTGATCCCGGCTGGGTGACCCTCGGAGTTCTCGCCCTCGTCGCTTTGTCGTCGGCCTCGGTTCTCGCTCATGCGGTCGCCCTCGAGCGCGCGCAATCGCAACGCTTCGTCGGTTCGGCCCTGTCGGTCGGTGCCTCCGCCGTCGGTGTGGCCGGTGCGTTGGCCTACGCAACCTGGTCGCCGGTCGTCGACTGGGGTGTGGTCACCGCGGTCGGTGGCATCGCGCTCATCGTCGCCGGTGCCCTCGGATGGAGTCAGCCCGATTCGGTGGCCGTCTCGTCCACGTTCGATCCGCGTCTCGTCACTCGTGAAGCCGACGGCCGACCAGTCGCCGAGGTGATCAAACGGCCGATCGGACTCATCGCGTTCCTCGCCGTCGGCCTGTGGCCGCTCGCGGCGACTCAGATTCGGAGTGATTCGGTCGTGGGCCCGCGTTACCCACTCCTCACTCTCGTGGGTGGAGCGTTGGGCGCGTTGGTGATCGGCGGCCTCGGGCATCTCATCGATTCACGCCGCTCCGACACCACCAGTCGACTTGTTCAGACCCTGCACGCCACCGTCGCCATCGGTGCGTTGTCCGCACTGGCGGGTATCACGTCACACACCCTCGTCGGAGCCGCCACCGGATGGGGCATCGCGATCGCCTGTTCGGGGGCGGCCATCGTGTTCGCCAGCGGCATCGTGTCGTGCGATCCCGAACCACTTGGTCGCGCTGTCGCCGTCGGTCGCGTGATCGGACGCGCACTCCTCGGTAGCGCGCTCGGTCTCGTTGCATCCAGCATCGCCGAACCGCGCCATCACACCTGGTGGCTCACGATCGCCGCGGTGATCGTTCTTCATCAGTCGATTCGCCGTCTGCGTCGCCTCACGATCATCGACCTCGAACCGGTGGCCGAACCGATGGTCAGTGCGGTTGGTTCGTCGCGTTCGCGCGACACGGCTCTGCTCGACGTCCGTCGCCTCGACTCCGGCTACGGCGCTCTTCAGGTTCTCTTCTCGGTCGACCTGGCGGCGGCTCCCGGTGAAGTGGTGGCTCTCCTCGGACCGAACGGCGCCGGCAAGACGACGTTGCTGCGCAGCATCGCGGGCCTGCATCCCACCTGGTCGGGTCGCGTGCAATACAGCGGCGTCGATCTGGCCGGGCTCGATGCGGCCGGACGTGCGGGCGCCGGACTCATGCTCATCAGTCCCGAGGCCGCCATCGCCCGACCGCTCACGGTCGACGACAACTTGCGCCTGTTCGCCAACACACTCTCGGTCGCCGAGATGCGAGCCGCTCGTGAGCGCGCGTTCGAGACGTTCCCCAAACTCAAAGAACGTCTGCGCCAGTCGGCCGGAACTCTTTCGGGCGGAGAACGTCAAATGCTCGCTCTGGCGCGTGCCGTCATGTTGCGGCCGCGCCTGTTGCTCATCGACGAACTCACGCTCGGGCTCTCCCCCGCCGCGATCGCCGATCTCGGACCGGCCATCCGCCGGCTCAACGACGAAGGAGTCGCCATGGTGATCGTCGAGCAGTCGACCTCGGTGGCTTTGTCGTTGGCGCAACGCGCGGTGTGCATCGAACGCGGTGCGATCGTGGCCGACTTCCCGGCCGCCGAATTGCGCGCACAACCCGACCTGATCCGCGCCATCCATCTCGATGGCATGAGCTCGGTCCTGGCCAACAGGGCGGCATCGTGATGTGGGCCGTCGCCCTCGGCGACTTCGACATCACGACGGGTGGTGTCGCGCTCGGTCTGTTCACCGGCAGCACCTACGCATTGCTCGCGGCGGGTCTCGTTCTGGTCTACCGCTCATCGGGCGTCATCAACTTCGCCCACTCGTCGATCGGTCTTCTGGGGGCGGCGTTCATGTCGCTCGCCATTCAGCAGTACGGCATTCCGTATTGGTTGGCGTTCGCGGTGGGTGTATTGGTGTCGGCCGGGGCCGGTGCGGCCACCGAAGTCGTGGTGATCAAACCACTCTCGTCGTCACCCAAGGTCATTCCGATGGTGGCGATGCTCGGACTCTCCACCTTCTTCGTCGTCTTGTCGCTCGCCCTCAACCCCGACGGCCTGAGCGGTGAAGCGTTCCCCCAACCAGCCGGCATGCCCACCGGATCGATCGGTTCACTTCTGATCACCAAGCCGTACGCGGCACAAGGAATCGTCGCGCCGTTGCTCCTTCTCGGGCTCGGCGTGTTCTTGTGGTTGTCGAAGACCGGCTTGGCCATTCGTGGCGCCGCGGCCAATCCCGATGTCGCGTCGATGAGCGGAGTTCCGCCGCGCACGATGATGGTGTGGTCGTGGGCCCTGGCCGGTGCGGTGTCCGCCGTGGCCGCCATGTTCATTCTTCCGACCGTGGGCGTGGTGACTCCTGAAGCGCTCGGCCCCGACCTGCTGTTGCGCGGACTCGCCGCCGCCGCCATCGCGCGCTTCGCCAGTTTCGGTGTGGCGGTTGCGGTCGCTCTCACCATCGGCGTGATCGAACAGGTCATGACCACCAGCGAAGGCGCCAAAGGCTGGATCGAGATCGTCATTCTCGCCGCGGTCGCACTGGCCCTCGCCGCCGAGCGGCAGCGCGGCCGCAAGGCCGCCGAACCCTGGACCCAAGTCGGTGCCCCGCATCGCGCACCGCTGCGACCACTCTCGATTGTCATCGCCGTGATCGCCGTCGCGGCCGCGGCCACGGTGCCGATGTACGCCAATGCCAGCGATGCGGTGAACGCCACACTCGTGATCGCGGTGGCGATCGTCGGCATCTCGGTCAATCTCGTCACCGGTCTGGGTGGTCAACTCACCCTCGCCCAGTTCGCGCTCGGCGGACTGGCCGGTGCGGTCTCGATTCGCGCCGCTGCCGACAACGTTCCGTTCCCCGTCGCCGTGGTGTGTGGCGCCGTGATCGCCGGTGCCGTGTCGGCCCTCATCGCCATTCCGTCGTTGCGCGTGCGCGGTCCGCAGTTGGCCGTGGCCACGTTGTCGTTCGCCCTCGTCACATCGGCCTATCTCCTCGATCGCGGCTGGCTGCTCGGCACTCGGCAATCGCCGTCCCGCCCGAGCGGATCGATCGGCGGCATCGATCTGGCCTCCGGACGCGGCTACTACTGGGTCGCCCTGGCGGCTCTCGTCGCAGTGTTGTTGCTCGTACGTTGGATCCGTCGGACCGCGTTCGCCCGCAACGTGGTGGCCGTGCGCGACAACGAAGACGCGGCGCGAGCCATGGCGGTGTCGGCGATCTCGACGAAATTGCAGTTGGCCTTCGCCGGTGGATTGGTGGCCGGTATCGGCGGTGCGATCTACGCGCACGCCTACACCTCGTTGTCGTCGGCCAACTTCCCGGTGGCACTCTCGATCGATGCCGTCACCGTGGCCGTGATCGGTGGACTCGGTTCGCTTATCGGTCCGGTGTTGGGCGCGGCCTATCTGGTGGGCCTGCCTTTGTTCCTGCAACCACCGGCCGAAGCGCGTGCCGGCATCGCCGGCATCTGGTTGATTCTCGTGACGCAACAGCCCCGCGGCATCACCGGTTTGTTCGATGCCATCCGCAACCGGATGCGCCCCCACACCGTGACCGAAGAAGCCCACGAGGCCCATCTCGAACGCGAACCGTTCAGCGCACAGCGTCCGAGCGGCCGTTTACTCGACGTCGAGACGGTCACCCGCCGATTCGGATCGATCACCGCGGTCGAGGATGCATCACTCACCGTCGATGCCGGCGAGATCGTCGGACTCATCGGACCCAACGGCGCCGGCAAGACGACTCTCTTCGAGATCGTCTCCGGCTTCACTCGTCCGCAGACGGGCCGCGTGGTCTTCTGCGGTCGTGACGTGTCGCGACTCGGACCCACCGCCCGCGCGCGACTCGGCATCGCTCGTTCGTTCCAGTCGGCGCAGTTGTTCCCGAGCCTCACCGCTCTCGAAACGGTTCTCGTCGCACTGAGTTCGAGTCACGACGAAAAGCGCGCCCGCCAACTCCTCGACGAATTCGGCATCGCGCAGTACCGCCACGTTCAGGTGGGGTCGCTCCCCACTGGACTGCGCCGCGTGCTGGAGATGACCTGCGCCTTCGCGTCGTCGCCCACTCTCGTGTTGCTCGATGAACCGACGGCTGGTTTGTCGAGCACCGAGCGCGAGAGCTTCGGCGACAGCGTGATGGCCTGGCGCGAACGCACCGGTGTGGGCATCGTGATCATCGAACACGACCTGCCCGTTCTGACCCGCGTGTGCGACCGCCTGGTTGCGATGAACCTGGGCCGCGTGATCGCCAACGGCACGCCTGCCGAGGTGGTGAGCCACCCCGACGTGGTGGCCAGTTACACCGGCTGATCAGTCGCCGTCACCTTCGCCGGTGACCTTGACCTCGTTCCACACCGACTTCGCGCCCGAATGGCCGGCGTCGTACATCGACCAACTGGCGAACGCCCCGCTCACGACGATGGCCAGGGCGACCACTGGACGCCACCACTTCTTGGCGGCCACAGCCTTCACGAAGAGTGGTCCGAACACGGCCACCACCATGACGATGAAGAAGACGATCGCCGCCGCGCGGGCCATGTCGCCGGCCTCCACGTGTTCACGCACCAGGTTCCGAACACTGCGATCG